>Ga0172378_10002110_pt1 | contig 18554 bp, 17 predicted proteins | sample GrowelOW332metaG_FD_119755 | JGI IMG/M metagenome (GOLD analysis project Ga0172378, IMG submission 119755) | Groundwater microbial communities from an aquifer near a municipal landfill in Southern Ontario, Canada - Pumphouse #3_1 metaG | ecosystem: Environmental > Aquatic > Deep subsurface >... | reverse complement strand
CTTGGTTTTTGATAGGAATTACTATTTCTGAATTAGATCGGGAGTCACATGCTATATGTCCTTCAAATTGATTTATATCTTTTACCACTAAGGTCTCCCTCCTATTAATTGCTGCCCAACATACTCCTTTATCTTTTTGAAGTATTTGGCATGCTAAGGAACCTTGGTATGCTCCCACTAATAGTTGTCCATCAATTAAATGGTAATATCCTGTCCAAAAGAAATCATCCATCTTATTATGTAGTATAGCAATAATGGTGGACATCCTTGAAAGTGGATTATTTGTTTTGGTTAGTTGTTCGTTTAGTTGGGAAATTATCCTTTCGTATTTTCTTTCTTTCTTATTTTTTTCTTTTTCCATTATTATAAATGTTTAAATTGTTCAATGGCCTTCATCAATTCTGATTTTGGTAGGGCAATATTTATTCTCATCTTATTTTCTCCCTCTTTTCCAAATATTGTTCCATCATTGAGTCCTAATTTGCAATCAAATGCTATTTTTTTTAGAAGTTCCTTATGTGTGTATCGATATTCAGAAAAATCTAACCATGGTAAATAGGTAGCTTCGTGTTTATAAGTTTTGATTTTAGGAAAATTATTATGTAGATAATCATTCATTGAATTAAGGTTTTCTTGCAAATAATCTCTTAATTCATCAACCCACTCCCCTCCTTTTTCACTATATGCAGCTTCAAGTGCACAAGCTCCTAATATATTTCCTGTATACATATGAAGGATATCTCCTATTTGATGGGAAAATTTCTTTTTTAAGTCTGGATTTGGAATAATAACCTCAGAAGTTGATAACCCTGCAATATTAAAAGTCTTAGAAGGTGCCATTAGGGTTATTATATTGTTTCTTTCTTCCTTGTTATCGGTGCTGATTGCTGTTGGAATATGTTTAAAGCTTGGCATTGTTAGGTCTGCATGTATTTCATCAGAAACTAATATACAATTATATTTATTACATAAAAAAGCTAATTTACTAAGAGTTTCCTTATCCCAACGTTTAGCAACTGGATTATGTGGATTACTAAGAAGCATTAGTTTAACTCCTTTTTTAAGTTTTGTTTCCAAGTCTTCAAAATCCATATAAAAATTACCATCTTTTTCTATTAATGGATTTGAAAGTATTTGTCTCCCTTGATTTTTAATAGCATAATAGAAAGGATGATATACAGGTGGTTGAACAAGAACTTTATCTCCATTATCTGTGTAGGCACTAACACAAAAGCCTAGTGCTGGAACTATTCCTGGGGAGAAAATTATCCATTCTTTTTCAATTTCATAATTGTGTCTAGTTTTTGTCCACCATTTTATTGAATTATAATATGATTCCCAATAGTCGAAATAACCTAAGACTGGATGTTCTAATCTTTCTTTTATGGCATCAATAATAAAACTAGGAGTTTTGAAGTCCATATCCGCAACCCACATAGGTTTAAGGTCGGTGGTACCAAATATTTCTTTTAATGCTCCATATTTTAAAGAATCTGTATTCTTTCGTTCAATTAATTGGTCAAAATTATATTTTTTCATAGGATAATTATTATGATTTAAAGATAAAATATGTTTTATCTTTATTTAAATTTTGCGAGAATGTGGGGCAGGTATTACATTTCTTAGATCTCTTTTTTCTCATTTTACTTGAACCTAGTTTTGATGTGGAACAAGAGGAGAAAGAAATTATTATAATTAACCCTAAGAGTATTATTTTTATTATATATCTATTATTTGTATTCATTTCTAAGTAAATAAACAAAATTAATAATCTACGCATTGGATTTATCATAATCTGAAACTATTCCAAGTATTTCTGCCCCAAATTGTTCAATTTTTTTATCTCCTACTCCTTTAATTTTAAGAAGTTGTTTTTCTGTCTTGGGTAAATTATTGGAAATTTGTATTAGTGATACTTGCGTTAATATCCTGTATGGAGGGATTTCTAATTCTTTTGACTTAATAGTCCTCCATTGTTTTATTGCCTCAAATAGTTCTTTATTTAGTATTTCAGTTGAACTTGTAAAAGAATCATCCATATCATCAGTTCCATCAATATCGGATACCTGATTTAGTTTTTTCCTTCCATAATTTACATTGTTTTTCTCTTGGTAATAATCAATAAATTTATTTGGATCTTGGACTAGAATTTTATTCTTTTTTAACAAGAACTCTCTTAATGAAAAATTCTTATCAACTAGTCCAAATAAGCTTAGCTTTATATACAATTCGTAGATAAGTGAATCTGCACTGGTTTCCCTTTGATTTTCTATCTCCTTATTGTCAAATTCCATCTGATTGATTAATATATAAATATCCTCTACAACCTTAAGTTTGACAATATAATATTCGATTGCTTTAATTATTCTTTCTATCAAACTATCAGTAATTCCATCGTGAGCCAAACGCTTAATTTGATGCTCAAACCTATATCCCACTTCAATAATATCTTTTAAAACACTATCAATTAAGAAATCTATTTTATTACTTGTATCCGAATATACCTTATAGAAATGAGTTTTATTAAGGTTTCCTATCTCCCTTATTATATTATTTATTTCCTTAAATGAGAACAGGTCTAGTAGTGATGCTTCCAAGAAATTTAAACTATCCTCTTGTAATTTTTCATCTGTTGGGGGATTATCCTCTTGTTCTTGATCAAATTCAATTAATTTTTGGTCTTTAATTATTGAATCAGGATTAAATGCCGAAGTAAGTATTATACCCTCTAAGGTTCTACATCTACTAAGTGCAACATAAACCTGACCTGATGCAAATGCTTTATTGGAATCAATAATAATCTTATCGAAAGTAAGCCCTTGACTTTTATGAATTGTAATTGCCCAAGCCAATTTAATTGGATATTGTTCGAAAGTGCCAATACTTTCTTCAGTAATTTCACTTGTTTGATTATTAATAGAATACTTATAATTATTCCATACATATTTCTTAACAACAATATCCTCATTATCTTCAGGAGATCGAACAATAATACTCTCCTTATCAATATCTACAATTCTTCCTATCTTGCCATTATAGTATTTCCTCTTATCCATTTCCCCAAAATCATTCTTAACAAACATAACCTGAGCATCTCTTTTGAGTTCAAGTTCAAATTCATTGGGATATGAAGTTTCAGGAAAGTCACCTACTATTTTGGCCTTAAATACAAAAGAATCAAAATCTAATTGACGGAGTTTGTTTTCATTAATTTTTTGAGCTTGATAGTTGTGTGTACAAAGAATAACATAACCCTCATCATAACTTGGGTCATAATCAACATTACTCCTATCATTAAGATCATTAATTAACTTTTCGGTGATATTATTATTTCTAATATCATTTAATATATTAATAAATTTCTCATCCTTCTGACGAAATACCTTCTTAAGGTTAATTGTAATAAAATTTGATTTTCTAAGAGCTATAGATGAAAAGAAATATTGCGTGTCATAATAATAACGAAGAAGTTCCCACTCTTCATCCTTAACTACAGGAGGTAATTGTTGTAGATCACCTATCATCAAAAGCTGAACTCCTCCAAATGGGAGATGTCCTGAACCTTTTCTAAAACGTCTAAGTGTATAATCAATTGCATCTAAGAGATCTGCCCTAACCATTGAAATCTCATCAATAACAAGTAGTTCTAGGGTACGGATAATATCTCTTTTTTGTTTTGAAAACTTAAAGAAACTTCCTTTGGCCTTATCGCCCTGTCTTGATTCAATAAAAGGACCAAATCCAATTTGAAAAAAAGAATGTATTGTTACTCCTTGAGCATTAATTGCTGCAACTCCTGTAGGAGCTACCACAACCATCCTCTTAAAAGTATTTTGTCTTAAAGATTTTAGAAATGTTGTTTTACCCGTTCCTGCTTTTCCTGTAAGAAAGATATTAGTATTAGTTTGCTCAACATATTTTTTAGCTAACTCAAGTTGTTCATTAGTTTCTAAATGCTCTTCCATTACACTACTCCTTTATTATTGGCTAATAATTAATTTATCTGTCCAAGTTTTATCTATTGAATTGAATTTTACAATATAATATCCTGGGTTAATATTTTGAGCATTTATTGAGTATTCACTTGTATTAGCCGGTATAGTTTGAGATAAAATTAATTTTAATGACTCATCGTATAGTTTTACTTGAATTGGATTTAATTGAGGAGTTAAAATAATATTAATATCATTTTTCGCAGGATTAGGGTAAATTCTTGAGTATATTTCTTTTGTTTGATTAACATCATCAATAGATGTAAGATAAGTTGTATAATCATCACCTCTAAATTGTGTTAAACCGGTATTTTGAGGGTCTAACCATGGTTTAAGTTGGTATTGACTAGATGTACCGTTTGATGTCCAAGAATAAGACATCTTTCCATAATAATCAACCTTATCAGAAATAGAAGCATCACAAGATGAAGTTCCTCCGGTAAGAGTTCCTACAATTTTACTATTAGAGTTAAATATCGGACTTCCTGATGAACCTCCTTCAGTAATTCCATAATTAGTTTGAGTTTGAACCCATTGCACTTTCCAATGTGTTGTATTATTTTGATTTGAAGTAAATGATATCCCAACTAAAGGTGAGGTATAGGTTGAAATCTTTTTAATATCTCCTGAAGGATGATGAATTGAAACTCCACTTTGAGATGCTGTTGTTGAAACATCCCAAGCATTCCAATATGCATTATAGCTTTGAGGCACATTATTAATCAATCTAAAGAGTACAAAATCAGAGCTCTCTCCCTGTGACTGAACTGTTGTTCCTGTAAGAGTACTTGGACTTGGTTCTGTTGATGCTGATGAACATCCAGAACTTTCATAGTTAAAATAAAAAATATAGGTACTATAATAAGAAGGACTTCCATCCTCAATACAATGTGCAGCAGAAATAACATATGGTGCAAGGTCTCTAGCGGTATTATTTATAAGAGAACCCGTACACCAACCCATATAATATTGATCCATTCTAATTAAAATACGAACGATTCCTCTTTGAGCATTTCTATAATCATTTCCCTCTGGACAATTAACATTAACATTACAAGAACCTGAAGAACCAAATTCATTAGAAGTTTTGGTAATATCATAAGCACAATCCCTATAAGCATATCCAATTTCACTTATTTGAAAAACTGGTATCCCTATAACTTCATTTGGTTGAAAATACTCAATAACCATTTCGTCTCCATAAACAAGCTCAGTTGCAAATGTATTTGAATCTATATTATTTATTGAAGTAAAAGCTCCAATTATCTGTGATTGATCTTTATTATAAATAAATAACTCACCACCCACAGGTATATAAAAATTATCTGAATAAATATTTAGTGCCTGAGCATTTTCAGACTTAAGTCTTAAAACCCATAATTTACCATTATCTATTTCTGAATAATCGGCTTTTTCAAAAAAATTAATCCCAACTGGAATAACCACACCAAACCTACGTGTCTTATAAAAATTCTCAGGATTATTATCATAATCAATAGTTGATGATAAATTAGGTTGCGGAATATCAATTACTGAGGTTAACAATACTGCTAAATCTTTATGAATAAATGTTTTTGGACTTCCTCCAACACTTAATTGAGCAAAAGAAAAATTAGTAATCAATACAATAGAAATAATTAATAATAACTTTTTCATAATAGTTTTGTTTATATAATCGTTTTATTTATTTTAAATTATTTATTCCAAACCAATAATTTTTTTGTGAATATCAAGAATTTGTGGCATTAACATAGTTTTATTATCGTGATAAATTATGAAATCTGACATGTCTACCTTTTCTTCATTAGAGATTTGATTATTTATTCTTTCTTCAACAACCTCCCTCCTTACATTATCTCTGTTTATTGATCTTTGAATTGAAACTTCTCTTGGGGAATTAATACAAATTATTTTATCAAATCTCTCTTCCCAACCAATTTCAAATAATAATGCTGATTCTAAAATAACATAAGGTGCTGATTGATTATTTCGCCATTGAAAAAATCTATCCAGCACCTTAGGATGAACCATTGAATTAAGTTTGATTAGCCTTTCTTTATTATTAAAAACAATACTAGCTAAAGCTTTTTTATCTAAAACATTGTCAACAACTATATTCATACCAAATTCTTCAACAATTTGATTAAGAAACAACTTATCATTATAAGTTTCCTTTGCTTGAATATCAGCATTAAAAACAGGAATTCCAAGATGTTCAAAAACTGAACAAACCAAAGTTTTTCCACTTCCAATGGAGCCTGTAAGACAAATGTTTTTCAAATCTTATTTTTTTACATCTGTACTACTCAAATCAATAGCTACTGCAGATTTCTCAACTTCAACTTGTACGTTTGTAGCAATTTCAAGAATAATACTAGTTTCTTTAACTTCAACAACTTTACCATGCATTCCACTAATAGTTATTACTTTTTGTCCTTTTTGAAGAGTTTCACGAAATTGTTTTTCTTTTTTAGCTCTTGCAGATTGTGGACGGATCATAAAGAAATAAAATATCACTACAATAGCAACAAGCATTAAAATTGAACTATAACCTGAACCTTCTCCACCAGAAGGCATCATTAATAAAACATTTAATAAATTCATCTTTTCTTCTTTTTAATAATTATTATTTTCTTTAAATTCTAATTTCTATAACTAATTTACAAGTCATAATTTAATTTCAGCTGAAAAATTAGTTAACATCAGCAGCTATTCTTAATGTGGTTGTTGCTGGACTTGTATTTGAAAGAACTGAAACCTCCTTAGATATTCTAATTCCAGCACTTCCTTCTGAGTCATACCTTACAGTAATTTGACCTTCTTGATTAGGAGAAATTGGTTCCCTAGGAAAATCAGCCACTGTACAACCGCAATTTGCAGTTACAGCAGATATTATTAAATCATATTTACCAGTATTCTTAAACTTAAAACTACAAGTAACAATCTCTCCTGAGGTTAATCTTCCTAAATCAATAAAATCTTTTTCAAAATTAATAGAAGTTGAGTTTTCAATTAATTCCGCGCTAATTTTATTTTCTTTTTTTGAACAAGAAACTAAAGTTAGTGGCAATAATATAACTAAAACTAATAAAGAATAAAACCTTCTATACATAATCTTATAAATTAAATTAATATATCCTCTTCTTCCTGATCCGCTTCCAAAATTTCAATCTTCTTTATCTTTCCCTTTGCTCTCAAATCAACCATTAGCTTATCTAATAATCCATTCACAAATAATTTACTCTTTTGGGTTGAAAATTCCTTTGCTAATTCCACATATTCATTCAAAGTGACATTAACAGGAATTTCAGGACAATATATTAACTCCGCAAGACCCATTTTTATTATAATCACATCCATTAAAGCAATCCTATCTAAATCCCAGTTTTGAATTCGACCATCAATCAATTCTTTAAAGTATTCATCATTATTAATGGTATTTAAAAACAAACCTGTAATGAATTCTATATCGAAACTTTCGTCAAGTTCAATATCAGATTTTCCATCATATTCCTTTAAATATTTTAGAGCATTTTGAGCAATCACATCATAATCACTCTCCCATTCCAACTTTTTCTCACAAAGCATATCAAAAAACTGTTCATTAGATATCAAATAGTTTTTAAACAATTGAACCACTATTAATCTTTCTGAAGCAAAATCCGTCATGCTTGAAGACATATGTTTTTTGTAAGAGTCAGATTCAATAAATCGTTTAAAGATGTTTTTAAACAAATCCTTTTCTTCCGACCAATTAATTTTTAACTTCTTAACTCTTTCTGTTAAGTTTTTGTCTTCAAAAAGCTTTTTGAAAAATTCATTTTCAATAAACTTTAAATTAGGGTTTAAATCTTCAGTTGTAGGTAACATCTTTTGCTTATTGTCGTCAATTTTATCATAGGCAATAGAGTGAAACTCCATTAAAGCTGAGAACAAATAAGTTTGTAAATCTACAAGGTAACGAAAACTATCAATCAATTTTTTCTTATGTCCATCAGTGTCTGAACAGTCGTTAATTTGAAAAGCATAAAGCAATTGAAGAACCTTAGCTCTTAGAAAATGTCTATTAAGCATCCTTTTTCAATGAAAATATTAAATAAGAGTGCAAAGATAGTCTATTTTGTGAAAAAAAAGATGTTTTATAAGAAAATAATACCATTTGAAATTAAAAATTAAATAGAAAAATCCTATTATTGGATTCAAATAATGCCAATGATTTTTCATCTTCTAAGCTTATTTTTCTTACCTTTGCACTTTATTTTTCATTATTTATTTTAATTTCTAATGGCAAAATTTGATATACATGAGGTTTTCAAACCCAAACTCTTTGAACTGATTAAAAACAGGTCTTATTCTAAAAAACTATTTATTCAAGATTTAATTGCAGGAATTATCATTGGTATTGTTGCTATCCCTTTGGCTATTGCATTTGGTATTGCATCTGGTGTTTCTCCTCAGCAGGGTTTAATTACTGCCATTATTGGTGGTTTCTTTGTTTCATTTATTGGAGGTTCTAACTTTCAAATTGGAGGTCCAACTGGTGCATTTATCGTTATCATTGCGGGTATTATTGCAGAGTTTGGAATGACTGGATTAATTATAGCTACAGTATTAGCAGGTATTATACTTATTATTATTGGGGTGTTAAAACTTGGTGATTTTATTAAGTTTATGCCATATCCAATAATTGTTGGCTTTACATCAGGAATAGCCGTTGTGATTTTCTCCACTCAAATTAAAGATTTCTTTGGATTAACAGCTCTTGATGGCGCCTCACTTGCGGTTCCTTCCGAATTTTTAAATAAATGGACTGTATATTTTCAAAACTTCTCAACAATTAATATTTGGGCTACAGTAATTGCTACCATAACATTAATAATCGCTTTCACTTGGCAAAAAGTAACTAAGAAAATTCCAGGTAGTTTAATTGCTATTGTTTTATGTACTGTTATAGCTCTAGTCTTAAAAAATCAATTCAATATTGAAGTTCCAACAATTGGAAATAAATACCCTGAACTTTCTGGTGGCTCACCCCTACCTAGCCCAATTACGCCTCAAATTACCATAAAATCAATTAGATTACTCTTAGCCCCAGCTTTCACAATAGCAATGTTATGCGCTATTGAAAGTTTAATGTCTGCAATGGTTGCTGATGGTGTAACTGGTAAAAAGCATCATTCCAACACTGAATTAATTGGACAAGGTGTTGCTAATATTATTGTCCCTTTCTTTGGAGGCATCCCTGTTACTGGAGCAATAGCTAGAACAATGACCAACATTAATAATGGAGGGAAAACCCCTGTTGCAGGAATAATTCATGCAGTATTTCTTTTATTAATATATCTCTTCCTTATGCCACTTGCTGCCTATATACCATTTGCTTGTTTAGCAGGCATATTAGTCTTTGTTGCTTATAACATGAGCGAATGGCGTTCATTCCGTTCAATTCTAAAGGATCCAATATCTGATGTCCTAGTTCTTCTAACAACCTTTTTTCTAACCGTTATTTTTGATTTAACAATCGCTATTGAAGTAGGACTATTGATTGCTGCAGTTCTTTTTATAAAAAGAGTAATGGACACATCTGGAATTAAAATCATTGAAAATGAAATAAAAAGAACTGAAGACCAAGAAAATATAGATGTCGTTCGAGAAAAAATCCCTCAGAAAATTGAGATATTTGAAATCGATGGACCATTCTTTTTTGGAGTTGCTAATGCATTTGATGAAATTTCTTATGAAACAAAACTCAGACCTAAAGTAAGAATAATCAGGATGAGAAAAGTACCTTTTATTGATTCAACGGGACTTAAAAACTTAGCCTCATTATGTAATAAGTCTAAAAAAGAAAAAATACAAGTTATACTTTCAGGTGTTAGTTCTCAAGTTTTTGAAACATTAGTAAAGTCTGGCTTCTTGAAATACTTAGATAAAGAGTATATTTTTGACCATATCTCTAAAGCATTAGATAAAGCCCACGAAATAATTGAAGAATGAGAAGAAAAGACATAATTATATATATCTTACTAACAATAGTAGTTTTAGGATTAATGATTCTAGGACTATTTTTAGGGAGTGTAGATATAAGGTCTTTTGATGAAAACTCATTATATATAATTAAACATCTTAGATTACCAAGAGTAATAATGTCTGTTTTGTCTGGTGCAGGGTTAGCTGTTTGTGGAGCTGCCTATCAAGCAATATTTCGCAATCCACTGTCCGATCCCTACACCCTTGGGATCAGTTCAGGTGCCGCCTTAGGAGCTTCCATTGCAATTGTATTAGGACTAGATGTTTTCTTCTTTTCAATTGGAGGATTTGCTTTTTTATTTGCACTTTTAACAGTATGGATAATTATCAGGATAGCATCAGTAGGAAATAGACTACATATAACCACACTACTATTAGCAGGTATTAGTATAAATTTTTTAATAGCAGCCATAATTTCTATAATTATGGTTGTAAACCAAGATAGTATGGATAAAATTATATTCTGGACCATGGGTTCCCTCTCAGGTAGCAAGTTTTCAGATATAGCTATAGTACTACCTTTTGTTTTAATTGGAATCGTAATTATTAGAATATATGCTAGAGAACTCAACGCACTTCTAACAGGGAATGATACTGCAAGAAGCCTAGGTGTAAATGTTGAAAAAACTAAAAAAATAATTCTTTTTTTTTCCACACTTATGATTGGAGTTATAGTTTCATATTGTGGAGTAATTGGCTTTGTGGGTTTAATTGTACCTCACATAATTAGATTATTAGTAGGATCAGATAATAGAAAAATTATCCCATTTTCAATCTTTGGTGGTATAATTTTCATGCTGGTAGCAGATATAATATCTAGGGTAGCAATTGCTCCAAGCGAACTACCAATTGGTTCAGTAACGGCAGTTGTGGGGGCTCCATTCTTTATTTATCTCTTATATAACGCCAAAAAGAAACTCAATCAATAATATGAAAGAAGCTATTAACGATATTATATTGGAAGTAAATAATATATCTTATGCATTACGAGAAAAAAATATTATTGAAGATATTAGTTTCTCATTAAAAAAAGGGGATTTCTATTCTGTTATTGGAACCAATGGAAGTGGAAAAACTACCCTATTAAGATGTATTTCCAATAGTATTCAACCAACTAAAGGCAATATAAGGGTTAATAATAAACTAATAAACAAATATAGCCCCAAAATATTAGCACGCTATATTTCAGTTGTTTCACAACATAGTGAATTCTTATTCGATTTTTCATCATTTCAAGTTGTTATGATGGGTCGTATAGCATATCAAAAACTTCTTCAAACCGATTCAGAGCAAGACCTAATTATTGTTGAAGAATGTATGAAAAAAACCAGTACTTGGCATCTAAAAGATAGATCTATTAAACAATTGAGTGGAGGGGAGATGCAAAGAGTAATGATAGCTAGAGCATTAGCCCAACAAACTCCATTAATTTTATTAGATGAGCCAGTTTCCTCTTTAGACATTCACCATCAATTTGATATAATGGAACTCCTAAGAAAAATAAACCATGAAAATAATACAACAATAGTTATAATATTGCACGACCTTACTCTAGCTCTACAATATTCCGATAACATCTTAGCTCTTAAAGAAGGTAAACTCACTTATTTCGGAAAAACTCATGAAATTTTAACTAAAGACAATATTGAAGACCTATTTAACATTAAGGCAGAAATTATCGACAATAAACATATAATAGCTCAAAAAAATGAAATTCTATAAGTATATTTTCCTCATATTAAACTTCATTTCAATTATCAATTTTACATCTTGCAATGAAAGGGATAAGGATATGAAGACGAATAAATATATTATTTCAAAGAAAACTCCAATTAAGTCAGTTCCTAAAACCATTATTTCTGTTTCTCCAGCCATTACATCCATCCTTTTCGATCTAGAATGTGGCGATAAATTAATTGGAAGATCAGATTTTTGTAATTATCCACCAGAAGTAAAAAACATTAAATCAATAGGCGGTATAAATAATTCCAATTTAGAGATGATTATCTCAATGAAACCCGACATTGTAATTACCTCTTCAATATTCACAAAAAAAATGTTTGAAACAATAGAAACAGCAAATATTCCAATTATTTCATTTAAAGAAACAAATACCATAGATGGAATGTATGATATTATAAAAGTTTTAGGGGACATTTTAAATAAGAAAGACAAAGCTAATCAAATAATTAGAGAATCTAAAACAAAGCTTCAAGAAATTAAAACCAAGAGAGAAAAAATAATAAAAACCAAAAATAATAAAAAAATGCCTAAGGTATATTATGTTATTGGATATGGACAAAGTGGAGATTTCTCTGCAGGAAAAAACACATATATTCATCAAATAATTACATTGGCAGGAGGAGATAATATAGCTAAAAACACTGTAAATTGGTCATTTTCAACAGAAGAATTATTTTCTCAACAACCAGACATTATTTTTGTTAGAAAAGAAGATTCAAGTAATTTTGTAAACACTTATCCCTACAACAAGTTAAATGCAGTCAAAAACAATAAGGTATATGGAATTGAAAGCGAATTGATGGATCTTCAAACCCCAAGGTCAATTCAAGCTATTGAGTTTATCTCAGAGATTATTTCTTTATAATTTTAATTGTAAGAGGAGTTCCAACCTTAAGACCAAGAAGTTCTGAGGCATTTGATTTATTAATTGCAAGCTCTAAATGACCTGATGAAGATACCGTTAGAAGAGAATCATTAACCTTAACATCATCATAAGACTTTGAGATGTTTTCAATTTTACTATTCTCAACCTCAATCAAAAATTTATTGTTCTCTAGTCTTCTGAGAAACTCTTCCACATTAATATTTAAAAACACATTTCCATATCCATCAACATGAAAAACAGTACAAAGAATACTTTCCGGATAAATTATAGGAGTTAAAACATTCTTTTTAACAAGTTCAGTTATTTCATAACCAAAATCTTCAATATTTGTTTCATAAGAAATAAGAGCCGCAACCTTACAAAACAAATCAAAAGCAGAAAAAGTATAATAATATGATTCTTGATAAGAATTAGTAATTCCAATAACTTTAATTGGCGATAAACCCTCAAAAATAATACTTGGCATCCCATTATCAGTACAAATAAAATACTGATTATCATATTTAATTACAACATGTTGATACTCCTTCTTTTTACTTTCAGTACAGTCCACATCAATAATATGGATTGTATTCTTTGGGAAGTTTAAACAAGCATTCCTTACAATAAAAGCACCCTCCATCAAGTCAAATTTTTTAATGTCATGAGATATATCAATAACCTGACAATCATTAATGGTTGAGTAGAGTTTTGACTTTACTGCTCCAATATAATGATCAGAACGACCCCAATCTGTTGTAAGAGTAACTAATTGCATATAATTTATAGTAATAATTTAATGCAAAAGTAAGAATATAAATCTAAATATAAGGATTGGTTTATCGAAATAAATTAAAATTTATAATATGTTACCCCTTTATTCGTTTGGTTTGTAAAATAATAACTATCTTTGCAACTTATGAAATATAGAATTTTTTCTCTAATAACAATTATAACATGCACATTATTACTTTCTTGTGGAAGTAGTAAGCATAAAAAAATATTAAAGAGTAATGATCACGATGCTAAATATACAGCAGCAGTATCTGCCTTTGATAAAGAAGATTATTTTCATGCAACTCAATTATTTGAGAACCTTCTACTGTATTATCGTGGAAGGGATAAGGCGGAAAATGTAAATATGTATTATGCAAAAAGTCTATTGGGATCAAAAGATTATTATTCAGCAGGTTATCAGTTTGAAAACTTTGTTAGATGGTTCCCATATTCAAAAGATGCACAAGAAGCATTATTTCAGGCAGCATATTGTAAATACTTAGAGTCACCAAAACACACATTGGACCAATCCCTAACCAAAGAATCATTAATTCAATTTCAAACCTATATTAATAAATATCCAAACTCTGAAAAGGTTAAGTTAGCTAATAAATATATGGATGAGTTAAGAGAAAAACTAATGAAAAAAGATTTTGAAACAGCATATAACTATTTCAAAACAGAAAAATATCAATCAGCTCAATTTGCATTAAAAAACTTTCTAAGCGAATATCCTAATGCATCTTATCGTGAAGATGCAATGTATTATATAGTAATTGCAGGATACGAATTTGCAGAAAACAGTATTTCTGATAAAAGAAAAGAAAGAATAGAATGGGTTATAAATGACTATGATAAGTTTTTAGCCTTTTATCCCGAATCATCAAAGATTCCGGAATTAAAAAAAATAAACGACTTGTGTTTAAAGGAATTAAATAAATAAGATATAAAAAAATGGATTACAAAAGAACAAAGGCAGATAAAACCACAGAAACACGTGATAGTGACGCTTTTAACAAAGTAACAGAAAACATGTATGAAACAATTAGCATGCTTTCAAAACGTTCTAATCAAATTTCTCAAGATATAAAACAAGAACTATATCGCAAGATTGAAGAATTTGCATCTCAAAACGATAATCTAGAAGAAATTTTTGAAAACAGAGAGCAAATTGAAATAGCTCGTTTTTATGAACAACTACCAAAATCTACATTAATAGCTATAAACGAATATTTTAATGACCAATTGGTATATAGAAATGATGAAAACGGAAAAGGGGCAGTTAATGATTTAATTTTAGAAGTTAAACAAGCACAAGAATTAAAAGAAGAAAAGGCTAAAAAACATAAAAAATAAGAGATGCTTAATGGTAAGAAAATACTTATTGGCATAAGTGGAGGAATAGCCGCTTACAAGATCCCTTTATTAATAAGAGAATTGATAAAGAAGGATTGTGAAGTTAAAATAATTACCACCCAAAATGCCTTAGAATTTGTTACCTTAACTACTCTTAGGACCCTTTCTAAAAATAATGTATATCACCAGATGTTCAATTCTGATGAAGAATATACAACAGAACATATTTCACTAACTGACTGGGCAGATATCTTCATTCTGGCACCAGCAACTGCAAATATAATAGGTAAAATGGCTAATGGACTTGGAGATTGCACGCTTTCAACAAGTCTTATTGCTTTTAATAAAGAAATATTTATTGCTCCAGCAATGAATACTAAGATGTATAATAACCCTATTGTACAAGAAAATATAAGAAAAATAGAATCCTTAGGATCAAAAATCATATCTCCAACCAAAGGCAATTTAGCTTGTGGTTATGATGGAGACGGTAGAATGGAAGAACCTATTGAAATTGTAAAGAAAATTGAAGACTATCTTTGTTTACAACATTCATTAAAAGACAAGACCGTTTTAGTAACCGCAGGAGGAACCCAAGAAAAAATTGATGCAGTAAGATATATTGGTAATAACTCCTCAGGAAGAATGGGATATTCAATAGCTGAGGAACTAGCCCATAGAGGTGCTAAAGTTATTCTTATTTCAGGAAAAACACATCTAAAAGTAAATAATACTAAAATAAAGTTAATAAATATAGTCTCAGCAGAAGAGATGTATAATGAAGTTACCAAATACTTCCAAGAATCTGATATAGCAATTCTTTCGGCAGCCGTATCTGATTTTACCCCTCTAAATGTTGCTGAAAATAAAATTAAGAAAACAGGAGAGAATCTTATAATTAACCTCACTCCTACCGTAGATATTCTTGCTTCTCTAGGAAAGAGAAAAAAATCAAATCAAATACTTATTGGATTTGCATTAGAAACTGATAACGAAAAGAACAATGCAATTATTAAACTAAAGAATAAAAACCTTGATTTCATCGTTCTGAATTCTCTCAATGACAAAGGAGCTGGTTTTGATGTACCAACCAATCAAATTACAATTATAGATAAGAATCTTAATATTGAAGAATATAAACTAAAATCAAAAGAAGAAGTTGCAATTGATATTGTTAACAAACTAATCTCATTATGAAAAAAACACTTCTAATTCTTTCATCACTATTAATCATATCTTCGACTTTATTCTCTCAAGAATTTAAGGTTCAAGTCAGTGTTAGTACCACTATTCAAGGAACAGATAGAAAGATTTATGAAAACATACAAAAAGCACTTAATGACTTTGTTAATTCTAGAAAATGGACAAATTCAAACTATAAGATAGAAGAAAAAATTGAGGGTTCTATCTCAATTAACATAAAAGAACACTCATCTCAAGAAGACTTTAAGGCCGATTTTATAAATATTCAATTACGTCGACCTGTATATAATTCGTCCTACACAACAACAATGCTCAATACCCAAGAAACAGATTATTTCTTTAAGTACCAAGAAGGAGCACCCCTCGAATTTGAACAAAATACCTACTACGACAACCTTACTTCAACCATCGCATTTTACCTATATTATTTCCTTGCTATCGATGCCGATTCATTTGCTCCAAGTGGTGGAGTACAATATTTTCAAATTTGTCAAAACATAGTTACAGCTGCTCAAAAATCAGCACAAAAAGGATGGAAATCATTTGAGAACCAAAAAAATAAATATTGGATGAGTGAAAATTATAATAATGGAGCTTATCGACAAATGCATGATGTTTGGTATAATTACCATCTAATGGGACTTGATAAAATGAGTGGAGATAATCAATCCGAAGCTAAAAACAATATATTATTAGCCATCGAATCACTTCAAAGGGTAAATCGTGAAAAAACTCAACTAGTATGCGTTCAACAATTCATTGATGCCAAAGCAGATGAAATTGTTCAAATATTTAAAAATGCACCAGATAACGAAAAGGATAAGGTAATCACAATAATGAGTGAAATAAACCCTTCCAATACTAGTAAATACGAGCAAATACGAACTCAACAAAATCAAAATACACCTAGTGGACTGGGCTCTCCAAATTCAAGTGGAGGCTATAATAACTCACAGTTTTAAAAGACATTTAAAGCAATATATTAACATATTAAAAGCAAGTTTTATGCACAATATACCATTTGAACGAAGTCTCATTGATGGGATTTTAGAAAAGAACAAAATTAAGAGCGTTGGTTCTTCTACAATTCGTGAAGTAAAGAAAATTATTGACGATGTAGAAGCTGCAACCAAAGAAAAATTCATAAGAATGGAAATGGGTATTCCTGGATTACCTGCAACCCAAATTGGCTTAGATGCACAAATCCAATCTCTAAAAGATGGAGTAGCTGCTATTTATCCTGATATCTATGGAACAAAAGAATTTAAATATGAAACCTCACGTTTTATTAAGAATTTTATAAACCTTGATGTTACAGAAGATTCATGCGTTCCAACCGTTGGTTCAATGCAAGGTGGATTTGCATCCTTTTTAACCATTTCAAGAATGGACCCTAAGAAAAACAAGGTATTATTTATCGACCCTGGTTTTCCAGTTCAAAAAATGCAATGTAGAATACTAGGAATTGAAACAGAGCATTTTGATGTATATGACTTCAGAGGAGATAAACTAAGAAATAAATTAGAATCTTACCTATCAAAAGGAGATTTTGGAAGTTTAATATATTCTTCACCTAACAATCCAGCATGGTTCTGCTTTAATGAAGAAGAACTTCAAATAATTGCTGAAATAGCTAACAAATACGATGTAGTGGTTATTGAAGACCTAGCATATTTTGGGATGGACTTCCGTCAAGATTATTCCAAACCAGGGGTAGCACCATTTCAACCCTCAGCAGCACATTGGGCTAAGAAATATATATTATTAATCTCAGGATCAAAAGCATTCTCTTATGCAGGAGAAAGAATAGCAGTAATGATTATTAGTCCAGAGCTATATAACTACGAATCTGATACCCTACAAAAATACTGCGGTCAAAGAAGCTTTGGAAGAGCAATTGTATTTAGTTCACTTTATGCCCTAACATCAGGAACATCACATTCAGCTCAATATGCAATAACAGCAATATTCAAAGCCTGTAATGATGGAACATTCAATTTCAGAAACGACCTATTAGATTATAAGAGAAAAGCTGAGATAATGAAGAAAGACTTTGTTGATAATGGCTTTAAGATAGTTTATGATAAAGACTTAGATGTAGATATAGCTGATGGGTTTTATTTCACATTCTCTTATCCTGGCATGACAGGAATTGAGATGCTGGATGAATTAGTTTATTATGGAATATCAGCAATATCATTAAATATAACAGGATCTATGAGAGAAGAAGGAGCAAGAGCTTGTGTATCATTAGTACCACATGAACTCCTACCTGATTTACAAAAGCGACTAAAAGCATTCCAAAAAGATCATCCAATAAAATAAAATTATTCTTTTAAAATTATACCATAAATGGTTGTCTAAAATAATTGACAACCATTTTTTTTTGTATATTTGAGGACAGATTAGTGCTCTGAGTTTAGATCTATACTTTCCCGTTTACACAAAATATTGTACAGTTTCCTTACTCAGAATTTTTCCTTAATAAAAAAAGATTTTTCCTTAATAAAAAAGTTTTTTTCCTTAATATAAATTTTTTTTTCCTTAATATAAATTCAATTAGATTAAATCTATTTTCCTACAAACCT
>Ga0172378_10002109_pt1 | contig 18554 bp, 20 predicted proteins | sample GrowelOW332metaG_FD_119755 | JGI IMG/M metagenome (GOLD analysis project Ga0172378, IMG submission 119755) | Groundwater microbial communities from an aquifer near a municipal landfill in Southern Ontario, Canada - Pumphouse #3_1 metaG | ecosystem: Environmental > Aquatic > Deep subsurface >... | reverse complement strand
GACAGTGCATTATATATTGGAAGAGAGGTACTGGCAGGTCCTGCAAGATTAAAGGACTACTTTGATATGGGGAAGGTTCCCGGAAAGGTATATAATTGAAGAAAATCCTTTATAAAAAATGTTTAAATAATGCAGCCTTATCTTGATATCTGAAGATAAGGCTTTTATTGGTGCGCCTAAATTTACTATAATAAAATATTTTCATATCATAGAGTAAATCCTCATATAATTGAGTGGACATGATATAATATTTTTAGAAAAGGAGCCTTTATGGATTTTGAGTTGTTACGAGAGGACCTAATGAATTATTTTGGAACAGCAGGTATGATGGAAGAAGTTATCGCTGCCCAAAATGCATCAGATGAAGAATTGATAAAAATTGCTTATATGTGGGATTTTAAAATAGATATATACTTACAAAGGGAGATAAATAAATGGATGAGAAGCTAACTTTTTTAGATTTTGAAACTACTGGATTTAGGATGAATAGGGCGGTATCTTTAGGAATTGTTCATTATAAAAACAAAATACGTATTTCCGAAAAATATTATTTAATAAACCCTATGGAACAGATTGAGCCAATGGCCCAGCGTATACATGGAATATCTTTTGAAGATATTATGGATGAACCCACATTTTCAGATTTGTGGCATGAAATTTCTAAGTATATTGAAGGATGTACTATTATTGCTCACAATGCGCAATATGATATAAGAGTCCTTATGGGGGAGCTTAGAAGGTACCATATTGAATGTAAGAACTTTGATGTAATATGCACCTGTGAAAATGCAAGAAAATTGCATCTTCCCGTGCCAAATAATAAATTGGACACTTTATGCCGCTATTTTCATTTAAATACCGGAAATCATCATAATGCACTTGATGATACAATTGCCTGCGAAAATCTTTATTTTTGTCTAAGAAATGTTGGCGGGAATCTGTTAAAAAGAGCATAAACTAAGAAGTAAAAGCAAATTAAGTAATTCAATGGCATTATTCCACATATCACTCAGCAGACAACAAGAAAAAAATATTAATTAAGGCTGCCTGAAAAATTTTAGGCAGCCTTATAAAAAGGAAAGACTTACTTAGCTGTTATTCGTTTCATTGCTAATGTTACAGCATTAAATAAAATAGATGCAGATATTGTATTTAAAATAGCTGCAGGGATTACCACTGTTGCAACTAGAGCTGAAAATGGAGCTGGAAGCCCTGCAAGAAAAAGGGCTGTTAGCAGAAATGCAAATCCGCTGAATAGGGTTCCCATCAGAGAAATTATAATTATTTTAATTCCGCCAGCCAATTTATCGCCTAATACTTTTATCATAATAAAAACGAAATTACAGGTTAAAACCTTGTCTATTAAAATAGGAACTTGTCCACCAGGGAATGTAGTAGTCATAGCAGCTATAATACCGGAAGCAAGTCCAATTACCAGTGTTAATTTATAATCATCTGCAAATATAATAGCAATAAACATCATGGAAAGCATAAAATCAGGCTTCATGCCCATTAAAATTGGAGGAGTTATCTGCCGAAGCATTAAACCTACAGCCAAAAGTAATGAAGAAATTAGTAATTTTCTTAAATTCATAATATATCCTCTCCTTAAATTAAAATAGTTAAGTATATTTAAAACTAGGACCGCCTAAAAAATTTCAGGCAGTCTTTATAAAAGGGAGGCTTACTTAGCAGCAGCTTTCTTCATTGCCAGTGTTACAGCATTAAATAAAACTGTTGTAAATACTGTGTTTAAAATAGAAGCTGGGATTACAACTGTCAGGACTAAAGCTAAAAATGGAGCAGGAAGTCCTACAAGAAATAATGCAGATAATAAAAATGCAAAGCCGCTGAAGAATGTACCAAGAATAGAAACTATTATAATTTTAACTCCGCTTTGCAGCCTGTTTCCCATTACCTTTATCAGTATAAAAACAAAATTGCAGGTCAGTATCTTGTCTATTATATTTGGAAACTGTCCACCTGGAAATGTGGTGGTCATGGCTGTCAGAATACCGGCAGCCAGCCCAATTACCAGTGTCAGCTTATAATCATCTGAAAAAAGTATTGCAATAAACATCATTGAAAGTAAAAAATCAGGCTTCATACCCATTAATAAGGGTGGGGTTATCTGATGAAGCATTAAACCTACAGATAGAAGTAATGAGGATACTAATAATTTTCTTAAATTCATAATAAAACAACTCCTTAAAATTTAATAAATTTTCACCTGGATTTAAAATTAATGACCTTCACAAAATAACCACACCTCCTTTTACAAAAATAAAAAAGCTCCATCCTAAATACATAGGACGAAGCTTACTCCGCGGTACCACCTAAATTTACTAAAAAGTACAACTCTTCAGATACTAACATATCTTATCCCTTTTAACGGCGGGAACTCCGGTGAACACTACTTTAATTAATTTCGTTTCACTTCTAAAAGGTCCATTCACTATAGATTATTGTACCGGGTTTCACCAAGGCCGGCTCTCTGTGACTTAAATCTAAGGCTACTCTTCCTTCTCAATGAATTTAAAGAATATTTATTTGTTTTTAATAGTATAGTATGAATAAATTAAAATGTCAACCTTCAATTTTCGAAAAAAATATTTTTTCTGATTGTTTTTCAAAAAAATATAATAACTTAAAACATAATTAAAATTTACTTTAACTATGTTTTTAATTATAGTCTTAGTCTTGGTTCTGATGGAGGATATTAAGTACCTGCTGATTATGATAGTTTTTTTCTCTGTAATAAATTTATTGGTGCTTAATGCTGATATTTTTAATATTTATAAAATTATGAAATATACTCTTTTCTATAAGGTATAATATATATATGGGTATATTAAGCTAAATATGAGATTAGATTTATACGGTGAGTTAGAGGAATACTGCTGTTATAAGTGAAAATATTTTATAAAATAGTCAGGGGGTATAAAATGAAAAGTGATTATTTTACATTCAAAGGTAATGAAAACGTCGAGATTTATGTCTACAGATGGTCTCCGGAAGGTGAAATAAAAGGAGCAGTGCAGATTGCCCATGGCATGGCAGAAACTGCAAAAAGATATGAAAGATTTGCAGAGTTTTTAACAAACAGCGGGTATATAGTTTATGCAAATGACCACAGAGGGCATGGAAATACTGCAAAATCCCTGGACAAGGTAGGGATATTAGGAGACAAGGATGGCTTTGATCTTTTAGTTCAGGACATGCATCAGCTTCTTAATATTATAAAAAAGGAAAATGCAGATAAACCAGTATTCCTTTTAGGGCACTCCATGGGATCATTTTTATCTCAAAAGGCAATAATGGACTTTGGAACTGAGTACAAGGGAATTATACTATCTGGATCAAATGGAAAACAGGGGCTTATGTTAAAATTTGCAAAACTTATTGCAAACAGAGAAGCTAAAAAGTATGGCAGAGAATATAGAAGCAAAAAATTAAATGATTTGAGTTTTGGAAGTTATAATAATGCATTTAAGCCTAATAGAACTGAATTTGACTGGCTTTCAAGCGATACAGATGAGGTAGATAAATACGTAAAAGATCCATATTGCGGTAGTATATTTACTGCAGGATTTTATCAGGACTTTTTAACAGGATTAATGCAAATAGAGGACAAGGCTAGGTTGGGGACTGTCCCCAACGGACTTCCCATACTTTTAATGTCGGGAGATAAGGATCCCGTAGGCAGGGCCGGTAAAGGGGTGAAAATACTTTACAACACATACAAGAGCCTGGGTGTTAAGGACTTAACCATAAAATTATACAAAGATGGAAGGCATGAAATGTTAAATGAGAAAAACAGAGATCAGGTTATGAATGACGTACTAGCCTGGATTAATAACCATAATTAAAAGCGATCATTGTGATCGCTTTAATTTTTGTTTTTATAATTTAAATTTATTTAGCTTACGGCAGCTGTTAACAGAAAAACATCTTTGTAAGTTTAATCAGAAATGCATCAGAATGGTTTTGAGCTTCTATGTTTGCTTTTTTAGGGTCTCTATCCCTGATTGCATAAGCAATACCTTGCAGTGAATGATGAAACCACTGAGGATCATCTATTACGTACCTGATATGGAGAAGAAACCTGGCTATTTCAGAGTTTACATCTTCCGATAATGAAGTCAACAGCTCGTTTTTTGAGATTTCAGCTATTCTCTTATGAAATACCTGGTCAGCCTGAATTATTTTTGAATACTCAGTTTTTGTATCATAGCTTTCCATTTCTTTAACTATAGTTAATATGTCTTTTATTTCAGCATCTGTTGCTCTTACAGAAGCAAGTTCAGATGCCAATGCTTCCAGGCTCTTTTTTACTTCATATGCATTTTTTATATGTTTAAGATCTATCTGAGATACATAAATACCAACTCTTGGTATGAAATTAACCCAGTTTTTTTCGGAAAGTTTTAGCAGAGCTTCTCTTATAGGTGTTCTGGAAACCTTAAACTCCTCTACTAAATCCTTCTCGTTAATAAGCTCTCCTGGCTTATATTGAAGATCAATTATTCTTCTTTTTAATTCCTTATAAATATATTCACTGGAACCTTCCAAATTTATCCCCTCTTTTATTGTTAAATTTGAAATTTCATAATAAATGAATTGGGAAAGCTGATATAAACCAAATATAATCTTGATATATCAATTATAAATTAGGTGATTTAATTCGTCAATATTATTACTTACATAGAATTATTAGTGAAAAACATATCACGGTACTATTAACTTAATATAATAAATGAATTATTTTGCTGTACAATTCATTTAATATATTAACGCCCTGGAAATATTTTTTGGTATGTTTTCATATACCCATTTAGCATCTTCCATTGATAATCTGATACAGCCATGGGAAGCCTTTATGCCTAGCTTGTCCAACTCACTTTGGATGATATTACCGCTTTTATCACAAGGAATAGAATGAAATAGATAAGCGCCATGAAATCTTACCCAGTAATAGGCTCCTTCTTCATATTTATCGCTGTAAAAGTAATTTCCTCTGTCAGTAATTTTAAATTTGCCTTCTGGTGTTTCATATCCTGCCATACCTGAAGAACATAACATTGTTTTTATTAGTTTATTATTTTTATAAACATAAACATGTTGATATTCTAAGTCAACTAATAGCTTATATACCCCTCTGATTGTCTTTAATAAATCTTTGCTTTTACTTTCATGAAATTGACCTTGTATACTGTAATCACAAGATTCCATAAGATTTTTTGCTTCGGTATTCTGGCTATCTAAAGAAAGAACATTCTGCAATATAATTTTAGCTTGCTGAAAGTTAAGTTTATCTATATAATTTTTAGCTTCAATTACTTTTTCCCTGGAAATCAGAGATATACATTCTTGCCTTTTATTATTCGCATCCTCAAAATTACTAATCGAGCTAAAGATTTCAATAGCCTTATCATATTCTTTATTTTTCATAAGATTTATTGCAGAATTATATTTAATCTCATCTCTAATTAATTGAGCAGAAGTCTTTATTTTATCTTCTATATCTGAATTATTCTTAAAGGAGGAAGCTTCCTTATATGATTTTAAAGCATTGCTGTAATTTTTCTGAGCAAGAAATACATTACCCTTTTTAAAATTATAATCATATTTTAATGAATTTATTTTAATATAAGCAAATAACGAAATAGAGACTATTAACATTGATATTAATGGTAATATGATCTTTTTCATGATAACCCCCTAAGAAATAACTTCATTTATGTATGCTAACATATTAATGCATCATAGTAAAGCTATATTGTAAACTGTATGATAAAAAATTATATAATACAGAGTTATAGTAAATCTGGTATAATATTTTAAGCATTGTATCTTTATAGGTTATCCTGATAATTTTACTGTATAATAACAAAAATATAAATTGATTAAATTAGGAATTGTATATGAGGTTGAAAATGATTATTAAAATAAATAACAAACCAATATCTGTTGAAATTAAGTATAGCCGCAGAAAAACTGTATATTTGAGGATTGTTTCACAGGATAGTATAGAAATCAGATCACCATTTGGTATAAATAATAAAAAATTATTGGATTTTATTATAAGGAACCAAGTTTGGATAATAAATGAACTAAATGAAGCTAGTATAAATACAAAAGTTCGGTTATATAAAGATGGAGAGGTGTTTTTCTATCAGGGACAGGTATACACCTTAAAAGTACATATTGGGCACAATGATTTTGTTCTTATCGATAAATCAGATAATACAATTAATATAAAGTGTAAGTATAGTAAAGATGTAAAAGACGTTTTAATAAAATGGTATAAAGCTCAGGCAGGTTATTACATTAAGGAAAGAGTAAATTATTATCAGAATGTTATTGGGGTTAGATCAGATAAAATCAGCATAAAAAATCAGAAGACTTTATGGGGCAGCTGCAGCACAAAGAAAAATTTAAATTTTAACATGAGATTAATTATGATGCCTCATCATGTTGTAGACTACGTTATAGTACATGAGCTTTGCCACTTAATTCATTTTAACCATTCAAAAGAATTTTGGGGAAAAGTAGAAGAGATAATTCCTGATTATATAGAGACAAGAAAGTACCTCAAACAAAATGGGGTCAACTATTATTTATAGACTAAAGTAAAAGAAAAATTAAAGCAGCAGAGTAATATATTATGGCATAATACCAAATTATACATAAATAAAGAGAACCTACATTTTTTTGCGAATGTAGGTTCTCTATATATTAATTGATGGGGATAGCATTAACTTTGAATATTATAATCATCTAATAACCAGCGGCCGTTAATATTTATAGCCTGAAAAGAATAATTTTGCTTTTTTAAACTAATTATTTTTCCCTTGTTCTGCCTTATGGTTTCATATACCTTAATGGTAGCAGAATTATTATTAAATTTTATATCATTGAATTCAGCAGATGCTGTATTTTGGCTTAAATCTGAGTTATCTATTTTTAGCTTAGCTACGTATTTATATAAGCTGCTGTCTTTTTCTATAAAACGAAATACACCAGTATTCCCTCTGTTAATATAATCATCTAAATAGTATTGATAACAGTATAATAAATGCCTCATTAGAAGTTTTTTTTCTATTTGAGTTTTATTATTTATGCTGCCAGTAGAAACTTTTTTAATATATGCATTGGTATCTAATTTATATGTTCCTTTATCTTTTACAAAAATTAAATTTTTAGTTAAACTACCATAATAAGCATTATCAACATTTAAATCAAAAGTAAAACTTGTGTTATCTGTAAGTCTTATAAAGAAATTATTAGTATTACTTAATTTATTTACCTGAATTATGTAGGATAATTGCCTTAAATATTCCTTTTTTATAGCTTCATTTAGTTGTTGATTACTATATAAGGTACAATCTGTAGTTAATTTGGATATATCATTAATACTTCCTTTATTCATTAATGTGATAAAATTTTTTGTAACTGATGTCTTAGGTTTAATATAGCAATAATTAATAAACAGCAATAAAATCACAAAAAATAATACAGTTTGAAGTACAGGTTCTTTAGGAGTTTTGTTATTAAAGAAGTTAAAAAGTTTTCTTTTGATTTTCAGTTCTATCTTTCCATTCTCAATTTTACTACCGGTTCCCATTTAATAACTCCTTTTTGCTTAAAAATGTAATTAGTAAGGTTCTACAGCAGGTATTGTGGCTTTGTCAATGAGTTTGATGCCATTAATCGTTTTAATAATAATTATATTCATTTTAAAGGAGGCAATGAATTTAAAATTCTTATTTTTAGGTTATTAACAATTATTGGAGTAATAATTGTTATATGGGGCTCTGGGAATAAACTCAGCTTATCAAAAGAATACGCTTTAGTGCTCTTTTAATATTTATTGCTGAAGTATGCTATGGCATTTATACAGTTGTTTCAAAAAAGTTATCCTTTAAATATACAAATTGTAAACTTATGACATATTTTTGGCAATTACAACTCTTTATCTATACCTATATCATTTAAACAGGTAATTAAGTATAACATTACTACAATACCTGCAGTAGCCTGGTTAAGTATCATATTTTCAGGTGTATTTGCAATCTGCATTTGCTGGCAATTATACCTGGATATTGGCAGTGAAAAAATTGGAAGCAATAAAACTTAAATATATAATAGTATTTACTTGATATTTGGACTTATAGCATCTTTTTAATTTTTGCTTGAAAGATTATAAATATAATACAAGTTGTTTTAGCTGCTATAGTTTTAATTAGTTTATATGCTAGATTTTCAATAAGCTAACATATGAAACTATCTATAATTTTTTCATAATTTGTATTAGTAGTCATCAAATCGTAGCCTTTATTGCAAAGTCTGGATAAATAAGATGGAGATATATTATTAAAGTAGACAGCAGCATCAGAATAGGATATGTTAGATAAACATCTTATAATAAAAATACAAATAGATTTATATATTGTATCTTTTTTTGCAAAATAAGGATGTTTAGATAACTTATCAATAATTTTAGCTGGGTCCATGTCTCTTTTAACATCATCAAATCTATCCTTATTAAAAGAATTATTAATTCCAAAAGAATTTTCATTTATTACAAACTTATCTTTGATTTGTGATTCAATAATATCTTCACTAACTTTAACTAATTTATCAAAGGAAAAGTCATCATAATGACTTGGATAAAGCTTCTTTATAAACATACAATAGGTTTCTTTAGTCTTGTTAATATTTTTGTAGAATTCATTTCCCTGGTAATAATAATTAAGCAAAAAATCTTGATCAATTATTTGATATTTATCTTTAAACTTATTTGCATATATTCCAAAAGATGAAAAGGGATATTCCTCAACTCTCCTTGTATAACTTTCTATATCCTTAGGATTATTATGGATATATGCGGACATAATTAATATACCTTTATTGTCATGGGCTATCTTACTTTCGAATCTGCTGGAAAAAACATGCCCTTTTCTTTTGTATTTTTTATTATAGTACTGTGCATAACATTGATTTATCGAATGCATTACCTTGCTTATATCTGCACAATTTGGATTAATCAGAATATGAAAATGGGTAGTCATAATACAATATGCGAAAATTTTAACCTTATATATATATTTGTATTTTTTTATTAGATAAAGAAAGTATTCTTTGTCCTGATCATCATTGAATAAATTTATCTCATACATCCCGTGCTGATATATGTGATATATAGCATTAGCTAGTTTTAATCTTGCCTTTCTTGCCATGACATCCTCCGAATATAATATCATCGTTACCTAATATATAAAACGAGGCTGAATCTACACAAAATAAAATTTGGCATCCTTACTCCTTTAAGCAGGAGAAAGGATTATTTCTATATTCAATTTTACATTCAGATGTGGTTATAAATTATATTATCGATAGAGCCTCGCTTACATTAAATAAGTATTAGCCAATATTATTAATAATATACACAATAATATATAATTTCTTTAAAAAATAAAATTTATATTATTTAATAAATAAAAACCATATCTACTAAATTAAGTTTTTTAGAGAATTATCAAATGTATCAGGATAATTTTACTTAAAAAAGGACCCAAACGGTCCTTTATGATTAAAGATTAATGCAATTGCTTATATAATTTTAAAATGATAAGTTGTAGATGCCTTATATGTTTCACCTGGATTTAGAATGTTAGAAGGCACGTTTTTCTGATTAATTGCATCAGGATAGTACTGGGTTTCTAAACATAGTGCGGACCTGTCCCTGCTCTTTAATCCGTTAAAATAAGTATAATTATTTGTTATTGAATTTCCGGTATATAATACAACGCTTTTCTGATCTGTTGTTATCTCTAATATTCTTCCGCTCTTTCTATCACAAATAGAAATTTCTGTATCTTTATCCTTATTTAATATGAAAGGATGATCGTAGCCATTTCCATTTTTCAATTGCTGGTTGTCTTCGTTTATACCTGTCCCCACCATTTTTGGCTTTCTGAAATCAAAGGGAGTACCACCTACAGACAGTACATTTCCAGTTGGTATTAAATCCTGGTCCAGCTCAAATATTTTATCCGCATTTATTGTAAGGTAATGGGAGTATATATCCTCTTTGTAATTTCCGCTTAAATTGAAATAACTATGGTTTGTCATATTTATTATTGTTTTTTTATCTGTATCAGCAGTATAGGATATTTTTAACTCATTATTATTATTGAAGGTGTAAAGAACCTTTATGTTCATATTTCCGGGGAACCCATTTTCCATGTCCTTACTGAAGTAACTAAGTTCTACACCAATAAAATCAGATTGATTAATTTCCTTAACATTCCATATTACTCTGCTTAAACCTTTAAATCCGCCGTGAAGACTATGTTTTCCACAATTTTTTTCCAAAGTATAAAAATTATTATCTATTTTAAAAGAAGAATTTGAAATACGGCCTGCAATTCTGCCAACTGCTGCACCAAAATAGCAAGTATTATTTTCATAATCTTTAGGATTAGGCAGGCTTATGACAACATTTTCCAGTTTGCCGTCTTTATCCGGTACATATATTTCATTTATAATACCTCCATAATTAATTATACTAACAAAGGAGTTAGTATCATTTATAAGCTTGTACTTATATATTGGACCGCCGTCACTTAGGTTGCCAAAATTACTTTTTACAATTTGCATTTAAATCACTCTCCTATAAAATCCTTACTTAATTATATATCAGTAATTAAAATTAATCATAAATTTCCTGCAATATCATAAGTTAAATTGAATTGTTCACTAATTAAATAACAAAATCAGTCATATATATTAGTAAATAGAATAATTGTAAAGGAGAATTTAATTGATAGAAGAAATAAAAGTATTTAAAAACATAATAATTAGCTCAGACCAGCAGGATTATTTATTTATCATAGACGAATTAATTAAATCTGGAAAAAAATTATTTATTTATAAACTGGAAATTAACCAGGGACAGATTCTAAATGACAGTACCAGGGACAGAGAAAAACAAGATATGTTTGTTAAATATAACAGTTTAGAATATATAGGGAAAGAATACAGAATTACTTCTTTATATGATGAGTTTACAAATAATATAAGAATAATAAACAGATTATGTATTAAAAATAACACTAAGGTGGTTTTTGCTGGAGATCTAAATAATAAAGAAGAAGTAGACAAGTTTTTGCTAAATTTAATTCTTGAAATATATAATGAAGGTAATTGATGTAATTCAAAGTTGAGACCTGTCCCTGCATGTCTCAATTTGATATAATGAGATTATGAAAAGTTTTTATGAGGAGATATGCTTATGAATTTATATGAAATCAGGGAAAATATACAAAAAATTGCCGAAGCCATATCCGCTGTTTTAAATGTTGATGTAACGATTTGCGATAATAAGCTTATAAGAATTGCAGGGACAGGTCTTTACAAGGAAAATATAGGGAATAAAATAAATAATAATTCAGCCTTTGGGTACACTATGGAAACGGGAAATAGCTATATTATTGAAAATCCAAGAGAGAATATGGCTTGCCTGTATTGTGAAGAAAGAGATAAATGCAAGGAAAGTGCTGAAGTAGCCTCCCCTATATTTTATAATAAGGAAGTAGCAGGGGTTATTGGTCTTGTTGCATTTCAGGAAAATCAGAAAAAAGAAATTCTAAAAAATGAAAGAGAACTGCTTCAATTTCTAAATAAAATGGGGGAATTGATAGTCCTGAAGCTTATAGATCATGAAAAGTCTGAGAAAATAAATCTGTTGGCGGCTGAGCTTAGTGAGGTTATTAATATTTTTGACAGCGGGATAGCACTTACTGATTCGCAGGGAAATATAAAGTATATAAATCCAAAGGGAAATAATATTTTAAAAATAGGCAGTAAAGATAGCAATAACATAAGCAGATATTTCAAAAATATTAATCTTTGTTTATTTAGAGAAAAAAATTACAGTATTACTAACCAAAGCTTTATTTATAGAAAAGAAAATATCAGAGGAATATTTAAGGCAAAATCCATATATTTAAATAATGAACTTATGGGAATCTTATTTATATTTGATGAAATGGAAGAAGTAATAAATAATATTAACTATTTTATATCTGAGAATATAAAAACTTCTTTTAATGATATAGTAGGTGAATCAAGGGTACTTAAAGATGTAAAGGAGCTTTCAAGAAGGGCTTCTGCCTCAAAGTCAACTATATTAATACAAGGAGAGAGTGGGACAGGCAAAGAACTTTTTGCAAGGGCTATATATAATGAAGGAAATTTTAAGGGACCATTTATAACAGTAAATTGTGCTGCTATACCGGAACAGCTTTTTGAAAGTGAATTGTTCGGTTATGAAGAAGGGGCTTTTACCGGTGCAAAGAGGGGCGGAAAGCCGGGAAAGTTTGAAATGTCTAATAAAGGAGTTATATTTTTAGATGAAATAAGTGAGATTCCTATAAACCTTCAGTCAAAGCTGCTTAGAGTGCTGCAGGAAAAGACCATAGAACGAGTAGGGGGAAAATTCCCCATAAATATAGATGTTAAAGTTATAGCAGCAACTAACTCTGATCTGGAAAAAAAAGTTTTCGAAGGATCTTTCAGAAAGGATCTTTACTTCCGGCTTGCGGTAATTCCAATAAACGTTCCACCGCTCAGGGAAAGAGGGACAGACCTGAACCTGCTTATTAACCATTTTATTAATAGATTCAACATTAAATTAGAAAAGAATATCCGCGGTATAGACGATGGTATAAATCATTTGTTTAGTGAATATCTATGGCCGGGTAACATCAGAGAACTGGAGAATACCATAGAATATTCAATTAATATTACTTCTAACAAAATAATAACCCTGGAGGATTTACCCAGCAGATTTAAAACCTTTAAATGTAAAAATACATGTGAAGTAAACCTGAAACGTATGGAAGAAGAAGAGATAAAGAAGATTATTGGCAAATATGGCAAAGGCTCAAAGTCCATAGAAATGGCCGCAAAAGAACTTGGCATAAGCAGGGCTACATTATATAGAAGGATAAAAAAATACTCATTATAAAATTTAGCTATGTCTCATAATGATATAAACATTAAATTGTTATATCATTATGAGACATTTATTTTATTCGAATAAATCAATATTCTATAAATTTATTCAAATATATCGGATAACTAATCTATACTACAGAATATATGTAAATAAATCACAAAACAATGGTAAATAAAGTAAACTTATTGTGCTAATTTAGATTGGCATATAAATTGCTATTATATAATGCAATGCAAAATAAATAAAAAGGGGATTAACTATGAGTAATGCAAAAGGAATGATATTAGATTTTTTAAAAAATGAGGTGGTTCCAGCGGTGGGGTGCACGGAACCGGCAGCAATTGCTCTGGCAGGTGCAAAAGCTTCAGAATTACTTAATATTTTAGACTATAGGAAAATCAATTCAGTAAATCTTATAATTAGTCCTAATATCTTCAAAAATGCTATGGGGGTGGGAATCCCAAATACCGATGAAATCGGAATAAACATAGCTGCTGTATTAGGAGTTGTACACAAGGGTTCAGAAGAACAGTTAAACATATTTCAAAATGTTACCAGAGAAGATGTTGTCTATGCTAAAAATTTGATTAAAGACGGCAGATTAACTGTTGAACTTAAAGACACAGATAAAAAGATATACATAGAGATGGTAATAAAGGTAAAAAATGAATATTCAAGAGTTATTATAGAGGATAGGCATAACAAATTTGTTCTGTTAGAAAAAAATGATAGAATTCTATTAAGAGTGGATGACGGGGATGAAAATAATAAGGTTCAGACCTGTCCCTGCCATGGGATATATGATCTTACGATAAAAAACATTGTAGATGAAGTACAGAGATTATCCTATGAAGAGCTAAGATTCTTAGAAGAAGGGCTTATTATGAATATGAAAATAGCTCATGCTGGAATTTTTGAGCCCCTTGGAGTTGGAATGGGATATCAGCTGCAAAGCAGTATGAATAACAATAAAATCGAAAGCAGTTATATAAATAGAGCAATAGCACTTGTAGCAGCTGCATCTGATGCAAGAATGAAGGGAACACCTCTTCCTGTTATGAGCAGCAATGGCAGTGGCAACATGGGGCTTGTCCAATCGATTCCTTTATACCAATATAAAGAGGATTTCAATGCAGATGAAGTAACCTTACTGAAGGCATTAGCATTATCGCATATCATAACAGGATACATCAAGCATTACACTGGAAGATTATCTCCTCTCTGCGGTGCAGCCACTGCGGCTGGAGTTGGACTATCTTCTGCTTACTGCATTTTTATGGATGGAGGCTATGAAGGAGTAAAGGGAGCAATAAAAAATATGGTAGGAAATGTTTCCGGGATGATTTGCGATGGTGCTAAAAGTGGTTGTGCGCTTAAATCGGCAACAGCCGTTTCAACAGCATATTTTTCAGCCATACTTGCCTGCAGCAATAGAGTAATACCGAATAAAAACGGAATTGTTGAAGAAAACCTGGAAGAAACCATAAAGCATATGGGTGAATTATCTGAAAGCATGGCTCACACAGACAAGGTAATACTGAGTATCATGCAAAGAATTAATAAAGAGGGTTAGGGACAGGTCTAAACCTTTCAAACAAAAAAATAAAAGCAGAGGGTGGTAATAAGCTGCCTTTTTTATGCAAGCCTTACCCTCTGCAAACTTTTAATATTTACTATTATAAACTACTTTTTATACCAATTTTTTCACCCAACTTAACCTGGGTCTCAATACCTAAATCTGAATGTGTCATAATATCTTTGTCTATAAGAATAGTATCCTTTTGGAAAAACAATATTACTGTGGATCCGCCGAACTTGAAATATCCCTTTTCATCCCCCTTATTTACATCGGAATCGGGGGTGTAGGTATCTATTATAGAGCCAACACAGGTGGCACCAACTTCAACGTAAAGCACATCCTTAAAATTTTTGCTGTGTAAAATGGAATACTGCCTTTTATTTTGGCAAAACAGCTTGTTCACTGTTGATAATGCAATAGGATTGACAGAATAATAATATCCTTTTATCCTAGTTGGTTTTTCACAAGTTCCGCCATCTATAAAATGGAATCTGTGGTAATCTGTTGGACAAAGCCTCAAAACTATCATAGATCCATGGCTATATTTATTTGAAAGTGTGTCATCGCGAATAAGCTCTCTGAGACTATATGTAATGCCTTTAATTTGAATTAAGGCATCCTTCTTTATATCTTTATATGCCAATATCTTTCCGTCTCCAGGTGATATTAAAACGTTATCTTCCATCTGAATAGGCCTTGCAGCATTTTTTAATTTTCTGTAAAAGAACTCATTAAAGGTTTTAAAATTCTTTGATTCCTGTTCAGATTCCTCAGAGTTTACTCCATATTCTTCAATAAACGGAGCTATCTTTTTTTTGCTTAATTTCGAATCTAGAAATTTACCATATACAGATGAAAATAATTTTTTCTTAACTATGGCTTCCAATAATCCCATTCCTAGTCTGGTACTGTACATCCAATTTAATGGACCATCTCCAACAACGTTTTCATTTTGGTAGGTTTTATTTTCCCTATTATAATAAGATATCATATTGTTCCCCTGCTAAAATTTATTAGAATTATCAGTTTTACGTATCTTCGTTTAGAAAATTACATAATTTTAAATTTTCTTAATTAAGTGTTTATAATTTTATCTGATATTTATAAAAAAAGCAAATGAAATGTAAAATAATAACATAAATATAGTAAATAATAACATGAATACAAGTAATATACAATGAATACAGCCTTAATTTAATAAAGTTTTATTTTTACATTAGTATACATAGGTTTGGACCTGTCCCCAACCTATTAGTCTCGACTTTTCGACTTATTGACATTATTAGTATTCTGTACTAGAATATTAGGGTGAGTTCTATAAAAGCATGTATTGAAATTTTTATGGAGCTGAAAGATAGAATATGCATCCGTAGCTCAGGGGATAGAGCAGCGGTTTCCTAAACCGTTGGCCGGAGGTTCAATTCCTCTCGGGTGCACCAAGAAAAGCTCACAGCCATAATGGTTTGTGAGCTTTTTGTTTTTCTTTGAAATCAGTACAAATGATGAATTGGGTACTATTTGGGTACTACCAATATAAAATATCACAGAAAAAAGCATCATAATTCAATAAAAAAAGCAAAGATATTTTCTATCCTTGCTTTTGTTTTCTCCTTTTTTATTAAAGAGATTTTCCAGTTTATCTGCTGCAATTTTATCTGATTTTCTCAAAGAGTGAGAGTAAATATCCATAGTAGTTGAAGTCCTGGCGTGGCCCAGCCTTTTGCTTACTGTAGAAATATCTGTATTCTGATTTATAAGAATTGTTGCAGATGTATGCCTTAATCCATGAAAATTAATTGCCGGAAGAAGATATTTATCTTTATCTTTTATTTGGATGGCATCATCTCTCATAATGTCTTCATTATGCTTTTGATAAACTTCCTAAACCAATTACTTATTGTAGATGGATAAATAGGTTTCCCATCAAATGTGGTAAAGATATTATCATATTCTTTGTGCCATAGATCCCCCTAGTTTAGCTTTTTCTCCATTCTGCCATAGTTTATATTCACGTATTATGCTTATTACTGAATCAGGTAATGATATTACTCGAATGCTGCTTTCATTCTTTGGTGATTTAACAAAGGTACCTCTTCCCTTTAAATGCTGCAGAGCTTTATCTATGTTTAATAATCCATTATCTAAGTCAATATCAGGCCAATCTAATCCATCAAGCTCCCCTAACCTCATACCGCCATATATTGCTATATTAACAGCTGTCTTGTACTTTATAGGTTCATCTTCTAAAAGCTCTAAAATATATTCCGTCTGCTCTATGTCATAATGTCTCGCTTCCTTCTTTTCTATCTTTGGAGCTTTAACTCTTGAAGCTGGATTATTAAGAATAAATCCCCACTGTACCGCACAAGTCAGTATACTTGATATAAGTCTATGATGGTGTAATATAGTTCTCTCTGATAGTGATTTTTCTTACTTGATTGGGTCAAATAATATATTAACAGGTTCATTAATCGCCAAACATACCTTACTTACAGTTGAAGTTTGAACACTTTCTCCCTGCTCTATTCTCTTTAATGTACTTTCATCTATTCCGGATTTTGTTATTATATCTTTCTTTGTTAAGCCTATATCAGTGATAATTTTAATAAAGTCTTTCTTTGGAGAATATTTATTATCAAACTTATCCCTTTTTCCCTGAGGTTATTATAAAATTCTGTAAGGTGAGTAGGCTGCAGCTGATTTACTTTTATATGACCGATTGCAGGTATGATACGGGATTCTAACAGTTCTTTATACCGGAATAAAGTTTTTGGGGCCAGTTCCGGCTCTGCATAATCCTTTAACCACTTCTCAATGAAATCTTCAAAAGTTATCTTTCCTGAATCCAGGAATAAACCTTTTTCAATTTCATCTTTAAACAGGACCCATTGCCTTTTAGCTTCATCTTCCTGTTTGTTTGGCTTAATATGTGATAGATCTATTGTCTTACGCTTCATTAGTTTTTTACCTTGTTTATCATATCCACAAGATACAATAAGCCTATAGGAATTCTCTCCACGCTTTTCTATTGCTGCCATAATAGGACCTCCTTTCTATTTAATAATTAATACCCAGAGGTAGTGAATATTAGTAATGACCTTTAAAGCCTACCCAATAATATTTGGTTACCTTTCAGGATGGTAACTGATAGTAACGATCCTTAGGGGCTCGTCATAATGACGAGGGCAACGTGTAAAGAATAAGCTGTCTGCAATTTTGCAGAGGGGTATAGGTAAGAACAATTTTGCTTTCAGTTAAAATATTTTTAGTAGCATTTCTTATTCGCATTTCCAAATAATCAGAAATGCGATATAAGGGTAACCCGATAATATCGGGGAAGCTACTTATTCTTTATTACCTTCTTTTTCATTGGATGGGACCTTATAATCATTTTTCTCTAACTTATAAAATTCAAATTCTAGTAATTCATCAATTTTTTTACTCAAGTTTTTTAAAATATTTTCTCCATATTTGCTTGCTCTAAATATAATATCCTCTTTTTTAGAAGATATTATATTTAAATCAATAGAATTAAGAATTGAACCAAATATACCGTATATAGTTTTTATTTCCTCAATAGACAACAAATTTTCTCGCCCCTCAAAAAAATTATTTAAATAAACTTCAAAATCATTAAAAAGTTTAATATTATATTGTTCATTTTCTTTTTTAGAACCATTCCCAGGAGGTTACAGAGGAGTAAGCTGACTATTGGTTGGATACTGTTTGGATTTGAGGATGAATTTTATAAACTGTAACATCAGTATGAATATACATTTTAAGTAAAATATAAATAATAACAATTTGACAAAATATATAAAAAAATGTATAACTATTACATTATTAACAAGACAATATGAAGTGACCTCACATTTGTAGATTCGTGGATTTACCTGTAAACTATTAATTGTTAAGATTAATGGTAATAGGGATTACCGCATACAAAAG
>Ga0172378_10002108_pt1 | contig 18566 bp, 23 predicted proteins | sample GrowelOW332metaG_FD_119755 | JGI IMG/M metagenome (GOLD analysis project Ga0172378, IMG submission 119755) | Groundwater microbial communities from an aquifer near a municipal landfill in Southern Ontario, Canada - Pumphouse #3_1 metaG | ecosystem: Environmental > Aquatic > Deep subsurface >... | reverse complement strand
GCGAAAGATCAGTATCGGGGATTATCAAAACGGAAGCATCTGGACGCCGATCGTGGCATGTTATTCTTATTTCAGAATCAGGCTGATCAAAATTTTGTAATGAGGGATATGAATTTTCCTCTCGACATTATTTTTATAAAAAATCATCGAGTGATTAATCTTTATAATAATCTGCCACCGGCAGGAGACGGTCCGCTCACTTCTTATCATAGCGGCGCGCCGGTCGATGCCGTGTTGGAAATAACCGCCGGCCGCAGCCAAGGCTGTGGTATCGGTGTCGGCAGTGAAGTCTTATGGTAAATAAATCATTATTTAAACCGCGCTATCCTTATTTTTTTGCTTTTGCTTTAATCCTATTGGTGGAACTCTTTTCTTTCACTGCTTATTTTTTGCCTTCAATTCAACCGTTTCTTTTAGCCGCCTCTTTTGTGGCGGTGTTTTTAATTTCAATTTTTTCTTTGGAAAATGGTTTATTGATTGCTATAACGGAATTAGTTATCGGCTCGAAAGGGCATTTGTTTTCATATGATATATTCGGCTTTCCGGTTTCTTTGCGTCTGGTTATCTGGGCGGCATTAATGACAGCTAGCTTAGTTTTTGTCATCCGCAAAGGTTTCCGCAACAGTTGGAAAATATATGGTCAGCCTTTCCGTTATTGGCGCTATCTTCTCATTTTTGTTTTATTTATCGTTATCGCCATTATTCAAGGATTGGCCCGAAATTTTGATTTTACGACAGTTCTCAGCGACGCCAACGCTTGGTTATTTTTGAGCTTAATCATACCGATTCTTATCGTGTATGGCAGCGGTGATAAAGCAAAATTGACACGGCTGCAATCTATTTTCTTTTTGGCTCTGGGTTGGCTATGTTTTAAAACTTTGATTTTGCTTTATATCTTTTCCCATAACCTCAATATCATGCCCGATGTCTATCTTTGGGTAAGACGCAGCGGTATCGGTGAAGTTACGGCTATGGGCGGCGGTTGGCAGCGTGTGTTTATTCAGTCGCAAATATATGCGCCGATTGCGTATTTTCTATTACTTTGGCCGGCGATTAAATCGGAGAAGCTTAATTGGCGCCACCGATTAGCTTTAGGAACGGCTTTATCTGTTTTATTGGCAGTTATCATAATTAGCATGTCACGCAGTTTCTGGCTGGCTTTTGGAGCGTCTGGAGCCTTAATGGCGGTCTTTAGTTGGCGCAGCGCCTGGCGTCGATATGCCCGTGCTTTGGCTTATGTGGCCGCTTCAGCTTTAGGGGCCGCTCTAATTATCTTTATTGCGGTTAAATTTCCTTTTCCGAATCCCAATGCCGGCTTATCTGCCGATGCTTTGGCTGAGCGATTAAATTTAGCCGGTGATGAGGCGGCTTTGGCCTCGCGCTGGTCACAATTACCAAATTTATGGACGGAAATTAAAGAGGCACCTTTATTGGGTCAGGGGTTTGGCGCCACTGTCAGTTATTTTTCTCAAGATCCGCGGGTCTTGGCAAATAACCCGGATGGTTGGTATACTACTTACGCTTTCGAATGGGCCTATCTTGATACTTGGCTTAAATTAGGTTTAATTGGTCTATTGTCGTATTTATTACTATTAATTATTGTTTTAGCCGGTTTATTGAGAAGGAAAGAGGATGACAAGGATATTTCTCTAGCTTTAGGGGGAGGATTACTATTTTTAATGATAGTGAATATTTTTACCCCTTATCTTAATCATCCTTTGGGGTTGGGATATCTATTGTTTTGCTCTTGTTATTTATCAAAGAAACTCTTATAATACATACTAATTACCGCGTCCGGTTTGATTATTCGCCGGACGTTTTATTCATTATATTAATTTATGTCAGAACAAATCATTACTCAAGAAGGTTATGATAAATTGCAGGAGGAATTGAACTTCTTGAGCACGGCTAAACGCCGGGATATCGCCGAACGCATTGAACATGCCAAAGATCTAGGCGATTTAAGTGAAAATGCGGAATACAGCGAGGCTAAAGATGCCCAAGCCTTAAATGAAGGCCGCATTATTGAACTCGTCAATATTCTAAAAAACGTCACAGTCGTGACGAATAATGGCGGTCACGATGAAGTCATGATGGGTTCGAAAGTGACGGTTAAAACTGATGGCAAAGAAAAACAGTATACCATCGTCAGTTTTAATGAAGCCGATCCGATGAGCGGCAAGATTTCAAACGAGTCACCTTTAGGTGTTGCTTTTCTTGGAAAAAAGAAGGGGACTTTGGTAAACGTCGAAACTCCGCGCGGAGTGGTTGAGTATAAGATTTTAAAGATAGAATAATAAAAAATATGTCTGAACAAAAAAACCTGGCGCCAGGCAGTGAAAGAGATGAGCGCCTAAAAAAGTTGGCCGCTCTTAAAGACGCGGGTGTCAATCCATATCCGGCCGCTTCCAAACGTGATCACGAAATTGCGCAGGTTTTTAGTGATTTTGATGAACTGTTGACCAATCAAAATAAAGTGACGGTCGCCGGACGATTACGCAGCTTACGCAGCCATGGTAATCTTACGTTTGCCAATATTGAAGATGCTTCCGGAAAAATCCAATTGGCCTTATCTAAAAAAGAGATTGGTGACGAAAAATACAAGCAATTTATTAAGCTGATCGACAGCGGTGATTTTATCGAAGCTACCGGTCCGGTTTTTTTGACGCATAAAGAAGAAAAAAGCCTGATGGTTTCCACTTGGAATATACTAACCAAGGCAATCGCGCCGATTCCTGATGCCTGGTATGGCTTAAAAGATGAAGACGAGCGCTATCGCCGCCGTTATCTCGATCTGCTTTTAAATCCTGAAACGAGAGAAATATTTATAAAAAAAGCCTTATTTTGGGAAGTGGTGCGTGATTTTATGAAGCGCCATGGCTTTTTTGAAGTGGAAACACCGACGCTAGAGACGACTACAGGCGGCGCTGAAGCTAACCCGTTTAAGACTCATCATGACGATTTTGATTTGGACGTCTTTCTCCGTATTTCCGTCGGTGAATTATGGCAGAAGCGATTAATGGCTGCGGGCTTTGAAAAAGTCTTTGAAATCGGCCGTGTGTATCGTAATGAGGGTTCCAGCCCCGACCATCTGCAGGAATTTACCAATATGGAATTCTATTGGGCCTATTCCAATTATGAACTAGGCATGAAACTGGTCCAAGAAATGTATCAAGAAATCGCTCAAAAGGTATTTGGAAAGACTAAATTCTCCACTAAGGGCATGGAATATGATTTAGCCGGAGAATGGATGAGGATTGATTATTGCGGAGAAATATTGAAACGTACCGGTATAGACGTGCTTACAGCCTCAGAAACGGAAATGAAAGCCAAACTGGATGAATTAGAGGTAAAATATGAAGGTGATAATCGCGAGCGTTTAACCGATTCTTTATGGAAATATTGCCGCCGAACGATTGCCGGTCCGGCCTTCTTAATCAATCATCCAAAATTAGTATCACCTTTATCGAAAGCTAAACCGGAAAATCCAGAACTTACCGAACGTTTTCAGATTATTATTGCCGGCAGTGAAGTGGGGAACGGCTTTTCGGAATTGAATGACCCGGTCGATCAACGCCAGCGCTTTGAATTGCAGCAGAAATTAATCGAGCGCGGCGATAAGGAAGCGATGATGCCCGATTGGGAATTTGTGGAAATGCTTGAACATGGCATGCCGCCGACTTGCGGTTTCGGCTTCGGTGAAAGATTATTTGCTTTTATGGTTGATAAACCGATACGCGAAACCACTCTTTTTCCGTTAATGCGGCCAAAAAGGGAAGAAATCAATGAAGATAAAATTATACCCTTGAAATAAAATAATTAATTGTTATAATACCAACATAAAAACAACGGCAAAGCTAAAGCTTAGCCGATATTCGGGGATCGTCTAATGGTAGGACAACAGGTTCTGGTCCTGTTTATCGGGGTTCGAATCCCTGTCCCCGAGCCAACGTAGATTAAGCGAGGTTAAAGCCTCGTTTTTTCTTTTATTTTCGACAAAATATGTCGGTTCGAACCTAGCGATTTCAGCGTTAAATTTTTCAACGTTATTTCGGAGCGGAATAAGCCAATTATGGAAAGAAATGCTAATGTTTTTGCCAATTATTCTTTGGTTCGAACCTAACTTCTTAATGATGTTATTTCGTGTTTCTTTGTCTCCTTTATCAAACTCCTTTCGAGCTTGAGCACAGAAAATAAAATTTTCTTCGATAATTTAAAAGCCATCTTTTTAGATGGCTTTTTAAAATGATAGAATAAACTAGTCTATGCTCAGTATTTTAATTTTAACTTTCCTTGAGTTAATATTATAATCAAAGACATCGTTTATTTTTTTGCCCATAAGGGCTGAGCCTAATGGAGTATTGTAAGCTACGTTGCGGTTTTTAGGGTCAGATTCTCCATAACCAAGAATGTTCCAAGATTGAATATCTTGGCCGAATTCTATTTTAACTTTTGCTCCTATAAAAATAGAACCCTTATCTCTAATATTAGAATCTCTTATAATTAAAGCATTTTCCAGCACTTTACGATCTTTATTTAGTTTGCCAGACAACATTCTCAATTCCATTGTTTGTTGCTCATAAGAAAAATTATCATGATACTGATCACCGCCAACCTCAGCTAAATATCCCAAACGAGAAGACATTTCAGAAATAATATCTTCGTCTTTTTTTATTTTTTGTAAAAAAAGATCTATTCCTCTTTGTGTAAAATATATTTTTTCCATTTTTGATAAATTGTTAAGTAACTAGTTTAACAACTTTAATATAGAATGTTGATAATGTCAATAGTTAGAAATAGATTGCGTTCAAATTGACAATTTTGTAAAAATAATGTTATTTTATTTATATACTTTGAATAAAATTATTTTGTTTTCTTATGAATAGCCTTCTCCTAATTAAAAAATTATTGGATGAAAAAAATAGCATCGATATAAAAGACTATTTATCTGATAAATGGAACTCTGTATGGTCTGACAGTGGGGATTCTAATTATGCCAGTCTTAGGCTGTTAAAGACTGTTGACAAAATAAATAACTTAACTAATCTTGGCGTGGATTTTAACAATAAAAAGGTTCTTGATATTGGTTGTGGAAATGGCACAACGCTACTATTCTTAAGAAAAATTTTTAATATAGATGGTATGGGGGTGGATATATCGAATCATGTTATTGATAATCTTAATAAAAATATAAAAGATAACAATCTCAAATTCTTATTAGGTGATCATAGAGACTTAAAGGGAATAGAAAGCAATCAATTCGATATTATTTTAAGTTTCGGTGTTATTGAGCATTTTGAAGAATACAGTTTGGCTTTAACTGAAAGCAGAAGGGTTTTAAAACTAGGCGGTATTATTGTATTAATTCAACCGCATTTGCTTTCTTTCGGGGTGGTGCAGGAGTATTTTTTAAGAATTATTGGCAAATGGAGGTTTGGCAATCAAAAAGATTTTTCTTTTTTATACTACAAATCAATATTAAAACAAACGGGCTTTAAAGATGTGAAATTTTTAACAAAGCCACCTTATAAAGATATGTCTATAACTAGGTTTTTTGATTTAATTTTAAAATCTTTAATACCATCATGGGGTCATTATTTATATTTAGTAGCAAAAAAATAGTATGAAAATAAATGAAATACAAAAATTTTGTAACGAACTTTTATCAAAAGTAAAATATCCAAGACTGGGAACGATTATTGGTTTTCAGGAAGAGGTTGGAAAACTGGCCGGTGTAATAATGGATATAGAGATATATGAAAAAAATATTGACAAAACTCTATTAGAAGAAAGATGTTCTGAGGTTTTCTTTAGTCTTATAGATTTATGTAATTCTTATAGTATTGATTTGGACACAGTTAGCAGTAATAGAATTGTTAAGATTAATGCTAATATAGAAAAGTGGGAAAAAGATCACGGTGAAACGTTAAAAGATAAAAGAAATAAATTAGACTAACTACCAAAATATGAGTGATGCTATTTATAAAAAATCTTTTAGTTTGTTTTTAAAAAACACGGACGAAAAAACGGTGATAAAAAAATTTATAAAACAAAACATCCCCTTAAATAAAGGAGATACTTTTTTAGATATAGGAGGAGGAAGTGGTTTTTTAGCAAAAGAAATTTCAAAGAAAGTAAAAAGAACTGTTTTAATTGAACCAAATAAATTTTTTTGTGAAAAATTGTCTAATGATAAAAAAATTAAGGTTATTAATAAAAAATGGGAAGATGTAGAGCTGAAAGAAAAGTTTGATTTTATACTAGCAGCCTATGTCGTGACTTATTTTCCTAAAAAAGAAATTAATAGTTTGATAAAAAAAATGTATAATCTCCTATCACCTGGTGGGTGCATATTAATATTGTCAGTTGATTCAAAAAAAGGGTCTTGGAGAAAAATTCATACATATTTTTATAAGTTAATTGGAATAGTACATGAATCGTCGGATAGTTTATTAAATAGTGTTTTAAAAAAATATAATTTTTCTTCAAAATCTTTTATAACACATATTTATGCTAAAGATAATGAGGAAATGCTTAAGATATTGACTTTTGACTTTCACAAATATCCCGAGTATTTCATAAAATATTATAAAAAATTAATAGCTTTTTTGAAAAAGAACACCTATGAAGATAATAAGGTAACCTTAGAAATGGCTCATAACGCATATATTATATATAAAAAATAATTGTATGAATAATAAATCAATAGAAGTGGAATTAAGAGCTGAGGTTACGATGGATGACGTAGAAAGTTTAAAAAAAAGACTCAGTGAAATTGGCAAAGTTCTATCCAACACGAGAAGACTTTCTGTTATGTGTTTTGGTAAAATCAACGAACAGAAGACTGATATAAGAATTAGAATAACTAATGGAGAATGTGAGATTGTTGCAAAATTTGGCTCATTTAGCTCTCATGACAGACTGGAGTTATCTCAAAAAATTGAAAAAGATCAATTCTTTGGAATGGTTAAAATATTTTCTCAATTTAAATTTGATACTGAAATAGGGGAAAGAGAAACTATTAATTATGAGTTGCCAGACGGTATTGTTGCTTCTTTAGTGCTAGCTGGAAGTATTGCTTATATTGAACTTGAAAAAATGTCTTCTGATTCTGATGTTTTTGAGAGTAAAATAAAATTACAAAAATTAGCAGATGATTTTAATTTACAAATATTAGACGAAAATAAATTTGATATTCTTTGCCAAAAACTGAGCGAATCAGTTGATTGGTCATTTCATGGTGCAGACGATGAATATTTAAAATTAGAAAATATTTTTAAGACTTACATAAAATAAAAAAGCTAAGTAATTTCTACTTAGCTTTTTTTAAAATAATTCTTTCAATTTTTTTGAAAGTGTTATCCCAGCTTTTTTCAGAATAATTTGCGTAAATAAAATCACATTGTAGTGTTTTTAGTTTACTTATGTATTCTTCTAGGATGCCTGTTCGTTTCTTTATTTCTTCAATTGATTGAGAATTGCGATCTATTAATCTCTTAATCAGCCAACTAGAATCATCTGGTAATATAGCTATTATTATTGCCGACGGATACATTTCTTTGATTTTATTACAACCATTTGGAGTAAGATCTAAGATAAGCCCGTTGGTATTTTTTAGCGTCAGCGACTCATTGAAATCTTTTAAAAGAGTGCCGTAGTAGCAATCCAAATATTTATCCCACTCAACAAAAGAGTTATTTTCCATCATTTGAAGGAATAATGCTTCGGATACGTACATATAATTATTTCCATCGTCAGTCCTTCTTAATCTAGTTGTAGCTATTGTTGGTAAGATAAAATTATATTTTTCAATCAACCTTTTTGTGTAGGATGTTTTGCCGACGCCAGATGGCCCAGTAAAACAAACAATCAAACCTGTTTTCACTTTTTAGTTTTTAATGTAGTTGTTAGAAAGACTATTCTTGCTAATTAAAAAATTATAAAACACTTTGGAATTATTGTCAATAATAAAAGTTTTACAAAAGAGAAATACAATAACTTATGTTTTCAATTTTTAATATTTTTATAATATAATTTAAGCTAGTAATAATTTATAGAATATTACCTATTATTAGCCACCCAAGTCCGAAAACTATCCCTCCAAGCGAGCATACACGAAAAAACAGGTTTTAAAGAACTTGTTTTTTTGTTATCTGAGCCAGAAACTTCAGGTTCGAACTTTATTCCTAATTCTTTAATCTTGTTGTTAGAATTATTTATTAGTTCAAGGTGTTTTGGTAAGGAAATAATCACTTTTTTATCCTTTATAAGTAGGTTCGAACTCAAACCCAGCAGTATTGCCTTCCTTACCTCTATATCGCCATGTTCATAGTGATATTTAGCGTAGCAAGCAAAGTTAAAAGTATCTATGGCTAATTCCATCCATTTTGACGCGTGACCATCAATGTCATCCATTTTTTCTTTTATGTGTTCTGACTCTTTGATGATCTTATTTTTCTTTTCAATAAATTCATTGTCATTAATTACTTCTCCATTGATGTTCTGAGGCGATATTCTTAAATCTAATAGGATGCCAAGACGAGCTTGGCAATCATTATAATTATCTTGTAGTGCTTTCCGTATTTGAGCCTGACTGCTTACCTCGGTTTTACTGAGTTCTGAGATTTGGTTAATATACCAAGTTTTCAAGTTCTCAGATATCGTAATATTGTCTAGCAAACTAACAATCTGTTTATCAAGCGCCTTGCTTTCAAATGATGGTTGTGAACATAATTTATCTTTATTTTTTGTGCATCCATAGTAAGTATATTGTATGTGAACGGGGTTCTTCATTTTAGCGATTTCAACTCCGCATTTAGGACAGGCAGTCTGATGCTTTGATGAAAACTTGTGTTTACATTTAGTGCAGATAGTTTGAACCTTAGTATCCGGAGTTATCATGGATCCGCAGTCATAACATCTGAACATACCGTAAAATGCTGAGCTAGGAGATTGCTTTAATCTCGGTCTTGGGTTGTCCTTTTTCCCTAATATTTTTTGCAGTTTATCGAACTGATCGGGAGTTATCATTGGAGTATGAAGTCCTTTATACCAATTACCTGATTCGAGGGGGTATTCATATTCACCACAATAAAAGGTATCAGAAAAAATCCTATATAAAGTACTAATAGCCAAAGGCTTGCCGCCGGATTTTTTTCTTTTTGGCGATCTATATCCCCAGTTTTCAGTTAGTTTTTTGTGTACTTGAGAAGGTCTATATAGACCAGTGAGCATCTCATCGAAAGCCTTTTTAATAAGAGGGAACCCAATAGGATCTTCAAGTATCTTTTTTTCTCCCTTATCGCAGTATTTATCATTTAAATAACCAGGCTTGGCCACCCCAGGGTACCATCCTTTTTCAGCCTTTGTTTTTAAACCTCTTTTTACATTGATGCTCAAAGCCCTAATATATTCATTAGACATTCCCAACTCTATGCTAGACAGTAAAACGTTATCTTCTGGTAGATATGTTTTATCAATTGTTTGTATTTTTTTTATGAAACCTTCTTGCAGTAAATATTGTATATTACCACTATCTCTAGGATTACGACTAAGGCGATCCATTTTCCAGCACAGGATACTTTCGGCGTTCCCGCGTTGTATTAAATCAATCATTTCATTAAAGCCAGGTCGGCCAATATTTTTTGCTGATTTAGACTCAGAAATAGTTTTAACAATTGTTATTCCTAGCTTAGCCGCCAAAGCCTTAAGCTCATTCGTCTGAGACTCAATACTTAGAAGCTGCTTATCGTCTTCTTCGCTAGACTTTCTAACGTATAGAATGTATCTATTATTTTGCTGGTTTTTTATCATAATAGTTATCGATTATAGTTGGCTTTTTTAAAAAAGACAAGTCGTCTTCATTAACCTTTGGAATCGGCTTGTAAATAGCTTGAATTAGTTGTAAAAAACTATATGCCATTTCTTCAGCCTGCTCAATATCAAGTATTACCCCATAGTCCGTGCGGTATATCTTGATAAACTCTTCAATTGAATTTAACCTAAGCTTCATAAACAGGTGAAAAAATATATTCCTAGATAATTAAACTTTCACCTGATTGGCTAGGCTGTAATAATGGGTATTCCCATCACCTTGGCGAGCCTGTATGAGATTTTCTGCAATCATAAGACCTATAGCTTCTTTAACTGCACTCTCGCCGATCTTTTGTTTCTTCAGTGCACTTATGATTTGTTTCTGAAAGAATTCTGTACCAACGTCCTCGCCCAGAAGATCTAGAATTCCTGATTTGGCCAATTCAGCTTTTGACATTCTTCTATTCTCCTGGGCAATACCTATATATTTAAACCGAACAGATAAGTCATCTCTATCGATCGCTATATTAAAGGGCTCAATCTCTTCGTCAACTCTTTGTTTGATTTGAGTGGCTATTATCTCATCTTTATCCTTAGCCTTTCTAACTGATAATCCTGAGTCAACGAAAGCAAAAATTTCACTGGAACCGCGCATATCTTCTATAGGATTAGCACGCCTTTCTCCGGTTTTTCTATTGTGATGAGTAAAAATAACTGAGAGCTGAGAATTCTTGAATTTTTTAAACTCGTCAAATAACTTGGCCATTTCTTGGGAGGAGTTTTCATCTCCCTTGTGCGTTCTGATTAACGAATCTATCATAACAACGCCAATCCTATTTTCTAGGCAGTATTTGATTATTTCGTCTGAGTCGGTCAATTTAAAGTTTTTTAGAGATATAATATCAATATCTAAATCCTGCTGTGATGTCATTTTTTTAATTCTCCCTTGCAATATCCTCTCGCCGTTTTCTTCATCAATAAGGAGCACTTTTGATTTTTTTGTTTGAAAGTCATCAAGAAATGGCTTCCCAGTAGATATGCATATGGCGAGATTAAGCATAAGCCAGGTTTTATAGCTGGCTGGATAGCCTGTTATCACAGACAAGCCATTGTCCGGGATGAGTCGGTCTACTAGCCAGACATCATCGGGAAATTGCTTAGTTATCAATTCGTTAAATTTTGTAGGATTTAATGGCTCCATAAAGCATTAATTGAATAAATAAAAAACTATGAATTATAATCATAGTTTATATCATTGCGCTTATCTGCTTATGACGAAATCAAGCTTCATCCTGTCATTTATGTCTTCGTCTAATTTGGCGTATTCTGTTTACCCGTTTTATCTCCTCGTTTAGGGAAATATCAGCACTATCATCTGTACTGCTTATCATTCTATTAACGATCATTTTGTCAGTTGCTTTAGCCAGTATTTCATAATAATTGTTTTTTTTATCAACAAATTCAATAAGTTTTGATTGCCTATATTTTTCTAAATCTGAATTTAACGAAATGACCATTTTGTCTAAGGATTTTGAGGAAATTTTTTCTTTTTTAACCTTAGGCCAAATAGCTTTCTGCATTTTCTCTATTTGTGGCCAAAAATCTTTTATCTCTCTTAAAGTAGTATATGGACCAATCTCTAGTTTTATTACTTTATTCTCCTTAGAAGCGTTAATGTCAGATACCCAAAAAGAGTTCCGGGGTAGAGGCATTTTCTCGATTAAAAATTCATCTCCTTTTAAAAAATAGTGGCCAAGAAAATCCAACCAATTATTGCCTAAGTTGAATTTATTCGCCATTTTTTTTAAATCATTGACAAATTCAACAACTTTTTTTTCTCCATCCCTTTCAATAAATTTTAATAGGCATTCTTTCGTGCTTTCACCACTGACGGGTAGATTCCATTTGTTATATATTATATTAGCTTCAGTGCGAAAATCGGCGTTCATCCAATAGTTATTATAAAATAGATAAAGATTTTTTTCTTGTTGAGAAATATTAACTTTTTTCACAAGTTTATACTTAATTATTAACCTTATTATTAAGTATAATCTTTTTAGCCCAATTTTCAACATCTATACTGTTTCCGATAACAAACTCCTGACCTCTTCCAGCCGATTGGAAATAGCTATCCTTCCAGGGATTTGGGTGATGTGAAATTGATACATTCTTAAAAAAATCGGGAAGATACCATTGAGATTTAGGCCTGTTATTTCCCGTTAATATCAATGATTCATTAAATTCTAGAACTCCACCTCCATTTATATTAGGGGCAATATACAAAGTATTTGTTTCATTGCTCTTCCAGTCATCTCTCTTTATATGAGGATGATAGCTTAACCAGTCAGGTATATGATGATTATTTGCTACTTTGACGATCTCTCCAATATATAAAAATCCAAAAATCATATGAAAGTCGGGGCCAGTATATTTGAACCTACCGTTAACCACTTCGGCACGCCTAAACCATCCAAAAAATAAAAAAAGGTCACCAATAGTGACACCTTGAGCTTCTAGATGGCTTTGTGAGCCCCCAATTTGGCCGAGGAGCGGCCTCCAACCACTCGGCCTATCATTTGTAGTAAGAATGCTTAAATCTGGGTCTAAGTGGCATTTTGAATCCTTCGCTAAACCTTTTATTCCAAGATCCGTCATTAGGTCATAATAGGTAATATTTCTATCGAAAATTAAGTCGCTATATCTAGTATCGTCTTTATCATCAGGTATAGGCAGGGAAATGACTTTATTGTTAATTATCGGACTTGGGTAGCCGCCAGAGGTTGAATCAAAGCCCTTTCTGCTAAGTATTATTTTCATAATCTTTGCTGTTATAAACAGTCAGAAAAACAAAAAAGGTCTCCCGACACAGTTTCTATCCCCTTTCGGAGATAGGCATAGACAGCAAAAACTGGTCAGAAGACCATTACTGCTGTCTATGTCTTTCAGCCATGCCCTAAATAGGGTTTAGGCTTACATTTCTATATTTAATTGTTTACCCTAAAATTGTAATATATGTTAAGATTTTAGTCAAAATTTCAAATTTAAAAGAGAATGATTAATAACAATTAATGTATAAAGTTTTAACAATTTAGTCACAATAAATTTTGAACATGGACCACATGGAAAAAGTGCAACAAAAAATCAAGCTTCAGACTTGATTTTTTTAGTTGATTACAATTTTTATTAAATGCGCTATATTTTCACTATTTAGTACATATCATAGTTAATTTTTGAGGCCTGTATAAGAGTAAATTGATTATTTTCCCAAACATAAAAATAAGTTTTTAAATCATTCCCCCAATCATCACGCGGCCATTTTTTTGGATTATTGCCATATACCTCATAAATATCTTTAGGAGGATTTACAACTAGTAGGTTGCTTCGAGAGTTAAAGTCTATTCCGACCCGAGAGATAATTTTAGTAAAATATATATTGCCATTACTAGAATCAATCACTACAACTTCGTGGCATTCAGTGCCACAGCCCATTGTAAAAAGCCTATAACTGTATGCAAAATTCGTATCTGGTATTCGGATATTATCTAAATCTTTTTTATATTTGTTGATCTCGGGGTTGCTATTGAAATTAATGGCAACTGGCCTTACCAAGTCATCCCCAAACACCATTGTGTAATCGTGAAAACGAGGGAATAGTTTGATGGCGTCTTTTTTGGAAAAAATGAAAATCAAGATAGTAAATAATATAATTATTCCTATTCCTGTAACAAGCAATATTTTCTTACTCTTTCTCATAAAATTTAATATATGATGATAACAGCATTTTATCTTAAAATATGGTATAGCACAATTTAGAGGTTAATTACCAATTGTGATTGTAATTAATCCTGTATTGCTCTTAATGAAATTTTTAACTTAAAATTACATAAAATGATGTTAAAATATTACAAATTTATATAATTTTATCAATATTTAAGGATATTTTGTAATCATAGGTATTTTAATTAATTGACATGATATTATTTGCCTGATAATATTACTATATTAGTATTAGTATAAATTTGTTTAACACTATGGAAAAGAATATTTTAGATAGCGAGGAAGTTTTGAAAAGGTTGAATGTTTTAATAGCTCTGAATCTACAATCTCTCTCTAAAAAGAAAGAAGAGCTAGATGCAAGGGGACAAATAGCCTTTTTATCTAATTTAAAACTTAAGGCAAACGACATAGCGGACATTTTAGGGAAGACGGTAAATTACGTAAATAAAGAATTATTTTATATTCGTAAAAATAAAAAATAAAATATATGGAACAGATAGATTTAGAAAATATTTCTAAAAAATTATCGGTTTTGATTTCGCTTCTATTGCTGAAAGAGGATAGCTACAAAACGGTAAAAGATAAAATAGAATATCTTAAAAAATTTAACCTTTCCAACATGGAGATTGCTGAAATGCTAAATACATCAAAAAATACAGTAGAAGTAAATTTAACTAATTTAAAAAAGAAAAAGAAATAGTATGACAAGAACAAAAAAAGAGGAGCAGCTAGATAATTCGGAGGCGACTAAAAGGTTGTTAATTCTTTTGCTAATAAGCAATGGAGTTGGCGTACAAGTTATAGCGGACGCTCTCGGTGTTGGCGCCGCAACTATAAGCAGAATGGTACCTCAAAAGAATCTTTTAAGAAAATTATAATATTGAGATGACATCTCTAAGCCCCGCATTATTAAGGTATCTGTCTGAAGAACTCGGATTATCAAATAATTCTGTTAGACAATATATATCAAGAAAACGAATATCGTATAGAGGCTGCACTCTAAATGCAGCCGCCCATCTTTTTGCGCTTAGTAAGGGTAAAAGTGTAAGACGATTTTTGGATTCAGAGGACAAAAATTCTCTACCCAGCTATGAAATAGATCAGCCCACAAAAGTAAAGATTAAACAGCCAACAAAAAACAAAAAGAATGATATCAATTTTTTTAAATATGAAACAGACGACCCCTTTATCAAGGGTCACATTGACGAGCTCAATCGAGCCTATACTTACGGTTGCTACACTTGCGTTTTTATATTCTGTAGAAAAATTATTGAGAACCTAGTAATTAATATTCTCGAAGAAAAATTTACTAAAAGAAGGGAATTATTTTGGGATCAATCTGAATCAAGATATTTAGATTTCAGTGTGGTCTTAAAAAATTTATATGACAATAAATCTAGCTTTAAACCAGCTAGCACAAAAGCCATCGATCGTTTGAATCAATTAGCAAAACCATTTAAAAATGATTGTAATGATAAGACCCACTCTTTATTTCATTTAGTCGAGAAAAGAAAAGAAATTGATGATATTGGTATAAATCAAATTATCAATTTAGTGAAAATTTTAGAAAAAGATAAATAGATTATTATTCAGCGTGCAATATATATTTATTAATATGAATGAAGAAAGGATTGAAAAAAAATTGGATGCGATTTTAAACTTAATGCAAAAACTTTTTATTTTTGCCGCATTCGATAAAGGGTTCACAAAAGATCAAGCCAGACAAATTTTAGGCATTAATGCGAATGAAATTACAGATGTTTAGAAACACTTGAAAGTAAGATAGTTACAAGTTTATGGTTGTTGATGTTTCTGATGTTAGGTCTAACTCGCCTGAACAAATTCAAAACGCAGTAACGATTATAGGCAGGTCCAAACAGAAAGCCGCTGTTTTTGAGGCGATTTATAAGGGCAAAACAAGGATCAAAACTTTGAAACACCTTTTATCTGTTGTGCTTCAAGACTTAGAAATATCTTATCGTGAGATACGCATTTTAAATATAACTGATCAATTTGAAACGCATGGTTTAATAAATAAAGTTAAAGCAAAAGGCAGGGGAAGATTTAATTTTGAGAAAATAAAATTTTATTCAGCAAATTATAAAAAAATTTTAAGTTTCATAAGAAATCCAGAAAAACAAAAAAAACTAATTACGAAAAGAACGCCATTAATTAAAGAAATAAAGAATAACGCAATTAGCTTTAAAAGCCCGATTGATATACAGCAGATTACTGTCGACGATATCGAATCCTTTAAAGGCGTAAAAAATGTGAATGATGGGGCAAAGGGCGTGAATAAAATATTCGAGCGTATAATCAAAAAAGGTTTTCAAAATATAATAGGAGAAAAAGGAGTGTTTAATGACTGGGGTGGAGAGAAGAACGATTTGTATACTTCTAGGGTTAAGATTGCTGGCAAAAGGGTGCCTACCGCGATCGCATTCAAAGGGAGGGCGACTCAGGGAAATTTGACGCCAAAAAAATTGGGAAAAAATGGAGATCAGGTTAATAGACTATTTAGTAGTCCTGCTCAGCTTTTTTTAATTGTTTATCACAGTAGAATAGAGGAGTCTGTTATTGAACAAATGAGAGCGTTCGCGACTGGAGTCTCAATTTCATTAGGAAAGAAAAAAATATACTATGGCGTTATTGATGGTTTGGATTTAGGTCGAATCATATTAGCTTACCCAAAAAGTTTTAAATAATTTTTTTTGGCAAATTTTGCTTGGACAAGGAATGAATCGTGCGAAATGTTCTAAATTAATGAGAGACAATAATAATTCATTAAGCTAGTTTTGGTATAAATATGCGTTCCTCAGTAAGCACTAAATAGGTTCGGACTTCCTCTATCACCCCGAGCAGATGTCTCTTTTTTGTGAGAGACCGACTTACATCCTTATTTTATAAGGACAAAATGAAAGGAGCTGGCTTATGCCAGTTCTTTTTGTTTTAGTCAAATTGGATAACCTGAATTCTGATTCCAAGTGCAACATAGTCTAAAATTAGATAAAATAGGCTTAAAACAAAACATATTGGTCGGTGTATAATAATTATGTCTACTAATTATTAAAACCAAAACCAATATGTCTTATGAACATTTTAAATCATTTCAAAGAAATGAGCTATCTATTTTACTCCAGGCTAAAGTTAAGAAAAAAGATATTGCTAAGTTATTAAACAAAAATCGAACCTCGGTTTGGCGGGAAATTCAAAGAAATAAGATTAGAATCGGATCTAAGAAAAGATTTAGAAAGAATATTAATTGCTATGATGCCGGAGAAGCCAAAAAGAAAACTGTTATTAGAAGAATTAAAGCCAATCAGCGATTTAGAAAAATTGAAAATAATAACTGGTTAAAAAGATATATTATTAAAAAAATAAAATTGTATTGGAGTCCGGATGAAATTAGTGGTCGTTTAGAACGAGAGTATAAAAATGATAAAACTAAATGGATTGGCAAAGATTCTATCTATCAATTTATCTACACTGAACATCCGAATTTAGTTAAATATCTTAGACATCAAAAATGTAAATATCGCAGAAAACACGGGACTAATATTAGAGCCAAACGAAGAGAGAAAGCTAAGAAAAAACGAATTAGTGAACGACCAATAATTATTGAATTAAGGAGTCGGATCGGCGACTGGGAGGGCGATACGATTGTCGGAAAAGAAAAGGTAAAACAATTATTAACCCATGTGGATAGAAAAAGCGGTATTCTGTTGTTGGATAAATTAGAAAAATCAACCGCCGAAGAAACTAGAATTAAAACCAAAAAAAGATTTGAACAGATAGACAAAGATAAAAAATATTCATTAACGTATGATAATGGAACAACTTTTTCTGAACATGAATTAACTGAGCGACACACCGGAATGGATATTTATTTTGCCTATCCATATCATTCTTGGGAACGAGGAACAAATGAAAATACTAACGGTCTAATCAGACAGTTCTTTCCTAAAAAATCATCTTTTGCTAATATAACAGCAGAAGACTTAAAAAGGGTTGAAGATTTAATCAATAATCGACCCCGCAAAAGACTTAATTATTTAACTCCAATCGAAGTGTTTAATTCTGTTTAGTCGCCAAATAATGTTGCACTTTGGATTAGAATTTAAGTTATAAACTAAAATGTTATAAAAATTTATCGATTTAAAATATGTTTTTGTCGTCTTCGTCCTTTGTTTATGTGTTAATTTTTTATTATTTGAATGTCTTGATTTTTTAACTCCAAAAGCGTAATATTATTATATAATGATTTTTTTATAATTAAATATCATAATATGAAATTCTATTTATCTTCCTATAAAATAGGAAATGATGTAGATAAATTAAAGAATTTAATACCAGAGAACAAAAAAACGGCTTATATCTCTAATGCTTTAGATTTTTCTAATGATATAGAAAGAAGAAAACAAAGCGAAACAACTGATACTGATCAATTAAAAAGTTTGGGTTTAAATGTAGAGATATTAGATTTGCGAGAGTATTTTGATAAACAAATAGAACTAGAAAAAAAGATTTTAGAATTTGGAGTTATTTGGGTAAGAGGCGGCAATCTATTTGTTCTGAGGCAAGCCATGAAAATAAGTGGATTTGATAATGTTTTAAAAAATATTCTTAAAGATGATATTTTGTATGGAGGTTTTAGCGCGGGAATATGTGTTTTAGCCCCAACTCTACGGGGGATGGATTTAATGGATGACTCAACTGCAAAGCCATACAAAAATCAACAAGAAATAATTTGGGATGGCCTTAATATTATAGATTATTCCATAATTCCACATTATCACTCTGATCATCCAGAATCAGAAAGTGCAAATAAGGCGGTAGAGTATCTGATAGAAAACAAATTATTGTTTAAAGCTTTAAGAGACGGAGAAGTGATTATTATAGAGTAAACTTAGATCGAAGTTAAAGATATTAATTTGCTTAGACGTATTGTTCAGGGATGGATTAATATTACTGGTGTT
>Ga0172378_10002106_pt1 | contig 18570 bp, 18 predicted proteins | sample GrowelOW332metaG_FD_119755 | JGI IMG/M metagenome (GOLD analysis project Ga0172378, IMG submission 119755) | Groundwater microbial communities from an aquifer near a municipal landfill in Southern Ontario, Canada - Pumphouse #3_1 metaG | ecosystem: Environmental > Aquatic > Deep subsurface >... | reverse complement strand
TAAGATATGAAATGCTTCAGAACCCGTTAAGTTAGACGAACCACGAATCTGACGCATATACCAATGACCACGGCTTTCATCTTGTAGTACTGTTTTTGGGAACACTTCAACGTCTTTGGTAAAGTGACCACAGAAAATAATACTAAAAGTCCATACGTTACGAATTCCATTCGCCACCATGTTACCAGTAAATACCGGTAGCGCAGCAGGTCCTGCAATCAGTGGAAAGAATACATAATCTTTAAACAATTGTTTCGAGATCTTTTTCTTTAATGGCTGCCATTCTTCTTTGAGCTCTTGCTTGGTTTTACGACCCATCCATACCTTACCAATTTCAAGGTTTTGAATCGCAACCCCCCATTGGAACAAGGTACAAAATGGCACACTGTAAATGGGTTGCAGCAAATGCCCCGGCTTCCAACGTTGTTCTGGGAACAAACGTAATAAACCATAGCCAATATCATCATCCATACCTTTAATATTGGTATAGGTATGATGCTTATAGTTATGGGTTTGACGCCAGTTGTCTGCCGTACCCACAATATCCCACTCGTAGGTTTGACCATTGAATTTAGGATCATTCATCCAGTCATATTGACCATGCATGACGTTATGACCCAATTCCATGTTCTCTAAAATTTTAGACACACCCAATAAACTTGTACCCAAGACCCATGCTGGTGGGAACCAACCAGCAAATAAGCAAGCGCGTCCGGCAATTGATGTGTAACGAATGGTTGAATAGACTTTACGAATGTATTTGGCGTCTTTTTCGCCAAGGTCATCTAAGACTTCTTGTTTAATCGCATCAAGTTCTTGTGCAAGTTGGTCCAGTTCGGCCGGCGTTAATTCACGGTTTTTTGGATTCTTAAAATATTCAAATTTAACGGGCATATTCATAATAATTTGGGCTCCATTTACAGATCAATAACCAGATCAGACTGCGCAGAATTGACACAAATTTTTAATAAGTTGCCCGGTTCAGCATTTTGCTGACCATTGACAATATTTTGCGTGTGACCTTCTACCTTATGACATGCGCATTTATTACAAATACCCATGCGGCAACCATGTTTTGGTTTAATGTTTTGCTGCTCAAGACTGACTAAAATCGATTGACCTTTAGCAATACTGAGCACTTGCTTGGATTGAGTTAAGGTGATCTGAACAAAGCCTGTATCTGCAGTGTCTTGCAAGGTCATACTAAAGGCTTCGGTTTTGATCTCTTGGGCATGAGCAAACAGCTGTTCAGCACGTTGTGCAAAACCAGATGGTCCACAGGCATACACCACAGCTTGCTCAAGCTGTTCAACTAAAGCCACATGACTTTGATCTAAACGTGCAGCTTGTGGGAGGTCTTGAGTACAAAATAATTCAAATTTAAAATTATTGTACTGCTTGGCCCACGTTTGCAATTGCGTTAAAAATGCAGCATCTGCTTGCGTTTTAACCCAATACATTAAAGTCACGGCTTGATCGGTGATTTGTTGGCTTTGAATCAATTCTTGTAACAAACTATACATCGGTGTGATACCGCTACCGGCTGCCAACAACACCAAAGGTGCTGTGGTTTTGGGTAAGGTCATCTCACCAAAAGGCTGACCCAATTCAACAATATCCCCCACTTTTGCTTGCTCAATTAACCATGTGCTGACTTTACCGCCCGGCACTTTTTTTAAGGTTAATAGGACATGTTGATCGTCAATTTTGCTCAAGCTATAGCTACGTTCATAACGGATGCCTTGAACCGTCACATAGACCGGATGATGCTGACCAGCTTGCCCCATTTGAAAATGTGGATTGACTTTTAAGGTGAAGCTCACGGTCTCCTGTGCAATACTATCTTTAGCGACAATTTTGGCTAAAGGCACTTCAACCGACCAAAGCGGGTTGACTTTTTGCAACCAAAAATCGGCATCGCGTGACTCTAATACCACATTCATTAGACGTTTAAGCGGGGATTTTTTTACTGTTGTATGCATACAGATGCACCAAAACCGATGAGACTTTAATTATTATACACATGTATATATATTTGTATATATATTCAATATGGCTTTTTGGCTCAAGTTGAAACAAATCACAACACACCTAGAAAACTCGTTATAATGCCAAAGATGTCTTTATATTCCTAATCATTATGAACCCGTCTTCAATTTATGCCAGTTCCGATGTGCCCACTGCTGAGCCAATCCTTGCAGAGCCGGTTGTTACGCGTTCTGTAGGACGTAAAGCCACCATTACCAAAGAAGAATTATTCCAAGCGGCACTTAATTTAATTGGGCCTAACAAAAGTATTGCATCTTTAAGTTTACGCGAAGTGGCGCGGGAAGCAGGTATTGCCCCAAACAGCTTTTACCGTCATTTTAAAGATATTGATGAACTCGCCATTGAGCTGATTGAACGTGCGGGTATTGTACTGCGCCAAATTTTATATGAAGCGCGCTTAAAAGCGTCTAAACAAAGCAGTATCGTACGTACTTCAGTCGAAGTATTTATTGAGCAACTTGATGCAGATGACGGTAATTTAAGTTTATTGCTACGCGAAGGTTATACTGGCTCACAATCTTATAAAGAAGCGGTAGAGCGCCAACTCAATTATTTTCAGCAAGAATTACAAGAAGATTTAATTGTTTTAGAGCGGCTAAATCGCAGTAAAATTGCCCATCCTGACTTAGTCGCCAAAGCCATTACCCAATTGGTGTTTAATATGGGCGCTAAAGTGATTGATATGCCAAGCGTAGAACGTAAACTGGTGGCTGAACAAACCATGATCATGCTGCGGATGATTTTAGCCGGCGCACGCCATTTAGATGAAGCAAAAATTCGCTAATCTTAAGCATAAAAAAAGCAGCTCGAAAGCTGCTTTTTTTATGTTTTAAGGTTTCACCACCACCATCACTTGGATGGCTTCTGGTGTCATGCTTAAACCATCTAACAGGCTTAAACCTTCTTGTTGCAATTTTTTTAACCGAGCAATTTCGTCTTCACGAATACTTGGATTAAACTGTTTAAGATAAGTTAAACGCTCAATTTCGTATTGCCACTTGCTGCCATACACCTCTTTGGCTTGTTGCTTAAAAGTAGGCAATGCAGCTTTGGCTAAATCTAATGCTTGAGCATAACGTGCTTCAATGACATCACGGCGCGCTTTCACCACTTGACGGCAGCTGTTGCCATCCAAATGATGCAAGTATGGCTTTAACACTTCAGGGGCAACCTTTTGCGATAAATCCTGACCTTTTTCACTGAGCAACACACGCACCAATTGCTGCGGTAAGCTTGCGGGTAAGTTCAAGGCTTTGGGTGCGACTACATCTACTTTAAACCATACTTCGACCAACATCGAACCTTGTGGTAGTGCCGCCGATTTTAAAATCGCCACGTTGGTACTACCAAAGCCTTGAGTATTAATCATTTCCATCACACTTTCGGTAAATGGATGCTCAAGGGTTAAGTACTGTGCGTCTTCACGAATTTGGGCTTGGTCACGATAGAAGGTCGCGGTCATGCCTTCTTCATCTAAGGTCAAACCTTGCACTTGCATTTGATCCGTTGGCTTAATGATGACCGTACCATTGCTTTGCTCATCAAAATCAATGTTAGTGGATGCCATAAAGCGTTTCATAAACATAGGCAACGTGGTGTTGTCATCGTAGTCTTCAAGCGCATTGACAATCTCTTGTGCCACCATTGGACGACATGAGTTGTATTCTAATAAGCGGTCACGCCCTGCTTGTAATTCATGCTCCAGTGCTTCACGCTGCACGCTGACCTGTTCAAGGAAATCTTCAAAACGCTGACCTTGGTCGCTGAGTAAACAGTCTTTGAGATCAACAATAAAGTTTTCTTGTAAGGTTTGTGCCGTCGGTGAGATATTACTAAAGATATTTAAACCTTCGTTATACCAACGGAACATACGCTCTTGCGCTGTACCGATTAAATAAGGCACATGAATCTGAATACGATTTTCTTGCCCAATACGGTCTAAACGACCAATACGTTGCTCTAACACATCGGGATTGGCCGGTAAATCAAATAAAATCAGGTCTGAGGCAAACTGGAAGTTACGTCCTTCTGAACCAATTTCTGAACATAAAAGAATCTGTGCACCATAAGAATCTTCAGCAAAGTAAGCCGCAGCTTGGTCACGCTCAAGTAAAGTCATACCTTCATGGAACATTGCCGTACGAATACCGGCATGTAAACGTAACACATTTTCTAAGGCTTCAACCACAGGCCCACTGCGTGCAATGAGCAATACTTTTTTATGCTTTAAATCAACACGCAGTTTTTCCATGAGCCACATCACGCGTGGATCATGTTCCATCCAAGCACCATCTAGCTGTGCTTCTTCAGGCCACATTTGTTCGCGTAACTTACCGTCTTTTGACCAATGCTCAGGTGCAGGCAATGCCACAGGTTGGCAATCACGCCCCGGAAAGCCTTGAATCGCTTCACGCGTGTTACGGAATAAAATACGCCCTGTACCATGACGGTCTAATAATTCATGAATGGCACGGAAACGCTGTTCAGGTTGATCTTCAATGCGATGACCCAATAAACCTTCCAGCGCAGTTAAATGTTGTTCTTCAAGCGGCAAATCCGACATCAAAACTTCAGCAATTTTCGCTGTGTGTTGATATTGCTCTTCTTCATCTAAGAAACGATCAAGTGAGCTAAAGCGCTGTGGGTCTAGTAAGCGTAAACGAGCAAAATGACTCTCAACACCCAATTGTTCAGGCGTCGCAGTAAGTAACAACACACCGGCAGTTTGCTGCGCTAACTCTTCCACCAAGTCATAACGGTCATTACCACCGTCTTCTTCGCTCCACATCAAATGATGCGCTTCATCCACCACCAATAAATCAAAACCAGCTTCTAAGGCTTGTTCACGTAAGTCATCGTGGTCAATCATTAAATCGACTGATGCAATAATGCGTTGTTCGGTTAAAAATGGATTTAAATCTGGATCATGTTCTTTAATAGACGCAGTACGAGTTAAATCAAACAATGAAAACTCAAGATTAAAACGACGACGCATTTCAATCATCCACTGATATTGCAGTGAATCAGGCACCAAGACCAAAATACGTTCTGAACGACCGGTTTTGAGTTGTTGATGAATAATTAAACCCGCTTCAATGGTTTTACCTAAACCCACTTCGTCGGCCAATAACACACGCGGTGCAAAACGCTGTCCTACTTCATGGGCAATATACAACTGATGCGGAATTAACCCCACACGCGAGCCCACTAAACCACGCAATGGACTACTTTGCATATTGGCTTGCATCAACATCGCTTCAATACGCAGGTCATACCACTCTTTATAGTCAATTTGACTGGCCAATAAACGCTCTAATGGTTTTGACAATTGAATGGTCGCGCCAATACGAGTTTCGTTTAAAGATTTACGTTCTTCGGTACCATCTTCTAAAGTATGCATCACGTTGTAGCGCAATACACCGCCACGATCTTCAAAGGATTCGACCAACCACGTGGTGCCTTCTTGATCTTGTAATTCATCGCCTATATTAAAGACAATACGAGATAAAGGCGCATTGCTACGTGCATAGACACGGGTTTCATCGCTTTTAGGAAATAAAATGCTGACCGATCGCTCATCTACATCAATAAGAACCCCAAGACCGAGTTCTGTTTCTGTGTCTGACAACCAACGTTGACCAATAGCAAATTGCTGCAATTTTTCCACCTTTATCTATCAAATTGTGACGGCGCTTGACTCTTCATTTGAACAGAAAATGCCGACCTATCGCAATATATTGTCACATAAAGCGCACCAAAAAGTACGCTTATGGATTCCTGTAAAACTTAAAATGGCACTGGGCAATCAAATGCCACAGCGGTACCATGAAATGGGTGCGAGAAACTCAAATGCGCGGCATGTAAACATAAACGTGGCATTAAGCTTTGCTGTTGTGGCGTGGCATATAAAGTATCACCCACAATTGGATGACCTAAATACTGCATATGCACACGAAGTTGATGCGAACGTCCTGTAATCGGTTTAAGTTGGACACGCGTTACAGGTTGTCCTTGAATTTCAAAATGTTCAAGCGCCTGCCAATGGGTTAAGGCAGGTTTGTCATGCGCAGGCGCCGCAATATGCAGTGGCGGACGGCTTGGATCATAAATCACCGGTACATCGACCACACCCTCACCTTGTAAGGTGCCTGCCACTAAAGCTTGATAAATTTTATCGGTTTGGCGCTCTTGGAATTGACGTGCTATAGATTTTTGCCCCAATTTGTTTAAAGCAAAAACTAAAATGCCTGAGGTATCACGATCTAAGCGGTGAATCAGTAAGGTATTTGGTTCAATCGCCACTAAACGACTGAGTAAACAATCTTGTAAATCTTCGGTTTTGCCGGGAACTGTGAGTAAGCCTGCGGGCTTATGAATCACCATAAAATCCCGATCACGATGAATCAGGTGTTCAGTTAGAAAATTACTCAAGATACCAATCCAAGCTGATCACAAAACAAGGCGGCAATGATAAAAAGCTTAAGGCATAATTACAATGCAGAATTACATAATTGCGCGGCTTTTTTTTGCTTTTGTGGCAAAAAGCCAATTTAAGCTGAATTTAATAAAAATTGTAGCAAATGCTTCACGCTATTGTGCTGTAAAAAATCTTCATAACGGATCTTGGCACCATTGGCGCGCCACAAACCTACTAAGCTGACCATTGCCACAGAATCCAAGCCATAACTGCGTAAATCTTGGGTAGGGTCTATCTCTAAAGGGTCTAAATCTAAGTGTTCTGCAATCGCCAGTAAAATACCCTTGGCCGATAAAATCTGCGCGGTGGGTGCGCTTAATGCCCATAAGCGCTTTAAGCTATAGCTATTGATATGGTGCCAACCTTGTTGGCTAATGCTTTGTATGTAATGGATATGCTGAGCTTGATTAGAGAGCAAAATAGCATCATCCACCACACAAATCTGTTCTGTGACACTATAAAAATGCGCCAGCAAAGGCTTCAATGTTGGCGTGATTTTACCTGCAATGATTAATTGTGGATAATGAAATAATAACTCACCTAAACGCTGCATGCGTTGTTGAGCATCATCGCCATAAATTTCCACAACCTTAATCTCTAGCGCTTTGGCTTTTTTAATTAAGCCGCTTAAATTTATGAGTAACTCATGTGTAGGGTCGTATTGACGTAGCTCATGCATACCCACCAACAACAGCACCGATTGCGATGAATTCACCGACCATTTGGCTTGTGATGGGGCAAGTTGAATTTTTTTAGGCATGGGATAGAGCATAACAGCACTTTAAAGTAGCATGAATCAAGCAAAGTCTATGCGAACTTGCCAAACAAGCCAATAGATTAGATTGTTGAATGATTTAGCAGCCACAATGCAAAAAACCTAACCTGATGTTGAGATCTTTGCATTGAGCTTGTATGAGATCTAACAGTATGTAACTGATATGATCCATCATGATTTGAACTTATGATTGTTGTTTTTAGTTCTCAGAACATCCCATTCTTATGACCAGCATATAAAATATCGCATAGCATGATGCCTTATATTATATAAGCATCAACCTACAACATGCGGCTTTTTTCAAAGCTGTTGGGCTAAAAACTGTGTAATGGCATATTGAGCAATTTCAGCATCTTGTACCGATTTTACACCTGATACCCCCATAGCCCCGACCAATTGCCCTTGATAAAGAATCGGCTCACCGCCCTCTAACATGCCTGCAAAGCTGTGCATGGTTAAAAAACCCATCTGACCATTTTTAATTAAATCTTCAAACAGTTTAGAAGGACGACGGCTAATGGCCGAACATTTGGCTTTTTCTAAACACAAATTAGCGGTCATCGGCGATGCGCCATCCATACGTTTCATAGCCAGTAAATGACCACTGTCATCGACCACAGCAATACTGACGTTAAAATTTTGTGCCAATGCGTATTGGTAAGCCTGCTCAAGTAAAAATTTAGCATCGATTAAAGTTAAATAATGTTTGGTTTGCATGTGAAATATCCTTAAAAAAAAGCCCTACAACTGAAATAAAAGCCGATAAAAAAGCCCGCTGCTTAAAACGGGCTTTTCCTGTTTAATTTAAGTTTAAGCTGAAGCTTTCATGCTAGCAAAGGTGTCACGCGCTGCTTGAATGGTAAATTCAATATCTTCATCTGAATGTGCGCTTGAGAAGAAGCCGGCTTCAAATGCCGATGGCGCTAAATTCACGCCACGTTCTAACATGCCATGGAAGAATTGACGAAATGCTGCGATGTCACATTTGAGCATCGAATCGAAGCTGGTGATGTCGTCTTGGTCGGTAAAATACAAACCAAACATACCACCCACTTGTTGCGTTTTAAAGGCAATACCAGCTTCATCGGCTGCTGCTTGCAAACCAGCAAGTAATTTAGCCAATTTTGCAGTGAGGTTTTCATAAAAACCTTCAGCACGTAAATGCTTAAACATCTCAATCCCTGCGCGCATGGCCAGTGGATTACCCGATAAAGTACCAGCTTGATAGACTTTACCCAGTGGTGCGATGCATTCCATCACTTCACGTTTACCACCAAAAGCCCCCACCGGTAAGCCTGCCCCAATGATTTTACCCAATGTGGTTAAATCAGGCGTCACGCCATAATGTGCTTGTGCCCCACCTAAACCCACACGAAAACCCGTCATCACTTCATCAATAATAAAGACCGAACCATGCTCATCACATACTTCGCGAATTGCTTGTAAGAAGCCTTCAATTGGTGCCACTAAGTTCATATTTCCTGCTACAGGTTCAACAATCACACCGGCAATTTCTGAACCAAACTTGGCAAAACATTCTTTTAATGTGGCAATGTCATTATACGGCAGCGTTAAAGTATGTTTAGCAAAATCAGCCGGAACACCTGCAGACGTTGCTTCACCTTCACCACTGGTGAGTAGACCAGAACCGGCTTTCACCAACAGTGAGTCAGAATGACCATGGTAGCAGCCTTCAAATTTCACAATTTTGTCACGACCGGTATAACCACGCGCCAAGCGAATTGCGGTCATGGTGGCTTCTGTACCTGAGTTGGTCATACGCACCAATTCAATCGATGGCATGATTTCACAAATAATATCGGCCAATGTGGTTTCGTGTACGGTTGGCGCACCAAAGCTTAAACCATCAACCGCAGCCTCTTGCACTGCTTTAATAATTGCAGGATGCGCATGACCTAAAATCATCGGCCCCCATGAACCCACATAGTCAACGTAGCGTTTGCCATCGACATCATATAAATATGCACCTTGGGCTTTTTCAATAAATACCGGTGTACCACCGACGCCATTAAAGGCACGTACCGGTGAATTGACGCCACCTGGAATATGTTTACTGGCTTGTTTAAATAATTGTTCTTGCTTTGCAGACAAACTCATGAAAATCACTCAACTCAAAAAATAAAAAAATCAGGCTTATTTAGCAAATAACTCTGACCAATCATAGACACGTTGACCCACGGTGGACATAGAACGCCCCAATACATCACTCACCACAGCACATAAATCAGCGCCTGCGGCAATCACTTCTTTTGAGTTTTCAACCGTTAAACCACCAATGGCACAAATGGGTACATTTAGCTTGGCTTTGGCTTGTTTTAAGGTGTCTAAACCAATATTGCCCGCTTCTGGCTTGGTGTCAGTGGCAAAGATTGCACCAAACGCCACATAATTTGCCCCATCGGCAATGGCTTGTTCTGCCAATTCGAGTGAATTGTTACAGCTACGCCCAATCAACACACCTTTGGGTAAACGTGCAGCGGCTTCTACAATTGAGCCATCATCTTGCCCCAAATGTACCCCTACACCATAGTGCACGGCGGCTTCTAAATCATCATTAATCACAAATGGGATTTTATATTGACCACATAAATGTTTCATGTACTCAATTTCATAGGCCTGTTGTTCTTTTGGCACTTGTTTACGACGATACTGCAATACTGCAACTTCATAAGTTGCCATTGCCCCTTCTAATTTTGCCAAAAGAAGTTCAATCGGATCATCATTGGTAATCAGGTATAAACCGCGCATGTGCCAAACACTCTAAACTTAAGGAATAAGCCATTATGGCACTGTTCTAAAGCAAGCAAAAGATGGTTGTGTACACGCTTACCTTATTGCTGCTTAATTTTCTCTAAACTCTGATTTTTTAGACTAATCTTGCCGCAAACGCTCTGGACTTAGGTCTAAAACATGCAATTTAATGGCACTCATCTGATGCCGCTGAGTTAAGTCAAAAGCCTAAAATCGTGAACCCTCTTAAATGAATAGTTGGCTAGTTTGGATCATCATGCATCACTTGACTACATTGATTGCGCGATGAAATCTGTGCCTTATACTGCCCTTGGCTGTATCTTGCTCAAAGGTCAAGTCTGTTCTTGGCTCATTTTTTGGTTACAATGAACACTCTTTTTTCTACAGAAGTGATGGTTATGCTTGAAATTGAACTTAAATTTCAGATTCCTGAAGCGCGCCGTGTGGCACTCATGAAAGCTTTAGATCCTAAAAAATCTGAACAGATTCAATTACAAGCCAAATATTACGACACTCCTGATAAAAAATTGGCTCAGGCACGCGCAGCAATTCGTCAGCGTTTAGAAGGATCATCATGGGTACAAACTTTTAAAGCCAGCCGCAGTCATTTGGCACGCTTTGAACATAACCATGATTTAGGCGCGCTTGCCCAAGCACCACAGTTAGATTTACGTATTTATGATCAAATCCCTGAAGCAAAACAGTTATTAAGCAATGCTTTAGAAAATGACTTTACTCAATTACAACTGATTTTTGAAACTGATATTGCTCGTACTGTACGCCTGATGGATTATGCAAGCAGCCAAATTGAGGTCAGTTTAGATATTGGTGAAATTCGCGCCCAAGATCGGGTTCAAGTGGTTTATGAAGTGGAATTTGAACTCAAAACCGGCAACGTACATGATTTATTAAACTTTTGTTTTGAGTGGGTCAAAAAATACCAACTTTGGCTCGATGTACGCAGTAAAGCGGAGTTTGGTAATCTGTTGGCAGAGGGTTTAACGGTAAGTCCTGCCAAAGCCACACAAGATTTACTTCTGTCGAAAAAAGACAGCAGTGATGCCAATATACGCAGTTTGGTGGCGCAGCAAATGCAAGCCCTCTTGCCCAATATTGCCGCCATGTCAGCAGGTATTGCCACTCAAGCCCACATTCAGCAGGCACATCAGGCTTTAGATCAATTGCATTTAAGCGTGTTGTTGTTTAAAGATTGGAGCTGTGATGTCAACGAGAAATGGGCACATCAATTGGCAGCATTTAAAGGTCAATTTGAGCAGCTTAAACATTTACAACACATGCAAAGTACGCTCAATCAGTTATTGCAAAACCCCAAAACCACGGCCAGTTTGGCGCAAGATATTTTATTTGCCACGGAAAAGTTACAACACTTGGTGCGCTCTAGCCAAAATGTACATCACTTTTTAGAGTTGTTGAGTTTTAGCTTAAATCAAGCAACAAGCCCTGCACTCGATGTAAAAATCAGTGCGCAACAGAGCTTACAACTGCACTATAAACAACTTACAGAGAGTTTAAACCATGCAGATGTGCATGATTTAAGCAGTATGGATGCGTTAATGCAGCACATTCAGCAATTAAAATTTAGTTTTCCGTTATTAACGCAAATTTACGATGTAAAAAGCCTGCAAAAATATAGTAAAGCCTTAAACGATGCTGCCAATGCTGCCGAACAATATCATTTATTAAATCTGGCAAGCCAATATTTGCAAGAGACCGAACTGGCTGCGAGCGATTGGTTTGTCTTAGGTTGGCTTACCGCCAAGCAAGAAGTGTATGCCGAACGGGTTTTAGAAACCGCAGCGCAGTTTATGTTAAGTCGTAAATTTTTAAAATAATGATGCGGTTGACTTAACAAGCATGGGTTTATTTTTGTATAGTCATTTCAATACAATAAAAATGAGCCCATGTGATGTCTGAGATCGAATTCAAATTTCATATTCCAGCAACACAATATTCTAAACTACACCACGCCATACAAGAACAACAGCCAAAACTGGTTCACTTAGCTGCTTATTATTACGATACCCCCAGCCAAGCGCTCAGCAAAGTCCAAATTTCATTACGGCAACGCCTTGAAAACACGGTATGGACACAAACCTTAAAAGCACCTAGTTCACATCATGCAAAACGCATTGAAATTGAAGAGACGCTTGATGAAAAGCCTAACGGGATTGATTTAAAGCGCTATGTTAAAAATAAACAGGCACAAGCATTATTAAAGCCTGTGTTAGCTAGCAAACAACCGTTGATCTTACAATTTCGTACCGAGGTCAAACGGCTCAATGTACAGATGAACCACGGCGATAGCCACATTGAAATAGCTTTAGATCAAGGTTGGCTGATTGCAGCCCATCAAAAATTCAAAATATCAGAAATTGAATTTGAGCTTAAAAAGGGACAAATTAGCGATTTAATTGCATGTCTTCAGCCTTGGGTCAAGCAGTACCATTTATATCTGGATGTGCAAAGTAAAGCGGCGCGTGGTTATGCGCTTTTAAATACTCAGCCGCAAGCGGCGACCTATGCCCAAAATTTTAGTTTAAGCCCAACGCACAGTTCCGAATTGGCATTAAAACAAATGATCGCTTCTTGTTTGCAGCATATTTTACCCAATGCTTCTGCGATTGCCCGCGGTAATTATCAAGCAAGCCATGTGCATCAGTTACGGGTGGGTATTCGACGTTTACGCAGTGTTTTAAAAAGCTTTGCCGATTGGACAACACATGATCTGAGTTTATGGCAACAACAACTTAAAAGCTTATTTCAACACTTAGGTAGCACCCGTGATTATGATGCCCTAGTCAGTGATGTATTGCCTGCACTGCAAAATGCCGGCGCACCTTTTGATTCATTACCTCAAGCCAAGCGCAAAAGCCACGATTTAAGCCAGCACTTTCGTGAACCAAGCACGAGTTTATTGTGGTTAGATTTACTCAACTTTAGCCAGCAAGACAGTAGCACACATCAAGCACAAGATTTAACCCATTTAGCAGGCAAACAAATTGGCAAATTACAGCGTAAAATCACCGGTCAAAGTGACAACTTTATGCAATTAAGCACCGAACAAAAACACCAATTACGCAAACAGGTCAAACAGTTGCGTTATAGCCTTGAATTTACCCATAGTCTGTTTAAGTCAAAACAGGTAAAGCACTATTTAAAAACACTTAAACCTTTGCAAGAAGTGCTCGGTGAATTTAATGATTTATGTGTGGCGGAAGAATATTTTAAAATTTTAGTCAACAAGCAGCGTGAATATTGGTTTGCCCTAGGTTGGATTTCAGCTCAACAACAACAAGTCTTATCACGCGCGCATGTGGCGTTACAACAATTTAGTCGCCACGCTGAGCTTTAGTGACCACGAATCAATTGAGAAAATGGCGGCTCTGCTTGGTCAGGTCCTTGCGTTAAATGGGCAGTTTTAGGATTAACATGTGCCCGTTGTTTCCATTCATCTAAGGTAAAACGCGAATCAAGTTGTGTGTGATCATATAAGTAATCGGGTAATAAGCCCGGTAACAAGACACGATAATCGCGCGGTATATTGCCCATGGCATATTCCATCAGATCAAATAAAATAGTGGTGCAATTACTTACTAAAGTATTGTACCAACGTGGCTGATGATTGAGACGATTGGCTTGATTGAGATATTCTAAAAACAACATTTGCATGTCGGTGGTTTGTATTGAAATCGGATAAATATACACCTCTTCATCGCGAATATTACTGCGCGCATAGATGACGTCATTTTCATCGCCCACCACCAACGCCAATTCATATTGACGAAAAAAACCACCCAGCACAGAAAAACCTTCCTCTTTTTCTTGGCGGACTTCTAAAGAAAAAGCCAAATGCTGACCATCTGCAAAACCAAAACTGATAAAAGCATGTGCTACAGGGCCGGCAATAAAATGCGATACAATTAAATCAACACTTTGAATATTTTCTAAGGCATAACGCCGTGTTTCCCATTGCGTTGTGTAAGTGTCTTGATCTTGCCAAATAAAATTACGCACATTGTAAATTTCGACCTGACCGTCGACAAAACGATAATGCGCCAAACGCTCAACATTGGGTTCCCAAACCCGATCATTTTGAGGTGTCATTAAAAAAAAGCCGCCAATAATGCAACTCAAAGCCATCATATAAGCTGCATGTAGCCATTTTAAGTTGGGCACATTGACATGCCGAAAATAAAAGCACAGAGCTGCAAAAACCAGCTATGCAGCAATTAAAATTATGCTCCCCCATAGGGCGATAGGCTGTTGAATCCAAAGCAGTAAAGCCACCCATATACTGCTTGTGATTAAAAAAATGGCATAAAATACCGCAATCCATGTTGGCATAAGCATCTTTTTTGTTGTTTTGTGGCTTATAAACTAACATGGCCTTGTATAAACAAGTGTTATTGTTTTAGCGGTTTTTGGCAAAGATTTTCCATGTACCATTGTCGGCAATCGGGTCTGTATAACTATCGTTACGTTGTTTACGTGGTTTATCACGCGCATCTACCAATTCAAAGTCTGGCTCGACGCTTAATACAATCCCATTGACATAAAATCGGGTACGGGTGTAGTCACTTTGTTTATGCTGAAACACATAGGTGCGTAAATCAATAAATTCACGATGTGCCACTAAAGCTGCGGTACTGTCGGTAGCTAACCAATCTTGCATGGCAAAAATTTCACGTTCGCTAAATTGACCGCATTTTTCAATCAAGCTGGCCACGCCACGAAATGTTTTTGATTCTTTAGCACGGGTTTTATTAATTCGAATGCGATCGACGTGAAAATAAAACAACGGCAAATTTAAATGGCTGGGCAAATGAATGGCATCGATCACTTCGTCTTCATCTGCCATGAACGGCTCAAACAACTCTTGTGCACGTTCAATCAAGCCTTGCCACTGACTGTAGTAGCGTGCCACTTCGTCGGCATTGGCATAGTAAATCGGTAAATCTTCCACATGAGCGAGATCTTGGGGTGGCCACACTTGTTGGCGCAATACTGCAATATCGTTTTTTAGGTTTTGTATGGCAATTGCGTTATCTTTCATGGTCGTCCTTGCAAATAAGACTTAGGCTATTTTTAGATTAAGGCAAAGGTTTAGTTTCTGCAAGGCTTTGCCTATAATGGCGGCTTTGAAATTGATGTTTAGGAACAGTTCATGGTTCAAAAGATTGAAGCAACCGATGTAACCGAAGAAGAAGCGTTAAATGCGGCTTTCTTTGAACGTGCTGATGCGTTTATTAAACAAGCTAATGAGTTTTGTAGCATTGAAAAAGGCTCAACTGTAAAGCCGCATGATCGTCGTGGTCAGGTCAGCTCTGCCATGTTGTTTGCCGCATCACGTTTTAACACGTGGGTCGCTGCCAACAATTTTAAAGATGGCGAAGAAATGCGCGCGGCCAAAGAGCAAGTGATGTCGTACTTATTGCAGCAATTTCAATTGATGCTTGAGGACAACTACGACGAATATTGCGATCAGTTTGAAAACTATTTACGTTTTCGCCGTACTGAAGAACATCATGCGCATAAACATGAACACAAACCGCATGATTAATCAAAAAGCCCCACGGGGCTTTTTTTATACATAAATCTCAGCTTGCATAAATAAACGTGCATAGCCTGAAATTTCAATGCGCTCATTACCGAGTAGCTTGCCATATAAAGTCCCACCCCGTGGCGAAGCTTGATAAGCCACCAATTCATCTTTGGCTAAGATTTCAGTCCAAAGCGGCATAATCGCAGTATGAATAGAACCTGTGACAGGGTCTTCGGCAATACCATTGGCAGGGGCAAAATAACGTGATACGCAATCATAAGCTAGATGTTGACTGGTAATTGCAACATCCAACGCCGAGGCATGTGCGGTAATTGCAGTGCGTGTTTGCCCTAAAGTTTTAAGCAATTCAAAATTTGGACACTCCGCTAGCACATCTTGTGTAGATTCATATATCATAATATAGGCTTGCTCATTGACATACACCGCTTTAAATGGCTTGGTCAGTGCCTGACGCAACAATACAGGCACATCTTTGACTAAATGGGCACGGCGTATTGGAAAATTCATCAAAATTTTACCATCTATCGCCTGTTCAACTTCAAAAACACCTAAATTTTTCACATGAAAAGAAATATTTTTGCTCTGCACAAAATCTCTAAATAATACAAAACTACTGGCTAAGGTGGCATGCCCGCAAAAATCTACCTCAACTGTTGGAGTAAACCAACGAATCTCAAAATTTTGCTCATCGCGCTGTTTGACAAAAGCCGTTTCAGCAAGATTATTTTCTAAAGCAATATTTTGCATTACAGCATCATCTAGCCAATCATCAAGCACAATTACAGCAGCAGGATTGCCTTTAAATAATTGCGTGGTAAAGGCATCGACTTGATACATTTTCATGGTGTTGTTCTCATTTTGTTTACGCTCTATGTTAAAGGCTTTTGTTATTAAGTTAAGAAAAAAAATTAAATTTTCAGTGGCGCTTTAACACATTTTTCCAAATATTAAATGCTTATATGATGTGATAAATAGGCACTTTTATCGTATCGCCAATAGCCTATTGCTTAATAAAAACCCATAGGTCTATGTTGGTTATCTGCAAAAGCTCGCTAAATCGGTTAAGATCGGTTTAAATTTAAGCAAATAATAACGACAAAGGAACAGGATGTTCTCAATTACACAACGCCTGAGCGTATTTTTAATGCTCAGCACCGGACTTGCGGTAGGGATTTTACGTTTTTCTTATACTGCTTTATTACCCAGTACCCGAGAAGCCTTTGAATGGAGCAGCAACTTTGCCAGTGTGTTGGGCAGCGCCAACTTATTGGGCTATTTGATTGGTGCATTTTGGGCCATGCGCTTAGCACAAAACGTCAAGATGCTGCATTATTTGACAGGTGCCGGCGTGATTGGCAGTTTGAGTTTACTGTGCTGTGCCTTTGATGGCTTTATAGGGACATGGTATATCTTTTGGCGAGTACTTTCAGGGATTTGCGGCGGCTTACTGATGATTTTAGCACCCACTGTGGTTGCACAATGTGCCGATGCCAGTAAACGTCTAAAAATCAACTTTGTTGGCTTTAGTGGTGTTGGGATTGGCGTTTTAGCAGCAACGCTGTTTTTACCTTATTTAGATCGCATCAGTATTACGCAAGCTTGGCTGATTTTATTTAGTTTTGCGGTATTGTTTACCGTGTTTATTGCCAAATTGATTTATCCCTTTCATCAGCAACTCGATCATAACACTCAAACCCAAGCGCCCAATACACGCCCGGATGGGTTTTATAAAACCTTAATTTTGGTGTATGCTTGTAGTGCCTTTGCCTATATTCCACATTCGTTATTTTGGATTGATTATTTAACCCAAAGTTTAGGTTTATCTTTATTTTGGATTAATTTTAATTGGATTTTATACGGGATTGGCAGCGCATTTGGGGCCTTCACAGCCTATTTATTTGCAGTAAAATTTGGCAATTTAAAAGCTTTAAAACTGCTCTATAGCTTTTATGTAGCAGCTATTTTATTTGCCTTAATGCCAAGTTTTCCGCTGTTGACTTTTTTATCATCATTGCTAACGGGTTTGCTTAATCCTGCGGTGGTGTTTTTAACCTCTTATACGATCTTGCAGCATTATGGTTTGGCCTATAAAAAACTATGGGGCATGGCCACGATGACCTTTGCCTTAGTACAACTGATTGGCGGTTTAAGCTTTAGTACCTTACAAAGTTTTAATGTGGCTTATCCACAGCAATTTATTTTAGCTGCTGCTGTTTTATTGTCAGGCACCTTATATTTTATGTTTTATGTACGACGCTATGAACTGGATTTTAAAAAGGAAGTGACCCCTCAAACTTAAGGTTTTAAATACGGATAAGGATTGACTGCACCTTGTCCTTGTAGATAGATTCCATAATGTAAATGTGGCGGTGTGTTTTTAGCATTGCCACTATTGCCCACATAACCCAATAACGTACCAACGTCCACCCAATCGCCTGCTTGAATATGCTCAGCATACGCATCTAAATGGGCATAATAATGTGAGCTTAATTCAGGCCCTGTAATCCAAATCACTTTGCCATAAAGTATTAGTGCCCACTTCTCGCACAATTCCTTGAGTACTGCTTAAGACAGCTGTACCACGCTTGGCAAAAATATCTACGCCTTCATGGCGACGCCCAGCACTTCTTGCAGCGCCCCATGTATCGGTGATTTGCGCAAAAGTCACCTGCTCTACCGGAATCAAAAGCGGCGCTTGTAGCGGCGTACGCTTCAGCTGCCAATACAAATAAGGTGTTTGCCATGTAGTTACTTGTGTAGCAGGGGGTGGCTGACAAGCACTGAGTAAAAGAGTGATGAAAGCCCATCCAAAAATTTTAAACATCCAAACTCCACATCAAACATCCCTTCAATGAGGATGGTCTAGGTTTTTTTATTGAATTAATTTTTAGGTTATTGCTGTTGCTGTTGCTG
>Ga0172378_10002105_pt1 | contig 18574 bp, 20 predicted proteins | sample GrowelOW332metaG_FD_119755 | JGI IMG/M metagenome (GOLD analysis project Ga0172378, IMG submission 119755) | Groundwater microbial communities from an aquifer near a municipal landfill in Southern Ontario, Canada - Pumphouse #3_1 metaG | ecosystem: Environmental > Aquatic > Deep subsurface >... | reverse complement strand
TTGTCCTTTATTAAAAACACGCATAAGAGTATTAGAATAAAAACCAACTGGAGCTACGCTGCACTTTCCTCTTGGCGATATATAAACATTATCGGTGTCAAAGAAAAATTGTATACCACGTTCGTATATGCCATAAAAGCGCTGTAGATACTCTAATGCGCTAGGAAGATCCATAGGCGGTACGAATATATTCTCGTAGACACTAGTGTTATTTGGTTTGGCCACTGTTACTATCTTGTTTTTAAAAGTGCGCCCAAGAAGAATGTTTATTACTTCTCCGACTGTAGAATTCTTAAAAACATCATTGTGCAGATCTTTTCGGCTTCCTAAGCATTCTTCTTCAAATAGCACCAATAATAACGGCATATCAGACTTTAAACGGTTTTCGGATCCAGGATCTGAATCATCTTTATCTTCTGAGTATTCAACGCTGCTAGGAGCGATTGTTCTAAAGACTTTCTTTTTTATTACAACTTCTTTTTTAGATACTTCGCTGGATGAAGGATCGCCTGACACTTGGCGCTCGACGGTTAAGAAAAATTCTAGGTTCCTGTAGTCATCTTGTATTGCGAATGCTACAGCCTTAGGCAAAGATAAGACCACTCTCACTACTGGAAATACCGCTTTCTCATAGTTGCTTTCTATAGACACACCGATAAGATAAGGATTTAAGTCTGTCGGGTCGTCGCTAAGAACTGAAAGATTTGTTCTGAGGTCAAAAGAATATCCATAAGCTACAGCTTTTTCTATATCTTCTGGGGTTGGGTTGCGTTCAAACCAGCTGCTAAGGTTCTGGTTGCTTGAAAGATTACTTTGTGTGCTCATATTCTTCGCCTAAGAAAAGTTGTTGCATAGATACTGGGACCACAGAGAACTCTTCATGAAAAATTTCGGCTAGACGATCTTTGTCGGTATAGTCTAAAAGCTGATTTCCAAACAGACTTTCTGTAGCTGCATTCCAGTGATCTCTTATAAGGGTCTCTACAGAAAAAAACGCGCGGTTGCGATGCCAGATAGCTATGCCTTCACTTCCGAATTCCTCAAAAATAAGATCATCTGGTATACGCCCATTATTTTCTTTTATAATTCTTTCGTGTTTTACAACAAATTTCTTTGCTCCCACAAGACGCATGCGGCCTACACCTTCGTACGAAGGTCTGCTAAAAGACCCTGAAAGAGCTAATATATCTTCGTCAGAAACAAAAGATATATCCTCTTTATCATAAATAGTATTAAGCCTTGATCTTGATCCAGCTAGCGACAGCACATATGCATCTTTAAGTACATTGTTGTACAACAAGGAAAATTGTGTGCTACTAATCACGAGCTTGTATGAGGTGTTATCGTCTTGCGCAGATGACGACAATATAAGCGGAATAAGTCTAGCGGGTGTTCCAGCCCCTTCTACTGTATAAATGCCAGGAATATAGTCCATAAGAAGCCTAGATACACGCAATTCTTCGGTTATATATTCTTTTATATTCTTGTGCGCCGAAGACATAAAGCTTTCCTCTAGTTCGATATCATTGATTCCACAATAGAAATAAGCATTTATACGAATACCGTGATTAAAGAAGAAATGCCTGAAGTAGCAGGCTGTATTTAACAAAGCGCTGCAGAAATCGCCAAATCTTAGATTAACATCAGCATTGCCGCATACATTGGCTATGAGTGCATTGGTATCCACCATTAAGTGAAGCGGTTTTGGATTAGCCAAAATAGGCCCTTCTAGCAATGAAGCTAAAGTTTCAAAATTGCAGCGTTTATAATCAAAAATAGTTTTAATATCCATAATAAAAAGTTACTAGCAATAAAATAGGCACTACGACATTAGCCGTAGTGCCGCTGTTTAGCCACGAAGAGTGTTAACTAACGCTAAAAAGTCAGTGTAATCTTTATCGAATATCTTTACATAAGCCAATTCTTGTTTTGCCATAGCAGCATCTTTAGCGTTTTCTATATCAATGTCTCTTTTACGATAGTGCTTATTGTCCTCGCTTTTTATCTCTACTATAAGTTTTAAAGAAGCAAGGTATGCATCTGGGATATAAAAATGAACTTTGTTGTCTCGCGGGCTAGTGTATTCAATAACCATTGGGCATGGCATAAACAAATCCTTGGGATCCCAATCTAAAACAGTATCCAAGAATCTTATGAAGTCTAGCTCATACGACCCTGTGTAAGGAATTTCATCTTTTCCGAATTTGTATGCGCCAGATATTTTTCTTCGTTGAAGCATCTTTTTTTGTACATCTGGGTCATTAAGCAACGTTTCTTTTTTATAAGTACGAAGCATTCTGGCAACAAATACTTTTCTGAATTCTTGCCTTTCGTTTTCATCACAAAGTCGTTCATACTTCCCAAGCTTTTCATTCCATTGTGTAGGCCTTCCGCTAAGAATACTTTTTCCGTGCGTGGTTCCTATAGGCAGCCTGTTGCGCACATTAAATATCCATTGTTTAGGAGTAATATTAGGAGGGCAACACCCCTGGTGTGCGCTATCTATATGATCAACTGCAGCATTGACAGTAGCAAATTTGCGCTTGCATACGGGGCAAACAACTTTCATAGAGATCTCCATTGTTAACAAACTCAATTAAAAGTTTGTAGATATTAACCTTTAAACTTTTCTATGATACAAATACAAAGAGGCTAGCAAAATGGTAGAAGCAACGTTTCAAATTGACAATAAAGGCAACAATGTTCTTTTACAGGACAGAAGGGCTTTAGCTATACGCATAAGTAATCTTCTAACTAATCGTAAGACAGGTCTTCCAAACAACTCGGATGTCTTCTTCGACACTAAGTCATATAGTTCTGAGTATGGCAACAGCAGCGGAATAGCTATCTTTAAGCAGCAACTGCAGAATGCCATAAAGAATTATATAGTGACGGATTCAGCAGTTACTGTAGACATAGCATATACAAGCGATAATAACACAAATGAGCTAAGAAAAGGGCTGGCTATAAATATAACTATCGGAGAAAGCTCTGATGCTTATACGATTTCTTTTGGGGCTACACCAAATAGTGATGGGCTTACCTTCACCAGTGTGAATTTAGGATAATATTTAACAAAGAAAACACTTCTTTAGTGGTTAAACCCTTTAAATGGATAAGTAAATGGACCAACCCGTCAAAACAGAAAGAAAGAAAGTTCAATTGAAGCCTCGTGGCGCCATAACAACTCCGCCAGTAATCGCGGAAAAACCGTTGGAAACTGCCGTCAAAGAAACGCAAATTGCTACATTGGATCCTGAACCACGTATTCCTACTTTCATGCAGGAACGCATTAAAGCAGCTCAGGCAGAAAATATTCCGGTGGCTATCGTTCATGTACCGTTGAATGGAAAGGTAAAGACTCCAGTGGCCGTTCCTCCTCCTTCTGCAGTAGAACCTGAACAGCCAGATGAAAGTGCAACAGCAATTTCTTTTGTGTCTAATGTGCCAGAAAAAGTTGAAGCAGCAGTTTTTCCGCAAAAATTTGGCGAACGCGTAGATGCTGAAATTTTTGACGATGCTAACACGGCTGGTTTGGGTGTTCAGCATAAAGTAGAAGCCATTAAATCAAAACAATTTTTCTCTGAAGGCCATAAGGCTTCGGTAGAAGCTCACAACCTTTTGGCTGAAGCTAACTCATCAAAAAATACTCTAGGCGACTTTTGTTCTACCGAAGATTTTTTAAAGATGGTAGAAACTGGTTTTAACGGACACAAAAAAGAAGATGACAAAGACAACGACTATGCTTTGGCGGCATCACGTTCTGTTGTAGCTACCGCTAATACATACTATTCGGTTGTTGCTATGCACAGTTGCTATAAGGCCAATATGCTCGGTCTAAATTTCTTAGAAAAGAGCCAGCTTAATACTGTGGCCGAAGACCCTTATCATGACCGTGAACGTATTTTTAAAATCGTTTATCGAAAAATTGCGGATATGACGGGTGGAAAGCCAGCGTTTGAGAAATGGCTTAAGATGACTTCGTATCGTGACTTTCCGACTCTTCTGTATGGTATCTATGCTTCTTCATATCCTGGTAATCAGCCTTTTGATGTGGTATGCAATAAATGCAATGAAAAGACTTCTATTCCTACAGACGCTGAATCTATTATCGCTGTTTATGACGAGGGCTCGTATGCACGTATCAGCGAAATTCTGTTTAGCGTAAAAAACCACGACGAAGTTTTTGCCAATGCTTCTCTTAATGAAGTGGTTCCTTTCCCTGTTGCAGAGAAGCGTAGCGTTCTCTACTTAAAAGACTACTCTTTGTTTGATCTTCTTGAAAGTTTATCGCGCTACAAAGCAAATGAAGAAGAACTTGCCGAATACGAATCTGTAGTAGACAAGGCTATGTTTGTTTCGTATGCTATGATTCCTGACAAGACATACAAAGATACAAAAGGTGAAGTACGCTGGATTAAGGTGACCGATAGGCGCATCATTTTACGTCTTCTTGCGTCTATAAACGACGATGAATTCGCTGGAGAATTTGACCAGCGCCTTGCAGAAATAGGTGCTAAATATGACGTGCGTTTTGAAATTCCAAAATTCAAATGTCGCAGTATCCTTAAAGATGAAAACGGAAAGTTCACGGACAAGACTTGCGGAAACAATATTGGCCCTATACACTTAGATCTTGAGGAAATACTTTTTTTCAGAGTACGCCGGGCATTGGACAAAACCAAAACGTCCGACTCTCCGATAGAAGAGTAAGGATATTTGAACAAGAGAATACAACTCTTTTAAATATTCTTGACGTCTTTGAAGGAAAAATAAGTCTCTCTGAAATCTTATCTATGGATACAGGGAGGCTTTACGGCCTTCTTGCAGCGAAAGAGAAACTCAATATTCAAAAAGTTTCAAAAGCTGCTACTGCCGCTAGAGATGCGTCTTTGACAATGCCTGGCGATCTCGCAGCCATTCCACCACCAACATAGGAAAATATGAAAAAGTCTCTTTCACCCAATACGCATTTTAATGCTTTGTCGAATGAAGAATTCAAGATCTACGACATTCTAAGTGCGGTGTCTTCTATTCTTGGACGAACTTTTGGTCCACACGGAAGTACAACCATTATTGAAGACCGCAATCTTCGTCATGTTGCTACTAAAGACGGCTATACCGTTCTTAAGTCGCTGTATTCAAATGATGATCTTGAGCGTGTCGTATTGGAGTTTGTCAAACGTATGAGTATGCGTTTAGTGCGCACTGTCGGCGATGGCAGCACATCAGCTGTTATTGTAGCAGAAGCATTTGCATCGCGTCTGCGTAAGTTTCAAGATAAGCACCCTGAGATCCATCCTGGCGATTTAGCAGCGGCTCTTAACGCAGTTAGTAAAGAAATTCAGATTTGCATCAAAGAAATGTCAGAGCCTATTACTGAGAACAGTGATGCACTTGTAGAAGTATGTCGTATTGCCACAAACAACGATCAAGAAGTAAGCGAACTTATTGCCGATTGTTTTAAGCGTTCTTCGCGTTTTGGAATGCTCCAAGTTGAAGTTAGCGACCGTGCTAAGACTGAAGTAGAATACAAAGACGGTTATGAAATGTATCGTGGGTTTGTTGACCCTATGTTTGTAAACCGCAAAAAAGATGATCGCGAATATTGCGAGCTCGAAAATGTGTATGTCCTTATGTACGAAGGCGTTCTTGGAGCCGGCAACATCGAAGCTGTTGGCAAGATTCTCGACTGGGCTGTTAATCTTAAGAAGGGCTCATTGATGGTTATTGCCAGTGGTTATGACAATGCCTTCAGCGATTTTATTCATTCTAATGTATTACGGATGAAAGGTCATCTTCCTATTTGTATTTGTGAGCATGGAACCGGTACTACCGCTGGTCGCAATCATTTCTTTGATGCGTCTGTGTATCTTAATGCTGATGTCGTCAGATATTCTACACGTGGGCTTACACTTGAGAGCATCATTGAATCCACCACTGATTTTTCGGAGCTTTTAGGATTTACTCGTCGTGCTGTTATTACAGATTCCAACGCACGTTTCTTTGAAGGAGCTGGGGTAGGAAGCTGCGCATTTACGGCTCTTAAAAAGAGTTTGGAAGATCAACTTGCAGAGCTCGGTGCTTCTGAAACCAAGTTTGATTATGACTCCCAAATAGGAGCTTTAAAGGTTCGCTATGGACGCTTGACTGGTTCTACTGCCGTCATTCATGTCGGAGGAAGCTCAAAGGCCGAAACACAAGCTAAGAGTTTCCTTGTAGAAGATGCGTCTTTGGCAGCAAAGAGTGCTCTGCTTTATGGCGTGGTTCCAGCAGGAAACATTTCGGTGCCGCTCATTCTTTCTGATAAGTCAAATATTGAAGAGATCGCAATGAATGTTTGCGAAGAAAATGACGGGGCTGTTCCATTCGGTCGTGTCTATGAACTGCTAGAAATTATTAGAGATGCATACATTGAAGTATTCTCTAAAGTGTCCAAGCTTTCTGTTAGACAGGTGCGTAAGATGCTTAAACGCGATGAAATTTTTAATATTCGTACTCGCCAATTTGAAGCCGTTGACTCTACCACGGCGCTCAATCCTTCGCAGACTGATATTGAAATTATTCAAGGCGCTATGAGCGTAATGGGCCTTGTTGGTACTTCTAACCAATTCGTGTTCTGCCCCAAGAACTATTAACTTTTAGAGAGCCCATCATTAGATGGGCTTTCTTTTTTAGGAGAGACCATGGGAATGACATTTCATCAGTTGTGCACTAACCCTCCAGGAAAAGGCAGCGCCAATATAGCAAACAGAGGAAGGGTTATATCTGATCTTAAACAAAGAACATCTGGGCGCGATACAGCTAAAGGCATAGAGTTATCTGTGTACCGAAATGGCGAAGATTATCTTTTATTCTTTAGAATCCTTTCTGAAGAATACAAAGACCTCTGGTACGATACTATCCTTTATCTTAGCCCGCCAAAGGACGTTGCACTGCAGAATGAAAAGACTATAAGCGAGTACAATGTAAAATTTATTTCGAATATGCCTAGTTTTGCGTTTACATATGCATATGTGGCTTCGAAGCAAGAGCTTATTATTGACAGCTTTAAAGACAAATTTCCAGATATATTTTGGACAGAAGCCCCAAAAGTGCGAAATCCAGGGTTAACCATGGGCTTTGAAAAAGCTATACTTTTTTGTGCGTTTTACCTAACTGAAAAGCGTCTTCAGTATATATCTGCTCTTGACAATTTGTCAAAGGGTAAACCATCTATGGTCGTCTTAAAACAGAAATTTATGAGTTTCGCACAGAAGATGAAAGATTATGCAGAAAAAAAGAAAGCACACATAAAGGCGCAAAAACAAGCTGGAGTTAAAATAAGCCACCGAGCTTCTGGGGCAAAGTTAGTTAAAATAAAAAAAACACCGATAGAAAAGAAGAATTCTGTTAGTTCCATTACAGCTAGCAGATCCAAGAAACCAAAGAGAACAATATTCTCTTCTAGACCTCTTTGATTATTATATTAAGAAATGTATTCAACCAAAGGATAAAGAATGACAGGAATCGTCCCTAAACTTTCTCTAGTGCCTACAGCGCGTGGGATAATGACCAACCTAAGCGCTTTTAGCGATCTGAGTGTCGCATCAGATGAATGGCTTATAAACAAGAAACGTATATACGTCAAACAAGCTGGCGCTATCATTGACGATTGGCAAAATCTGAATGGAAAATTCGGAGAAACTTTTGTACAGGCTTTAGTAGACTTTAGAAGAAAATGCGATGCCGAAGAACTAAACAATGAAAATATCCATGCTGCTGTTGACCAAGTTTTAGAGCCATGCTTTGATTATGCCTTTGAATTCTGTAATGCCAACTATCACGTCGAAATTATGTCGGCAGCACAGAATATCGAGCTTCAGTTTGACCGTGATCATATCATTGTACTTTTGGCTTCGGCTATGATGTTCCGTTCGTCAATTCCACTCCTTACTGAGTTTATCAGAAGCCAAGAAGCAACTGAAGATATAGGCATGGTGTTCCTTAACTACTTTATTACTGTTATTCGTAAGGTGGAAACCCGTGTTACGAACAGACATTTCAACATGGAAAATAAATTACGGCGTTTAGCCGAAAGTCGTGTCTTTGGAACGGAATATTCAGATGCAGTTGTCTGGAACTACTTGAAGAATGTTGGCGGAAGCCCGGTTGAATTCATCCAGCCATTGTATAGAAAGCTTATTATTGACATAACACCGAAGCTTACTTTGACAGAAAATGTGATAAACTTTTATCACGTAGTTATAAAGAAACAGCTTCAGTATGCGTTCCATAGCAAGATACCTATGTCATATGAAACAGTAAATTCTGCCATAGAGCCAGATGAAGCCAGCATCTTTGATACAGATGTAACAAAAGTAAACCAAAACGAAATGTTTGGTGTGCTTATGAGTCTCGGAATTGAGGACATGTTTGCTAAAGTAAAACGAAGCATTGCTGCAGACTTGAGTGTAACCCCTGATGAAATACAGCGCTATGCATTAAAGATAACTCCTAGCAAAGAGAAGATTATTCTGTACTTCATGCTTTATGGCAAGTTCACGGAAGAAAGAGAAATCTTGTATATTGTAAATCATAAGACGTTTACTATGCTTATGATTATGCTAAACAAGATCTTAGTAAAGTTTGGTATGACCGAGCTAGCTAAGGTGATCATGTCTGAGCCCATAGACACAGAATTGTCCCCAGCAAAATTTAAGCTTACAAAGAAATACATAACTCAAATAAAGACCAGTGAGCGCTACAGCAAGCTGCGTGATGAAAAATTTTCTGATGTCGGCATTAAATTTGATTCAAATAATATTGTATTCACGCTGCTTGAATCTGTGCTAAGATCTAGCCGCCAGACTATCCCTATTGACTCAACAGTGGCTTCAGAACAAGTGGTAATAGACCCGGAAATATTAGCCGATGAGCTTATAAAGCTTATAGGTTTTATAGTATGACCAGCAGAGCCGGCGATATTCTTGAGGAAGCAATCCTTAGCGTGTATACCGGCTTTACAACCCAAGGTAAAGGAGGAAATGAGCGAATTATAAGATGCTTTGAATGTTTGGATTCTGATAATCCGAACCATGCGCATCTTAGTATATCGCTTGTGCCTCCATTTTACTATCACTGTCAAAGATGCAAATTTGGCGGTGCCGTAAATGAAAGCTTTTTAGAGCGCTTGGGGGTAAGGGTAACACCAGAGCTTTCTAAGATCATAGAAGACAATCGTGCTATAATAGCACAAGATGTAAAAGAACGTGGTCTTGAAGGAAGAAAACAGGTAGAAAGCCTTATAAAAAATATAAGGGACAGTCATCAGCTAAAAATACCGAAGATAAGCGCCAAAGATATTGAACATAATCCTAAGTATGAATATCTTTGTAACAGATTTGAAAAAAAATTTTCTGTAGATGACCTTGAGCGATTTAAGGTTGTTCTTGACCTCAAGGCGCTATTCCGGTACAATATGGTGGCCAGGCTGCCTGCAGACCCGTCTGTTTTAGATGGGTTAGTGGCTAACTACATAGGATTTATGGACTACTCTGGGTCTACTATAATCCATAGATCAATCTACGACAACCTGGATATTGAGCGTTACTATGACCTTAATTTTAAAAAGAACCATTTTAGGTTTTATACAACAAAGCGACAAGTGGATATTTCTAGGCCAGTGCTTAAGATAGCGGTAGCCGAAGGAATAATGGATGTGATAGGTGTGTATAACGCTTTTCCAGAGCTTCGCGAAGAATATATATTTGTGGCTATGCTCGGGAAGGGCTTGGTGGACACAATAAACTTCTTTTTGAAGCTTGGGTTTCTAGACCAAGATATAACTATTTTTTCTGATCCAGAAATAAGTAAAGGCTTCTATAGCAGCCAGCTGTATAAGAAGTGCCAGTTTCCGAAAGAGTTAGGTTTCAAAGTCTCGTTTGCGCACAACACATTTGGGTTGGACTTTGGGCACCCTGCTAATAAGATACAGATTACTGAAAGAAGCGCAATATATCAACGAAGATAGACAATTGGTGTCTATCTTCGTTGTATTTGTCCATATATAAAAAATAGATTACTCAAGGAGATGCAAATGTATTTACAGATCACTGTTATTCTAGTTTTGATGGTCATTGCCATCTGGGTAATGGTTGGAACTTCTATACAATCAGACGCTAATGCGCACAGAACACGTATCACTATTACAGAAGCGCTATCGTGGCCATTCTTTATTTGGGAGTCTAGAAAGTCCGAATACGAACTTTCAGAGATTGTCAGACAATATTACACAAAAAGGTAGTATTATATGTACAACAGTACTATTGTGCTTAACCATGGCACAGACACGATCTTCGGTTGCTCGCGTAGGTGCGTATACTGCAACTGGAAGAGTAAGAAAAATTTTGCTAGAAGTCAGCCGACTCTGGTTCAGATAGCCGAGCTTTTAGAGCTTACACAAGATGAGCTAAAGAAAAATTTTGTGACCTTAAGCGGTGGCGGCGATCCGTTATGGAATTTTGATGACAACAGAGATTATATCGTCAACGTTCTTAAGTTTCTGGAGACCCGTGGCTTTAAGAGAAGGATCATAACTAGAGAAATTAACCATGCACTAAAACTAGTCAAAGAATTTCCTGGTTTGGTGAATTTCATCTCATTTTCGTTGGATGCCAAGCTGCTAAAAGACTGGAACAAGCTTTCAGAAGATGACAAAATGTGCTTTAGACAAAACGGATTAGAGATGGAGATAAGCATAGTTTTGCCTATAGACTGGCGTGGACCAGAAGCTGAGCCAGAGCATATCAAGTATTATGAACGAATGGCCATGAGATTTGGATGCAAAGTTTCTCTCAGAGAAAACCTCAAAAATACGAAGAAAGCAATGGTATGGACAGAAAATGGCGGCCTTAATAATACGCTTCTTAGGTTCGTGCCAGCCGAAGTTTGTGTGGATTCCTATTACTTAATTGAAGATGAAGGGATAATAACCGGTAAAGAAGTTATTCCTGATTCTAAGGCTGTATGGAGCTACCTTAATTCGTCAGATAAGATAGCTATATATGGGAGTTTCCTAAAACACACTCTTTTTCCGGAAATATTTCCTGAGTATAACGATATAGATATCATAGTTGGGGAACCTGATTTAGAAATTGTCTTGCACGATCTGTCAGAATTAGGTTTTGACATATCTCCACAGGGAGAAACCAAACGGGCTTTTCTATGTACCCATAAGAATGATGCAAGCTTTGTTATAGATCTCCAGATTCTCGCACGGATAGAAGATGCCTCTTATATTGTGTTCCATAGCCATGTAAACAGCGAGAAGATCTTTTCATGCAACGGGCAGTTGTATAAAAGCCAAGAGTGCAGCTTAGACGATATACGGAACAAAGTAGCTATAGTTGAACCATTGAAAGACTACACTCATTTTAGAAAAGGTATTCGCGTACTTAATGAAAGAGCGCTAGAGACAAAACTTAAGTTAAAAGGATGGAAACTGGTTTATCCTGGAGAGAAACAAGATGCACGATCCTGTCTTTGACGATATTCTAGAAGAACTAAAAACCCAAAATCGTATTTCCAAGCTGCAGCTGGAAGGGAAGCTCAACGGAGAAATTTTAGAAATTTTAGAACATGAAAGAGAAGATTATTTCAGAAGTCGTCTTCCTTAACTTACTCACTACAATAGAAGGACCAAGATGGATTACAAACTTAACAAAGAAACACTTCCGAGTCTTACGGACGAAATTACGAATGCTTTGGCGCAAGTAGCTGCTAAACACCAAGGTTTGTCTTTAAAGCTTTCAGGAAAAGTCACGTACGCGCATGATGGGCTCTCGTTTGATGCTAAATTAAGCGGGTCTATAGGCACCACAGAAGAACAAGGCAAAAGATCTTGGGAGAATTACGCAGAAGCTTTTGGTCTTCCAAAAGATGCTTATGGGAAGACCATAAAATCTCTAGGTGAAGAGTTTACGCTTGCTGGGATTGACCCCAAGAAAAGAACAAAAAGCATTATTGCTGTCAATGAAAAAGGCGTAAGATACGCATTTGATTATCAGGCTGTTAAGCGCATGTTATGCCAACCAGCTGTGGAGGTATTATAATGGAAAGAGGCGTAGTATATTTTGATGAGACAACTCTCGCAATGGATAAGGGCCACTATGATCGTGAAACCATAAAGGAGCACTTCTTCGGTATGCACCCTGCTGGCCTAAATTATGCAGCAATTCCGAAAGATGCAAAAATCGCAGCAAAGTTCTGCCTTATACCTGAAAAGCATATTAACCAGCGCTATTCTGGTATTTGGGTTTCTGGCCATCCTGAGTTGGAAAAGAATTCAGAAGAAAACATGCTCTATTTTAGAGATAAAGATGCCTATGAAAAAGAAGACAATATCTCGGATGTACTGCCTTTTCAGAAGGGATCCCAGTACTTCATTTTTGAAGAAGCTGAACAGGAAGAAGAGCTTGAGCATATAAAAGAAGAGCACCAAGGGGAAGAATACACTTGGTCTACGTACGAAAAAGTCGAGCTTCTTTCAGAGTGCTACACTACCGATTTTAGCCTCAAAGAAGAAGCCCTTAGAATTGGGCCCAACGACTTTATAAAGGTTATAGCCCAAAGAGCTAATATCAATGAAAAATCAGGAGTAGCTACTGACGAACTAGAGATAGTTTGCAACGACAGTAGCGGATTCAAATTCCCTACTTTTGCGCCATCGGCTGATTTTGCCGATTATGAATCTGTTTTCTATCTGCAGGCCAAGGACGTCCTTAACAGCCCTTCTGGCGGAGAAAGAATCATGATTTCTATCTTTGCTCATCATGGAATGATTGACTACGGTTATTGCTACTAAACTCCTTCAAAGGTCAAAAATGAAAAGCGCACAAAACAGTATAGCAACAGACAAAAGAAAAATGGGGACGATCTACGTAACCGACGATACTATAACTAAAGGAGAAGACTCTTCAGAAGGTCTTCAAGGATATCATAACGGGATTCATCTTGCAGGAATCAATTATCAGCCTTTGTCTCCAGATGCTGTGGTACAAGCTGAGTTTGTGGTGGACCCTAAGAAGCATATCAACCAAAAGTTTAGCGGAGTCTGGTTCTCTGGCCACCCGCAGCTTGCAGGAAGCATTGAAGCCCATGCATTAGCATACTTCCGTAACGAAGAAGAAAGCAAAGGTCCAGACGCTGTTTACATGGAAATAGCTGCGGCACAACGGATGGAAGGCTATTTTATCGTCGATGACAACTACAAAGACAAAGAAGATAAAGAAGAACCTGATGAAGAAGCCTGTGGTGATATGGTTAGTGCTAATGCTTCAGGGTGTATGCTTCTTTCAGAAGGGTATACTTTGGATATAGACCTCAGTCGCGTCGTGTTGACTATGGACCCGACAGCCTTTGTCAAGATTATAGCATACCGTGCTGAAAAAGACGATGATGACTGCCCTGAGCTGTATTCACAGTACGAAGGAGACGACGACTTTAACTTTCTTAGTTTCGCCAAAAATAAAGAAGCCGCCGATTTTGAATCAGTGTTTTATCTCAAAGCCGAAGACATTCTTAACAGCCCCACTTCAGGAAGTCGGATAATGGTTTCCATATTTGCATTCAAGAGTATTGACTACGGTTATTTCTATTAGGATCTTATATGACAAAGCAAAGCTTTATCTTATTTGCTTTCTTTCTTTGGGCCTACTCAGAAGGAAGCCCATCCTGTGGACCTAATTGTGATTCTATCCACTATGAAGATGAGGGCCACACAACTGTTCCTTATTTTGGTGGAACAAGAAACGGCATATCTGCGTCATACTATGACGATAGCATTACTACGCAAATAGAATACAAAAATGATACAGCACTAAGGGCACAGTTCTTTTACTCTGGCCTGCGTGAAACCGTCAAATTGAAGAATGGAGTTCCAAATGGTCTCGATTCAATAGTTGATGCTAAGAGCAATATTCTTATTCAGATTGTGCCATACGCAGATGGCGAAGAGTCTGGTCCTTCTGTTTTCTTTGATAGCCTAGGAGCAAAGAAACACGGGCTTTATATTGAGGATGACACACTTAACTTAGATGCTTTCAGGCTGGAAAGCTATAGTCACGGGATGCTAGACGGAAAACAACTTGAGTTTAGCCACGGGTACCTAAGAAATATTGTGTGCTTTGATAAAGGAGCCATGGTATTTTCGCAAGACTATTACCCTAGCGGCTTTCTTAAAGAGGAATTCGTGTATGACGCTAATGGTGTTGTAGAGCAGTATCGTAGATGCTCCGAAGAGGGTTTCCTAGACTCTTTGGAGAACTTCTCAGGAAAGATAGAATTCAGATATAAACGCTATCTGAAAATCAAAAATACGTTAATTGGGCGTTTGAGGTGTTCAATGTTTAATCTTAAGAGAGGAAATAGATGATCAGAAGATTTCTTGTTATTATCGATATGCAAAATGATTTTATAAGCGGCAGCCTTAGAAATAAGGCAGCACAGGCTATTGTCGAGCCGATGACCAAACGTATTAAAGAAAGCGACGAAAACGAAGACATTCTTGCGACTATTGACAAACATGGTGAAGATTATCTTTTCACCCAAGAAGGTCAGAATTTGCCAATTGTGCACTGTATTACAGGTTCTGATGGGTTTGCGATGAACAAAGAAGTAGTAGACGCTATTGATGCAAACAAAGCGCTACATCATGCAAAAAGGTTTCGTCTGTTTGAAAAGCAGAATTCCTTCGGAAGCCAAGCCCTCGCAGAATTCCTTAAAGATCAGTACAACATGCACAAAGAAGATGATCTTATTGTCACTTTTGTTGGCACATGCACAGGAATCTGCGTTATTAGCAACGCACTGCTGGTGAAGGCCCTTGCTCCTGAAGTACAGATTAAAGTCGATGCAAGCCTTTGTGCATGTATCAACACAGAAACACACAACACAGCACTTGATGCAATGGCTCTTTGCCAGATAGAAATCCTTAACCGCAAATAGGAAACTATGATTAACATTAAAGTTATTTCGCCCCCGTCAGAAATAGACGATTTTGACGAAGGATCGCCTAGTGACAATGAAGCCACGTATGATATGCAACTTTTGCTCGAAAAGTTTCCAGACAGCACCCAGCGCATCGGTCTAATGTCGCTTCCTGAATCGGTGCACGACACCATCGAGATCCAATGGAAATACGACAACGATGAAGAACTCGTAAAAATCATGTATCTTGTAGGGCATATTCGCGAGAATTTCAATAACCCAATTGCGTTGTATATGCCATATATTCCAAATGCGCGAATGGACCGTGTTAAAAGCACTTCGGAAGTGTTTACGCTTAAGCATTTCTGCAGCATAATCAATTCTTTGAAATTTGATTATGTCACTGTGCTTGATCCTCACTCTTTCGTATCAGAAGGTCTTATCAACCGGATCGAGGTGATTCAACCAACAGCGTATATCAACCAGGCGCTTAGCCAAATGCACCGCTGGTCTGTTAAGAAAGAAGATCTAGTAATGTTTTACCCTGATGAAGGGGCAGTAAAACGTTATTCTTCTCTGGTGCAGAACCCGTTCTCCTTTGGGATTAAGAAACGAAACTGGTCCGATGGCAAGATCACCTCTATTGAGGTTCAAGAAGGGTCAGCAAGTGTAGAAGGCAAGCCTGTCTTCATCATTGACGATATATGCTCGTATGGTGGAACATTTACACGCAGCGCACGAGCCTTAAAAGCGAAAGGTGCTACAGATATCTTTCTGTATGTCACGCATTGCGAAGATTCCATATTGAAAGGCGAATTACTGACGAGTGGGCTTATTAACCATGTCTTTACGACAGACAGTATTGTACGCGAAGCGGCTGTTTCGTTGGCTATTACTGTTTTTAAAGAGGCCGAGATTTAATGAATTCTTATAACCCATTGCTTTTGGTGGACTTTTACAAAACCACACATCCTGATCAACATCCGAAAGAGCTGACATTCTTGGCATCCTACATGACGCCAAGGGCCTCTAGGATTAAATACGACCACATGGTTGTATTTGGAATCCAAGCTTTTAACAAAGAATATCTCATTAAAGCATTTAACGAGCAGTTCTTTGCCAAAGATATTGAAACAGTTATTGAAGAATACAAGCGTGTACTTTCGGCTACCATTCAAGAGGGGTCCTACAACCCAGACAGAATTCGTCAGCTTCATGCGCTTGGTTACTTGCCTATTCGCATCCGCCAACTTCCTGAAGGTACATTGGTTCCGATGCACATTCCGATCATGGAGATCACGGCTACACACACTGACTTTGCGTGGCTTGTCCAGACTATTGAAAGTCTTTATAGCGCAGAAACATGGCATACCATGGTGAGCGCTACAGTTGGGCATATGTACCGTGAGATTGTCAATAAATGGTACGATGAGACCACGGAAGGGGCTTGGAAAAAGCGCGCGCTTGGTGATTTCAGTTTCAGAGGCCAACACTGCGTGCATAGCGCAGCTGCTAGTTCTGCTGGGTGGCTCTTGAGCTTTGTGAATACGGCTACCGTTCCTGCAATCCTTTATTGCGAAGATTTCTACAATTGCCGTTGCGACAAAGAAGAGGTAGGCTATGGGGCTATTTCTACTGAGCATAGCTGCATGTGTACCAATTTTGCCGTTGATGGAGATGAAGAGACTCATCTTCGCAGACTCTTGACAGAAATCTATCCAAACAAGTCTTTCTCGGCAGTAGTGGATACATATGACTACTGGAAGGTAATCACCGAGATTCTTCCAAGGCTCAAGAAAGAAATCATGCAGCATGACGGCTGCTTTCTTCCTCGTGGCGATTCCGGCAACCCAATAGAAATAGTCACCCAGACTGTTTACAAACTTTGGGATATCTTTGGCGGAACAACTAACGGAAAGGGTTACAAAGTCCTTGACCCGCATGTTCGTGCAGTATATGGTGATGCTATTACTATAGAACGTGCTGATAGCATCTTTGCAATTCTTGAAGAAAACGGGTTTGCAGCGAACAATGTTGTGCTCGGATCTGGATCTTTCTCCATGATGTGTATCGAAGAAGATGGCATTCTAAAACCATTTACGCGCGACACATTTGGAATAGCCAATAAGAGCACATATGGTGAGATCGATGGGCGCCCAATTATGCTCTTTAAAGATCCAAAGACTGATGACGGCACAAAGCGTAGCCAACGTGGTATGTGTTCTGTCAGACGTGATCCAGAGACTGGGGTCATCACCTTTGTCGATGGCCTCACACGCAGCGATCCAGAGGTTAGCGATAACCTGCTTGAGGAAGTCTTCTGTGACAGTCATATGGTTAAAGAGTACAGTCTTGCTGAAGTCCGTGCTAATCTTAACGGCCCCAAAGGGTTTTAATCCTTTGACCTTAGGGGCCACCGTTAGAGCGATCCCGTCGCTCTAACGGACGGTTTAAAGAGAATACCTTTGTGGTATTCTCTTTTTTTTTCTATTGATCAATAAATATCTTACGTCTATTTGCACTTAGATGCATATTAGCACGGATCTTTTCTAGAAGCTCATCCCTTTTTGATTCTGCTTCTTCATATGTGCCAATAGCTAATTCGATTTCATTCATGCCGGTGCTTATATTGGTGAATATACGGCGCATGCCAAGTATGTCTAGCTTGACATCGCACAATGCAAGTTTTAAGATGACTTCTCTTAAGCCTGGGGAAAATTCCTGAAAATCGCTATGTGCTACTTTAAGTTTTACGCCTATCTTATGGCTAAAACCAGCAGCCGGGTTAGGCATAATCCTTATCTTATTTGGAGGAACCATCTCTATAGTATAAGGAACTTGTGTATAATCCATTATTTCTTTTTGCATAAAGCTCATCATGAACTCCATGGGGCATATACTATAAGTTCTATCATAGAAGGAAGCGTTGCTTAAACCATTAAGAGATGTAATTATTTCGGCACCTAATAAAGCGGTTTTTGTATAGACATAATAGAAACCTCGATCTCTTCCAACTTGGTCAGTGTCCATGTCTATAATGTAATTGATAAACTTAGGGAAATATATACTAAGAGTCTTTAAGGTTTCGTCTCTAAGCAGTTGTGCAATAGCATCATTGTCAAGCTCAAGAGAACGAACTGCAGCGCCTAAGCGCCCTTTAACATGATTTATTACATTAGCAGTGGTTATAAACGATTCCATAGGGCCTCTTTGATTAATAAGATGTTAACCGTATAGAAGAAGTACCCTTAGCCAAGCTAAGGGATAATTTATTTCTGTCTAAATTTTAGCGTAGGATCGGGAAAGAATCCAGCCTCTTTCATTTTTTTCTGTCGCACTTTTAAAGATGGGAACTTACTTTTTGTGCTAAGATCAATGACAACAAGATAATCTTTATCTGTGTTTCCAATAAAAACAGAAAGTTTCTGTTTATAGTTTGATACAACAAATGATGGGTTGTCAATAATAAAAATATCAGCCTTCGAAGGATTGTAGACCACTTTGTAACGTATTGGTTTTTGGCACGCTACTTCTCCGGCTGATACTTTAAACTTGGGCGACTTGCAAAGATCTCTGTTAGCCATTCGTTCAAGCGCATTCTTTACAT
>Ga0172378_10002104_pt1 | contig 18583 bp, 16 predicted proteins | sample GrowelOW332metaG_FD_119755 | JGI IMG/M metagenome (GOLD analysis project Ga0172378, IMG submission 119755) | Groundwater microbial communities from an aquifer near a municipal landfill in Southern Ontario, Canada - Pumphouse #3_1 metaG | ecosystem: Environmental > Aquatic > Deep subsurface >... | reverse complement strand
TTCCTGGCAACAACCACCAGACCGCCTGCCTGTACAGCAGCACTGCGTATAAGGGATGAAGTTTTAGCCACACTTCCCTTAACTACCATTTCAATATAATTTTCCAAGTCCGGATTACCGCCAACTGCCGTCTGCACTGTTACATAATCTTTCTTTTCATTCAAGCCCATGGCACCCATTGTTCCTAGTGGATGAGCTCTCCCGTTGCAGGCTGCATCCAGCATTGGAATACCTGTTTTAGCCGACTGGATAAAGGCATTAAATGTGGATTCGCCGCCTATTTCATTAGTTATAAAAGCAATAGGCTTTTCACCAGTTTCCTTTTCTATGAGCTCTATAATTTTATTATAATCTTCTGACTTTACAAATTGTTCCTTAGATGCAGGTGCTCCTACAGCGGAAGTAGTAATTATCAGGCCCTTTTCCCCATATAAATCTTCTATATCTATAATTATTGGGTTTCCTATTTTGAAAGCTGCTTTTATGGTTTCTTCTCCTGCTTTAAAGGACCCGCCACCGCCGCCGCCTAAAATAGCACTTCCATATAATAAAGCATGGATTTTACTTTCTTCAATTTTTCTTTTCAATAAAATTCCTCCACTCTATATAATAATTGAGTTAATGTAGGCTTCTTCTTCTGGTCCAACAACAGGAACAGACTTTATTAATTTCCTTGTATATGAATCTGTTGGATTTTTAAATATATCATCTACATTTCCTCTTTCAACAATTTTCCCCTCATTCATTACAATTGCATCGTGGGCAAAATTACGAACCAGAGCTAAGTCATGAGTAATAAAGAAATAGGTTAAATTATATTGTTTTTGTATATTCTCAAGAAGCTTAATAATTTTTGCCTGAACAGAAACATCAAGACCTGAAGTAGGCTCATCCAGCAGAATAAATTCTGGATTTATAGCAAGAGCTCTTGCTATACCTACCCTTTGTTTTTGCCCTCCGCTTAAAGTATGAGGATATCTTTCTGCAAAATTAGCTGGTAATTCTGCTATGGAAAGTAATTCAGCCACACGTTTATTTCTTGATTCTTTATCTCCTATATTATGAATTATTAAAGGCTCTTTTATAATCTGTGCCAAGGTTTTCCTTGGATTCAGGGAAGATGAAGGATTCTGAAATACCATTTGAACATTTCTTCTGTAGTTCTTTATATTATCTTTTGAAATATCATTTACCAGCTTTCCGTTAAAGTAAATCACTCCGCTGGTTATGCTTTCAAATTTCATAATAGTATTGGCCAAAGTTGTTTTTCCGGAACCTGATTCCCCTACCACAGCCAGTGACCTTCCTCTTTTTACAATAAAGCTGATGTCATCCACTGCTTTAACATATTTTGATGTCTTTTGAAAAAAGCCGGTCTTTACAGGGTAATACTTTTTTAAATTTTTCACTTCTAAAATATTATCTTCCATATTGCACTCTCCTTTACTTCCCGGTTACCCTTGGCAAAGCCTCCAGTAAGGACTTGGTATATTCATTCTTAGGATTTAATAAAACTTCATCAGTTTTCCCTTCTTCTACAACCTCACCCAGCTTCATTACATATATCCTGTCACTTACATCCTTTGCTACTCCTAAATTATGAGTAATAAATATCATGGAAATATTTTCTTCCTTAACTAATCTTTTAAGTTCCTCATTTATAGACGACTGAACTGTTACATCCAGTGCAGTACCAGGTTCATCTGCAATAAGCAGCTTAGGAGTATGTATCATCGCCAGAGCAATAATAATACGCTGTCTTTGCCCTCCGCTTAATTCAAAAGGATACCTATTCAGCATTCCCTCGGGATCCGGCAGTTTCATTTTTTCCAGCAGATGTAAAGATCTTTCTTTGGCTTCCTTCTTTAAAACACTGGTTTTCTTATCCAGTTTAGAGTGAATTGAACTTTTCCCCTGATATATATACACATTTTCCATCTGTTTGCCTATAGTATAAACAGGATTAAGGGCGATCATTGGGTCCTGAAAAACCATGGATATTTCTGAACCTCTTATTTTTCTCCATCCTTTATCAGTTATCTTTGTTAAATCCATTCCTCCATAGTTTATGGAACCATTAGTAAAAACTCCAGGAGGCATAGGAACCAGCCCCAAAAGGGATCTGCAGGTAACTGTTTTTCCTGAACCTGATTCTCCCACAATAGAAACACATTCACCCTTATCAATATGTAAACTAACATTTTTTATCGTAGGGACTAAATTATCATCAACTTTAAAGCTGATACAAAGGTTATTTACTTCAAGTAATCTATTTTCACTCATGCTCATTATTACTCCCTTATTAATCATTTTCTACATCCAATAAATCACGTAATCCGTCACCAAGCAGATTAAAGCCTAAAACAGTTATTAAAATAGCCAGGCCAGGAAAAATAGATTCCCACCACATATTGGGCAGATATATACGTCCTTCTGCCACCATATTTCCCCATTCAGGTATAGGCGGCTGCGCTCCCAGTCCAAGAAATCCTAAGCTGGCACCTGTTAAAATTACAAAGCCCATATCAGTGGTAGCTTTAACTATTATTATAGAAGTGCAATTTGGAAGGATTTCTCCAAAGGCAGTTCTCCATTTACTTGCCCCGGCTCCCTGTGAAGCAGTTATAAACTGTTCATTTTTTACCTTAAGTGTTTCTGCCTGAACCAGCCTAGTAATCCATGGCCACCAGCTAAAGGATACAGCTATCATAGTGTTTACAAGATTTGGTGTTAAGATAGCTGAAACTACCATAGCCATAATTATGGAAGGTACTGCTAGAAATGTATCTGTGGTTCTCATGATAATTGCATTTACTTTTCCACCCCAGTAACCAGCAATGAGTCCAAGAGGAACTCCAATTAATATGGAGAAAGTTAATACAACAACTCCCATGCTTAAGGAATACCTTGCTCCGTATAGAACACGGCTGAAAATATCCCTACCCATTTCGTCTGTTCCAAAAATATACTGCATACTTGGCGGCAAGTGCATTCCTCCAAAATTTGTTACGCCTGTAATTGATCCAGGATATGGAGCAATTATTGGAGCTAAAATACCGCAGATAATAACTATAAAGACTAATATAAAGCCCAATAATGTTAGCTTATTTCTAAATAACTTTCTAATTTGTTTCTTAAAACGCTGTGCCTTAGTATCAGGTGTGTAATTTAAACTATTTTCTGACATTCTAACCCTCCTAATTACCGATTTTAATTCTTGGATCTATAGCAGAATAAAATATATCAACTACTATATTAATAACTGCAAATAAGAGGCCTATTACTAAGGTAACACTGATTATACTGTTATAATCCTTATACATCAGGCCTTTAATACTATACTCAGCCATTCCAGGCCAGCCGTACACAGTTTCTATCGTAAAGGCATTACCTATAAGCGAACCAAATTCCATACCAATAATTGTCAATACTGATGTAAAGGCATTTTTCAGCATATACCTGTTTTCTACTATATTTTTTGGAAGGCCATAAGATTTTGCAGCCAAGATATAATCCTTATTTAACTGACTCATCATATTGCTTCGTGTTATTCTCATTATTTGCGCACAGGTGGCTATTGATAGTGATACAGCAGGCAAAATAATATGTTTTAAGCCATCCATAAAGGCAGCTCCATTTCCCGTAAGTATGCTGTCCAATAAATTCAGCCCGGTAATCTTTAACGGTAATATATCACCACGGCCAATAATAGGTGCTATACCTAACCAGTATCCAAATATCAGTTGAAGTAATATTGCTAATAAAAAGCTGGGTATGGCAATACCTGACATGGAAAATATTCTTATAACGAAATCAGGCCATTTATTATACCTGGTAGATGATATTACTCCTAAGGGAATGCCAACTGCAGCAGCTATTATAACACCAAAAACAACCAACTCAAAGGTTGCAGGGAAGGTTTCCGCAATATCAACTGCCACATTTCTTCCGGTTCTTATAGACATTCCCAGGTCTCCTCTGAAAATTCCTGTTAAATAATTAAAATATTGAATAATTATTGATTTATGTAATCCTAGCTGCTCCTGCATTGCATATATCTGAGATGCAGAAGCATTAGGCCCCAGCTTAAGCCTTACCGGGTCACCCGGCATAAATCTGGAGAGTAAAAACATTAATAAGGAAAGCCCTATAATAATAGGAATAATTGTTAATATCCTCTTTATAATATATTTAATCATATTGTACAACCTTTCATTTAATTTATCATACTGAAACTTCATGCATCACTCTTTTGTGAACCGACAAACAATTACAGAACAAACTAATATATTTTATAATAAATATAAAGGGAAGTCCTCACAAAATACAGCTGTATCCTATGAGTGACTTCTCTTTTTCTACAAAATACTTATGCTGTTTTATTTTGAAAAATAATAAAATGCTATGTCATATCCCATTAGAGGAACAAATTCATATCCCTTTACATTTTTCTGATAAGCAATTCTGTGAGTTGTATCTGCAATGTAAATTGAAGGGCATAATTCAGTTATTAAATCCTGAGCCTTGCCATATAATTTTAACTGTTCATCTTCAGTAATTGAAGCTCTTGCAGCTTCCAATGTCTTGGTTACATCAGCGTTATCAAGCCATGCAGCACTACGATAATTTCCATGAGCTGATGGATGATATTTACCATAAGTATGGCTGTCAAGATGAGGATATTTTAATGTATCATAAAGCATTGTCAGGTTAGCTGTAGTTTCCGGTTTAGTTACTGATTCTGTAATTTGAGGCCAGGTTGCTGCAATTACTTTTACAGTAATGCCTATTTCGGCCAGGTTCTGAGTTAAAAGCTGTCCCAGCTGTCTTTCAGTAGCATCTCCGCCAACATACTGGTAGGTAACTTCCAATTTTTGTCCTGCATACTTGGATTTAGCTAAGTACTCTTTAGCCTTTTCTACATTTCTGCTGTACATTGCTAAAGTAGTGCTGTTACCCTTAACCATATTTGGTACAGGTCCTCTTGCCTGAACTGCTCCCATATTGATATCCTTGTTTGCAGTGGCATAATCGAAAATAGTAGCAATTGCTTTTCTCACATTAATATCATCTGTTGGTGCCTTTTGTGTATTCATCGGCATTTCCTGAATCATTGCAGAAGGATCTTCTTTTACTGTCAGGCTGCTTTGCTTTTTGAATTCTTCATAAGCTGTGGTATTTAAATATTCATGAACCAAATCTGCTTGTGCAGATATAAGTAAAGTTTTAGCTGTAGCCTCTTCTGTTATAAACTTCATTTGAGCATTTTTAACATGATTGCCACTCCATCCCAAAAAATATTTATCAAAGGCTTTAAAATTAATTTCAGATTCTCTGTTCCATGTACCTAAAGAATATGGGCCTGATCCTGCATCATTTGATTCAAGGAACTTCTTACCGTAATCATTGTTTACAGTATTCTTTTCCAGAAGCTGTGAGTCAACTATAAATAACTGTGTTAATGAAGCAATAAAAGGAGCATATGGCTTATTTAAATTAAATTCCACTGTAGTATCATCGCCAGTTGCTTTAACTGCACCATCTGCAAATAGACCATCCCATAACCATGAGTTTCCTCTTTTTAAAGCTAGTTCTCTTTTTAGTGTATAAACTACATCCTTAGCGGTTAATTTATTTCCACTGTGGAAAGTAATGTCGTCTCTAAGTTCTATTGTATATTTTTTACCATCAGCTGAAACTTCATAAGATTTTGCCAAACGAGGAACCGGATTCATGGACCCATTTGTTCTCTCAGGATAAAATAAAGGATCATACATGTTAATAATTGAAACTAACTCTGTTTCGTCAATACCTATCGCAGGGTCAATTGAACCTACTACCTGCTGTGCAACATAAATAAATGGTTTGTTAGAAGTCTGAGCCGTACCCCCTGTAGTACTCGTGCCTTTACCTGTACATCCTGTAAATACTAATGCAGCAGCACTTATTAGTGAAAGTGTTCTTAAAAATTTTTTCATCTTGTGTATCCCCCTTAATATTATTAGTCATTTAAAATATCTATATAAATTTTTGGTTTTCTGTCTCTTAAATAAGGTGTTTCTTCACGGCTTACCTGAATATCATTTAAATCTATTTCATATACTCCAACAGACTCTTCATTTTTGGGAAGTTCAAAAACCACTGATCCCCTAGGGCAGCATATTTTACTTTTACCAAATAATAAGGTGTTTTCTGATGGATCGTATCTGTTTACGCCACAGGTAAAATATGAATTTTCCAGTGCCCTTTGTCTTAAATTAAGATCCCAGATATCTTCATCCTGTACCCTCCATGCAGAAGGATAAAAAACTATTTCAGCTCCCCTCAGGCATATTATTCTGGAAGCCTCAGGAAAACCTGCATCATAACAAATTAATATCCCAATTTTTCCATATTTTGTATCAAATACAGGATAATCATTACCTTCTTTAAAGTATAAGCGCTCCATTGCCCATAAATGTGATTTTGCAAAACTGCCCATACAATCTCCATTATCATCAAAAACCAAAGCAGAATTATAAACTATACCAGGCATATTTCGTACTTCACCAAATGGAGCTATAAGATATATGTGATTTTTTTTTGCACATTTACTCATTTCGTCCTTTATGTACTGAAAATATTCTATGCTCAGATCTATGATCTTTTCTTTTAATACATTTAAGTCATAACCTGTGGCAAATAATTCCGGTAAACAAACTATTTCAGCTCCCTGCTTTGCAGTATCATCAATCATGCTGCAGGCTTTTTTTACGTTGTATGGTACATCTCCCAGTTTAGATTCAAACTGTATCATACCGATTTTAACTTTTTTATGCACTTAATGATTTCCCTCCCTATTTAGTTTTAAAATTATAAAATAAATACGTTACACTGCTAAAATTATTGCAAAGAACTTGCTTTAATAGATGTATTATGATGGTTGTCTTAAATTATTTAACTGATATGCATTCCCGTAGTTTGAAATCTTTTATTATCACCATATAATTCTAAAAGTCTTTTATAATTTTCCTTATCATATAAACTGCATTTATTTGAAGTATAGTCTTTAGCAGCTTCTACTGAAAATCTTGCAGCCATTTCTACATCCATTGCATGAGATGCACCTGTTGCACATCCGGCAACTGGCTCTTCTGTTGTAATTGCCACACCAATTACCGGTGAATTACTTTTTACAGCAGGCTGAAGTATACTGTTTAAATGATGAAGATCATTTGAATATGGAGTTATATCCTGAATTGAGAGAGCAAAGACATTAGGTTTTACCCCTGTTACTCTCTTTAAAATCTGAAGCAGATCATAACTTACCGGTAATATATATCCTTCTTTTACGGTTGGTGAAATTGATATGCCTTTGTGATTAATAACTTCATTGCCCTTGGTTGTGTCTATGGTAAGCACAGCATCCATATCCTCAAGCACCTCAAATTCATTCATTTGATCCATATCTACCGGAGAATCCATAAAAGGTACCGGATAGTGTTCCTGAGTTGGTGCATCAGGACAGATATGAGTCGTTACAATAACATCTCCATCTAAAACATCCCCTGCCAAATTCATATCAACCAGCTTTAGTGCTGCAGAAAGCGCTGACAAGGCCCCATCTCCATCTGAAACATAACCTATAACTTCAGGTCTGGCTCCAAGTCCCCCAAGCCTTCCAATAATGCCCGCTGTGGGTGCCTTTCCACCATTTATTTTGCCTTTTTTACCTGGTATTATTACTTTAATAAAATCTGTGGATCCATTTTCTCCTGTTATTTTAGTTACACTAACCAAATCCCAGCCTCTGCCGGTAAAAATTTTTTTTACATTTTCCCCTGAGGCATCTGGCCTATCCACAACATCATAAATCTCCATAACTTGTTTTAATAACATCTTTTACCTCCCAAATTCTATAAATAAAAATGACAGTCATAAAACAATGTAATTTTTATTATTATAATTATATTAAATTTTTAGAAAATTGAATTTGAAATAATTATAAATTTCATTATGAATTTTTATGATTTTTACAATATCAGATTTTTTTTAACATAATACCAATTTTAACGGCTAATGATATACTTCCGTAAAATTTAATATCACTGTCCTCCATATTTAAAATTGATTTAATTTTATTAATCCTATACCTTATGGTATTTGCATGCTGGAAGAGTTCCTCTGCTGTTTTATTATAATTTCCATCATTTTTAACAAAGGATACTAAAGTCTCCAATAATTCTCCTTTACACTGCTTATCATAATTATCTATAGGATCAGCTATCATGGAATAAAATTTTTCCATTTCCGAATGACCTATAAGTGGAATTAATAACCTGTTTACTCCAATTTTGCTGTAGGTGCTTACTTTACAATCAAATATTTTAGAATTTGTTGCTGCAAACATGGATTCATTAATTGCTAAATTAAGCTCACTGATATTATTGTGGAAGCTGCTTATTCCTATTTTGTAATCTTTAAAATATGTATCAATTTCTTTTAAAGCTGAGTTTATTATGCTGTTCTTTATCTTTTCGCTGTTATTGCCGGAAGTAATGATTAATATAATGGACTTATTATAGTAAAATGCGGAGCAGTCTAGATTAGTATCAACATAATCCAAAAGAGATTTTGCACTTAGCTTACCATCTTTAAATAAATAATTGTTTATGTATATAACAGTATTGTTTTCCTTAAAATTAGCATTTATTTCAAAAGCTATCTCCCTTACCTCTATGGGCTTTAGCTGATCCTTAATCAAACTGTCAACCCGGAGTTCATTGATTAAATAATTTTGATTTTTAATTATAAGCTCCATGGTTATTTCAATAATTTCTGCATAGGAAACTGATGAATCAAACTGAATAATTGGAAATGAAACTTCATTGGAATATTTTAAAACCTCCTCAGGTAAGGAGGTTAGATATTGATTTGATACACATATACCACTGCAGCCTGCATTATTTAACATCTCTATAAAATCTTTTATTAATTTTGAGCTGCTTTTTTGAAAGAATAAGCTGGTTATTAAAAAATCACCGATTTTTAATAATTTTCTCTCTATTACATCATCTCTTACAGGTGAATCATAAACTGAGATTCTTTTTATAACTTTTTCCAAACCATTTTTCCCGCATAGAACTTTTGAATTTTTCATTATATTAGTATCCAGCAGATCTTTTATCAAGATACTCATAGCATCACCCCGTTTCTTATTAATTTGTAAATAAATATTATTTCATTATATCATAACATTGAGGTGCCACCCAGTTCACTATTCACATTTTTTCTGGCTGCTATTATCCTGTTTCCTCTGCCTCCTTGGTGGGATAAGAATTTACCGGGGTAATCATAGTCTCTGCATGTTTCAGCAGAAAGTTGGCAAAAGCTTTCAATAGTGTCCTGTAGGTTCCTTTCAAACAATGGCTTTATTCAAATCTTCCTCATTATATATCTCATGAATCCTTGCTGGAATGGTATTAAAGCCATCTCTGTTGTTTTCAAGTTTATTAGTCTTAACTTGAAAGAAAAGTTTATGTTTTATGGCATGAAAAAATAAGTCCGCCTAAAAACGTGAAAAAAATAAAATTGATTCAATTTTAGGTGATGTATATGTTATTTGAATTATTGACAGTTTTTAGATAACATAAACTCTTTCATGTATTTTTGTGCCTTGAGCACAGCGAAAGAAATGAATGTTATTATGTTCAATACCATATCAATCAACAAATCTTGGCCACTGCATTTATTTTTCGATTGTCAGTCGCTTTCATTCTATCATAGGAGTTATTTTTTGTTCAGAGCTTAAACTATTTTGTCTGCTGGCATTACCAGTGGTTTTCTAAACAAAATCAAAAAGAGTCAGCAGATTTTGCTGACTCTTTCTCGTCAAATGTGAAAAGTGAACTGGGTGGCACCTAAGTCAGGTCTCGCTTCGAGTAAAAGAAGTAAGTCAAAGCGAAAAATACGGCTATAAGTATAATGGAAAGCACAGTGGCAAATACACTTAGTCCCTTTCCATTTACAATATCTGCATAGCTGAAATATTTAAAGGGTGAAAATACGTTTATAATATTAACACGATCTGTCAAATCCGTTATTTTGGCTATTATGAATGATCCAAACAGTATTCCTGTTGCAATGGACCCTGAGGCTTTAGATTTTTTTATAAGTGAGGAAAGTAAAGCACCCAGCGATAAGAAAATCAACTGGACTATAAACAGACTCAGGAAAAATATCATTATTTCACCGGTAATATCCTCCCCATTGTCATAGGCACCAACCATCAATATACAGGAGACAAGAGTAACTAAGTTTATGATAACAATATTGACCAACGATGCAAGTAGTTTAGACGTAATTATTACAGTTCGAGACACTGGTTTAACCATAAGAAATTCCGTAGTTTTATCTCGTTCTTCCTTAGCAATTATCCCATTTCCCAGCAGCACTGCATGAATAGCAGCCGGAAGCTCAATATAAAGGAAAAGCATTGCGAAAAAGCCGCTGATTTTGGTGACATCAAAGGAACCCATGCCAATCAGTGCTTTCAATGAATAAGGTATTTTGTCGAAAATCTGGCTGCTGGCTCCACCGGAAGAATAAGCCGTATATTTGGCCATACCGCTCATAACACCCAGAACCATACAAATGCTCCATATTATCAAGGCTTTTCTATTAGCCTTAAGCTCTCTTATAAAAATATTCATAATCGGCCTCCTTTTAATAAATCCGGCAGCACTCTAGCTGACGGCGTGAATATCCTTCTTTATATAGATGATATAAGCTGTAACTATAGAAACCACTATAATGACAGCACTTACAGCAAGGTATGGAGTCTCATAGCTGGCATTTTTAATAATATAGGTTATATCAAAATATTTAAAAGGAGATATAAAGCGAACTACATCATCATCTTTGCCGATGGATATCAGCGCACCAATCATATATAACCCAATAACCACTCCAAGGGAAATTGGGAGGACAGATTTCAGCCTTTTAAAAAATACTGAAATAGCTAATCCAAGTGCAAGAAAAATCAGCTGCATAAAAAGCAGAGTAAGATTAATCATAAAAAACAGCTTTCCGTCAAAATCCCCAGTCTTCACCGCATTTGCCATTATTATTGTTGCAGCATAGAAAATTATGTCCGTAGTAAGAATTGCAGTTAAAGCTGCCAAAAGCTTTGCAGTGACTATGGCTGAACGCGACACAGGCTTTACAAGAAGAAAATCAGCTGTCCTATCCCTGGATTCCTTTGAGAGTATGGAAACGCCCAGGTTCATGGCTTGTATGGCACCGAAGAGAATAATAAAAGAAAATATCATAGAATAAAACCCTAAAATTGATGTTATATAATCAAGATTAATACCCAGCATTGCCCTTACCGGTGCAGGATAATTGCTAAGAAGCTTTTTAAAGTCTGCAGCATCATTTGCCATCCCCGGATAAACAGAAAGAAAGAGTGCCGCAAGTGCAATCAACACACATGCCCATATAAATGCAGATTTTCGCAGAGACTTAAGCTCATGCATATACATATTCATACTGCTATTCCTCCTTTTCGTAATAATGCATGAAAATTTCCTCAAGATCTGGCTCATCAATGGAAATATTACGCAGCTCGATATCAGCTATTTTCTTCATGATAGAGTTTATGTTCCCTTTAAATATGAAATTAGCTGTATTTCCTTTTACCGTGAAATCACTGACACCCTTTATATTAAAGTATTCTTTATTCATTTGAGATTTAGCTTCAATACTGATTCTTTTAACGCTGCTATCCTGAAGAGTACTCATTTTTTCAAGCTTGATAATTTTTCCTTCTTTTATAAAAGCTACCCGACTGCACATCTTTTGTACTTCACTGAGAATGTGCGATGAAAAAAATACAGTAGCACCCTTTTTATTTTCCTCCCCTATAAGTTCGAAGAATTTTTGCTGCATAAGTGGATCCAGGCCACTGGTAGGCTCATCTAAAATAATAAGTTTAGGCTCATGAAGCAGTCCCTGTACTATACCAACTTTCTTTTTATTTCCAAAGGAAAGGTCATCAATCTTCTTCTTCAAATCTAAATCCATTATTTCTGCAAGTTCATTAATCCTCCTGGTGCAGTCCTTTTTATAGAAGCTGGCAGAATACTTAAGCAGATCTATAACCCTCATATTGTCGTAATAAAACACTTCAGATGGCAGGTATCCCACTTCTTTTCTTATTTCAGGATGCTGTATGCAGCTTTTTCCAAAGATTGCGGCACTTCCGCCGGATGGATATATAAGTCCCAGCAGAGTTCTGATGGTAGTGGACTTTCCAGACCCATTGGGACCAATAAATCCAAAAATTTCTCCCTGCTCTACGTTAAGATTCACATCAATAATACCTCTTGCTTTGCCATAATTTTTTGTGAGATTTTTAATTTCAATAACACTCATAGATTAATCCTCCTTTTTTTGGTGCCACCCAGGTCACATTTCACATTTCACATTTCTATAATAATTTTATAAAAATTGGAACAATAGCACGCTAAATATATTCTTCTTTATAAAAATTATTCTTAAGCAGATTCATGCAGTCATAAAATTCTTTGGATATCTCATCAAAATCAACTTCTTTATTATTGGATAATTGATTTGTAAAACCATCTGCAATCCAAAAAAGCATTTTCATAACCAGCTTTAAATCTATTCCTTCTTTAAATTTTGAATAATCAATTCCATCAAATGCAATTTTATTTCTAAATCCATCACCCTGCGCTAATATTACCTTTATATCCTCTTTTACTTCTTCGTCGCTTTCAAAATACATGCTGGTTAAAAAGTTTGGTATTGCAGTATGTTTTTTCATAGCTGAAATTTCAATATCAGTTGAAAGCAGGATTCTATCAAAGAAGTCAGTCAGAGTGCTGTCAAACTTTTCATTAATTTCATTCATAATAATATTGCCGCACAATTCAACCAAATAGAGATATAATGCCTTTTTTGTGCCAAAATAGTGAAATACCATTGCTTTTGAAATTCCCGCCGCAGCTGCAATATCACTTACGGATGTTTTTTTATAGCCATTGGTGCCGAATGTTTTAAGGGCACCATCAATTATTATGTTTTGCTTATCCACCGGTAAATTAAAAAATTTCCCCAAAAGAACTCACCTCATATTTTTATCGACCGATTCGGTTAATGTAATCATAATGCAATAAAACGATTTGGTCAATACATATTTTAAATAATTTCTAGCAAACAAAAAAACAGGGATTTCCTCCCTGTTAATAACATTTCTAATAAAACTAATTATTCTTTTTTATATAATTTATGAAATTCTGGCTGACAGCAGCAGCATTTCGAAATTGCCAGAAGTTACCACGTTCTAAATTTCCATAATTTTTTTCATTTTTGAAATACTCATTATCAGGCAACTGATAATTATTTACTTGAATTTTTTCTACCAAATCAACATATGATAACATAAGACAGCCTCCTTAAATTAAAACATATTATTTGAATATTTTATTGCATTTCATTTTCTTCATGCTATATTTCCCTTCATTTTTAGTATACATCTTGTTCAAATATTTTTCAACAAATTTTAATATTTGCGGCAAAATTTTTTTCGTATAAATTTATTACACCCTTGTTTAAATTACTGTGCTTTCTTAATGCAGTAAACTTAGCTTACGCTAAAGCTGAGCATCGGGTCTTTGAGATGGGAAGTCTGCCCCACCTGAAACAATATTATAGGATCACTTAACTTTAGAAGTGAATGTCTTGAAAATTTGATAAAATGTTAAGTTATAGTCGCTTAACATTTTATTATGAGCTGATATTTGCCTCAGCGGCAGTCTCTGTATTACTTAATATGTGATATCATATAAACAAAATCAGGGCTGCTGCACCCTGACTATTTATCAGTTCTGCAGCAGCCCATAAATCATTATGTTCAAGTTCAATATTAGTTTAATTCTTTATATAAATATTATTTTTTGTCTCTTTTGGTAATCTTTTCATAAATTTATATTTTTACAATATAATTTAAAGTAATATTAAGTATATGTTTGTCTTCACTAATTATATTTATTTAAGGGGTTATTATGATTAAATATTTAAATTTTTATTTTGTCCTGCTAAATATAACAGGCTTTTTATCTATGTATATTGATAAAGAAAAAGCCCGAACAGGCAAATGGCGAATTAAAGAAAGTACACTTCTTATCATTGCAGTAATCGGAGGCAGCATAGGCTCTTATTTAGGAATGAAAATATTCGGGCATAAAACTAAACATGCTAAATTCAAATACGGTATTCCTTTTATTATAATAATCCAGCTTATTATTTATTTATATTTTAGTAATAATTATATTTCAATATCTAAGTATTCCATAAAAAGCAGGAAAATACCCGCTAAATTTGATGGATATAAAATAGTACAAATATCTGATCTGCATAATAAAGTTTTCCCCTTTAATAATAATAATCTGGTTAAAGCAATTATTAGCGAAAATCCGGATGCTGTATTCATTACAGGAGACCTTATTGACAGCAGAAAATACGATGAAGATAAAGCAATGCTCCTTATTGATGAAATAAAAGCTATAGCTCCTATTTATTATGTACCTGGAAATAACGAAGCCTGCTTTGGAAAATTCTCATCCCTGGAGAAGAAGTTAATAGGCAGCGGAGTAATAGTTCTAAGGAATAATTCTGTTCCAGTAAAAAGAGGAGAAGATAAAATTATTATATCCGGGATAGATGATCCGACCTTTAATAGAAGCGGATACGGAGATTTTACCACAGCAAAAGAAGAAATCGAGAAGATAAAAAAAGAAGACTCCTATAACATACTCTTATCCCATAGACCGGAACTGTTTCAGCTTTATGCTGATGAAAAAATTGATTTAGTTTTTACAGGTCATGCCCATGGCGGACAAATTATATTACCAATACTGGGAGGACTTATAGCCCCCAATCAAGGATTTTTTCCTAAATATTATAAAGGCATTTATAGTGATACGAATACTTCAATGGTAGTAAGCAGAGGTCTGGGAAACAGTATAGCTCCAATAAGACTCTTTAATCTGCCTGAATTGGTTATAGTAAAACTTGAAAGTGGAAAATGATATTAATACTTATGTATTACTTCTTCCTTAAATAATACTCAATTTCCTCTTTATAGATACAGTTATCAATAATAGGTTCAATTACCATGCATACATATCTTGTATAAGAATTTTAAGCATGTTAATATAGTCCTACAACAAAAGAACAACAGCTTTTAGATTTGTTTCCTGGTGGCTTGGGAGTCTGCGTGCCCCGTAACCTTAAGTCCACTTTAAAAGATATTAACCCTTCTTAGGCTTTAATCTGCTGGCTGCCTGATCAAAGTTTCGCTGGAGCATAAGGTCCCCTGCAGCAAGAACTCATTAGCTCCGTCAGATCCGGAAGGAAGCAGCGGCAGGTGGTAATTTCCATGCAGCGAGGGACAACCTGGTTTCAGCTAACTTTTATCTATAGCGGCAGCAGATTAATTGTCTTAAGTTAAGTACAGGAATACATGGATTATACTTTCTGAAATATTCGTTATGCTCTTATTTTGAACCTACATTATAAAATCGGGAGTCCGATAGTTAGATGGGGAAATGTACTATCAAATGAGTCCCTTTGCATCATTGAAAGCGATTGAAGCATCTATGCTGACACCCACCTATCCTTGTATAGGTGTCAAAAAAGAGTACCGGTATTTTGGATATCTTTTAAAATTTAAAGCCAATGCTTTGTTAGATAAGCATTGGCTTTTATTTTCTGTAAGTCTTATATTCTTCCTTCGCTGAAGCATTTATATTCTGATTAGCAGGCAAGGCCTGTCCACCATGTTCTCGGCATTTGCTATGACCCAAGGGGAATTAATAAAAATGTAATTACTGTAACAAACGCCGTACTTATCAAAGTTCCCAGTAAATAATACTCTGCAAAATCTTTATCTTTTGAAATTCTATCATAACGCGCTATAGATTTAGCAGTTAATACCAGTCCTATAGCTGAATATTGCTCTATTGACAGGAATATCAAAATAATTATTCTCTCAACAGTACCAATAAAACTTCCCGCATTATAATCTCTTTGCTTTTTACCATCCTGTCCGCCGCTCACAGGTTTATAAACTGCAATTAAACGCATAATTGTTATATTTGCAGGTTTATGTATAATCAATAATGCTGTTAAATAGCATACCGTACTTAATTTTGATAACATTGCAATATCAAAGAATTTATTTATTGCTGCATTTACCGTCAGAGTTACATTTCCAGTTGTAAGAATGTATGCTGCTGCAATAAGGCATGCCAGATGAATTCCCTGATCAAAAATATATATATTTCGTTTAGTTATCAAATTCGTCTTATCTTTGTTTTTCTTTTTATTATAGTAAAATTTACAGGCATCAACAATTGCATGCAATATTGCCATTGCAAGTCCTGCTAAAAATATTTTCAATGAAAATACAGGTATGCTTATTAGTAAATATGCTGCCCAATATAACAAACAATGTTTATACAGCCATCTGATACTTTCCTCTTTCTTATCTGCCATCTCATCTGTCTGAAGATAGTAATCACCAAATATATGTGACAGTAAAAGTATTATAAAGCATTTTCTAAACATCTTTTCTCCTTATCTCATCCAACGCTTTTTCAATTGTTTCTATGGCTTCTTTATAAGCATAGTATTTTCCATTTGCTAAACTTTTCTGAACTGCTGACTGTGTTATATTTAATCTCACAGCTGCATTTTTTTGCCCATCCTGATGTGCCAGCATATCCCAAATAATTTCCCGCTGCCTGTCTGTCCATAATTCTTTAATAGCAGTAAGCAGCGATAAAATTGTATTTAGCATAACCGTAGTATTTTCATTATCGCCATCCACATCAATTCGTATATTTGATGAATTAGTTTTATTTTTTTGCTCATTTTCCTTTAAATATTTAATAGAATCTCTCGCTTTATAATAACCAGGGCCGTCCGCACCAATTGCCATTTCAGAATTAATATCTGTAGTAATCTCCCCTATGCCTACCCCAAATCTGATTTTTACCGGGAACATTTTTCGTTCAATATCAAAAATAATGCTGATTACATTTGTTCCATTACATAACAGTCCCTGGAATTCATCTCCCAGCGTAATCATAAACTTTGAAGAAATATCTTTCTCATATTTTTCATTAATTTCATTAAGCACTTCTAATAATTTATCCTGGGTACCTTTCCTGTCTTTTATCTTTCTGGACTCTTTGATATCACCGATTATGGCTATATATGGATTGTAAAAAAAGAAAAAAAACATTTCAACACCTCCTGATTAATCTAATTATACAATTATCCTTAATCTATTTCAAGTTTTATTCATCCATAGGTGAATATTATTATCTTATTCATCTTTGGACGAATATTTTATTTTTATTCATCCACAGATAAATAAACTGGTCTTTGTTAGATTCTTTATTTTTCTAAAGGTCTGATAGGAATATATCATGACATGCCCGTGTCCCCTATAATAATGACATATATACCTCATACAAAGCCTGATCATAAAAAATGCCGTAAAATTCGCCTCTGAATAATACGGTATTGAAATTAATTATTGAAAAAAACTAGGTTGTAAAAACTTTATTCTTCAATAAATTTCACCAGTTCTTCATTAAATTTGTCTTTCTGGTCATAGAAGGACCCATGCCCACTGTATTTAAAGGGTATAAGCTTTGAATTTTTAACTTCTCTATGCGGAATTCTCCCATCCTCTAAGGTGGGAGCTGGATAGCATTTTATTTTATTAGGTTCAATACCTAATAAAATAAGGATTGATACATAATACTCACTCAAACTGGTTAAACTAATGGATAGGTGGCATATTAGGGAGGTGAGATTATGGTTAAGAAGAATAAGGGCTATAAATTCAGGCTTAAACCTAACAAAGAGCAAATTATATATTTTGAAAAAGCTTTTGGCTGCAGCAGAAAAATGTATAACATCTATGTGGATATGTTATATAGTAAGCTGGAAGAAGAAAACTTTGTAAATGGAAAGATATCTTATAAATCTACCAAGTTCCCTACACCAGCTGCCATTAAAAAAGATTATGAATACATGAAGGAAATAGACAGCTTAGCTTTTGCAAATGTTCAGCTTGATTTTCTGGGCGCCATTAGAAAATACAATAATGAGTATGATGGTAAAACCTACTGTAAAAAATCTGTAAAGCAAAGTAAAACTTTAGGTAAAGAACTAACTTTCAAAGACTTAAAGGGTATTCCTAATTTCAAAAGCAAAAACAGAAATCAGAATTCTTTTACTACAAATAATCAAAATGGTACAGTTTCAATAGTAGATACTAACTTTGTCAGAATACCAAAATCAAAAGGACTTATTAGATTTATTAACCATAGAGAATTACCTAAAAACAGCATTATAAAAAGTGCTGCTATATCAAAGAACTGTAAAAACCAATACTACATATCATTTACAGTAGAATACTATGTTGATGAAGTAAAAACTCCATCAAACAATATTTTGGGTTTAGATTATTCTCAGCATGATTTTTATGTAGATAGTGAAGATA
>Ga0172378_10002103_pt1 | contig 18587 bp, 15 predicted proteins | sample GrowelOW332metaG_FD_119755 | JGI IMG/M metagenome (GOLD analysis project Ga0172378, IMG submission 119755) | Groundwater microbial communities from an aquifer near a municipal landfill in Southern Ontario, Canada - Pumphouse #3_1 metaG | ecosystem: Environmental > Aquatic > Deep subsurface >... | reverse complement strand
ATATTTAGCAAGAAGATTTGTGAGCTCCAAATAAACCTCGTTCATGGGTGGATAAGCTTTAATCTGTTCGCTAGTAACATTGCATACGGCAAGTGCTTCCTCCTCTATTAGACAACTCTCGTGGGGTCTGACAAAGAAATTAAATTTTTCTTTGCTTTCGCCATCAATTACTATCTCACCACTTATTTGGTGAATACCGTTCTTCCAATATCTTACTCCTGTTGTTTCTAGATCGTAGAATAATAATTTCATTTTTATTGCATGTTTAGGATTAAAAAAACTCTTATCCTCTATAATAAATCGTTTTTGGGAGATCTTCTTTTAAAAGAGATCGTCCACACTTCACAAAATTAGTATTTTTTGATAAATCTATCCGTTTACAGCAATAATATTTTAACTTTGTAAAAAAAAACGAGGTATTACTATGATTGTTTGTATAGCAGAGAAACCAAGTGTAGCGAAAGATATTGCAGATATTCTGGGAGCACGTTCTAGAAGAGATGGATATTATGAAGGAAATAACTATCAAGTGACATGGACCTTTGGTCATCTTTGTACGCTAAAAGAACCACATGACTATTCTGCCAATTGGAAACGTTGGAGCCTAGGTAGTTTACCCATGATTCCCCCACGTTTTGGTATTAAGCTTATTGATGATACTGGAATCATCAAGCAGTTTAGTGTGATTGAACAGTTAATGAAAAAAGCAGAATATATTGTTAACTGCGGTGATGCTGGACAAGAGGGAGAATTGATTCAGCGCTGGGTTATCCAAAAAGTTGGTGTCACCTGTCCTGTCAAACGGTTATGGATCTCTTCACTTACAGAAGAAGCTATTCGAGAAGGCTTTTCAAAGTTGAAAGACCAATCTGAATTTAATCCACTTTACGAGGCCGGCCTAAGCCGAGCAATAGGCGATTGGCTCTTAGGGATGAATGCTACCCGTTTATACACTGTAAAATATGGCAATAACAAGCAGGTAATCTCTATTGGACGTGTACAAACCCCCACATTAGCGCTTATTGTAAATCGTCAACTCGAGATTAAGCATTTTGTTCCAACCCCTTACTGGGAGTTAAAAACCACTTATCGTGCTACTAGTTTTTCCGCAACAAAAGGGCGTTTTTCTTCGAAAGAAGAGGGACTTGATTTCTTGTCAAACGTAAAAGAATATCCGTTTGTGGTTACAGATATCTCCTCCAAAAAAGGAACAGAACTGCCTCCTCGTTTATTCGATTTAACCTCTCTTCAAGTAGAGTGTAATAAGACCTTTGATTATTCTGCGGATGAAACTTTACGACTTATTCAATCGCTCTATGAAAAGAAATTCACCACTTACCCTCGTGTAGACACCACTTTTCTAACAGATGACATCTATCCTAAATGTCCAACCATTTTAAAGGGATTAAAAGATTTTGAATCGTATACCGCTCCACTTTTTAAAAAGAAATTGCCTAAATCAAAGAAAGTCTTTGATAATGCTAAAGTGACAGACCATCATGCCATTATTCCAACGGGTATACCTGCTGTGAACCTCTCTGAGATGGAAAAAAACGTGTACAATCTAATTGTTCTCCGTTTTATTGCTGCTTTTTATCCCAATTGTTCCTTTTTAACAACTACAGTATTGGGCGATGTCAATGCCATTCCCTTTAAAGCAACAGGCAAACAGATAACTTCTCCTGGTTGGAAAGTTGTTTTTAATGAAACGCTGACCGATAAATCGGCAGAAGCCACATTACCCAATTTTGTTAAAGGAGAAAGTGGTCCGCACGAACCCGAATTAGCAGAAAAAACCACACAGCCCCCTAAAGCCTTTACAGAAGCAACATTATTACGTGCCATGGAGACTGCAGGAAAACTAGTAGAGAACGATGAACTGCGAGATGCATTAAAAGAAAATGGTATTGGTAGGCCCTCCACACGTGCAGCCGTTATTGAAACCCTGTTTAAAAGACACTACATCAATAAAGAGAAAAAGCGACTTGTTGCTACACAAACCGGTATAGAATTGATACAACTGATCCATGAAGACCTACTTAAATCGGCTGAATTAACGGGTATCTGGGAAAAGAAACTGCGCGAGATAGAGAAAAAACAGTATGATGCACATGTCTTTATTGAAGAGCTTAAAGAGATGATTAAGGAAACCGTATATAGTGTACTTAGTGATAATACAAATCGACATATTACCATTGAAGAGCAGAAAAGCTCTCTCCAAGAAAAGAAACCAAAGAAAGCTAAAAAGGCAAAGAAAAAAACGGTAACACCTACAAAAGAGACGAAGAAGAGTACAGCAGATACTGCCGTACAAACCGATACAGCTACTAAACCCCTCCAAGAGGGCGATACTTGTCCCCTTTGTGGATTGGGCGTTATCCTTAAAGGAAAAACGGCTTATGGTTGTTCTAAATGGAAAGAGGGTTGTAAATTTAGAAAGCCATTTTAGCCGAAAAAACAATATTTTCACCTGTTTTCAGTTAATAGTAGCGTATAACATCATATGTATGAAAAATAGATTACTCCATATTACTTTATGCCTTGCTGCTTTTTTCCTTTTATATGGATGTGGCGCGGGGAAAAGTCTAAAAAAAGCCAAAGCAAATTTCTATTTAGGAGAGTATAATGAGGCTGCAAAGAACTATCGAAAAGCTTATAAGAAAGTGCCATCAAAAGCACGAAAAAAGAGAGCAGATATAGCTTATGATATGGGACTTTGCTACGATTATATTAATTATACCATGCGTGCAAAAGCAATTTATTCCAATGCTATTCGCTATGGATACAACGATAGTATCATCTATTTAAAGCTAGCAAGAGCCTGTTTAGAATCGGGTGATTATAAACAAGCCAAGAAAAACTTTACTATTTATCTCAACTATAAGCCCAATGATGTACTGGCCAAGAATGGTTTAGAATCTTGCGCATTAGCGGTTGAATGGAAAAAGAACCCTACCCGACATAAGGTAAGACTCTTTAAGCTATTCAATTCACGTAGAGCAGATTACTCTCCCTCTTTTGCTGGAGATGATAATGAATTCTTATATCTAACCTCTTCTCGTAGAGAGGCCAAAGGAGATAACCTAAATAATATCACTGGAATGAAAAGTGTAGATATGTTTATGGCTAAAAAAAATGAAAAAAATCAGTGGGAAAGACCAGAAGCTATTGCATCTGAAATAAATAGTGAAGATGAAGATGGTACCCCTAGCTTCACGCCTGATGGACAAACCATGTATTTTACACGCTGTAGAAAAGATGATAAATATCCCGCTTATGCAGAAATCTACTCCTCACAACGTACTGGTGCTAACTGGGCTACCCCTCAAAAATGCATTATTATCAAAGATTCACTCTCTTCTGTGGCACATCCAGCTGTTTCTCCCGATGGTAACTATCTCTATTTTACATCCGATATGCCAGGAGGAGAAGGTGGTCTCGATTTGTGGAGATGCAAAATCTTAGACGATTCATTTGGAGCCGTTGAGAACCTAGGGAAAGAGATTAATACGGCAGGTAACGAGGTATTCCCCTCTTTTCGGGCAAATGGTAATCTCTATTTCTCCTCCGATGGCTTGCCAGGTATGGGCGGACTAGATATTTTTCTAGCAAAAAAAGACTCCTTACAAAGATGGCATATCCATAACATGAAATCGCCTATTAACTCCAATGCAGATGATTTTGGTATCACCTTTGAAGGAGAGAACAATAAAGGTTTCTTCTCTTCTAACCGAAAAAATGCTAGAGGATGGGATCATATCTATAGCTTTGAAGTGCCACAAATCAACTACAATCTAGTTGGATGGGTCTATGAGAAAGAGGGATATGAACTTCCCGAAGCTATTGTAAGTATGGTGGGTACCGATGGGACCAACACGAAGATTAATGTTAAAAAAGATGGTTCGTTTACAGCCCAACTAAAGCGAAAAGTAAAATATGTACTGATGGCCTCCTGTCGTGGCTTCTTGAATTACAAGCAAGCCTTGAAAGCCGATTCTGTTGAGCAAGACAAAAACTACGTTCTACAGTTTCCACTATCTGCTATTGGGCAGCCTGTACTCATTGAAAATGTCTTTTATGAATTTGATAAGGCACAACTCACAGCTGCCTCTACCCAAGCGCTCGATGAACTAGTTAAACTCTTAAAAGACAACCCCTCTATTACTATAGAGCTTAGTTCACATTCCGATTATAAAGGACCAAATGCCTATAATCTACGTCTATCTCAACGAAGAGCTGAATCGGTGGTACGCTATTTAATTCGTCATGGGATTGATAAAAAACGACTAACCGCAAAAGGATATGGCGAAACGAAGCCTAAATATATTCGAAAAAGAGTAGCGGAAAAATGGCCCTTCTTACATGAAAAAGATATTCTTACAGAAGAATACATTAAAAAATTAACGCCCGACCAACAAGAAATCTGTAATGCTATAAACAGACGTACAGAATTTACTGTTATTCGAACCACTTATAATCTATTTAATTAAAGAACCTATGCCACGTGTCACACTCCTAATACTTGTACTTGGACTCCTTTTAACCCTATTGTCCATTGTTAGTGATCTACTTGTTTTCTACCGATTGAGAAAATCTTCGAAAAGAGTGTCCAATTGGCATAAATATTCCAGTTGGTTATTGGCCATCTTTATGGTAGTGTCCATCTTTATCTTCATTTTTAACACACAAAATCTGATTAGTATTAGATGGGTATTACTGGTCTATCTCCTACTGAGTCTACCAAAAATAATCCTTTTATTACTTTGGAGCAGCTCGCTAGGTATAGCCTGGCTACTAAAACAAAAAGCACCTCAATGGCTGTTTTACACCTATATGGCTGTAGCAGTTGGTGTGTTAGGTATGTTACTAGAGGGTGCCTTTATTGCTCGGAAACAGCTTTCTGTTAAACGAATAACGGTTCAATCCACTCGTTTACCCTCCTCTTTTAATCACTTTCGTGTAGTACAAATCTCCGATCTTCATTTAGGACATTTTATTGGCAACGAAGATTTTATACGTCGCTGTGTTGATAGTATCAATGCACTACATCCAGATATTATAGTACAGACAGGCGATTTAGTGAGTTATCGTACTTCGGAGATAAATACCTTTGTACCTATCCTCTCTAAACTGAGAGCAACTTATGGCGTTTATTCCATACTTGGTAATCATGATTATGGCGATTATGTAACATGGGATACACCCGCGGCTAAACAAAAGAATAACGCTGAGATGCTTGCCGTACAAAAAAAGATGGGATGGGTTTTGTTAAACAATACACATCTATCTATTGTAAATAGCAACAACGATAGTATTGCCTTGTTGGGAACAGAAAACTGGGGACATCCACCATTTAAACAATATGGTAGTCTTTCTGCCGCACGAAAAGGAGTCAATTCACAACTATTCCAGATTTTGCTCACCCATAATCCTGTACTTTGGGATGCACAAGTATTAGAGAAAACAAACATAGACCTTACACTATCTGGACATACACATGCCTCGCAAGCTAAGTTTGGTTCATTCTCTCCCTCACAATTTAAGTACAAAGAGTGGGATGGTCTGTACCAGACCATGCATCAACAGTTCTTGTATGTTAATCCTGGACTTGGTACTATCATGATCCCTATCCGTGTATGGGACGCTACGCCAGAGATTACTGTGATTGACCTCGAAAATAAAGTGAAATAAAAAAAGGGATAACCTTTCATATGAAGAAGTATATTTTTACCTTTGCATGAAATTTAAAACCTGGTAACTTCAACACAATGAAAGAGAAAGAACCTTTTAAAGTTTTCTCGGGTACAAACTCGAAATATCTAGCAGAAAAAATCTGTTCAAGCCTTGGTTGTCAATTGGGTAATATGAATATTACTCATTTTGCAGATGGAGAATTCGCTGTCTCCTACGAGGAGTCCATCAGAGGCGCAGACGTATTTCTCGTTCAATCTACCTTCCCTAGTTCAAACAACTTAATGGAACTTTTACTTATGATTGATGCTGCTAAACGCGCTTCAGCCAAAAGTATAGTTGCTGTTATTCCCTATTTTGGATGGGCAAGACAAGACAGAAAAGACAAACCTCGTGTATCAATTGGCGCCAAATTAGTGGCAGATCTATTGAGCGTAGCAGGTATTGATCGACTTATCACAATGGATTTGCACGCAGACCAAATCCAAGGTTTCTTTGATGTTCCTGTAGACCATTTATACGCTTCTGGTGTATTTATGCCCTATATCCAATCTTTGGACTTGAAAGACTTAGTGATGGCTACTCCAGATGTAGGTGGTTCAAAAAGAGCTAATACCTATTCTAAATTTTTAGGTGTACCACTTGTTTTGTGTAATAAGACAAGAGAAAAAGCGAATGTAGTAGGCTCCATACAAATTATTGGAGATGTAGCAGGTAAAAATGTTATCTTGATGGATGACATTGTAGATACTGCAGGAACCATTACTTTAGCAGCCGACATGATGATGAAGGCGGGTGCAAGTTCCGTTAGAGCTATCGCTAGTCACTGTGTGATGTCTGATCCAGCTAGTCAGCGTATTCAAGATTCGGCATTAACAGAGATGGTTTTTACCGACAGTATACCCTACACACACAAATGTAGCAAAGTGAAGCAATTAACTATTGCGCATCTATTTGCAGAAACCATTAGACGTGTTGTTACCAATGAATCTATTAGCTCACAATATATTGTGTGATAAATAATTGATATAAAAAAGGAGTAATATAGATCACTATATTACTCCTTTTTTTTACCTCTATATCTCGTATTATTTTAGAACAGTTGTTTTTCGGGGGTCTATGCGGCCCATATAAAACACACCTTTTCTAATTATTTTTCCATTTTCGTCCTTCTCCACAAAGTCACCATCTTTCTTTCCTTGCTTAAATGTACCTTCGTATAGCACACCAGACAATTCTCGCTGTACACCTTTTCCCTCTTTCAATCCATTGACAAAAGAGCCTTTATATTTGATACCATTCGCTAGTCGTAAGATACCCTCTCCATTGGCTATGTCCTCTTTCCATTGACCTTCGTACACATCACCATTGGCCCATGTATAGACACCTTTCCCATCGCGTTTGTTCATTTTCCATTCTCCTTTGTACACTGCACCACTAATCCATGTAAAAGTTCCGTTGCCCTCTTGTTGACCATCCTTAAACTCGCCAACATAACAATCGCCATTAGCAAAATGATAGGTGCCTTGACCCGTCTTCTTTCCATTCAAGTAGTGACCAACATATTTGTCTCCAGATTTAAAGAAATAGGTTCCAGAACCGTTTTGCTGGTCATTTTTCCACATACCTACGTACTTATCACCGTTGGTATATTGAAATGTTCCTTTGCCCTCTCTAATATCGTTAACCCAATCACCATCATAGTAACTATGGTCACTCCACTCCAATTTACCTTTTCCCCATTTTTTATCCTCTTTCCATAAGCCCTTATAAACAGCACCATTACTCCAAGCATAAACACCGTAGTTCGTTCGTTTATTTGCTGTCCAGTGTCCGTTGTACTGATCTCCATTATAATAATACATCACACCTTCTCCCTCTTGTTTGTCTCGTAGCCAATTGCCCTCATAGCGATTGTTATTGATAAAGTAGAAGGAGCCTTTTCCGTGGCGCATATCATTTAACCATTCGCCATTGTAACGCTCACCATCGGTGTAACGATAAACACCGAGGCCCTTTTTTTTGCCCTTTACATACGCCCCCTCATAGACATCGCCGTTAGTATAAATTGTTTTTCCTATACCATTAGGCCGTCCTTTTTTTAATTCTCCTGTATAGGTAGCCCCCTCTTTGAAGGTATAGCTCCCAATTTTTGTTTTTGAGGAGAAAAAACTAGAAATTTTACCAACAAAAGAGTTGTTGTTTTGCGCAAACGTAGCGGATGAAAGAATCATCAGTAAAGAAAATATAGTTGCATTTTTTGACATAGTGTGTTTTGATTGTATGTTATACTCTTTCGTTTTTCTCTCCTACCACCACCTTTATCATCGATTCTTTTTTAAGATATGTACAAGCTAGTCGTTGAATATCTTGCGCCGATGTGTTTTTTATGGCCCAAAGAGATTTCTCGAAATGGTTATCTTTTATATGGTTTGTTTCTACGTAAATCCAATAGTCTGCTAAATCAATAGGGCCTTCGTAATTCCTACATAGGTTACCATACATATAGTTGCGTACTCTATCCAACTCCTCTTCCGTAACAAGAGTAGATTGTAGTAGCTCTATTTCTTTGTATATCTCCTCTAAGATAGCATCCATATAGTCCGGAGCTGCTTGAGTAGAAATAATAAGAATACCCTGTCCCGAATAATAGGGCAATGCAGCAGAGATATCATAGGTGTATCCTTTATCCTCACGAATGTTCTTCATCAACCTGCTACCAAAATATCCGCCAAGGATAGTGATTAAGACATTCATAGCATAACTATCTGGATTGTTTATCTCCATTAGTTGTCCGCCAAGTCGTAAAGAGCTTTGCAAAGCATTTGGATGATATATAAAGTGTTGACTTGGATGGAGTTCTGGCATCTTGTGTGTATGTGGCTCTTCTCTTTTTTGTTCTGTGCCCCATGTTTTATCTCCGAAATAGTTCTGGATAATGGCAATCGATTCATCTGTTACCTTACCTGTTAAATAGATAAAACAATTAGCACTACTATAGTAACGTTGGTAGAAATCAACAAGCTGCTCACTCTTTAGATGATCATAATCGGCCAAGTGGATTGTTCGTCCAAGTGGATGCTCTTTGCCAAACACAAGGGTATTAAAAGCTCTAATGGATAGGTAATCCACTTTCGATTGATTCACTAAAAACTGTTCTTTATTGCGGAGCAAAACATCCGTTAGCTCTGCGGCAGGAAAAGTTGGTTCAAACAGCATCTGAGCCAGCAGTTGAACGGTTTGTTCAAAATATTTAGAGAGAGAGGAAAGTGAAATAAAGGAGTGCTCACCAGAGGTAGAAAGTTCTACCCATGACCCATAGAAATCCAGTTTTTCTGCTATCTCTTTTGAGGCAAGCTGTGCTGTTCCTTCTCGAAGCATTCTATTGGTAAACATAGCTTGTAACGGGTAATCTTGTTGATACCTACCCGCCGAGATAATAATTTCTAGATGTAATACATCTTGATCTCCCGTATTGATAATAGACAATGGTACACCATTTTTCATCCATTTACGTTGTGGTGAAAGCAGTTGTACTTTATCCACCAAGTGTAATAAAGGTTGTTGTGTTCTATTAATCTTCATATGATATTTTTGCCGTAATTTTGATTCTATTGTCTTGCTAGGAATAGGGAGGCTTTTTCTAAATCTTCTGCTGTGTCAATACCTATTGTCTCCATGGTGGATATACCTACCTTGATTACATATCCGTTTTCTAACCATCGGAGTTGTTCTAATGATTCTGCACGTTCAAGTAGCGATTCAGGTAGCTGTGTTAGCTCCTTTAATACCGATGCTTTGTAGGCATACATCCCAATATGTTTATAAAAAGGTTGCTGTTTTAGCCATTCTGTAGGTTCCACGTTTCTAACAAAAGGCACGATGGAGCGACTAAAATAAAGTGCTGTTCTATCCTTTCGAATAACTACTTTAGGTGTGTTTACATTTTCTAATGTTTCCCACGAATCGGTAGCAGAAAATGGTTTTACTAATGTGGCAATATCTGTTTGTTCATCTTTGAAACAATCTTGAATGGCTTCTAACTGTGTGCGGTCAATGAAAGGCTCATCGCCCTGAATATTAATAATCACATCAAACTCCTGTCCAATCTTTGTATAGGCCTCTTGGCAACGGTCGGTACCACTTCTATGGGTAGAAGCTGTCATCACAACCTTCCCACCAAATGCCAAAACGGCTGTCTCTATGCGCTTGTCGTCGGTAGCAACATAAACATCATTAAGCACCTTGGCCACCTGTTCATAGACCCTTTGTATCACTGTTTTTCCACCTAACACGGCCAAAGGTTTACCTGGGAAGCGTGTGGATGCATATCGTGCTGGAATAATTCCAATAAACTTCATAAAAATATAAATTATTTAATGCAAAAGTACGAAAAGATTTGGTATTGCTATTGTTTTAGATTTATTTTGCATCAAAATAGTTTATGAATCATCATTTGTGTCTTATCGCACTAGGATCAAACTGTGAGGCCTCTTTTAATCTCGATAAGGCCCGCCAACAGTTGCAATGTCATTTTCCATTCATTGTATGGAATAGGGAACTAGAAACACCTCCTTTTCAGATGCAAAGCAATCGCTCGCTTTTTCTGAATCAGGTAGGCTATTTCTGTACCGATTATTCTCCTGACGACTTATATGCCCTCTTTAAAGCAATTGAGATAGCAGTAGGTCGTGAGAAAAAAGATAAGGCCTTGGAGATTATTAAAATAGATATTGACCTATTGATTTATGACACGGAGATAGTAAGGCCAAACGACTTAAACTATGCACATATCAGCAAGAGTATAAAAGAACTTAATTATAAGAAAGTTGCAGAAGAGATACTGCACACCCCTATGCCCCCTATTTAGGAAAGCATTATATGCTGGAACAGTTATATTTTTCGATATTCCACCACCAATTCAGCAGCATCAAAAACAGAACCACCACCAACAAAATGAGCTTTAATAAGCGGTCTCTATCTTGATGGAGCCACCTCCACAACCGCAGCATAAATTGGATTTTAAATAAAGCGGTGAGGAGCGAAAGCACGCCCACTACTACAACAATAGCACCATATGGATTCATCTGTAATGAAGCTATAAAATCGCCCTGTATCAGCAAAGAAATAGCCCTGCGTGTTCCGCATGCGGGACAAGGATATCCCGTTATTAAACGAATCATGCAGGGCATATAATAAACCAGACATAGAGCTAGCACAAGGCGAACAATATGCTTAGTTGTTGTTTTCATTGGTTTAGAGCATAGCACTATTTGTAATAAACTTAGCGTAATTTTTCTCTCGTGTAGCCTCCATAATATAGAACCAATCTATAATGGTCCAAATGCCACAACCACCAGCAGTAAGCAGTTTGGCCACACCCAATCCAATATCTCCAATTAACATTCGGTCAATACCTAACACCCCAAAGAACAGGGAGATAATTAAGGATATGGTTGGGTCTTTCAACTGAATCATCTGGATGAGGTCAAACTTGTCATCCTCTAAGGAGAGCAACTTTTCTTTAACAATAGGTAACTTCTCTGCTGGGAATTTACCCTGATTAGTCACGATGTACAAATCAACTTTTTGTGTATTCATAATTCTTTAATTTATATGGTTATAACTAATAATATTGTTTAGTACCGGAGTAAAGAGCAGCACATAGGCAAATACTCCGTTTTACTCAAAGAAGTCGTCCAATCCCTGTGTATGTGTTAAGGTTTCTTTATACTTGTCTTTACACGGATTATAATTTTCAGGTAAATTAAAGACCTCCTCTTGTGAATAGCCTAAATCTTTATCGTTGTATACTTTATTCATATAGATGGCCCATATAGGAAGTGCCATTGCAGCGCCCTGACCGTAATACATGGTATCAAAATGAATGTCTCTTTCTTCTCCACCTACCCAACAGCCAGATACAAGTGAAGGGGTGATGCCCATAAACCAACCATCTGAATTTAGATTTGTTGTACCGGTTTTAGCTCCTATATCTGCTGTTATTCCTAATCGTCTGGTTCTAACACCTGTTCCATGATTAGCCACACCTCTTAACATCTCAATCATCTTATAGCTACTATCTTCGCCAATCACTTCTTGAAAACGAGCCGTGAAATCGCTAATCACATTTCCATCTGCATCCTCAATAGAAGTGACAAAGAGTGGATTTACGCGGATACCTTTGTTTACAAAAGCAGTATACGCCCCTACCATTTCGCCTACGGATATATCACATGGTCCTAGGCATAGTGCCGGTGTTGGTTGTATATCTTGATTGAGTACGCCAAAGGAGTGGATTAATCGTACCAGAGCATAGGGATTTAGTTTATGAATCAATTGCGCAGAGATCCAGTTATTCGAGGTAGCTAGTCCCCATTTGAGTGTAACCACTTCGCCAATACGTTTATTCGATGCATTTCGTGGTGTCCATGCCTCTCCCGTTTCTGTTATAATGGTAGGTTGCACGTTTTTCAATTCGTCGCAAGGTGAATAACCATTCTCCATGGCTAATGAATATAAGAAAGGTTTAATGGTAGAACCTACTTGTCTGCGCCCCACCATAGCCATATCATACTGAAAATAGTGGTAATTGGTGCCACCTACATATGCTTTTACATAGCCATTGTGTGGGTCCATAGACATAAAGCCAGCACGTAGAAAATATTTGTAGTAGCGAATAGAATCCATAGGGGTCATCAACGTATCAATCACACCATTAAGCGAATAAACCTCCATCTTCACCTTTTTATTGAAGGCAGCTTTAATGGCAGCTTTAGAGGCACCCGCTTTTCGCATTAACCGATAGCGTTCTGTTGAGCGCATGGTACGTTCTAAAATGTTATCAATCTGATCTTGTGTTAGTTTATTGCTAAAAGGAGCTTTTCTACGTCCCTTCTTTTCTTTAAAGAAATGGGGCTGTAGGTAACCATTGATATGCTCTTTCACCGCCTCTTCTGCGTATCGCTGCATCCGAGAGTCGATGGTGGTATGTATTTTTAAACCATCGGTATATATGCTGTAGTGTGTGCCATCCGGTTTTACATTTTTTTGGCACCAACCATACAAAGGATCATTTTTCCAAGCTATAGAGTCTTGATAGAACTGTTGTGCTTGCCATCCTCGGTAATTACTCTTAATGGGTTCTTTTGCAGTCATCAGTCCACGTAGATATTCTCTGAAATAGGTGGCTAACCCCTCTTTGTGGTCTACCCGACTGTAGTGTAGTGTTAAGGGTAGTTTTTTTAATGAATCGCATTCTTGGTCCGATAAATCGTGCGCCCTATTCATTTGATTGAGCACCACATTTCTACGTATCCTAGTGCGCTCTAAGTGTTTTAATGGATTAAAATAGGATGGGTTTTTACACATACCTATCAAGGTAGCTGCTTCCTCTATTTTTAAGTCGAGTGGATCTTTCGAGAAATAGGTTTTACTGGCCGTTTTAATACCCACCGCATTATTTAGAAAATCGAACTTGTTGAGATACATCATGAGTATCTCATTTTTTGTATAATAGCGCTCTAGCTTTACAGCAATCACCCATTCTATTGGTTTTTGAAGCGCACGTTCAAGTACGTTTTCTGCTACGCCAGAATAGAGTTGCTTAGCTAACTGCTGGGTAATGGTACTACCACCTCCCGCATTCTTCTGCATCAGCAAACCTCTTTTTATAATGGCTCGTACAAGAGACCGCCCATCAATACCAGAGTGTTCTCTAAATCGTTCATCCTCCGTATCAATAAGTGCTTTTACTACAAAAGGAGAAATTTGATCGTAGGTCACATAAATCCGATTCTCCTTGCTATAGGACCAGGTTCCCAATCCTACCCCATCCGAGGAGATCAGTTGTGTTGCAAACTTATAATTTGGATTCTCTAATTCCTCTATTTCTGGTACGTATCCAACATACCCTTTTGATGCCGCCCAAAAAAGGCCAACTGCAGCTAAAACAGCCGTAACAAACAAGACCCAAAGAAGAATAACTATTTTTTTAATCATATATTTCTTTATAGTAGAACAAAAGTGAAAGACTCAAGAAACACAAAGGTAAAACATTTCTTTTAAAATTCAGTAGTTTCAAAAAAACTTCAATGAAATAGTCCAAATTATGCAACATCTTACCTATAATTTATTTACCTTTACGCTCCATATTGATAACATATGATTATATAATATGAAAAAAGAAAGCTTCGTTTCTATAGCCGAATTATCTAAAGATAAAATTCTTTATCTCCTAGAGATGTCTAAAGAATTTGAGAAAACCCCCAATCGTAAAATCTTGGATGGAAAAATTGTTGCAACGCTCTTTTTTGAGCCATCAACGCGTACCCGATTAAGCTTTGAGACAGCTGCTAATCGACTAGGAGCACGTGTGATTGGTTTCACTGACCCAAAAGCAACGAGTTCTTCTAAAGGGGAAACACTTAAAGACACTGTTCTTATGGTAAGTAACTATGCTGACATCATTGTTATGCGGCATTACCTAGAGGGTGCTCCCAAGTATGCTAGTGAAAAAGCACCTGTTCCTATTATCAATGCAGGCGACGGAGCCAATCAGCATCCCTCGCAGACCATGCTCGATCTCTATTCGATACAAAAAACGCAGGGTACCTTAGAGAATCTAAACATTTTTCTGGTGGGCGATTTAAAATATGGCCGTACCGTGCACTCTCTGCTTATGGCTATGCGCCATTTCAACCCTACTTTTCATTTCATTGCTCCCGATGAGCTAAAGATGCCAGAGGAGTACAAGCTTTATTGTAAGAAAAACAATATAAGATATGTGGAGCACACCGAGTTTACGGATCAAATTATAGCTGATGCCGATATCTTGTATATGACACGTATTCAAAAAGAACGATTTACAGATTTGATGGAGTATGAGCATGTAAAAAATAGTTATGTCTTGCGAAACGCAATGCTTGCTAATACGCGCAGCAACCTACGCGTGTTGCATCCCCTTCCACGTGTAAATGAGATAGACCACGATGTGGATAGTAACCCCAAAGCTTGCTATTTTCAACAGGCTCTTAATGGGGTCTATGTACGACAAGCCATTATTTGTGACACCTTAGGGCTCTCTTTAGAGACAATAAAAGATTAATTTTCTTAGACAGATAAAAATATGCATACCAAACAAGAATTACAAGTTGCAGCTTTAGAAAACGGCACTGTTATTGACCATATTCCTTGTGAGAATCTATTTACCGTTGTCTCCCTACTTCAATTAGAGAAGATGCATTCTAATATTACTATTGGATTTAATCTAGACAGTAAGGTTTTAGGAAAAAAGGGGATTATAAAGATTGCTAATAAAATATTTTCAGACGATGAGATCAATCGTATTGCGGTTGTAGCGCCTAATGTGAAACTCAATATTATTGATAACTACCAGGTTATAGAGAAAAAATGGGTAGAACTGCCCGATGAGCTCTTGGGTATTGTTAAATGTAACAATCCTAAATGTATCACAAACAACGAACCTATGCCCACTAAGTTTCATGTGATTAACCATAAAGAATGCTTAGTGAAATGCCACTACTGCGAAAAAGAACAAACAAGAGAAGAAATAACAATCTTATAAATAAAACAGGTCATTATGAAAGAAGACTGGAGCCCAGGTACCTTAATTTACCCACTTCCTGCCGTATTAATTAGTTGCGGCTCGTTTACTGGTGAAAAAAATCTATTTACAGTAGCATGGACAGGTACCATCTGCACTAACCCAGCCATGTGCTATATCTCTGTACAGCCCAAAAGACACTCCTATCATCTGATTAAAGAAAAAATGGAATTTGTGATTAATCTAACCACAAAAAATATGGCTTTTGCTACCGATTGGTGTGGCGTACGCTCAGGAAAAGATTATAATAAGTTTGAGGAGATGAAACTAACGGCGGGCAAATCTAAAATGGTAGATGCCCCCTACATAGAGGAATCGCCACTGTGCATTGAATGTAGAGTAAAAGAGATTATTAAATTAGGATCGCACGATATGTTTATAGCCGAGGTGGTCAACATCAAAGCGGAACAGGATTATCTAAACACAAAAACAGGAAAACTGGAATTGGCTAAAGCTAATCTAATTAGCTATATTCATGGTGGTTACTATGAAACAGGAAAATATATTGGTAAGTTTGGCTGGTCAGTAGAAAAAAAGAAAAAATAGACCGTATGGCAAGATTAATACAGCTTATTCTTATTTTGCTCTTTACTTCATCTTCCCTTTTTGGGCAAAAGTTGAAGCTATTTTCTTTTCCATCTACCTTCCAATTTGGAATTAAGGCTGGATTTAACTCCTCTACTAATTTTGTAGATGAGTTATCTTGTAATCATAGAGTCATTGAGGATAATTCAAATTTTTATAAAATAGGATACTCCCTTTCTGCTTTTATGATTATCCCCATTGTAAAAAAACATTTTATTGAAACAGGTATCAGCTACACTATCACAAGGGGAGAGATTATGTTCTCCTATATTAATCAGACAGAAACAGAGGCCACAGAGTGTCATTCTACCATGGCATCGAATATACGGTCATTCGATTTTCCTATCTTGTATGGCTATAAGGTGATAGACGATAAACCCTATGTTATGACTGTTTTTGGAGGGCCTAAGATAAAATATAATTTAAAACGTAAATATAAATTAGGTGATTTAGACGTAGAGAGTAATGGTGATTTATATGAATCGATCTACCCTTTCAATGTCTCTTTATCTTTTGGTATTGGTGTTTATATCTCTCATATCTATATTAATTTTGCTTACGATATAGGACTTCACAATATTTGTAAAGAACTATATACCCAAGATGATACTGCAGATGAGTCCGATTATTCTTTAAAACGAAGAAATAATGTAATCAGCTTTTCTTGTGGTTATGTCTTTTAATTGAACAATTATTCATTACACATAAAAAATAGGAAGAAATGGAAAAAGACAATTTGATTTTCGATATCATTGAACAGGAACACAACCGACAATTAAAAGGAATTGAATTAATTGCCTCTGAGAATTTTGTTAGCGATCAAGTGATGCAGGCAATGGGTTCGTGCTTGACGAATAAATATGCTGAAGGTTATCCTGGAAAACGTTACTATGGAGGATGTGAAATTGTGGATAAGAGCGAACAGATAGCTATTGATCGCTTAAAAGAAATATTTGGAGCCGAATGGGCCAATGTACAACCCCACTCTGGTGCACAGGCTAATGCTGCTGTTTTCTTAGCGGTGCTGAATCCTGGTGATAAATTTATGGGACTCAACCTAGCACATGGTGGACACCTCTCTCATGGTTCTTTTGTGAATACCTCTGGTATCATTTATACACCTTGTGCTTATAATGTTAAAGCAGAAACTGGAAGAGTGGATTATGAGGAGATGGAAGAGATTGCCTTAAGAGAGAAGCCAAAAATGATTATTGGTGGTGGCTCTGCTTATTCTCGCGAGTGGGACTACAAACGTATGCGTGCCATAGCAGATAAGGTAAATGCTATTTTTATGGTGGATATGGCTCATCCTGCTGGATTGATTGCAGCGGGTTTACTGGATAATCCACTTAAATATGCGCATATCGTTACCTCTACTACCCATAAAACCCTACGAGGACCAAGAGGAGGTGTTATTATGATGGGGAAAGATTTTCCAAACCCATGGGGCAAAAAGACACCTAAGGGCGTGGTTAAGATGATGTCGCAACTATTAGACTCCGCTGTTTTTCCAGGGGTACAAGGTGGCCCATTAGAACATATCATTGCAGCTAAAGCAGTTGCTTTTGGCGAATGCTTACAGCCAGCTTATAAAACCTACCAACAACAAGTAATGAAAAATGCGAAGGCTTTAGCCCAAGCACTCACGGACCGGGGATTTACCATTGTTTCTGGTGGTACCGACAATCACTCTATGCTGGTGGACTTGCGCGGAAAATATCCTGACCTAACCGGAAAAGTAGCAGAGAAAGCATTGGTTACCGCAGATATCACGGTGAACAAGAATATGGTTCCTTTTGATAGTAGATCTGCTTTTCAAACCTCTGGTATTCGTCTTGGTACACCAGCTATTACTACACGTGGTGTGACTGAAAGCGTGATGATAGAAATTGCTGGCATGATAGAAACAGTATTATCGAACCTGGAAAATGAAGCCATTATAATGGATGTGAAAAATAAAGTGAACCAATTAATGGCTAAATATCCAATATTTGCCTATTGATATTTCGTTTGTTGGCTGGATTATTGCAAAAAACTATAAAAATAATGTTAATTATTTAGCATTTATTATCTTTTTTTTGTTCTAACACAAAAAATAACACTATATTTGCCCCATAAGTTTGATAGGTATTTTAGAATAGTAATTTAAAAAAATAGAGTATGAAAAAGTTTACAAAATTAGCATTATTAATGATTGCTATACCATTCTGTTTAGTTGCTCAAGAGCAACAAGAAACAGTTCTTTTACCCAATAAATACCAAGTGATGACCAATAAGTTCTCTGATAATTGGTCTGTTGGTGGTAATATTGGTGCACAGATGATGTTTGGTGACCAGGATGGATTAGGTGATTTCGGAGAAAGATTTGCTCCAGTATTAGATATATATGCAGCCAAATGGTTTACACCTGGCTTAGGTCTGCGTACAACTTTTAGTCTTGGCTGTGTAAAAGATTTCAAGGCTGCAGGTACTAATTTTGGGTATGCAGATAAATCTGTAGGATATTTTACTGTTCATGAGGACATTATGTTTAACATATCCAATATGTTGTATGGCTACAATCCAGATAGAAAACTATCTATAATTCCTTATCTTGGTTTTGGTATTGAACACACCACTACGGATGATATGGCTGGATCGAATCATACTAATTTCGTGACCTACTTAGGTGTTATTCATACTTTCT
>Ga0172378_10002102_pt1 | contig 18590 bp, 15 predicted proteins | sample GrowelOW332metaG_FD_119755 | JGI IMG/M metagenome (GOLD analysis project Ga0172378, IMG submission 119755) | Groundwater microbial communities from an aquifer near a municipal landfill in Southern Ontario, Canada - Pumphouse #3_1 metaG | ecosystem: Environmental > Aquatic > Deep subsurface >... | reverse complement strand
TGTTCACCGTTTTTCAAGCGTTCTAATAATTTTTCTGAACCGCTTTCTTCATTATGTTGATGGTATGCAAAAAGATGTTTTTTGATTTCATAATGATTCAAAAGCTTGATACTATGTCGCGTATCTTCACAAGCAATGACATCGGCTTCTTTTAAAACCCGTAATGCTCGCAACGTAATATCTTCTAAATTGCCAATCGGAGTCCCTACAACAGATAAGCGCCCTGACATCTCTATTCTCCGTCAAAGAGATGGCGTGCCACGCATACGCCATTCACAGATGCTTGCATTAACCCTCTTGTAATCCCAGCACCATCACCCATAACATATAAATTTTTAATATTGGTCATGAAATGATCGTCAACAGTCACTTTATTCGAGTAGAATTTTACTTCAACCCCATATAATAAGGTTTCATCACTTGCTAATCCAGGCGATACTTTATCTAATGCCTGAATCATTTCATCAATATCTTTTAAAATTCGATAAGGTAAGACCAAACCCAAATCGCCAGGAACAGCATCTTTAAGGGTTGGACGTAGATTATTGCGCGTCATGCGTTCTTCTGTTGTCCGTCGTCCACGGATAAAATCACCATAGCGTTGCACTAAAATACGATTGCCCGTTAACATATTCCCTAAACTCGCAATATGTTGCCCATATTCAATTGGTGAATTAAATGGTTCTGTAAACCCTTTAGAGACTAATAATGCAAAGTTTGTATTATCCGTTTTTAATTCATCGGCTTTATAAGAATGGCCATTAACAACGGCTAAATTGCCATCATAATATTCTGTTGAGACCACACCGCCTGGATTGGAACAAAAAGTTCTAACCGCATCATCAAAGGTTTGTGTATAATAAATGAGCTTGCCTTCATACATAGCTTCATTAATTTCTTTCATGATTTCGTTCCGGGTTTCAAGACGTACGCCGATATCGACTTTTCCCACCGTTGTTTCAATCCCATAGTCATCACACATGCCTTTAAACCAATCTGAACCCGCACGACCAACACCGGCAATAACATGATCAGCGTAATAAAGCGCATCGGCTTCAACGCCTTTGACTTCGCCATCTTCAATAATCAAATGTTTGACTGGTGTTCTAAATTTAATTTCTACACCTAAATCCTCTAACAAATGTTTTTGAATGCGACTGTAAATCGTATATCCGACTTCTGTTCCCATATGGCGTACAGGGCATTCAATGAGTTTCAAATTCGCACGAATCGCTTTTGTTCGGATTTCTCTAATTTTATCCGGTTGATCAACGCCATGAACCGTTGAATCTGCTCCAAAAGCAAGATATTGTTGATCCACATATTGAATGAGTTCTTTTGTCTTTTCATAGCCAATATGCTCTGGTAATTCACCACCCACATCAGGAGATAATGATAATTTTCCATCCGAGTAAGCGCCTGAACCTGCAAATCCTGTCGTAATATTGCAGGGTTTGCAATGCACACAAACATTTGTTTTACGTTTGGGACAAATGCGTTTTTCAATAGCGTTGCCCTTTTCAAACATTAGAATTTTTGATTCTGGTTTGATTTTTTTAAGTTCTAATGCGGAAAAAATGCCGGCTGGGCCAGCACCAATAATAATTACATCATATTTTTTCACTATAAACCTCAATTACTTTATTTCTTCATTATAATAAGAAGGTGCTGGATCCATAAATCGCGTATATTCTGGCAACCAACTTAAATTAATCCGCTGGGTTGGACCATTACGTTGTTTGGCAATATCTAATTCTGCAATATTAGGATTACCTTCTTCTTTGTTATAATAATAATCTCTATACAAAAACATCACAACATCGGCATCTTGTTCAATCGACCCCGATTCTCTTAAATCGGCTAGCATCGGATGATGATCATTTCTAGCATCAGGGGCACGACTCAATTGTGATAGACACACAATTGGGCAGTCCATTTCCCGTGCAAGAGATTTTAAGCCTCTTGAAATTTCTGAAACCTCATTTTGGCGATTTTCAGCACGGGATCGCCCACTCATTAATTGTAAATAATCAATTAAGATCAAATCTAAACCATGCTCCGTTTGCATTCGTCGACATTTACTTCTAATTTCTGGTAAACTGATCCCAGCCGTATCATCAATAAAAATGGATGTTTCGTACAGTTTCTGATAGGCAAAGGCTACTTTTTCCCAATCTTCGGGTTTCATAGAGCCATCTCGTACTTTTGAAGCATCAATAAGCGCTTCTGCACAAATCATACGATTGACCAATTGAACCTCTGACATTTCCAAACTAAAAAGCGCCACCGTTGCCTTTTCATGCAAAGCTGCATGACTGGCAAGATTAAGGGCAAAGGCTGTTTTCCCCATGGAAGGTCTAGCTGCAATAAAAATCAAATCCGATTTTTGCAATCCTGAAGTTAAAACGTCGAGTTCTTTAAAACCCGTCCCCACTCCTGTGAGTTTTCCCGCATTTTCAGCCCGTGCTTCCATTTGTTCCACAGCAGCAGCCACAATGTTTTTAATATCCGAAAAATCTTTCCTTGATTTACCTTGTCCAACTTCTAAAATATCATGCTCTGCTTCTTCAATAACATCATCAATATTATTGTAAGTACCATAACACGTTTCAAGAATATGGGTACATTTATCAATCAGCGCACGTACAACTGCTTTTTCATGAACAATATGACAATATTCATCAATATTAAAATAAAGGGGCACTTCACTAATTAAATGGGCTAGATAGGGGGCACCCCCAATTTCTTCTAAATCGCCTAAATCACTAAGTTTACTACTTAACGTAACGGGATCAATGGGTTTTCGTTCCTCGTGCAAGGTTAACATTGCCTGAAAAATCTTGCGATGAACCGGTTTATAAAAATCTTCAACACTGAGAATTTCATCCGCTCTTGCAATATTAGATTCTTCGACTAAAATCGCCCCTAAAACGGATTGCTCTGCTTCCTGATTATAAGGAATCGAACGTTTTACCATCTTATTGAGCTTCGACAACAACCGTTAGGCTTACATCGATTCCTGCATAAGGTTTAACATGGACTTCCGCACGGCCAACATTTCTAATAGGCGCATTTAACGTAATTTTACGTTTATCCACTTTAATGTCTTTTTGTGCTTCAAGCGCTGTTGCAATATCTTTATTTGTGACTGATCCAAATAATTTACCATCATCAGATGCTTTTTCCTTAATGATCAAAGTTGTATCTTTAATACGCGCTGCCATTGCTTCTGCTTCTGCTCTTTCAGCCGCTTGCTTTGCTGCTAATGCGGCTTGCACTTGTTTTGCTTTTTCAATATTTTCTTTTGTTCCTGGTAATCCTTTATTATTCTTAACTAAGAAATTACGGCCAAAACCCGCTTTGACATCAACAATTTCACCTGCTTTTCCTACATTTTTAACATCTTCAATTAAAACAATTTTCATTCTTCATTCTCCTTTAAATAATCTTCAATCGTTTCGAGCAATCTCGCTTTTGTTTCCGCAAGGGTCTTATCTTGGATTTGTGCCCCTGCAATGGTAAGATGCCCTCCACCACCCATCTTTTCCAAAATAACTTGAACATTAATAATCCCCATACTGCGTCCAGATATTGCAATTTCACCTTTTTTTTGAACCAAGATAAAAGAAGCTTGTACACCTTTAATATCTAAAAGTTCATCCGCCGCTTGGGCTGCTACAATATTAGCATAATCGGTTTGACTCGACATGCTTGAAATCGCAATTTTATCAAAAAAGACTGTTGCGTTCTTAACCAAATCAGAGCGCATCGTATAGGTATTTAAATCATCTTGTAGCATTACTTTTGCAACAACCATATCAGCCCCTTTACGTTTTAAATAAGAAGCCGCTTCAAAGGTTCTCACCCCTGTCTTAAAGGTGAACATTTTGGTATCCATATAAATTCCTGCCATTAAAGCATTTGCTTCTACTTCTCCAATAATCCCCTTCTCATCAAAATATTGTAAGAGTTCTACCACCAATTCACAAGAGGAAGAAGCGTAGACTTCTGTATAATTCATAATGGTTTTATTAATAATATCATTAGAACGGCGATGATGATCAATAATCACCATTCGTTTAATCTGTTCTGCTAATTCCGGCATTTCCATAATATGTTCATTTTGCGTATCAACAATAATCAACAAAGTCTTTCCTTTGATATATTCTGGCACCTCATCTGGCGCTATAAACGAATCATCATATCTTTCATTTTCGGCAAGATAATCAAATAAAGAACGAATGCCATAATTTAAACCTGGCAAAATATATTTTGCGTTAATGGCTAGTTTATCGCAAGCACTTAACAAGCCAATGGCTGATCCGATACAGTCCATATCTGAATTGCGATGCCCCATAATCAAAACATTATCTGATTCTAAAATTAATTCTCTTAGGCTGTGGGCTTTGACACGGGCTTTAACTTTTGTCCGTTTCTCGGTGGCTTCTTTTTTACCCCCATAATAATAACGCATATCATCATAGCGCACAATCGCTTGATCTCCCCCTCTTGCTAGGGCTAAATCCAATGCTGCACGTGACATTTCTTCTTTTTCGTGAATGGTTTTTTCTTGATCAGAAACCCCAATACCAATACTGAGCGTCATTTGCATTTTTTCGTAGAGTTCCATTTCTCGAATTCTATCTAAAATTGAGAAGCGTTCTTCTTGTAGGTCTTTTAATTTGTACCGCTCAAAAGCCATTAGATAACGGTCATTCGCATAGCCTTGTAAATAAGCATCCATAGACTGTGCCCATGCATTGAGCTGCACATCAATTTGACTAACCGCCATGGAACGTTCTTGAATTGGAAGTTGTTCAATAATATCCGTATAATTATCTAAAGCAATATAACAAAATACCACTTCATTTTTAATAAACCGTTCTTCTCGTATTTTTTGTTGTGTAATATCATAGAAATGAATAAGGGTTACTTTTTGTTTATTACTAACAAATGGATTTGCCACTAAAGAATAGCTTCGTTCTGCAAATTCAAAATTCATTTCTTTAGAATCTTTCAATTTATCTAAATCAAGTGCCAATTTTTCATCTAACTTTTTTTCATAAATGGCTTCATCCGGTTCAAACTCAAAGCTCGATCGAAAATATTTATTAAACCAAAGGATTCTTCCAGATTGGTCAATCGCAACCATCGCAATTGGCATTCGGAAAAGACGTTCTTGATTGCTTGCGTTAATTTCTTTATCAATACCTTCAATTGTATTTTTCAAAACCCTTTGTGCTGAATGTGTCTGCTGTTCTTCCCACCAAAAGCAAAAAAGACCAATGGTCAGCCCCGCTGCCCCTAAATAAATATTATAGTAACACAAACCGCCAGACAAACCGATCGTTGCTAGATAAAGAATAATATCCTCAAGATCGATATTTTTATTGATCATTGTTGATCCTTTCTTTTGTGAAACCGTCTTAAATTAAAGAACACATCAATCATTCCTATCATGGCAATAATCATGCTAATATAACTAATCAAAATAGAAATAAAAACCACCACAATTTTGACAAACACATTACTATTGTGCTTTTTCATTCGCTGATTAATGCCCCAAAATATATAGGAAATCCCTAATAAATAAAAAACGATCGAAGAAAGCAACGTCAGCGTCACATTGTAGAGTTCTGGAATATCTGGTAAAAAATCTAAAAGGGCCGTTGCAATGACCACAACCGTCATAAACGCCCGAAAAGATCGACTAACTTGCCAATGCGCAATGTTTTTAATAGGTTTGTTTTGTATCCTCATACGCTTTAATATTTTATCCGTTACCGCAACATTAACAATAGAAATCACAAAAGGTAACACTAAAAAGACCGTTGGAATCAATAATTTCATAATTTCTACAACTTGATCCACCGTTGTCACTAAAAGTGATAGCTGTTCTTCTTCTAAATTCATCGACGTATAGATTGCCTTAATCTGTGTTGCTGTACTATTAATTGCATTGGTTAATAATGTGATAAAATTTTGTTTTAAGAACACTTGCGTTAAAAGAATGATCAGCGTTATTGAGATAGCTGTCGCTAAATAGCCAACACACACTTTCACAAAGCCCGATTGCTTTTTATAATAGGCCACCCCTAGACCACAGCCCAATACAATCAACAACAATCCAAAAGAAATGGCTTGAAAAGGATCCATGAGCATAAATAAAATCAGCGTTGCCGCAATAGACGATAGAACGGCTGTTAATATCCCCTGTTGTTTCGCTAAAATAATCATTGGGACGGGCATTAGATAGTAAAAAATCCAAAAAAGTGGAAAATAATTGCATAAAAGTGCCAAAACAACAGCAATCGCCGTCATCATTGCCCCATATGTTATTGCGCGAGTTTTCATCTGTAAAAATCCTTTCTCTCCTGTAAGGAAAAGCTGAAATAATCAAAATTTACACTTTATTATACCATAAACCCCCTTTTTTTTTTATGTTTTTCAGCTTTTCTTAATTTTTCCATATTTACCTTGCTCCAAAAAATAAGAAAAGCGCTTTCTGTATTAACGCTTATTTATACCGCTATAATATTATAAAAGCGGCAACAATTCTGCCACGTTGCTTCTTGAACCGCTTCCACAGAGATGCCCCGTATTTCTGCAATTTTTGCTGCAACATATTGGACATTGGCTGGTTCATTCCGCTTTCCTCTAAAAGGTTCTGGGGTCAAGTACGGACTATCGGTTTCAATTAACAGATGATCTAAAGGCACATAAGCTACAACATCGGGAATCTTATGAGCATTTTTAAACGTAATCGGACCATCTACGCCAATATACAACCCCATATCAAGTAATTGTCGTGCCATTTCAACACTCCCAGAGTAGCAATGGACACTGCCGCCCGTTTCACGATTCATGCATGCACGGATCATTTCTAGCGTATCTTGGTGTGCTTCACGATCATGGATCACTACAGGTAATCCTAATTCAGAGGCTAAACCCATTTGCGCCTCAAAAACTTTTTTTTGAACAGCTCGGCTCGGATTGTCTTCATAATAATAATCTAGACCAATTTCCCCAATACCCACAACCTTTTCATTTTGAGCCCATTTTCGAATCATTTGATCATGAATCGTTTTGTCATACGCTTGACTAAATTCTGGATGAAAACCAACATTGGCATAAACCATTTTATATTTTTGAGAAAGCGCAACGGCTTTTATGCTCGTGGGTTCATCACACCCAGGATTAACGATTAGACCCACACCATTTTTTTTAGCATTGTCTATAATTTCTTCCACAACACCTTCATATTTTAAATCATCTAAATGTGCATGACTATCTGCTAACATGACAATCTCCTTTTTAATTTCTATTTGTTCTCTTTTATTATAAACGAAAAAGGGTTAAATGGCTATTACATTTTTTTAATTTATAATCGCTTCCATTTTCATTTTTATTTGAGAACATAAAAAAGCCATCGCTGCTATAAGGGGGGGTGCAAGCGATGGCTTTAGGAGAGGGGGGTAATATATGATGATGATTACTGAACTTTCGTCCAGTAGATAAGCTTTTATGTCTTCGTTCTTTATCTCTTTGCTTATCTTAAGTCTATTATACAGTGCATTTTAAATATTGCAAGGACTTTTTGAATGAAAACACTTGCAAAGCAATTTCCTACTGTTTTAGCATGAATGTAAACTATTTCTTGCGTTTTTATGTTAAGTTTTTTTTAAGTATTTGATGGCTACTTTTCTAAATTTAATGTATTTTGACGTTTTTCTTCTAACTTTTATCAAAAAAATGCATTTTTTATGTAAATCGTAATCATACCTTTCTTCTTCTTTCAAATTCCGTCATACATATTCTTTAAATTAAATCAACCTAAAACTTCGTTAGTTATTTATCTAACTAACGCTTTTAATTTTATTTTATAGTATTGAAAATAAAAAATTTTTTTACAGTCCTTTGAAAAAGCCCCCCCATTTTAAAGCGCACCTTCAATTTTCCACAATAAAAAAAGATAGGTCCTTATCCTCGACAAGAATTCCTATCTTCTATTCTAACCCTACACCTACCCTTTGTTCTTTAAAATCGAATCAATTCTTGATAAATCTTTTCAATAAAAATATCCGTCATACCTGAAATAAAATCAATCACTGCGCGCTGATAATCTTTAGGATCCGCTTTAATATGATATAAAATAACATTATTTAAGCGTTCGTCACGCTGATTTTCGCTATATTCATCGCTATAATGATTTAGCCATGTTCTAAAACTAGCAATTGTCACGGGAAAATGTTTTTCATAAAAAGCCATCTGACCTTGAATATCACCATCTTGATAAAATTCCATTAAACTTTCATAAACTTGATTAATAATCAGTTCGCCATATTTTTTATAGCCATCTAAACGATGATGGGTGTAGATATTATGATAATTGTAGTCTAAAATGGCATTCACTAACTCATATGCAGGTTCTGAAAAACAAATACCTTGTGCAGGGGTACTTGCATAACATAAATCCATGACCAAGGTATGAATAATAGTTGTATTGTTAACACTTTGTTCTGTCGTACCATTGCGTTGACTATAAATTTTTAAAATATGATCTAGTGTTTGAAGTTGCCCATCCGACAAAATCTCTAATTTTAAAGCATCTTCTATATCTCGCCCTAAATAAGAAATTTTATCAGCATATTTAACAATACACCCTTCCCACGTAAATGGTGCATATGCATTAACCGTCTGAAATTTCGACAAAGGAATGGCTTCTTCTCTGGGTTTTAAAGCTGTTTCTGCAATTTCTCCACAATGTGAAATAATCCCATCTCTCACGCCATAGGTTAAATCTAAATTATAAAACCGACGATCCGGTCCTTCTAATAGTTCAAGTGAATCAACAAAGCGCAAACCATTTTTTTCATGAAAAAAATATTGTCCTTGATGGCCTGTCCAAATTTTTTCACGTTTAACCAATTCATTTAAAACCTGTTCCCCATGATGTCCAAAAGGCGGATGTCCCACATCATGGCCAATCGCAATTGCACGTGTTAACTCTAAATTCAATCCCAAATACGCGCAAATGGTTGATGCAATAGAATCGACATAATTCACATGTTCAATCCGTGTTGAAATATGATCATTTTCGGGAGAAAAAAAGACTTGTGTCTTATGTTTTAAACGCCGATAAGCTGTTGAATGCAAAATTCGCGTATAGTCACGTCCAAAAGGCGTTCGAATATCACCTTGCCGTGTATATAAATCTTTTTTCCGAATGATCGCACAATCATACCGTTTTGATCCTGGAATGGTCGCTACCTGAGCAAATTGACCTTTCATCGGTTATCCTTTTCTACGCCATTTATTTGCGGTTTTTGTTTTCACTAATTCTTTGATGTAGGGTTGTTCCTTTATGTGCTTCTACTACATTAGCCGCCGCCAACATGCAGGCGGGAATGAGCAACATCCAAAGCACATGCAAAACCCCAATGCTGATCTGTCTGACAAAAATTAAATATCCATAGCCTAAAATACTAAACGCCATAATCCCAATGCTCATGTACATGGCTGTCGTCATTGAATTATCCATCGTTAAAATCAAACCAATCCCTAATGTAATTAGAATCAATGTATCAACACTTGTAAAATCTCGTGCAATAAAAATACAAAATATGCCGGTTGCAATAAGTGCTGCACTCAATAAAAGGATCGGCAAAATCAAGCCACCATTTCTTTGATCTTGATTGTCCTCTGATGCTTCTTCTTCATATGGATATGGGAAAGCTCCTATTTCTTCTTTTGGTTTTTTTTCTTTTGTTTTTTCATCTTTTTTTTCGGCTTCAAGGGCATCAAAAAAATGCAATACTTGATCTTTTTCATAGCGTTTCAAACGATGTGTGTCTTCAATATGATCAATTGGCTTAATTTCTTGCGCCACACCTTCTTTTGCAGACGTTCTTTTCCATTCTATTGGGTTTTGGGGATTTTGTTTATTATTCTTAAGCATTTGGCGAACCGCTCTCATTGGTTCAACGAGCGGTATGGTTTCATAATTAGATTCTATTTCCAGATTTGGATCTTCTTCAAACCGTTTTTTCAGTGCTGGATTTTCTTCAAAAAATGGATTTTTTTTCACTGTTTCCTGTTCGCTTTTTGGGGTGATTAAATTAACCATTGGATTGCTATCAGAAAGATTAAGCGTTTCTTGCCCTTCTTTGATCTCGCGATTGAATCCTTTCTGAGAGAGCTGCGGCCCGGTGCTTTCCACAATTTCCAATGGTGTTTTAAACTCCCCCAGTTCGTCCCCATGCCCTTTTAGCATCTCTTCTTCCCCAAATTCATTGAGGGTTTCTATAAAATCAGGTTCATCATCCTCTGTATCGTAGGTCTTAACGTCTGGAATAGCAGGAACAAAACGTTCATTTTGTTCTGGTGGAACTTTTTCTTCACCATTAATATCAAAAAGATCACAGACACTATCCCGAACTTCTTCAGAATCTTCCAAAAAAGTTTTTGTATCCGTATTCGTTACTGTACTTGCTTTTTTTAAATAATCTTCTGATACTTCCGATCCTTCTAATTCCTTTATTTCTTCTGGTACTTCCTGCGCTTCTGGTGTTTGCTTAACTTTTTGAAGGACTTGCGTGAAAATAGCTTCTGCCTGGTCTGTCCCTTTAACCACTTCTCCTAAATCTGAACTGCTTGATTGAATGTGTTCTGGCTGATCCGCCACTAAATCTTGTAATGTTCCTTCCACAATGGGTTTACTTTCATCGTTTTCGTTTTTTAACAAACTTGCTGCAACAATTGGAGGCATCGCTTTTTGTGTAGATTCTAAGGTTTCTGCCTTTTGCGACGCTGTGTCCAAGACCTTCGTCGTATCAAACTCCGATTGTTTATGTGTCTCTGCTGAAACAAATGCACGCGCTTTACTTGCTTCTACCTTTTCAGGCGTAGCCTTTATGGTATTTGCTGGCTCAATGGCATCAAAAATAGACGGCGTTTTTTCAACCGGTTCTTGTGGTTTGACACTTTCAACCCCCTTTTTAACGTCTTCGTCCTTTTCAGAAATCGGATGAATTGCTGATAATTCGGAGGAGTCTTTCGCATATTCATGAATTGTTTTTTTAGCTTTTCTGCTTTGGTTTGGTATTTGACATTGTCCTTTTTTAGCCCTTGCTTTTTCTGCAGCAAGTTTTCTAGGCGTTTTAGGGATAAGCCACGGAATATCGATATGAACATTCTCGAGAGGTATTTTAGGGACCCCCGGGGTTTCTTTTGGCAGCGTTTTTTCACCTTTTTGAAGCGCTTCACGTGCCTTCTCCTTCTTTTGAACCTCTTGAATCATTTGTGGCGTTTTGTCTAAACTTTTTTCCTGTGTATGCTTTTTATTTTTATGTTCAACAACAAAATCAGCCACATATTTTTCCGGGGTTTCTTTGGCTTGTCGTTCCACCTCTCGTTTTTCTGCTTTTAACTGTGCCTGGTGCTGAGCTTCTAACTTTTCTGCCGCTAGCTTTGCTTGTCGCTCTGCTTCCACCTTTTGTATAGCCACTTTTGCTTGTCGTTCTGCTTCTAGCCTTTTGGCCTGTTGTTCTTCTTTTAATTTTGCTTCTGTCTCTTGCATTTTCTTTGTAAATTCATCTAGTTTTAGGGAAGAAGGGGTCTCTATTTTTTGCGGTTTACCAATTGCTTTTTCGGGCTGTTTTTCTGTGTATCGAGCGACTGGTATATCTAACTCTTCTTCTACACGACTTGAAAGATCCTCGATTTTCGTATCTAATTGAGATTGATATTGAGACATAATAGCCTTTAGCCTATTTTTTTGGGCAACCAGTTCTTCACGATTTCTATTTTCTTCATTATTCATCGTTATAAACCTGCTTTCAAAGCGAATTTTTTCTTATATTTTATTATACCAAAATTCCAATCGTTTTTAAAGGTATTTTAATATCTTTTTTATAAAATTAAAACAATTTCAATGAATTTTATGTTATATTAAGAGTAATTGAATTTGTGGATTGAAAAATTAAGGGAATTAACAGTTTTTTTCTCTTTTAGAACTTTTGAACAAATACTGTTGAAAAGTTGATAACTTTTTATTTTTTATCCACAATCGCCGTTTTTTTTTAATGGCTTTATAGCAAGCCTAGCAATCTTTTTTTGAAACTTTCCACAGTTTGTGGATAAAAAAATGTATAATGTGAATAACTTCTGTCATTTGTTCACATTTTTAAAATAAATGAGGTGTTAATGTGGATAACTTTAATAAAGGAAATGAACGAATCGAAAATTTAAATCGGGGTGGCTATCAAATTATTCAAAATTCAGACGCATTTTGTTTTGGTCTGGATGCCGTTTTACTCGCCTGGTATGCTTCTCAAAAAATAAAAAAAAGCTCGCGCGTCATTGATTTAGGAACAGGCACAGGTATTTTACCCTTACTCATCTGTGGTCGCACATCTGTTCAACACGTTGAAGCACTTGAAATTCAGCCAGAAATGGCAGAAATGGCAAATCGTTCTGTTTTTTTAAATCATCTTGAAGATCGCATCCAAATTCACTGTGATGATTTACGCAATCCTACACATACTTTTCATAGCTCCTATTATGATGTGGTTGTTTCAAATCCTCCCTATATGCCCGTTGGCAAGGGTGATCAAAATCTCAAAAAAACATTTGCAATTGCGCGGCATGAAGTGTCTTGCACCCTTGATGATATCGCACGATTTGCCTTTGTCCATCTTAAAGACCGAGGTAAACTATTTATGGTTCACAAGGCGGATCGTCTTGTTGATATTTTATCAACCTTACGTACACATCAATTGGAACCTAAACGTCTAAAAATGATTCAACCCTTTGCCGATCAACCCGCTAATCTAGTTCTTATTGAAGCCATTCGCCGTGGTCAACCACGGCTAGAAATTGCGCCTCCTTTGATTGTTTATCAGCGTCCTAATTGTTATACTGAAGAAATTAATCAAATTTATGGGACTGATAAGCCAGCAACGTCAAAATCACTTTGATCTCCTGGTTTTCTGTTTTATTTTTAAACAGCACGGCGTAATTACGCCGTGCTGTTTTTTTATCTCTCTTTTTGGTTTTTATAAATGTTTTTAAACGGCTCCCCTTAAACGTGCAGCCTTTAGCTCTTCGTCTGCTGCTGACGTTTTTTTATAACCCCTCTTAAATCATTCCCCACAAATGGAATTCCTGTAAAATGCCCTGCAATCCGAGAGGACAAGCGTTCATCGTATTGAATTTTGATTTGTTTAAGAGATAAATTACTTGAAATAATCATTGGTTTATTTTTCAACAAACGTCCATTGATAATTTCAAAAAGTTGTTTATTACTAAACGACGTAATGTGTTCTGCGCCTAAATCATCAATGATGAGCAAGTCGCAGGCTAACAACACCGTGAGCACTTCTTTTAAACCACCTTGTTGATTGGCAATCTGATCACGCATTCGGTTGATTAAATGTGCCGTTGACACATAGACAACCGTATGTCCTTTTGCAATTAACGCATTGGCAATACAATTACTTAGAAATGTTTTCCCAAGGCCTGGCAATCCATAAAACAACCATGACTCTTGACTTCCTTTAAAATGATTACACCAAGCTTCCATATGTGTTTTAATATGCATCATGTTTTGCTGTGCAGAAATCGGAAATCGAGGAGAGAGATCCGTACTAAATAATTGCATGTCAAACCTTTCAAAGGTCTGTTTCTGCGCATTTGGCGAAAAATCAAACGCTTCAAAGGTTGACTGTGCAATCCGATCTTTAAGACAGCTGCACATTGTGCCTTCTACATATCCAGTATCTTTGCATTTTTGGCAAAGATACTGGAGTTCAAACACCTGTGGATTAAGGTCTTTTTCTCGAATGAAGGCGCTTCGCTGCTGTTTGAGTTCCTTGACTTCTTTTTCGTAATGGGCTTGTGCTTCTTTAAAATGAAAAATTTGATCATGCACAAGCTGAACTCCCGCTTGATTTAAGCGGCGATCAATTGCTTGTAAAGTCGGATAGCGATTCATTTGTTCTTTAATAGCTTGCTTTTGCAAAAACAAACGATGCTGGCGACTTTGTTTAAACGCTTGAATTATCTTCGCTAAACTATCCATCATTCATAACGCTCCTAATCCATTCTTTTTCAAAATCATCATAAGCAGCATCTCTTTCTTCTTCAAAAGGCACTGCTCCTGTATGATTTTGAGGTTGTTGATTCTTTTTCCCTGTTTGTCGTGGTTCCGCTTGGATTTCTTCAAGCGTTTTATAGCCCTTTTCATACCAATTTTTAATAATACCATCAATATATCGCAAATCCGTTTTGGTCGAGCGCTTTAACGCTTCCTGAATCATCTCAAAGGAATACCGATACTCGCTAATCCATTTTTCCATCATTTGTTTTTCCCAAACAATCGGTTGTCGGTTAAGTCCTAAATATTTAAAAATATCATAGTATGCTTTTCTAATTTCACCACTTCGGTTGAGATACATATTCGCTTCGTTATAATCTCGAATCCCTTCTTTATGCCAAGAATCCGCTACCGCAGACATATATTTTGTGATCTGACGCGCCGTAAATTCTTTATTCTTTGCATTGATAATATTTAAAGAATGTTCTGCCAACAAAATAATTGTTTCTGGTGTAAAATGATATAACATAATCCACTCATTAAACATCTGTAAATCATCTCGACTAATGGTTCGACTTCCATACATAGCTTGTATTTTTTCAATCATACCCGCAATCTTCTGATCAGCCGCTGGTAATTGTTCTTTTTTTTCAACTGTCGATTCTTTTTTATGTGTAATTAAACTTGCGGTAATATTGTAATACGTAATAAAAATATCATCAGGACCTTTATACGTCACTTTTAAAACCGCTTCTTTTTCCCAATATTCCCAAGCCCGGATAACATCTCCTTCGGTCATCCCGAAAAGATCTGCAAGCGCTGCATTGTCCATGGGCATATTGCCCTGACTAAAAGATGCTTTAAGCCCAAAAAGATAAACTTTAACATAATCACCACGTGCCTGTGGCATGTAATGATTAATAAATAAATTTTCAACAGGGGTAATGCCAATATCGTCATTTTCAATTTTAAATTGATAGGTATTCATTCTTTTCCTCAAAAATTTTTTGTACTTTTTTGTACTTTTATATACTTTTTTTCATTATAACACAGAACCCCTTAAATGACCACCGCTGTTCCATTCCTTAATTAATTATTGTAACAAATATGTAAAATACATTTGATTTCACGGCTTTTTTAGGGGGTTTTCTTGTTATTCCTTTTTTTTATGATATAATTATTTTGTTTGGTTTAATCCAAATATAATGAATATAATGAATTTTGATTAAAGGAGAAATATATATTGGATACTTTTATTATCGAAGGCGGGCATCCTTTGTCTGGAGAAATAAGCATTACAGGTGCAAAAAATGCCGTTTTGGGTATTATTCCTGCTGCTATTTTAGCCGCTGATAGCTGTAAAATCGAAAATGTACCCGAAATAAGAGATGTTGAAAAAATTGTTGATATTTTAGAAGCATTAGGGTCTACCGTTTCAATGAAGAACAACATCTTATACATCGATACCAGTTGTGTATTAAATTATGATTGCTCAAATTTTGTCGAAGAAACAAGCAAAATGCGGGCTTCCTATTATCTTTTAGGCGCATTCTTAGGTCGATATGGTCAAGCAATTGTTCCTCTACCAGGGGGGTGCAATATTGGCGACCGCCCAATTGATCAACATATCAAAGGTTTTAAAGCACTTGGTGCAAGTGTTGTGATTGAACACGGCCTCATTAAAATTAAAGCCGATAAACTCGTTGGCACCCATATTTATCTTGATGTTGTCAGTGTTGGTGCCACCATTAACATTATGCTTGCCGCTTCCAAAGCAGAAGGTGTTACCATTATAGAAAATGCGGCAAAAGAACCCCACATCGTCGATGTGGCAAACTTTATTAACATGATGGGTGGCAAAGTCACTGGAACCGGTACTGATACCATTAAAATTACTGGGGTTCCTCAAATGCATGGATGTGAATACACTGCCGTTCCGGATCAAATTGCCACAGGAACGTATATGTTAGCTGCAGCTGTAACCGGTGGCAACGTCTTAGTTAATCATATTATTCCTAAACATATGGAAGCTTTAACCGCAAAAATGCAAGAAATGGGTGTAACCATCGAAGAAGAAGATGATGGATTACGCATTCTTGTTGAGAAACCCCTAACCGCTTGTGCGGTTAAAACTCTTCCTTATCCTGGTTTCCCAACGGATTTACAACAACCCATGGGCGTGCTGATGACCATTGCTAATGGCCGTTCTTCAATTGAAGAAAGTATTTTTGAAAATCGTTTTAGATATGTGGATGAATTACGAAAAATGGGCGCAGACATTCAAGTTAATGGCCGGATCGCTTATTTCAATGGCGGACAGCCCTTATCTGGCGCCAATCTCACCGCTACCGATTTGCGAGCTGGTGCCGCAATGGTTTTAGCCGGATTAGCCGCCGAAGGTATTAGTACTGTTACCCACGTTCAATATATTGATCGTGGATATGAGCATATTGTTGATAAATTAACTCGTTTAGGTGCTGTTATTCGTAGAGAATCTCAGGCCAACTAATGAAATTTTGTTCTTTATATAGCGGCAGCTCTGGCAATGCGCTTTTTGTCGGCAACCACGACACCCGTCTTCTCGTTGATGCCGGTCTTAGTGGCAAACGGATCGAAAAAGCCCTCGGGGACATCGATGAATCGCCCTCTAAGCTTTCTGGTATTTTAGTAACCCATGAACATAGTGACCATATTCAGGGCGTTGGTATTTTATCAAGGCGCTACAATCTTTCTATTTTTGCCAATGAAAAAACCTGGTGTGCTATGGAAAAAAAACTTGGGAATATCAAACCTGAGAACGTCAAAATCATTGCGACGGATACCCCTTTTGAAGTGGGCAGTTTTTCAATTAATCCTTTTGATACTTCCCATGACGCTGCTCAACCTGTAGGATATGTCCTTCAAGATGGCCATCGTACCGTTGGCATAGCAACCGATACAGGCATCATCACCGATAATATTTTAAAGGCTCTAATGCCTTGTGAATTAGTGCTTTTAGAGTCCAATCATGATCCAGAAATGCTTGCAACCGGTCGCTATCCTTATCCTTTAAAGCAACGGATCAAAGGACAATATGGGCATCTTTCAAACGAAACCGCCGCCAAAGCAGCTATTCTCTTAACTCAGCAAGGTGTCAAACACTTGCTTCTTGGGCACTTAAGTCAAGAAAACAATTTTCCGCTTCTTGCTTTTCAAACAACAGAACGCTTTTTAAAAGAAGCAGGCATGATCTTGGACAAAGATCTAACCCTTGCTGTTGCAAAAAGAAATTCCACCAGTTCTATTTATAACTTATAAAAAGCCATTTTGATTGCTACTCACAGCAATCAACCACCTTAAATTCCCTTTTTGAGATTTGCAACTGTCCATTCTTTTTTTTAAGAAAAAGACTCTAGCCAAACCCTAAAAAGGGCCTTTATTTTTTTATTTTTTTTGACATATGCTATTAACTATGGTATACTACCTGTTAGTTAGAAATAATGAGAAAGAGGTGAGATTTTGGCACGACCTCAAAAATGTAGACGTGTTTGCAAATTACCCACAATTTGTAGCTTTGGTCCAAAAAAATCCGAGGTACTAGCCTCAGAACAGATTTGCTTAGCCGTTGAAGAATATGAAACCATACGACTCATTGACTATCAAAATATGACACAATCTGAATGTGCCGAACAAATGAATGTTGCACGGTCAACGGTTCAAGCTGCTTACAACACCGCTCGAAAAAAAATCTCAAAAGCCTTAGTTGAAGGCAAAGATTTAGTTATTTCTGGCGGACATTATCAATTATGTAAAGAGGCAAGCACCTGTTACTATGAAGGCAAACGCTCCTTTGTTTGTCCTTTCTGTCTTTCTCAAAAACAGGATACTACCTCAAAAATTCAGGAGGAAAAAATATGAAAATCGGAATCCCTTACAATCAAGAAAATGGTGATGTTATGGCTCATTTTGGTCATACAAATGCATTCAAGATCTATGAAATTGAAGATGGTAAAATTACCAATAGTACCGTTAAAGGCACTGACGGCAAAGAACATTCTGCAATGTTTGGCTTATTTACCGAATGGGGTCTTGATGGCCTTATTATTGGTGGCATGGGCTCAAAAGCCGTTGATTTATTAACCGGTATGGGCTTAACTTTATACTCTGGTGTATCTGGTTCTGCTGATGCAGCTGCTGAAGCACTCGCAACGGATACCCTTACTTATTCAAATAAAGCAGAATGTGGCGGCCACTAAATCGTCCTCATTCAAACAAAAAAGCCACATTATGTGGCTTTTTTTGTTGCTTTTTTCTATAAAAACAGACAATAAAAAAACCGTGATCACACGGTTTTTTTGTGGAAACAACACTTTTTAAAAATAAATTTATAATCTGTTAAAGATTATAGGATGCAAGCTCCTGCAGGTCCAATTAGACCATTAGCAACAACAGCACCTAAGATACCACCAACAATTGATCCAATAATTGGAACGATTGCATAACCCCAATCAGAGTC
>Ga0172378_10002101_pt1 | contig 18592 bp, 17 predicted proteins | sample GrowelOW332metaG_FD_119755 | JGI IMG/M metagenome (GOLD analysis project Ga0172378, IMG submission 119755) | Groundwater microbial communities from an aquifer near a municipal landfill in Southern Ontario, Canada - Pumphouse #3_1 metaG | ecosystem: Environmental > Aquatic > Deep subsurface >... | reverse complement strand
GGAGGCGACTTATGAAATTTGACTTACCAGTAATCCTTTTAAAAGGTATTATATTGCTCCCTAATAACGACTTAAAATTGGAAATCGATGGTTTAAATAGCCATAATATTATTGATGTAGCTGAAATGTTTCATGACAACAAAGTCCTTGTTGTTAGCCAAATAAACCCCCTTGAAGAAACACCTGAAATAAGTGAACTTCCTAGAATAGGAATAATTGCAAAAATAAATCACAAAATGGAACTTCCTAACGGTAAAATAAGGATGGTTCTAAGTGGTATATCTAGAGCAAGAGTATATGAATATTTAAATACTAATAAAGATGATGGCGCACTTGAAGCTATCATAGGTGAACTAAAACCAGTTGAGCCTACCTCTAGTGAAAATGAATTATTAGTAAAGAAATTATGCAAAGAAGTAGAGAATTATACAAAAAAAGTCCCATATATGAGTAATAGTTTCTTTAATGAAATGCAAAACACAACTAATTTATCCGAAGTGACTGATATTATTGCACCTAATTTACCAATTGAGTTTGATAGATTAAGAGAATATTTAACTGAAATATCTAGTACTAGGCGTATGGAAATGATTCTTGAAGATATTTATAAAGAAATGGAAATGATAAATATCGAAAGAGAACTTGATACAAGAGTTCATTTTGAACTTGAGCAAACACAAAGAGAATATATTCTTAGAGAAAAAATCAAACATATGAAACAAGAACTAGGAGATATTTCTTTAAAAGATGATGAATTAGACAATCTAAGAAGTAGGATGAATAATTTAGATTTGCCAAAAAATATATATGATAAAATTGACAAAGAAATAAGAAAATATGAGATGTTAACTGTGAATTCTCCAGAATTAAGTTTAACTCGCTCTTATATAGAAGCGATTTTAGATTTACCATGGAATACTTATACAAAAGATAATGAAAATCTAATAGATGTTAAGAGAAAATTGGATGCAACCCATTATGGCATAGACGATGTAAAAACCCGTATTATTGAGTATCTGGCAGTAAAAAAAATGACCAGCAGTTTGCGTGGCCCAATTATATGTTTAGTAGGTCCTCCGGGAGTAGGAAAGACTTCCCTTGTATCTAGTATAGCTAATGCAATCAATAGAAACTTTGTTAAAATATCAGTAGGTGGAGTTCATGATGAGGCTGAAATAAGAGGTCATCGTCGTACTTATTTAGGTTCTACACCAGGAAGAATAATAAATGCTATGAAGAAGGCAAAAAGTAACAACCCCGTTTTCTTAATAGATGAAATAGATAAAATGACTTCGGATATTAAAGGTGATCCTGCCAGTGCTTTACTTGAAGTATTAGATCCTGAACAAAATAAATTTTTTAGTGATAATTTTATTGAAGAAGAATATAACTTGTCAGATGTAATGTTTATAGTAACGGCTAATTATATTGAAAATATTCCTGAAGCATTAAAAGATAGATTAGAAATTGTAGAACTTTCTGGATATACTGAATATGAGAAAATTGATATTGCACGTAATCACTTAATGCCTAAAATATGTGAAGAACATGGAATAGCAAAAAATAATATTATATTTGATGATGAAGTTTTATTAGAAATAATTAGATATTATACTAGAGAAGCTGGAGTTCGTGAACTTGAAAGACAATTATCAAAAATAGTAAGAAAAATAGTTACTTCAATAGTAACTACAAATATAAAAGTTTCCAAATTAAACATAACAAAAGATAATTTACAAAAATATCTTGGTCAAGAAAAATACCACATGGGAGCATTAAGTAGATATCAGATTGGTGTAGTAAATGGTCTTGCTTATACTGGTTTTGGTGGAGATACACTTCCAATTGAAGTTAATTACTATAAAGGTAGTGGAAAATTAGAACTTACAGGTTCATTAGGAACAGTTATGAAAGAATCAGCAAGTATATCTTTATCATACATTAAAGCTAATTGTGATAAGTTTGGTATAGATTATGATACGTTATGTAATAGTGATATTCACATCCATGTACCTGAAGGAGCTGTACCAAAAGATGGACCTAGTGCAGGAGTTACACTTACAACATCATTAATAAGTGCCTTTACAAATTTAGAAGTAAGTAGTAATATTGCTATGACAGGTGAAATAACACTTAGAGGTGTCATTCTTCCAATCGGTGGCTTAAGAGAAAAAAGTATTGGTGCCAATAGAAAAGGCATAGATACTATATTTATACCTAAAGATAATTTGAAAGATTTAGAAGAATTACCAAAAGAAATAAAGGAAAATATAAATTATATTCCAGTAACTGATTACATGGAAATATATAATTATATTAAACAGGTGTAAGATGTTTAATCAAAAGAAAATAATAATTCCTGAATTAGATAAAACAGAATTAGATGAATATATATCACTAAAAGAAGCACAAACAGTAATATTTAATGATTACATAATGGAAGATTTAGAAACCCCAGAATTTCGCAAGTATGTTGAATCGGAAAAATTTATGGCAGCTCTAACCGAATTTGTTGCCCTTAACTATATGACAAAAATAGCTGATTATAATATTAAAAATAATATATTAAATGTAATAAGTTATATAAGAAATAATAAAACATATGGAAGTGCAACTGAAAAAAGTGAGTTAATTGATAACTTAAACGAAATAATAATAACTTTAAACAGTAGCAGTGATGAAAATAATATTGATTTTTATAGGAATCAATATTATAGAAGAATAGACCAGAAAAAAACCGATTTTTGGGATCATGCTTATGATAAAACTTTTATAGAAGAAAGAAAAAAATCATTGAATGTTTCAATGAGCTTTGATTTTTCTCCAATATCTGGCCTAACAAAAATAGATGATGAAGAAGTATTTATAAAAAAAGCAGTTTCAGATAATTTAGTATCACATTATTTTTTAAATACATTAAATATGTTGTTTGTAGAAATGCCTAGTTTATATAATGATGAGAGATTTGTTAAAAGAGCCAAGTTTATTTTGCAAAATAATATTTTGCTTTTGAAAGATAAAGAAAGTATTTATGAACTTGATGATGATGATGAAATTGATAATGATTTAATGCCAAGAACCCGAAAATTAGTAAAAAAAATTAAAAGAATAAGTAGATAATGTTATATTATCTATTTTTTTTAATATACTTTGATAGGAGGGATATAATGAAAAAAATAGTACCATTTAAAAAGGAACTCTTTTTTAAGAATAATATTGCAGAAATAACTAGCATTTCACTTGAACATACTCTTCATCATGAAGAAGAATATTTAATTACCGGTGATTTTATAATAAGTGGGGAATACAGGGTAACAGATGCAAGCGTAAACACAGAGAGCTTTGATTTCAAAATACCATTTGATATTAATGTAGATGAAAAATATATAATGGATAAAGTGGTGATAGATATAGATGATTTCTATTATGAAATAATTAATTCTAATGCTCTTCTTATTAATGTGGAAGTAATGATAGATAAATTAGAAGAAAAAGAAGAACGAATTGAACTTAAAGACATTCTAGAAGACACCAAAGAAGACATATCTACTTTTATTGCTAATAGTAAAGTTGATGTAGAAGATTTAGTAGATGATCATAAAGAAGATATAAAAGACTTAATAAAAGATCACAAACAAGATATTACGGAGCTATACAATAAATATGATGATCAAATAGATGAAATAAAAGATAATCTTAAAACAAATGTTAAAGAATATGCAAGTGAAAAGAAGGAAGAAGTTATGGAAAAGATAAAAGACAAAATGGAAGATATAAGTGAATTTATAACATATCGTATATACATACTTCGAGAAGAAGATAACGTTGATACTGTATTAAGTAAATATAACGTTACAAGAGAGATACTCGAACAATATAACAATTTAAGTGAACTTAAAATTGGCGATAAAGTAATAATTCCTACTAATGAGTAAAATAAGCCAACTATTAAATAAATATGATATTAAACCAATTAAATATCAAAAACAAGGTAAAGTAACAATTGTTGAAACAAATGATAGAAAATATGTAATAAAAGAAAACAATCATAATGACGAAATATATAATTATTTAAAATCAAGAAGTTTTGATTATTTTCCTAGATTAATTAATGAGCAAGATGACGATTATGAAATAACTGAGTATCAAGATATGGTCAAAATGCCAGAAGAGCAAAAAATATATGACATGATAGAATTAGTGGCCTTATTACATAATAAAACAAGCTTCTATAAAGGCATAGATAATGATGAATATAAAAAAATATATGAAGATTTAAGTAATAACATAGAATATTTATATAGTTATTATAGTGACCTAATAACCATAATTGAAACAAAAGTATATATGTCACCTTCAGAATACTTACTTGCTAGAAATATTTCGGTGATATTTAATCGATTACAAAACGTAAAAGTTGATTTAGATAATTGGTATGCTATCGTAAAAGATAAACAAAAAGTAAGACATGTAGTCTTACACAATAATTTAGAACCATCCCACTTTATTAAAAATGAAAATAATTTTTTAATAAACTGGGATAAGTCAAAAATAGATATGCCAATATTTGATCTTTATAAATTCTATTTAAAGAATTCAGAATATAATTTTGAAGATATATTAGATAGGTATGAACAAAAGTACCCATTATTAAAAGAGGAAAAGATGTTATTGTTTATATTAATAAGAATACCTGAACTACCAAAAGTGACAGAAGATGAGTTTATAAATACAAATACAATAAGAAAAATGCTTTTAAACATTGAAAAAAGTAATTCTTTACATTTACCAAATAATTCTGAATACGAACCAAATCATCAGTAACCAAAAGAAGAAACACATAAATATATTAAACCTAGTTATAACAAATAAAGTTAAAAGCATCTGATAGAATAAGATAATGCATCCAATAAATAAAAAGCAAAGCCATTTTCCTCGGAACCACCAATTTCGATTATTACACATAGTATCACCTATGTTAATATATGTAGAATCATGATATTGGTATAGTTAAACAATAGATATTCTATTGTTTTTTTCTGTCATTTAATATATAATTAAAATAGTAGAATACTATATCAATAATATTTTGAGGTGAGTGTATGAAATTAAATAATAAAGGTATGGCAATATCAGGTATACTATATTCAATATTAGTATTGTTTTTAGTACTATTATTTGGAATACTAGCACTTCTAGCTTCTGGCAAATATACTTTTGATAAATTAAAAACTGATATAACTAGTAAATTAAGTAATAATGTAGATGATAGTGGTCTTACTGATGCTTCATGTTTTCAGTTTAACTATAATACACAAACAATAACAAAATATAATTTTTCATTCCCTCAATGTGGTACTAATGTAGTTATACCGGAAAGTATTAATAATGTCATTGTAAAATACATTGCAGCTGGAGCTTTTTATGGTGGTAGTCAAATAACAGCCAATAAACTTACAAGTGTAGATTTTAGCAATGCTGTATATTTAAGAGAAGTATATGGTGGAACGAGTTATGCAGACGGAGCTTTTTCTTCAAATAATATAACTAGTGTTAATTTTGGAGAACTTTTAAATTTAATTAAATTTGGAGATTTCACTTTTTACGGAAATAATATTTCTGGCGAAGTTGATTTATCAGGAGTTCCTAACATTAACGATATACCAAATTATATGTTCTATGGTAGTGGAATTACCAAGATTAAACTTTCAACATCAGGAAGTATTACAACAATAGGTGCAATGGCTTTTTATGGAAATGATATAACAGGTGAATTACCATTAAATATGCTTCCTAATTTAACTAGTATAGGTCCATGGGCTTTTGCAAATAATAAAATAACTTCCTTAAATACTAGTTCTTTAACAAAGCTTACATCAATTGGAGATGGTGCTTTCCATAATAATTTATTAGAAACTGTAAATTTTGGCAATTTGCCTAGTTTAACAGTAATTGGCAATTTTGCATTTTCATTTAATCAGTTTCTTACAGCAAACTTTAGTAATAATAGTACTTTAACTACAATTGGAACATCAGCTTTTCAACATAATACTATGACAAGTGTTACTTTTGGTAGTTCAAGTAATTTAACAACGATTGGGGCATCAGCATTTAGTGCAAATAATATAGCTGGTGCATTGGATTTGACAGGGTTAACAAAAATAAACTCTCTTCCAGATTATGCCTTCTTTTCAAACAGTATAACATCAGTATCATTTAATGGTACTAGTATAGGTGCAGAAACTTTTGCGTTTAACAAATTTGCTAATATTAATTTTAGTAATATGCCTAATTTAACGACAATCAATGCATATGCATTTTTCAAAAACACTTTACTTACTACAATTAATTTAAATACTTTGGCAAATTTAACAACAATAGGTTATGGTGCCTTTGGCATGTGTGCACTTACAGCTGTAAGTTTTCCAAATAGTATTACAACAATTAGTGATTATGCATTTGATACTAATGCCATTGCAGGAGCAATTGACTTAAGTTCTACTACCAATAAAGTAACAATAGGAATACACGCTTTTGCAGGCAATCAAATAACAAGTTTAAATTTATCAACACATGTTTCTTCAATTGGTGGGGGAGCATTTAATAATAATAAATTACCAGATGCTCAAGCTAACATATTTGCTCGAACTGCATCAGGAACTGAGGATACTACAATACTTGTAAGTTATGGTGGTGAAACAAGAAGTAATATTGTAATGCCAGCAAGTGTAACTACATTAGCTCCATATGCTTATAGCCGTAATAGTATTACATCAATTACATTTAGCAGTAATTTAACCGCAATAGGAAGTTGTGTATTTGGTGGAAATAATTTGACAGGCACTGTAGATTTATCTGTAATGCCGAATTTAACTAATATTGGAAGTTATGCATTTACATCATATCCAAGTTTATATTCTAACTATGCTAGTGGATACACAACATCAACTTCTTATGGTTATTATGGTTATAATTCAGTTTACTATTCATATGGAGTAATTTCCACTAGCTTTGGGCAAACTATTACAACAAGTGGTGGAAGTGCTAGTAATATAAATTTTACAGGACTTACTAAATTAACAACAATTGGTGATTATGCCTTTTCTTCTATGGGTATAACAACTATAACGGGATTAGATACTTTAACAAGCTTACAAACAATAGGAAGTTATACATTTAGTGGAAATATTATAACAAGCGGTTTAACTTTTACAAATTTAACAAACTTACAAACAATAGGAAGTTACGCATTTAGTGGAAATAATTATAGTGGTGAGTTGGATTTAAGTAAAACGCTTCTAACATCAATTGCAACAGGTGCTTTTTATAGAAATAATAGCTCATATACAAATACAACTACTATAAAGTTGCCTAATACTGTAACATCAATAGGAAGCTCAGCATTCTATCAATTTCATGCAACTTCTGTGGTATTTCCAAGTAGTTTAACGTCAATAGGTACTAATGCATTTCAATACAATAATTTAAGCACTATTACATTGCCTGCTACTTTAACAACAATAGGAAGTAATGCATTTTCAAATAATAGTTTAACAACTGTTAGTATTCCAAGTAGTGTTACTTCATTAGGAACTTATGCGTTTTCAGATAATAGTATAACAGGCAATATTGATTTATCTACGCTTAATCCTAGCATAAAAACAATACCAGGTTATTTATTTTATAACAATCAAATTACATCATTAACAATAGGAAGTAATATTACTACTATAAGTTCTAGGGCATTTTATATTAATAGAATTAGTAGTATAACTATACCTGTTAATGTAATTTCCATAGGTTCTTATGCATTTAAGCAAAATGATACATATCCATGGAGTAGTGTTACTATAGAACATAATGAGACAGTTTTAGAATGGCGTTTCTCTCCAAGATGGACGGGAATTGGATGGCCTGAGTCATTAATGCCTCCTTATGTAATACCAGAAATACTTCTAAGTACAACAAATAATAATGATTTTTCATATGTAGGAACTTATGCTATAGCAAAAGTAGTAACAGCAGGTTATTATCAAATACAAGCGTGGGGAGCAAGATCTGACCCATCATATTCTGGTTCAGGGAATTATCTTGGTGGATATGCCTCAGGTATAGTCCATCTTGAAGCTAATACAGAGTTATATGTTTATGTAGCTTCTAAAGGTGACTACGAACAAGGTGGTTATAATGGTGGCGGTAATTCTTACGCTATAAGTTGTTCTGATAATGGTGCTGGTGGTGGTGCAACTGATATCCGTTTAGTAAGTGGAACTTGGAATAGTTCAGATGGACTATTATCAAGAATAATCGTAGCTGGCGGTGGTGGCGGTGGTAGATCTACTAATGAATCTACTAATGCTGGAACTGAAACTGGTTCCGGGGGAACACAAACCAAATCAGGAACAAGCACATGTACAGTTTATGGAGGCTTTGGTTACGGTGCACTTGGCGATGCAGGTGATGATTATGCCGGCGGCGGTGGCGGCTGGTATGGCGGTTGTAGTCAAGGAGATAGCTATGCTGGTGGTGGTTCAAATTATGTATTTACATATAATTCTACTAAACCTGAAGGTTATACTCCAACCGCTAGTTATCAAATGACTAGCCCAATTTCGATTCCAGGCAATGCCGAAATGCCAAAATATTCTGATACAGGAACTATGATTGGTAATTCTGGTGATGGCTATGCTAGAATTACTTATATAGGTGAATCTTCCTAGTAAAGAAAAAAGTATGTAATTTAATTTATATACTTTTTTTTCTCATTATTGTATAATGATAATATAATAAGGATGTGTTAACATGATAGGACTAAAATTACCAAGAAAAGAACATATATCATTGAATAAGAAGTTAAATGCATATATAGCACCAGAAAAAGTATATATACCTCTAATAAGTAGTGGGGATATTGACATAGTACCTCTTGTAAAAAAAGGGGACTATGTTTTTAAAGGACAAATACTAGGTAAAAGAAAAGGAAATTTTAGAACTCCTATTTTTTCTAGTATTAGTGGTGTAGTAAGTGATTTTAAAGAAGTTGATCATCAAGTAAAAAAGAAAGTAAATGCTGTTGTTATAGATAATGATTTTAAAGAAAAAATAGATGCTAATCAAATAATTAGAAAAGATTTAAATAAATTATCAAAAGCAGAGTTTTTAGAAATAATAGAAAAATGCGGAATTATTGGCATGGGTGGAGCAGGTTTCCCTACATATGTTAAATATAATACTGATAAGAAAATTAATACTTTAATAGTTAATGCAGTAGAATGTGAGCCTTATATAACAGCTGACCATATACTTATAATGGAAAAATGTGAAGAACTATTAGAAACAATAGATGCTATTTTAGATATTAATGATATTAGTGAGGCAATTATTGCTGTAAGAGAAACTAATATTGAAATAATAGAAAAATTAAAAGAATACATGGGAAGTTATTTGAAAATTAAAATAGCCGAAGTACCAAATAGATACCCAATGGGATGGGAAAGAACATTAATAAAACAAGTAAAAAATGTAACTTATGATAAAATCACCATTGAACAAGGTATTGTTGTTAACAATATTTCAACCATATATGCAATAAGTCAAGCTCTTAAATTTAATAAACCTCTTATTGAAAGAATTGTTACTTTTACAGGTGAAGGCTTAAAAAAACCACAAAATATTTTATTAAAAGTAGGTACGCCTGTTAAAGAAGTTATTACATATTTAGGCGGTAGCAAAAAAAATACTTTTATGGTAGCAGGAGGCCCGATGATGGGAATTCTTGCTGATGATGATTTAGTAGTAACAGCAGATTTAAACTGTGTTTTAATATTAGATGATAGGGAAGAAGAACAAAGAAGAGAATGCTTAAGATGCGGTAAATGTGTAACCGTATGTCCAGTAAAAATATGTCCAGTACTTATTAAGGATAATATTAATAATATTGATGTTCTTACTGACTTAAGACCAGAAAGATGTATAGGATGCGGATTATGTTCTTATGTCTGCCCATCTAAAATAGAAGTAAGAGATTTTGTAAAAGCTGGAAAAATTAAAGTAAGTGAAAGGAGATAATTTATGGGACCATTTATAAGAATTAAAAATACAACAACTAAAATGATGGTTAATGTAATAATAGCTTTATTACCAATAATTTTATTTTCTTTTTATAAAAACGGAATAATACCTTATCAAAAAGGTTATACTGATGTATTTGGAATGATGTATCCACTTATATTTATAATGATTGGTACATTAAGTACCTTTGTTATAGAAACAGTATATGAAGTTATCTTTAATAAAAATAAAATAAGTTTAAAAAAGATAATAACTAGTTCATATGCTTATATGCCGGGGTTATTTTTAGCACTCATTCTTCCAATTAATACACCAATATCTATTCTAATAGTTGGCTGCTTTTTTGCAACCATTATTGGTAAGATGTTATTTGGTGGTTTTGGACAAAATGTATTTAATCCAGCTTTAATTGGGTGTTTATTTATCATGGGAACTTATGCTCTTACTATAACAAATAATGGTGGATATTTAAATAGTTATGAAGTAGATACTATAAGTTCTGCAACACCACTTTCTCATTTATCTACTATAAGTGGTATTGGAACTTATAAAGAAGTAGTGGAACCTTTTGGGAATTTATGGAATTTCTTTTTAGGAACTAAACCAGGTGCAATAGGTGAAACAAGTGCTTTATTATGCTTACTTGCATTTATATATTTAACTATAACTAAAACAATTAAATGGCGTATACCTTTAATATATATATCTACAGTATTTGTAATGACCTTAGGTATAGGCTTATTTAATGGAGTAGGATTATGGTACCCACTTTTTGAAATATTGAGTGGTGGTCTTATGTTTGGGGCAGTCTTTATGGCTACCGATCCAGTAACAAGTCCCGTAACTACAAAAGGTCAAATTATATATGCCTTATGCTTAGGACTTCTTACTGTAATATTTAGATATTTAACACCATATCCTGAAGGAGTACTAACAAGTATTCTTACAATGAATATGTTAGTGTTTATTATTGATAAGATAGGCTTTAAGAGTAGATTTGACATAAAGAAGTTAATTATACCTCTTACTGTAATTGTTGCTATAATAGGTACTATGACGTTTATAATCGCTGATAAATTTAATGTAGATGAAACGGTAGCTGATCCAAACTTTAGTATTAAAAATATTGAAACAAATGGCAGTAATATAATTTATACAGTAACTCAAAAAGGTTATTCAAGTCAGATTGAATTAAAAATAACAATTAGTGATGGAAAAATTACTACAGCAAGTGTAGTTAATCAAGGAGATTCATTCTTTAGTAAAGTAGCTGATGCAAAATATCTTGATAAGTTAATTGCACAGCAAGATAATTTAGAAAAGTGTGATACAGTAAGCGGTGCAACAGTATCATCAACAGCAGTAAAGAAAGCCTTTATTAATACATTAGATGATTACAATAATGGTGGGTATAAGAAATTTGATAATAATGATGTAACAAAAACACCTGATGAAACTACTAATACACCAGATAAAACACCAAATACTGATTTTGTTATTAATTCAAAAACACCAGTAGATGGGAAAATTATTTACAATGTTAATCAAAAAAGTTTTAATGGTTCTATGAATTTAGAAATCACTATTCAAAACAGTGCTGTAACAAGTATAAATATTATTAGTTATAACGATACATGTGTATCAAGTGCTAAATCAAATAGTCATTATAAATGTCCAGAATATATGTTAGATGGCTATGTGGATAAAGTTATTGCTAACAACAATACCGATACAGTAAGTGGTGCAACATTCTCAAGTAGTGCTATAAAAAACAGTGTTAATAATGTACTTAATGATTATAGAGGTACGACAAATGCAGGATAATATTAAAGGAATATTAGTTTTAACAATAACAGCATTTGTTTGTTCATTACTTTTATATCTAGTAATTAACCTAGTAGGAGGTAATATATGAAAACAATATATAATGGAATAATAAAAGAAAATCCTACATTTGTATTACTTTTAGGTTTATGTTCGGCCCTAGCAGTCACTAAAACAGTAGAGAGTGCTTACTTAATGGGAATATGTGTTTTAGTAATATTAATATTCTCTTCATTCGTAATATCTTTAATAAGAAAATTAGTAACAGATAGTGTAAGAATACCAGTATATATTTTAATAATTGGTACATTTGTAACTATTGTTGAAGTATTATTAAAAGAGTATATACCAGATTTGTATTCAGCTCTTGGTATATACTTACCCCTTATTGTAGTTAACTGCATTGTTTTAGGTAGGGCAATGGTAGTAGCAAGTAAAGAAAATGTTGGAAAGAGTGTTCTTGATGCAATAGGCATTGGTTTAGGATTTACTCTTGCTATAACTATTATAGCTTTAATAAGAGAAATTCTAGGTACTAACACCATTACTTTAATTGATAGTATATCTTCATTTACAGGTTATAAAGCTATTTATAAAGATATACTTCCTAGTACCGATATATTTCCTATATCTATATTTACAACAAGTACAGGTGCGTTCTTAACTCTTGCTTTCTTAATAGCGTTATTTAATAAAATAAAAGGGGGTAAGAAAAATGAATCTAATTAGTTTATTTATAACAGGTTTACTTACTAGCAATGTAGTTTTAAGTAAGTTCTTAGGTATATGTCCTTTTATTGGAACAAGTAATAAAGAAAAAAATGCCTTATATATGGGTATATCTGTAACATTAGTAATTGTTATATCAAGTATAATAACTTATTTAATGTATACTTATATCTTAGTACCTACAGATACTATATATTTAAAAACAATAATGTTTATATTAGTAATTGCTTCAATGGTCCAATTACTAGAAATATTGTTAAAAAGGTTTCTACCTAAAGTACATAAAACATTAGGTTTATATTTACCACTAATTACTACTAACTGTGCAGTATTAGGAGTAACACTTCTAAACATTAATAATGGCTATAACTTTTCTGAAATGTTAGTATATAGCATATCTGCAAGTTTAGGTTTTACACTAGTAATATATATATTCTCAACTATTAGAGAAAGAATAGAAAATAGTGACATTCCAGAAAGTTTTAAAGGAACACCAATTGCTTTAATAACAGCCGCAATTATGGCCTTAGTATTTTCTAGATTTACTGGTATATGATAGCCTATATTTTATTAATACTTTTATTTATATTAGTATTATTACTATATAAAAGAAACAATAGTAGTTGCAATCATAATTGTAATAATTGTAGTTTATGCCAAAAGAAGGAGGATATTAAATAATGAATGGAATAATAATTCTTACATTAACAGCATTTATTATAAGTGTTATACTTGTAATAGTTAGTGACAAGTTTAAAAAACATGATGAAGAAATACATGATTTATTAAAACTTCTTCCTGGGATAAACTGTGGTATGTGTGGCTATAATACATGTGAAGGAATGGCTAATGCATTATTAGAAGATAAAGAAGCATATAAAAAATGTAAAGTACTTCGTGGTAATAAACTAGAGGAAATGAAAAAATTTTTAAGTGAGGAGTAGAATTATGCCAAAATATAAGTGTGACAAATGTTCAAGAGAATACATAGGTAATTTTTGCCCAAATTGTGGCGATAAAAAAACTAAAAAAGATGAAGAATTAATGACTGATATGGAAATAGTAGCAGACATTTTAGAAGATACAACAGAAAGTATCACAAAAAAAGTTAAATTAGTAAATAAAAGATCCATTATAGGAATTATATTATTATTAACAGCTGTTATATTTTTCTTTCTAGGAATGTATCATAAAAGTGCATATTATAACGATGATGATGGTAATAAAAGCACTAATGTATATGTGCCAGAAGATTCGTATAACTATATAATTAATTCTAATTATTTTAGTGGTTATATGTCATTATCAGGTTCATTTGTAATAAGTGGGATATTAGTTTTAATATCAAACAAAAAGAAAAGAGATTAATTCTCTTTTTTGTTTCTAAGAAATTCTCTAAGTATTTTAGTAAGAGCTCTTTTTTCAATTCTAGAAACATAACTTCTAGATATACCAAGTTCTTTAGCAATCTCTTTTTGCGTAACTTCATCATTTTTATTTAAACCATATCTTCTAATTAAAATATCTTTTTCACGCTCATTTAATAACTTAAAATATTGTTTCATTGAAGTAATATTATCTTGCTTATATATATCTAATGCATAATCAGGTTTTGGCGTTTTTAAAACATCTAGAAAAGTTATTTCATTGCCTTCTTTATCAAAACCTATACCTTCAGTCAAACTAATATTTTTAGAATTTTTTTTATCGCCTCGATAGAACATAAGTATTTCATTTTCAATACATCTTGCCGCATATGTAGTGAGTCTTATTCCTTTGCTAGGTTTATAAGAATCTACTCCCTTTATTAAACCAATAGTCCCTATACTAATTAGGTCATCTAAATTATCCTTCTTATTATCATATTTTTTTACTATGTGTGCAACTAAACGCAAATTATGTTCAATAAGTTTATTTCTAGCTTCTTTATCTCCAGTCAAACTTTTATTAACACAATCTTCTTCATCTTCTTTAGATAATGGATCTGGAAATATATTATTTGAATAAGCACAAGCAAAAATAGAAAAGTCTTTAAATAATATATTTAATATTTTTTTAAACATATAACACCTCAGTTAAATATATGCATTTTATTTTATAACATTAGTATGTTGCGATTTATATCGACATAATATTCTAAAATGTCAGTAGAAGTAAACTTTTAGTTAAACATTGTGTTTTTTTATGTAAATAATTTATTTGTTGTTGAATAAGATAATTTAGTATGCTAATATGTAGATAGAGCAGGAGGAATAATAATGAAAAAGAAAATTATATCATTAATTATGGCCTGCTTATTACTAACTGGATGTAAGAGTGTAAGTATTGAAACTGTCGCCCAAAATTTAGAAAATGCAAAAAATTATAATGCTAATATCACTCTGGAAATAAATGGAAAATTTAATAACAAATTAATTGAGTTTAAAAGAAATAAGAAAATAACTATTGATAATATAAATTCTTCTGCAATAGTAGATGCTACTGAAATGGAAAATAAAGAAAAAACAGAAGAAACATATTATATAAAATCAAGTAAGGATGGTATAACAACGTATAAGCCTTATGAAGACTATTATAAATCAATAACAGAATCTAAAGATAAAAATTCTATATATTATATAACTGCTTTCATTAATAAAAATTCAACTTATCAGTATATTGATAAGAAGAAGGGGATAATACACTATGTAGTTACGTTAAATAAAGATCGTGTAAAAGATTTTTTGAATTCATATTATGATGTGGATTTTTTAACTAATTTAGACTTTGAAGTAACTGACAATGCAAAAATAAATGTTTATGTTAATAGTAAAACAAAGAATATAAAATCTTTAGATGTTGACTTTACATCAATAATAAAAATCTCTAATGGTAATTCTTCAGATTTAGATAGATTTTATTTAGAAATCAATTATAGTGATTTTAATGGGGCTAATAGTGTGGAAATACCACAAAAAGTTATAACAAGATCAGCTGATGAAAATATAATTAATGCTTATCTAATGGCATTAGATTATGTTAAAGCAGTTAATAATTTATCCTTAAGTGAAACAACAACAACATATACGGATACATCTTTAAATTATGGTAGTACAAAACCTAATAGTGTATCATTAACTGTGTTAAAAGGTAAGGTAATAAGTGGAACTATTGTTATAAATAATTATGAATTTAAAGTTGAATCTGGTGTAGTAAGCAGTCCAATTGCGGCACAATAAGTAGAGAAATCTACTTTTTTTAGTATAATAATGTATTTAGTACTTGACAATACCAAGTAGTAGGTATATATTATTAGTGTGAGGTGAGACATGAACACACAATTCAAAAAGGGTGTACTGGAACTTATAGTACTACTTTCTATTAACAAAAAGGATATGTATGGTTATGAGCTCATAATGGAAGTATCTAAAGTTGTAGATGTAAATGATGGTACAATATACCCATTATTAAAAAGATTAACAAATGAAAAATATGCCGATACCTATCTTGTAGAGTCAACGGAGGGTCCTTCAAGAAAGTATTATAAAATTACAGAAATAGGTAAAAATAGGTTAGAAGAGTTAAGCAGCAGTTGGAAAATTTTTGAGAAATCAGTAAATAAATTTATAAAGGAGTGTATGGAGAATGAATAAAAAAGATTTTATTAAAGAGTTAGAAAAAAGATTAGAAATTTTAGATGAAAAAGAAATAAAAGATATTGTAAATGAATATAAGGATATAATTGATGAAAAAGTAAAAAGTGGTAAAAGTGAAGAAGAAGCTGTAAGTGAATTTGGTAGCATTGATGAACTTGCTACTGAAATATTAAAAGCATATAAGATTAATCCAAAATATTCTAATTCTAACAAAGATAGTCTAAAAGATGCTAAAGAAAGCTGTGAAGGTTGGATTAAGGAAACAGCTAAAACTTTATCAGATACAGCAAAGGGTATTTATGATAGTTTGAAAAAAAGTAATAATGATATAAGTGTTGAATTAGTATTTGAGTTAATAATCAAATTTATATTAATGCTAATAGTACTTGCTATACTTAGACTTCCATTTGAAATAATAAATGGTCTAGGTGATAGCATATTTGATATGGCTTTTTATCCAGCCGATGAAGTACTTGGTTTAGTATGGAGATTATTTACTTCTATATTATATTTTGGTGTATGTATACTTATCTTTATCGCTATGTTTAAAGAATATGTAAATTATAATCAAAATACAGTTAGTGTTAAAGAAACAAAAAGTTCAAATGGTAAAAAAAAAGAAAAAGTAGTAGCCTTTGAAAGAGTGGAAAACGGTACAGAAAATGTTGCTACTCAAAAACCAGTAAAAGGTAATAAAAATAGTGGCATAAATAGTGCACTTAGTATAATTTATAAATTATTTATGGTTTTCGTATTCTTAATACCACTTTGGTTTATGCAATTAGGATTGGTTGTTGGCTTAGCTATTACTATATATTATGCATGTATTGGTATAAATATATGGGGCCTAGTAGTAGTAATGATAGGTCTTGTTATAGGAACAGGCTGGGCTACTGATATATTTATGCAGTTAACATTTAAAATAAAGAAAATACATTTCTACCCAGTATTTGTAAGCTTGTTAGTTATATGTATAGGTAGTTTAATATTTGCGGGCAATATATTATCATTTAATTATATAGATGAAGCTCCACAAAATACAGATTTTGAATATAAAACAGCAGTAAAAGAATTTACTTTATCTACATTAGCTCCAATTTCTACTTCTCAATACGATATGACTTTCGTGGTAGATCCTGAGTTAGAAGATAATGAAATAAGAACTGAATTTTCATATTATGAAAATTTCAGAAATGTAGATGACATATCATTAAATTATAATTCTAATAGTAATGTATATTCTTTAAGTTATATTCAATATAAAAAAACAGACTTTAATGATTTTAAAGATTCATATAACTCACTAATTGATAATTTAAAAGATAATGAAATATATAACTATGAAAAATTATCTGATGTAAGTATAAAAATCTTTGCTAATGAAAATACAATGAATCAAATAAAAAAATAGTGTAAATAAAAAAGAAATAGTGTCAAACTATTTCTTTTATTCTTGTATATATTTCCCAAATATTATATAATAGAAAACAAGTAGCAGTTAATATGAAGAAATGATGAATTTTTATATTAATAATGTGAAAAATATGATAAAATGAAGATGGTGATATGTGATGGATGAACTAAATAAGTCTTACGAAGCCATATCTGCTAACGAAAGTTTAAGTGAAGCTTTGAAAGATAATTTCAAACAGTTAATTACAGTCTTTCATCAAACTTTTAACGAAGTTGATTTATCAAACTTTAATGAAAGAATTAAAAGATTGAGAATTAAAAAGGGTAGTAAATATATAACAAAGGATTCCTGCGATTATAATCCTAAAGAAAATGTTTTATATTTAAATGAGTCAAAGTTACAAGATGCTGATGCCAAACATGAAATGATGTTTGCTGTTCTTACAATTATATCTGCAAAAGATAATTTTTATGGATTTGATACTGACGGAAGGTTAAAAGCCTTAAATGTTGGTGTTACTGAAATGATAACTAATTTTTTAGTCGGGAATGAGTGTGAAGATAATGAATAAAGAAAAAGCACTAGCTTTAGCTAATTTGACATTAGGTTCAACTATGAAAATAGAGGATGTATGCAAAGCATATTTTTCTAATGATAGTGAAGTAATAATGAAGGGAATAGCTATGCAGGTTAAAGAACCTGAAAAAATATTCGATACTATAGAACAAGCAAATTATGAAATTGAAAATGAACAAGTTTTAGCGACTAAAAGTAATTTTGGAAAGATTCAAAAAGAAATAGTAGAGCAAGTAATAAATGAAGAAAATTTATTATTTGTTGAAGCAAACACTGTTAATAGTACTATGACTATTAATGAAACAAAGGATTGTCCAGAAATTAGTGCTGCTAATGATATAGT
>Ga0172378_10002100_pt1 | contig 18597 bp, 13 predicted proteins | sample GrowelOW332metaG_FD_119755 | JGI IMG/M metagenome (GOLD analysis project Ga0172378, IMG submission 119755) | Groundwater microbial communities from an aquifer near a municipal landfill in Southern Ontario, Canada - Pumphouse #3_1 metaG | ecosystem: Environmental > Aquatic > Deep subsurface >... | reverse complement strand
GCTGGTTTGTTCTTTTCGAAACAGGCAAGCAATTTGCCAGCTCCTCCTATAACATTTGTGTCTTTGGTGCTACAATATCTAAGAAGCTCATATTCCCTCGGATTAAACCTAGAAATACCGAATGTCATACATGCAACCAACATTTCTCCGTATTTTAGTCCTATTCTAAAGGAAGCGCCTAGATTAGCTCCTTGAAGATGGTTTTCTTCAATGAAATTATTGGCCTCTTCAGAAGAAAGATTAGCAATGGAGCATTTTCTGGCCATTATTCTGGTGTTAGACTTTCCAAGAATCGACTTGATACGAGATTCCACTATCTCTTGCTTGTGCGCGTATTCATCAGAAAATACATGAATAAGCCTTATCCCTTTAGCCTCGCACATTACGGTCTTTTGTAAGTGAAATTCTTTATCTATTCGTTCATTGGCTGTAGAGTGCCAGTAGAGACCGTTATATTCGATGGCTACATTTCTGCTTGGAATAAGTATATCTAGTTCTTTTCCATTTAGCGTTATTCGATCATGACGAACTATATTTTCGTTTCCGATAACAGACGCAACAAAATTGCTAAGGTTTTCTTCTTCTATAGAAGATGAAAACTCTACAGGAAAGCATCTTGTGCATGGACTCTTTCCGCGAGAAACACGGTCCGTGTATGCAAGAGAATAGCTTTCTTCAACAAGGTTTCCGCATCTTTTACACTTAAAACGGAATTGTATTTCTCCTAATGGCGCGATATTTTTGGCACTTTCTAGCTCAATTCCAAGATCAGCAAACTCTTTCTGCCATCGCGCAAAAGAAGATGCACGTATTTGCTCTTTAACGAATGGAACTTGCATTGGGTGCGTATATCCCGTTCTTTCCTTAAGCGTATGCGAGGCTTTAGACCTAAATTCTGCATTCTGCATTGGGTTAGAACAACCGTATCTATTTTCCAGAGTTTTGACAGCCTTTTCTTTTGTCGGTGGGCTAAGCATCGGGTTGTCAAACCCAGTTTTTCTTATGCAAGAAGCCTTAAACTTGTCCTTAAGAGGTTTGCTTTGCATCGGATTTTCAACGCCAAAATTTCTTAGCATACTTGTCTTGAATCTATCAAGAATTTCTTTGCTTTGTAAAGGATGTGCTACACCATACCGGCTCTGCATAGTAGCCGCAGTTTTAGATTTTGTCTCTGCATATTGAAAAATATTTTTATGGCCATAACGAGCTTTGTTACTTTCGGCTAGTCTGTCCTTTATAGCGCCAGACTTCATAGGATTGCTAACACCATAATTTTTTTGTAAGGTCACAGCTTGTTTGGACCTTACTTCTGCACTCTGGTTTGGACTCTCTGTTCCCCATTTCTTTAAGGAATTTTGTCTTCGTTTTTCTTTTTCTTTTTCAATTTGTTCAGCAGAACGGTTCCTTCTTGTGATTAACCTTTCGTTCTTGCTGTATTTTGCTGAGCATGAAGCCGAGCAGTAGATCCTATATCCAATATTTATATTCTCAAAAACTGTTTCTTTTCCACACTTGCATACTCCTTCTCCGTCTTTCTTCAAATATGTGTCGTAGTATTCTTTAGATGATATTTTGTGAGCTCTCGAAAGATGCGAAGAAAGTCCTTTAAAATCGCGACATTCTTTTCCGCATAATTTGCAAATAACCATTATATTCCTCGCTTATTTCTTAATATAATATTAAACCCATAGAACGTCTTATTATAGAGGTCTTTATGGCAACCGAAACAGAAGTATTAGCACCGCCTTCTAAAATTTATTATCACTCCACTACTGATAACAAATCTTTTCTTAGAATGTACAAGTTCTTAAGAGAACGAGGGGTTGTTAACAATAAATTCTTTTTGGCACTATACGACAAAGATCTTATGGATGTAAAGCCTCTAGAGTTGGTAGAGCCAGATGGCTATATAAAGGCAAAGATAATACGTGAATGCGCGATAAATCCATGGTACTTTCTTAGGGAAATTGTTAGATTCAAAGTACCAGGTGGTATAAGCCGATACGAACTATCTAGAGGCAACTTAGCTGTGGCCTATTGCTTGTTAAATAACCTAAATGTGACACATATGATGCCACGTCAGAGAGGAAAAACTTTAAGCACTATAGGGCTCTTTGACTGGCTTTTCAGATTCGGGACTACAAACTCTGAGATGCTATTTGTTAATAAAAAGCAAGATGATGCAAGCAAAAATCTTCAGCGTTTCTCAGATACCGACCAATTATTACCTTCATGGCTTAAAGACAAACGTTCTAATGTGGACAAAGATAACACAGAAGTGTTTTCTAGGGAATCCACCGGAAATTTTATTTCTACCTTGCCTGGCGCTAATTCTCAAGATGCTGCAGATAAGCTAGGCCGTGGCCTTTCTGTGCCTAACCTCTGGTGCGACGAATTTGCATTCTTAGCCTTTAACAGTATCTTTTATAAAGCTGCGTCGCTTACATTGTCAAAGGCGGCTGAAGAGGCTGAGAAACGCAACAAGCCTCATTTTAAGCTTATAACAACGACTCCGAATTCGGTTGATCTTCCTGAAGGCCAATTCTGCAAAATGATGATGGACATGGCTGATACTTTTGATGAGCTGGTTCATTATGACATACCGCTTAATGAGCTTTCAAAATATATCGAAGACCACTCAGAAAACAGTTTTATTCATATAGAGTACTCTTGGAGAGCTCTGGGTCTTAGCGAAAGTTGGTACAAACGCCAATGTCGAGATCTTAATAATGATCGCCTAGCAATCAAACGAGAAGTTGATCTAGAATGGACATTATCTTCTGATAGATCGCCATTCTCAGAAGAAGAGTTAGAGCTTGTTTCATCTTTCATGGTGGAAGAAGACAGCATACTAAAGTTCAATACTGGATACAAGGGATTCAAGCTGTTGTTGCTTGACCCTCCAGATTTCTATAAGACGGTTTCTCTAGCATGTGACTGTAGCGGTGGTCTAGGGCTTGACAAAAGTGTAATGCTTGTGATAGAAAATGAAACCGGCAAAGTAATTGGCGGGTTCTACTCCAACCGAATCAACACTTCAGATTTCAGAGAGCTTATATTTACTGTGGCTACACGCGTGTTCTTAAATTCTACAATTATAATAGAACGAAACTCGTATGGCCTAAATATAATAACAGATCTTCTAGGAAGAGAAGAAACTAGGAAACGCCTATTTTACCATTACAAAGATGAAGAAAAAGCTGCTAGAAACAAGGCTTTGATTGACGACCTTAATGCACGAGTTTATGGCGTAGATACCGGGCCAAAAAGTCGTGAAGTGATGATTGATATTTTGTTTAGAAAAGTATCAGACAGTCCAGAGCTGTTTAGATTCCCAATAATAATAAAAGAGCTAAAAACTCTTGAGCGCAAGAAGACCGGAAAAATAGAACACACATCTGGCGAGCACGACGATAGTGTTATGGCTTTCTTAATATTTCAGTATGCCAGCACACTTTCTACGTTTAAAAGATTTATCAACAAAGTATTAGTGCGCCCTAAAAAACTTTCGTTTTTAGATGACTATGATAGTGGAAGAATAATTCACGAAACTTTATCATTAGAAAGACGTATTGACGCCAGCAAAAACACTAATGGATATAAGTGCGCGGCCAGTAGAATATTTAACGCCAACAAGTAGAAAATTATGAAAACAGAATTTTTTGAAACGTATGATGACAAAGAAGAAGAAAATTCTTCAGGTCTTTTAGGCGCTAGTTTTACTGTATCTGACGATATTAAAGTCAAATTTGACGCTTTAATGTTTCAGTTAAGCAAATTGTTTGTAGTAACTGGCACCACGCCTATTAACCATCTTGAAAGCATTCTTGATGATATTGAGCTTACAAAGTCGAGGCTTATTCCTGAACAAGATGGCGAACGCTTGAAAGTGATTAACGAATTTTCAAGAGACACCATGCTAACGGTTTTAGACAGCTTTAAAAAGTTCATGAATATTCCGGAAGAGTCCAACATTTTTGGAAATATAGAAGATCTTGTAGAAACCGAAGGCCGCGAGTTTATTATAGCGCTCTATGAGTTTTTTGTTATCTACCGTCTTGAGAATATCACGAATTTTGTTTATAACGTGATTAATCGCAACTTTAAAGACATTGCAGCTTCCTTTAAAGAAAGCATAAATCGTAAGGATATTTCTACAAAATCTGAGCGAAAGAAAATGAAAAGCAGCGAGCATGCCTTGGTCATAGACCGGATAGAAGAAATTACTCACGATGTTCTTAACGGAAATCTAGAAATAGGAGATTCTTCCTCTGCGCTAGAAACTATAACTGCTGGTTTAGAAGACAACTGGCACAATAGCGTTGTAAGTGACGAGCTAGATTCGACTAATATTCCTTCTTTATTAGAAGTTTATATAGGCGACCTTAGGAATTCTAAAGATGACCACGAAGCGTTTAGCATTTTGGTTATGCAAGTTAGAAGCAAACTTGTAGAGAAATTTGTTGCCAAAGTAAAATAACACCACCCAAGAAGGTTGTATGCAAATCCCGGATAGAAATGACAAAGAGATGGCCGAAGAAGTAAAAGAAAGCTTAGCTAGCACGGACAATGCTGAGCTCCTTGAAGAACTTAATAACATTCAAGGAGAAGATGCGGAAGAACTGTCTTCTAAGGCTAACAAAATACTAGAAAGGCATTCGTTCAGAGATGTTCTAAATGTTTACTCGATTATGTATTCTGATGCTTTTTTGGCTTCTATTAAAGAGACAGAAAGTATATCAGCCGAAACCAAATCGATAGCCTTTATGGTGCGCGATTCTTTTGATATGCAAGCTTTGTGCGAAGTGTACGTTGAAGCTGGACTGGCCGCTTACAGAAACGACCAAAAATATTTCAGCAGTATCACACAGAAAAAAGGTGCCAAAACAGATGGCGTCTACGAGCGCCTTGATCGTCTTTTTAAGAACAGCCACGAAAAATTTCCGCGCATTCAATCTCTTAAGGGTTACCAGCTTGCTCCAGGAGTTTCCGATAACCTTTGGCGTCATTATGCTATGGCCCTAGATGCTTTAGTGCGCAGAGATGGTTGGATTGCACGAGCTCACTATGTCAAGCAAGTTGTTATGAATGCTACGCTTATAGGAATTTTTTATCGTAATGGCGGAGAAGAACTTTATAAAGAAGAACGCCCTTGTGCAGACTGCATAAAAGCAATCTTAGCAGGGACCGAAAGATTCAACAAAGTCGTTCTTGACGAAATCTTGAACTACGAAAGCTAACGCTAAAGAGTTAATACTTTTGCAGAGTATTAACTCTTTATTGACAAGGAAGCACCTATGAATTTTTTTAAAAAGATAAACGAAAATGACTATATATGCGAATACGCGAAGCTGAATATTTACATTCTTTCGTATTATTTTGAAAAGGGCATGGCAGAAGAAAGGGGCGGAAGTGTTAATACTTTAGGAATGTTGTACATAGAAGCGTTCAAACTCATAGACAGCGAGCCAGAAGTGTTTGGGATGAATCTTCCAGTAGAACTTAACATTCAGTATTCTGAGATTTCAAAGGCCCGCAGACGCTTTAAAGACATGAACACAGAAGATGACTTCAAAGTTCTGACATCTTACAAAGGCGAATTAGTTATAAAGAATGCTATTCATGTCGAAAGCGCAGGAAACTCGGCAGACTTTCTTAATTCTCTGCTTTATGGTAAACTTCCAGAGAGCATAAAATATTCGGATCTTCCTGATGTTATGAGATCTAACGCCGAGTACAATGGGCTTAAGCTCGGTGTACCAAATGTTATAGTCGAAATAATGATGTCCGAGCTAGCTAGAGATAGACGCGACAATACTGTGGCATACAGATTTATAGCTGGAAAGACTGGGAAAGAAGACGGCTACGAAAGTGTGCGCATAAATGATATTCCAAGTATGTCTGGGGTTTTTCAATCTTTAGCTTTTGAGAATATAGATGCAAGTATAGGAAAAAGCTTGGTAATGAGCCTTCCTGGCCATAGGAACATAGCTGCTCCTACTGAAAAAATTCTGTATTTTTAAATCCAGTCATCATTGCATATGCAATGATGATTCTTTTATTTGGTGTTGACAGAAATAACAATAAGGTATAAGAATTTCTTCATTATTCAATAACAAATCATTAATGAGATTTAAGCGGCTGTGCCGTTAACCCTAATAACGAGGAAATGAGATGAGTACAGAACCAAAATGGCTCCATCCGAGTGTTACAAGCAAGATTATTGACAACGCCGTCGTTGTGCTTACAGCCAGTGGCCTGTCGAACATGTTTGTGGCTCTTGAGGCTGAAAAAGGTATGCCCAATCAGGCTACTTATATTTCGTCTACTTCACAGTATATCTTCTTGCTTGGTGATCCTAACTATAGCAAGTGGGGCCAAAGCGGAATGAACGCTATTAACTGGCTCAGGGCTGGTGGCGGCATCTGGCTTATTCGTGTAGTTCCAGATGATGAAACATTTGCGTCATTGTCTCTTGGCATTGGATACCAAGAAGAAGCCAAGTATACTAACGACGAAGAAGAGTATGTTTCTGAAACAATGACAGCAGATCAGATTACTCTTTGGAATGCTAGCATTGCTACGGCCAATACTGAAAAGATTGCCAAGGGCTCTTCTTCAGGAAAAACTTTGGTGCTTCCAAACTTTTATGTTGGCACAACAAGCGGAAGCTTGGTGAGCAGCGTGAATAGCAAGCTTGGGTTAATGACTGCTGATGCTATCAAGGTGTATAACAACAGCAACGGATCAAGCCTAGAGGCTTTAGGCGTTAAAAAAGAGACCACCATTTTGTTTGGTCTGCGCGCTACTGGCTCTGTAAAGACTGAAGCATTTGCGGCTAATGCATATATTAACAGCACTTCTTTGTTTGGAAAGAAATACGTTTCCATTTTTGCAAAAATTGTTACCACCACATCTACAGCGGTTCCTTCAGCTATCGCTGCTGTTAGCTACAGTTCTGTAAATGCCGCTGTTAAAGCTCTTTTCGCTGCTGGAAAGACACTAGCCATTGATGCTCAACTTAACACTGATGGCACCATCTTTGCATTCAAAGAATACGACACGTTCGCTACTGCAACCGCTTCTACGACTGTAGTGCCTTCTACATTAGTTAGCACAGTTTATGCAAGCGAAGCAGAAGCTATCACTGGCTTAGAAAACAATTTTGCAGCCAATTCTGACGAATATCCTGCAGATATAGACCCTGACCAGTTTAGTGTAACTGGTGTTACATTAACCGCAGGCGGTTTAATTTCCGGATACTCTTATGATGGTGTTGCCACGGCTACATCTAATACGGCATCTTTTTCGGATAATTTCATTTATATTCCTTTCAGTGGAAGTTTTGTTGTTCCAGTAACGGCCGCACGTATTGCCTCGGCAGCTTATGATTTTGTGAATACTAATTTCCGTTCATTCGGAAACAAGAGCTATGCTGCATTGTCCGACTCTACTGCTCTTGTAAGTCCTTATATCGGCACTACCTTAGACAGCGTCTATGATGGGGTGTCTTCTACAGTTCTTACTATAGTTTCGAATACTGTAGCTGGCATAGAAGTTGACGGCGTTATTCGTGTAGAAGCCTATAGCTCTGAAGCAGTATGGAATTGGTGTTACGAAGTCTTCTTCGATGGCACAGCTACTCCGGCTACCTCTTCTGATCTTGACGGTCTTTCGGCGATGACTGAACAAGAAAAAACAGAATGGAATATTCTTTATACTTCCAAGAAAGTAGGTCTTGGTAATATTCCTTCTACTGGCTCTTACAACAAAGTAAAACTTTTCTATGTAACTAACGCCAGCTCTGGGGCTACAATTTATAGCACGTCTATAACCAAAAATGGGAAAGAAATCTTTAATTCGACTAAAGCTGCTTCTCGCGAAGAAGCCTCTTTAAATGGTGCATTAGCAGATGATGGCACAAAGTTATCGTCCCAGCTTACAACATTCAAGGCTCTGTTCAAGACTACCGCAAGTTTCCAGCAAGAGTTGCTTGCTAGCACTTCTGGGCTTCGAAGCTTCTTAGTGGCCGCCAATCATTTGGCTCCAATATGCAGCGTAGTTGTTGGAGAAGAAGATGCTTCTGGAAATGTTTCCGTTACATTGACGGTAAAAGCGTCTAGTATCTCCAGTTATGCAGTATCCAAAATCAATTCTGATCTTGCGAGCATAATTATTTCAAGCGGGAGTTTGATCTCTCATCTTGACACTGCTCAGGTGGCAGCTCTTCAGCAGCAAGCCTCTACGCTTATTGGCACAGATGCGCTGTATTCTTCAATCGGTGATCTTTCCTCTACTATGCCTTCTATAGTGCTTAGTTTGCCTAAGACAGCAGCTTTAGCTATGGTTCTTACGCAGTCCGATGGCGAAGGTGATGTAACGCTTACTAACACTGCAGCTGGAAACTATGATATAGAGCTTTTGGCATGCAGCTGGGCTGTAGCTTTTACAGAAACTGCTAACAGCAAGCTCCTTTTGAAATTTGCAGTAAGCTTCTTGTCTACAGAAGATTCGAATACTCTTATGGGGTTGAATGACTCCACAAACTTGATGACTTTTGCAAAATCCGCCGTTGGCGAATACGTGGAAGAATCATTGTATGCTGTTCAATATGAAGATTCAAGCTATCAGCCTAATGCTAGCTACATTGAAAACGTCTACCGTTCTATAGGCCTCGTTACTACGCCTTATACGGACCGTGACAGTGACAATATTGTTCATTCTGAAGTCAAGACAGACTACAAGAGCGGATATATTGTGACCGAAACACGAGATAGTATTTCTAGTATGGACAAGGCTTCAATGCGTCTTAGTAACACAAGATTTGTTGAATTCCTAAGATTCTTACCGAAAGGTTCTGGACCATTCTACAACAATTTGGCTGTCGCAGTATCTTATGAAAGCTCTTATGACGACACTTATCCTGATTGGAGCATGCTCACCGTTGAAGTCATAGAGTTGTATAACAAATCTGAAATTGTGCGCGAGACGTTTAACGTGGCTTTGGATCCTGATGCTATATCTGGGTCTAAGACCAGTCTTTATATTGAAGATGTGATTAATCGTTATTCTTCTTATGTTACAGTTGTCTCTAACTATGACAATATTGTTAACTTTATTGAGACCAAATTAGCCATTACCAACGAAACTGGCGAATCCATCGTAGACGAAGATGGCAATACTGTTGTACCTTCTGTAGATAAAGTTGTCAAGTATATTTTTAACCAGATTACTTTGGCCGAGCTTAATGCTGCCATCTTTGGTGATGATTATGCTACGAGTTCTATAGGAGCGTATGCTTATACTGATGTCATGAGTGCTATTGGATACGACGCTAGCCTTTGTCATCTTGATACGTCTTTGACGGATACCACTGGAGAAGCCATTTATCAAGAGCCTTTTGTCTCTAAGTTTTATTTCTCTACGTTAGCTAGCGGTACTTCGTGCTATATGAATGGCGGATCACGTGGAAACGGATGGGGTTATGAAACACTGGATGGCAATGATGAGGTATCTGCTACTTCTACATTAGAGCAGGCTCTTATCGCAGCTTATAATGGTACTACAGACCCTCTTATTGCGAATGTGCTTTTCTGCGAGTTTGATGTTATCTTAGATGCGAACTATCCAGTATTGGTCAAAACCGCCATGAGCGAATTGGCTTCTCTGACTCGTAATGACTGTGTTACTATTCTTGACATGAACCTTGATTGTGCTAATGCAACACAAGCTATTGCCAAACGCAAAGAGCAGATGCAGTATAATACGTATTACACAACCATTTTCTCTCAAAGCATTAAGATCGACGATGAATGGACCGGAAAACCAGTGCTTGTCACGCCTACTTGGTTCTTAGCTACGAAGATCCCACAGAATGATGCTGCTTATACCGAAGCGCAAAACTTTGTTGGGCCTCGTCGAGGAATCATAAGCGGCTATAGAGAACTATCTTGGGTGCCTACTGAGCCGGAAAAGACAGAGTTGTACAAAAACCAGCTTAATTATATTGAGCAGGACAACATCTCTACACAATTTGCGACAGAAAATACTTCGCAGAAGGTGACTTCGCCTTTGTCTATGCTTCGTGCTGTACGTTCAGTTCTAAAGCTCAAGAGACAGATGGAGAAGGCAGCCCGACTGTACAAGATGGAATGGGCTACCACTGACACATACAGTCTTCTTCAGACTGATCTGAACAATATCGCTCAGAATAAAGTCTTGGCCGGCGGGTATGAGTATATTTCTCCTGTCGTTTCTGCTTCTACGTATGACCGTCAGCAAAAAATTTGTCGCGTAAAAGTTGACTTAGCATTTGTTGAAACGATCGAACGCTTCGTGTTTGAATTCGTGGTAAACAGAGCTTCGTAAAGAAAAACGGGAGGGATCCCACCTCCCTCCTTTTAACCTTTAACATCTTTATAACAAGGACAAATTTATGGCTACTACAGGTCAAGGTACAAATTATGGACTTTCGCGCGTGTCCTCTGGCGGAAAAACTTTCGCTCAGGCCGCTACGAAAAATGTAAATACGACAACGTTTTATACTGGCGGATTCAATACGAAGACGCTGCCTATGGACCCTCTTGTCACTGGTTTTGCTTTCTTCAAGTGGATTGTGCTTCCAAGCTGGTTCGAGAAGAAATATGACTGGTTTGCAGGTATCACTGAAAAGAATTTAAAATCTTTCCAAGGCAATGACGATATCGAAATTTCCCCGATCGGCCTTCAAATAGGCTTTACCGGAAATGAATCACAGTTCGCTGGTATAATGGGTTCTAAAGGATCCGGCTTTACCATGTCGCACAATGAGTTTTCTGGTTCTCCGGTAACAGAAGCTTATAACTACTGGGTGTCGTCTGTTCGTGATCCACACGCTGGATATGCTTCTTACTGTGCTGAGCACGGTGTAGACTATGCAGCTAGAAACCATACTGGCGAATTGCTTTATGTGGTGCTTAAGCCATCTGCCGGTAAGGTCGGCGGCTCTTCTCGTGATATTTCGCTTGATATCGAAGACGCTACGTACTACACTAATGTGCTTCCTTTGAAGATTCAGCGTAATCATTTGAATTACACTCAGGGTTCTCAAGATGCGGTGCAGGTAGAGCAAAACTTTGCTGCGGATCGATGGTTCGGAGCTGGCGTTTTGGAATATGCTTCTTCTGTTCTTTCTTCGTTTGCGGCTATTTCCTGTTTACAAACAGAAAATGTTGGCGATGAAGGCGGTGGTTACTAAGACTATTAAATACCAAGAAGGCCAACCTTCTTGGTATTTTTCTTTTGTTCTTCTCAAAAACATTTTAATGACAAAACTATAGGAACTCTTATGCACAAAAGTATAAAAGGAACAGCCACTGAAAAGAATTTGCTAATATCTTTTGCTGGAGAATCACAGGCTAGAAATAGATATACATTCTTTGAAAGTGCCGCTAAGAAGGAAGGCCTCGAACAGATAGCTTTTATATTTGGCGAAACAGCCGACCAAGAAAAAGAACACGCACAGCGTTTCTGGGATTACCTTGAAGGAGGAAGCTTAGAGATAACGTTTTCTTTTCCGGCTGGGACATCTTCAAACACATTAGACAACCTTATGGCAGCTGCAGAAGGCGAAAACTTAGAGTGGACTAATCTTTACCCTAATTTTGCAGCCATAGCCCGCAAGGAAGGATTCGAAGATATAGCAAGCGCATTTGAGCATATTTCAATAGCAGAGCGTCAACATGAAAAACGCTATAGAGATCTCTATGATAACCTAATGAATGGAAAAGTATTTTCTAAGGACGGCAAAGTAGTGTGGAGATGCCGCAACTGTGGCTATTTGCATGAAGGAAGGAGTGTTCCTGAAGTGTGCCCTTCTTGCCTGCACCCTAAAGCTTTCTTTGAGATTCTTGGAGAAAACTGGTAAAGAAAAAGTCATTATCCGTTTGGATAATGACTTTATTTTCTAGGCCCAACTATCAGGGCTAGCGGCCCCTGCTGTCTCTCCTTCTGTATTAGGCTCTGCAGGAGGGGTGTTCATAGCATCGGAGCGCTCTTTTTGTAACTTAAGCTCTTTCGTTATATTTAAGCATTGCAAAAGTAGCGACTGGTAGTCTACCCAATTTATTTGTGGCATAAGTTTCTTTATAATCTCTTGCTTAAGAATACCGCGAGAGGCTTCGTTTTCTTCGCTGGCTTCATCACCAAACATGGTTTGAATTATAAAGTCGGCTATACCTTGAACGCGACCAAATTCTTCTTCAGTTTTCCTGTTGTCAAGAATTGTAGGTTCAGGATATTTGACTGTGAACAAGAAGTCATCTTCTTTATTGTCTTTGTCCTTTTCATTTTTTAGAAGCTTTCTAAAGAGTTCTGTAAAGCCGGCATTTGCAATTTTCTGGAAACCTATAACAGTTTTTTGCACATTCCCGTTTTGCATGATAAGTGTTGTGGCGAATTCTACGTCGCTCATGGTATCAAGGAATGACGCTGGAATGCCAGTTCCATTAATAGTGGACTTCTTAAGAAACTCAATAAAATCGTTATTAAGCTGAGCCTCTTGTCCTGGGAATGTATCAAACTCTACAGCTTTCTTTCCGTCTACAACAGGAATATAAAGAGCATTGCTTTTTGTTACTCTGTTAAAAATGCCGGTTATATCGTTAAAATCGTCTAGAGAAATTTCCCGCATCTTCAAATCAGCAATAAATGCGTTAACAGCACCTTCAGAGTCTTCATCAAGGCCTGTGTCTATATAATACACGGTCTTGTCTTTTCCATTAATCACTTGTTGCATCAGAGCTGCAAGGATAGTCAATACATAAAGCTTAGCAAAATATAACACTGGCGCAAGAACACTTTCGCCATAAGCATAGCTACCTCGTTTCATGTGTATAACATCACCAGGACGCAGAAAAATAATAGAAGTCTTATTTACGGTATGATTGGCTTTAAGCATCGTATAGATAAAGTCACGAAATTGAGCATTTTTTGCTATGTATTTTCTATTAAGCTTTGTAGCTATACGTTTAGCAAAGATATCCGTAAGAGTCTGAAGACGGTTATCCATACTCATGCCTTTGTTGTTGGCATGATTCATAAAAGAATAAACTCTATTGGATGTATAAGTTAGGTCGCAAGCGGGGCATGCATACGGATTGGTATCCATAGAATTTGCAGTAGCCGAGTTAAAAACAACATCCAAATAATAATACCCTATAACAGTCCCGCCAACTTCTACCTTTATAACCTTGCTAGGCTCCAGATGGCGCAGGATAGAACCGGAGAGATTAATATCTGTTGCTGAAGAGCCGCTCTCAGTAGCAAACTCGTCGTTATCCTTAAGCTCACGAAAAATTTCAAGATCGTCTTCTAATAGACCGGAAATAGAGTTGTGCGAAGAGAGATTTAAGAATGAGTCAATTTCTTTTTCCCACTCTGAAGCTCCCAAAGGAGCTGGAGGCGTCGCTGTTTTATGTTCTTTTTCGTTAAAAGACTTGAATGCTTCTGCATCGAAACCGTTAAGAATACTTACATCTTCTGCAGCTAAAGAAGGTTCTTTTTGCTTAGCTAGTGATGTTGCACTTTCAGAGGCCTTCATATCGTAATCTGAAAGAAGCGTATTTATTTCTCGCTTGAACTCTAAAACAACAGAGAACGAATCTCCGTATTTTACTAAGTCGGCTAAGCATTTCCTTGAATGCTCGTCAGATACTTTATACTTCGTATCAATAGATTTAAGGCGTTCTTGTCCACTTTCTATAGCAGACTGATCTTCCCCGGTATTGGTGATATCAAAATTAAACTCGCTTCCAGAGAAAGTATTTGGGCTCATTATCATATCGCAATAAAGGCTTATAGCCCGGCCTATTTCAGGTATCATAGCGCATATAGAATCTATTGTGCGATAAATTTGAAAACGGTTAGCTTCATCGCCAAAGAAAAGGTTTATTTCTCCAGATTCTACGTTCTCAAGAAATCCTTTCGTTTTGCTTCTATGGTTGCGTTCGCCTGGTTGGCGTTTGTCGCTAAAATGCAAAGCATCAAAAAAGTCTATAATATCAGGCGAATTTCCCGTGGCAGAAAAGGTTTTAGACGACTTTATACTTGCACGAACTTTTTGTTCAAGTTCGGTAATATTCTTTTCTTCTTTTGTTTTGTCGTAGCCGTATACTTCTTTTTCGAAATGCGCATCAAGCAACTTTAGCCTTTCGTCATTTTCGTTCATATATTTTCCTTGCGAATATTGTCAATTATGTGTTTCTAAATGCGTTTAACAAAAAAAAGAAGTTGCCTTCTTTTTATACAAATAAAAATTCCGTTTCCTCAGATTCTGTTAGAATGTACTTTGCGCTGTATATGTCTGTACTTTCGGATCTAAGCAGCTGCATAGATTGTTCAACGTACTTGGCAGCCTCTTGCTGACAATTTGCCCCAAAGAATTCCTTACTGTTTATACAAACTGGGGAAGTTATTTTGCTAAACTTTTTTAGTACTAAAGCTGTGGCTTTTTGTATATGCTTTTTCTCGCCATTTTTAAACATAACACTCCTTTATTCTTTTCTTAATATATCGCTAAAAAGAAGAAGCACTAACGTATTTAACAACTTTATCACAATAAGGCTTTACAAGCATTATAGACGCTATTGTAGTCCAGAAGTCTTGTTTGGCTATAACAAAATCTTCATTAGATACGCTGCTTGATAAAGCCAAGGATCCTATCCAGTTAGCTAAAAGATGAAATAAAGAGAACGATTCTAAAGGAGCCGGCCATTTGGCGACTAGAACAGCAGATGCCTTTGAATTAAGAAATGAGGTCCATTGTGCTATAAGCAATTCATAAGGACTGATAGTTCTATATAGTGCAGCGCTTCCATCAGTAGGTGCGTATGATATGCTAAAAGTCCCATTGTTTTTTATAGAATCCAGAATATGCAAATTAGTATCTCTGTCATATATTTCTTTCATAGTATCTGCAGTTGGTGAAACAAATAGCTGCGCGAATAAGTTTTCCTGAACAGAAACCCAAGAAGTAAAAGAAGCGTGTATAGCACCTAGAGCTATATAGTCATCCGAACCTTCAGGAAAGGTCACTTGTTTTGAAGAAATAAGCGCTATACATGTGGCAACTTCAGATGCGCAGGCGCTGTTCCAGACAGTAGAAAAAATGTCTCCCCAAGGTATTATATTGCTGTAGTCATCTTCTATGGTAGAAAGTAAAGTTTCTCTGTCATATTCAAGGTACTTTAAAACCTCGAATGCTCCTTGTGCCTTCAAAGAGTGCTCTATTTTTTTAAGATTAGCCTGTTCTGCTGGTACTTCTGAGGCACCATTTCGTGAAAAGAAAAATAACAGATTTGCGGTAGTAAACTTTTGAATCGCACTATTTAACAAAGACGGAAGCTCGTGAGAGACGGTAAGGCTTCGTATGGAGGCCAAAAGACCCGTTAATTCAGTTTGCATGGCGCTTGTTATTTTTGCTTTAGATATATAAGGAAAATTATAGCCTATATTCCCTTCATCAAATATTAGTGATGCGCTATTTCCCAGATGCTCATTGTGGGTCCAAAACCCATCCAGGTCACCAACAGTCTCTAGCGGATCTTCTGCAAATAACGAATTAAGTCTTTCGCATTTTCCATTAATACCAAATAAGGCATCAATAAGCCATACAGAATTTTTCCAATTTATAATTGGCACTAAAGATACTCCAGAAGCATAGTCGCTAATCCAGTTGGACTCATTTGTTTGCCAGTTGCTCTGAATTTCGGCATTGTATGATGCAATAGCATCTATGCCAGAAGATGACACAGCCGATGAAATATCAAACAACCATGTTATGTTTCTAAAGAAATCTCCGGATCCTTCACTAGCATTTATTAAATTCGAAAGTGTTTCTTTTTCAATATCAGCCAAAGATGGAAACAACACAAACATTCTAGAAAGCATTCGTGCTGTGTTGTTAGCCATAAGAAACCTCGCTAGACGAAAGATTATGCGCCGCAACAACAAGAGTAGTGTATTTTTCTAATTCGGTTGTTAGTACGTCTGAATCTGAATCTAACGATTCTATAAACCCAGTTATTATGTTTCCCTTGGCCATACCGCTCACTAGCTCTGGAAGAATTTCTTCCACAATTAACAGAAGGCCAAAATACGAAAAATCAGTTATAAACTGTGTTTGTATGCATTCGCGATTATTCATTTCGGCAAATAAGCCGTCAAGGGCTATTTTTTCATCACGACTTAGCTCGCTGCTTCTTAAAGAAGCATAAAAACTAGTAGCCATATTGCTTTCAGTCTCATAGTATCTAACTATAAAAGGATCCGTCACAGCCCTTATGGCGCTGTAGTCTTTCGCCTCATAAAGTGTGCTAATTTCTTCTAAAGCTAAAGTTCCGGCATTAGCCGACACAAAGCTAGCAAGTGACGACAAAGTTTTTATAAACAAAAGACCATTGTACTTATACGAACCTTTATAAATACCTCTGTACATATAACCAAGTGGCGTATCATTCCCCCAAAGATTTTCCTGAAGAGAGTTTAATGAAGGATCAGAAATTAATGGACAAGACAACATCAAAGAAGTTTTAAGTTCATCAGCCCAGCTAACCCATCCAAGGGCAGATGTTTCTGCAAGCCTGGAGACATTAATAGCCGATAAGAATGCATTGGCATCTGTGGTGAACAGGTTAATAGCTTCAGACAAGCTTGTGTATGCTATATTACTAGAATAAATCGCCTTTATTTCGTTGTACGCAATTTTCCGGCTTGTAGAGCTTTCTACTAAAGATAAAGATTTTAAACTGGTACTTTGCTCATTAAGAAGAAACACAGACGGATCTTTGAGCACAACAGTAATATACTTAAAGAACCGTTCATATTCCACTGGTTTGATAACTTTAAAGTATTCAAGATATGCATTAACTATCATGGAATTTGAAAAACCGCTGGATCCGTTCATTAGGGTTTTAAGCGCAGCTATTCTTGCTTCTTCTGTGCTAGCAGAGTTTAGCATAGCTACTAATGCGTCTATCGTAAATTTAGAATCAATTACTAAGGCCGTTAAAGCATCGCTTAGCGATACTTCGCTATTGTTGGCTAAGGTCATAAGCCAATTAATAGCATTAGTCTTTTCATCGTCGTCTTCTATAGAATTTTCTAAGATCCAAGAAGCCAACAATGCTTCTGTAAGAGCCGAATTTATAGTCTCAGTACTCATCTAGGAGCCCTCCATTTAGCAGTCTTATTTGCACATTTTTTGCATATAAATCTTCGCTGTATCCTTCAGAAAGCATTCTTTCGTAGTCTTTCTTAGAAAACACACATAACTCAGGATTTACTGAGAGCCTTCGTTTTGGAACTGCCACGTATATGTTGCTTTTTGCGTTAGCTATAGTGCGCTCATTTTCAGTCTCATATTTGCTTGCTATTTCGCTTTGAAGGTCAGATATAAACGGAATGTCCATAAGCTCTATAAAAACTGGTTTCTTTAGATCTAGCGAATCATAAAGCCTTAATGCAAGGTCAGACCTTGGCACTGCTGTTTCTACGTGGCCGCTGTTGCTTGTTATCGCGTATTTAGATTTAATCTTGTTGGATATAGTTTCTAATTCTCCAGAGAAATCTTGCAAAGAAATTATACCCTGAGAGATGGCTTCAATACAGCGCCTAAACAAATCTTGGTCTTCAATAGCCAGTAGACTTTTTAAAGCCTTTTCATCAGCGTCTGAGGCTTCTGCAGCATCAGGTACGATGCTTTCTATCACAGATTTTAGTTTTAAAGTATTCATAATGAATTGTTGTCCATAGTACACAAGCAAAAAAAGAAGGGCCTAAAGGCCCTTCTGAGATTTATAGAAATTCCAGTCTACAACAAAGAAGCTTTTTTCACCAACACTCTCGTGCGACTCTTTAAGTAACCGATTGCGTTCATTAAAGAATTTGGTTAATCGTATCTTTCGAATTTTAAACAAGTTTTCGCGAACAATCAAACTAATAAGTGCGATTGCACTAGATGCGAGAACCAAAATTACACACAAGACAACAAAAGCATCCAATGCGTTCATTGAAGCAAAACTAATGATAAGATTCTTCATGGTTATACCTTTATGATAAAGTTTGTCATAATTTAATATAAACATGAAGCAGCAGAATTTACGTTATTCTTCTTCGTCGCTGTCGCTTGGGCTATCTTCAGCTTCTACAGTGGCGCTGCTGTCAGGTGTAGATGCGGCCGCTGGAGCTGCAAGGTCAACTCCCATAGAGGCGGCAATTTCTTGAGCTGTAGGAGCCATCTCGGGAGGAAGCACCACCACGCTTTTTTCTTCGTGATCTTCAACGCCAAATGGAAATTCTGCAACAATAGTTTCCAAAGTGACAATGCGACGCATGATTTGTTCGTCGTATTCTTCAATTTTCTTAGTAAAGGCGCTAGCTGCGGCTTTAGCTGTCTTCTTTGCTGAAGCTGCAAAATTTTCGACGGCTTCAATGACTGCAACATAGTTAGCGTGAACTTCTTGAAAAATTCCAAGAAAGTCCATCACAGAGTTTATACGGTGTTCTTCCCCACATGCCGTTGCCAAAATACGACCACGATGGTCAGTACCGAGGCGCCAG
>Ga0172378_10002099_pt1 | contig 18604 bp, 16 predicted proteins | sample GrowelOW332metaG_FD_119755 | JGI IMG/M metagenome (GOLD analysis project Ga0172378, IMG submission 119755) | Groundwater microbial communities from an aquifer near a municipal landfill in Southern Ontario, Canada - Pumphouse #3_1 metaG | ecosystem: Environmental > Aquatic > Deep subsurface >... | reverse complement strand
TGTCCAAATCCTCAAACTCAAGATCATTACCGACAAATCCATGCATCCCCTGACCAATCATTCTAAGTCCTTTCTGAAGAATCTCCTCAAAACTGCGGCCAATAGACATAACCTCACCTACTGACTTCATAGAAGAACCTATTTCGTGAGATACACCTACAAACTTGGATAAATCCCAGCGGGGAATTTTACAAATAATATAATCCAGAGAAGGTGCGACATATGCAGAATTGGAAGTGCCCATCTCCCCTATCTGATTCAGGTTGTATCCCAGAGCAATTTTAGCTGCCACAAAAGCCAGCGGATAACCGGTAGCCTTGGACGCAAGCGCTGAAGAACGACTCAGGCGGGCATTAACTTCAATTACTCTGTAATCACCGGTCTCAGCGTTAAATGCAAACTGAATGTTACATTCACCTACAATACCCAGATGACGGATAATATTTACAGATAAATCCTGTAAATACTTAACTTCTTTATCCGTCAAAGAACAGGTAGGTGCCACAACAATAGATTCGCCTGTATGGATTCCAAGTGGATCCACATTTTCCATACTTGCCACAGTGAAACAATGATCCGTATCATCTCTGATTACTTCAAATTCTATTTCTTTCCATCCTTTGAGAGATTCTTCTACAAGTATTTGTTTTGAAAAAGTAAAAGAACTTTCTGCCAGATCAATAAATTCTTCTTCGTTACTGCAAATACCGCTACCCTGTCCTCCAAGAGCATAAGCAGATCTTACCATAATAGGAAAGCCTATTGATCTTGCGGCCTTTATTGCATCTTTCATTGAAGTTACAGCATAACTCACCGGCGATTTAAAATCGGCATTATTCAGCGTTTCTATAAACAATTCTCTGTCTTCTGTGGTCATAATAACATCTACAGAAGTACCCAGAACCTGAACTTTATATTTATCAAAAACACCATTTCTGTATAATTCAGCTCCACAATTTAAAGCCGTCTGCCCTCCAAAAGCTAATAAAATACCATCAGGCTTTTCTTTTGCTATTATTTTTTCAACAAAATAAGTTGTTACCGGCAAAAAATAGACTTTATCTGCTACTCCTTCTGACGTTTGTATGGTAGCAACATTGGGATTTACAAGTACTGATTTTATTCCCTCTTCTCTTAATGCTTTTAAGGCCTGTGAACCGGAATAATCAAATTCTCCTGCCTGACCGATTTTTAACGCTCCCGAGCCAAGCACAAGAACTTTCTGCAATTTTTTATTCATAAGTTTTAATTGAGTTTTATTTACTTATTTAGGTAATATTAACTCACTAAAGTATAATAAATAGACGATTTATTTTAATAGAAAATCATCATCTTTTCCACAGACAATTACCATAAAGTTTAAATTATATCGTTTTATTATCTTATTTCTCAGTTATTAAAAAATAAACGACTCTTACCTCTTTTTTTATTTAAAACAGTATCTATTTTCTAATTGGAAATAATTCACAAAAAAACACAACATGACAAAATGAATTGACATATCGCTTTCTTATATTAAAAAAATCTTTGAAATAGCGATTCTCTTTTTATAGACATTAATATGGGCATTGGATTACTTCCTAAATCCGTTAACCTGCGTAAAATTTAAAAGTTTTATAGAATCACTTTATTTTTCAATGGTAACTTTTACAACGCTGGGATATGGAGATATAACACTTTCTTCAGACTGGAGAATATTATCCGGCCTTGAAGGTATAAATGGTATGTTACTTATAGGATGTTATACAACTATGTTATTTGCATTATTTCAGCAACTATTTGAAAAACAACAGCATTATCTTCCAAAACGTTTAACAGGGAACAAAAAATAAAGAATGCGGATAACAAAAAAGGATGCTTAATGTTTCCATAATCTTTTCAAACAACCAAATTAATTATTTTTCGGCTGCAGAATCTGTATCCATTTTTTTTGTTGCAGATGCCTGCTTAAATTTTGAGGCGCACAAGGAATTGTATTCATCCAAAGGAATTATTACAACACTCTTGTCTTTGCCCCATGTTATAATCAGTGTTTCACAATTCTCAGTAACTTTTTCGAAGTATCTTATAATATTTCTGCTAAAATTTAAAAGCGTTGTATTTATCATAGCTACATTTTAATTTTCATTTTCTCAAAACTCCACTATCTGAAGTATTTAATTAAATCCTCTCTAAGTTACTATGTTCGTTGGAAAAAATAACAAAAACAGGAAAAATATTTATTTTTATTCCTATTCATCGGTCTTCTTTTTATGTATACAGGTAAATTCATTATAAACTAACTGAATTAAGAGAATATTATGTATCAAAAAAAATTAATTATATTTAAATTAATAAAATAAAAAATACTTTTTTCAAAAATATTATAACACATCTAAACAAAATGAAAACAATTATATCCTGGTCAGTATTACTAATTCTGACTTTTTTATTCAATCCTGTAGTGTAGAAAAGGGAATTAATCAACAATCCTTTCTTTGGCAACAGAGAACCGTAAAGTATAACAATTACCGAATTCCTTCATTAATATACACACAAAAAGGGACACTTATGGCTTTCTGTGAAGGCCGTGAAGGGGGAGATTCAGGGAATATTGATTTACTACTGAAACGTTTTGAAGATAATGGCAAGACATGGAGCAACGAGCAGGTAATCTGGAACGATGATGAGATTTGCAACCTGAACCTATGCTTTGTCCTCCTTTGATAAGGTATCTTTGGATTGTTTGGGGCAGACTTTTTTTGATAAATCAATGTTATAATCTTCTTTAACAACCTCTACTATAGCATCAAACATTATACTTTTCTGGTCTCTAATTTTTAATTCGTTTTCCAGTGTGTGTTTTTGGCGCTCTAATAGTTTGACCTTTTGTTCCAGCTCAAAAAGTCGTTGTTGAGGGCTTTTCTCTTTCATGGTATTTATTTGATATTCTTGATCAAATGTACCAAAATTTCTTATCCACCTGGTAATAGTTGATGTAGATTGTATTCCATACTTACGAGCCAGAGCTGTTACACCAAGCTCCCCATTTTCATATTCCGAGACAATCTGGAGTTTAAAACTCTGTGGATAATTTTTCTGTGTTCTCTTTAAATAAGAACTTTCCAATTTCTTTTTCATGATCTTTTCTGATTTAGGTGTAACCCTATTTCAGAACAAGACATATGTCCGATATATATTGGAAAATATACATTCCTTTAAGTTCTTATTTATACCACTTGTGTCTTTTTAAATCTATAAATTAGTACTGATGTTCCAGCTTCCCGATGCTAATTTAAAATAGTGATAGATTGTATCTTCTCGTTCTTTAAGTTCTAGGTACATGCTCTTTCCTTCAATTGTATAACTCCGAGCCTCTTTAGGAACCCTTATTATTGCAGATGTTTGTTCAGGCACTATTGCTTTGTAATTAATGTTCCCATTTCTTTTCGTGTATTCCAAAACGATTTCTCCTTTTATTGTTGAAAACTTACAGAAAATTGAAGGATAGATATCCAAGTCTGGAAAAATATGAAATTCTTCGAACCCCGGTTTTTCAGGTTCTATGCCCGCGAGATATTTATACATAAGTGAAAGTGGGCCGCCGCTCCAGGCATGGTTGTGCGACCAGTGTCCAACTTTGAATAATTCCCAAAGAGTAGTGTGGTAGGAGTCAATCATGAGTTTGTAGCGTTCTTTCATTCGTGTAAGCGCCAGCTCGGTTTCACCCATCATAAATAAGGCTTCTTCCACGTATTTTTCCATATACGGACTCGAATGGCGGGTTTCAAATAAAAGCTTTTTTAATACAGGGTATTTTGATTGATCGGCAATTCCTGCAACAACAGCCAGCCCATTTCCCCGATCGTCGGTTTCTTTTTTGTAATTGGGCGAACGGTAGCCTTCTTCTGTCCAAAATTCGGTATTTAGGTGCTGTTTGATTTGAGCCATTTGTTGCAGGGCTTTTTGTTGCTCTGCTGGTTCGTTCATGTATTCTGCCATTTCGGAGAATCCCTTTAATGCCAGATAGTACCAGATATGTTCCAATAAATTTTTGTCGATCTGCTCACCCCAGTCGGACCAATTCCAGCCGCCTTCTTTGAAAGGGACTGAGCCGTCGTCGTCAATTTGCCACAGGTTTAAGTATTTTTTTACACCAGGGTACACTTTTTTGTACAATTCCTGTTCTCCGGTATATTGTACAAAATGACGAAACCCAAACCAACCAATACTTGCCAGCATTTGTTGAGGTAATTCTTTGTCCCAGTTTCCGGCAGGGATGGGAGAGAAGAGTGTACCATCGGCTTTTTGCCAGTCCATCAGTTCGTGGATGGCTTTTCGCGAAAGATCGATGGCAGCTTCATCCATGGCATAAAAACTCTCTTCCATCTCTAAAACCAGGTCGCCCCACCATTGTGCACGTTCTCTGTCGGGGCAATCCATAAAATTGTCGCGCATGGTAACATACAATGTGCGTTCTGCTTTTTTCTTCAGTTTCATTAAATCTTGATCGTCAACCAAAAAAGTTCCGTTAAATTCCGAATCATAGCCCGTTTCGCGGTATCCTACTTCCAGTAATTCAATGCCTTCTTCCAAGTCGAAATATACTTCTTGTCCGTTAAGCCATGGTAAATGTTCGTATTGTTGAATTCCTTCTGTTGTAATGTACTCTGCCCGAAGTGGTACATCGTTTAGGTTGTAAAAATTATCGGTTGTAATCTTTATTTGTTGACCAGATTTTGCTTTTACTTTCATCCAAAAATGAAATTGCATGTTGTAGGGAAGTTGCATGGATACCCGATTGCTGTCGCGTTTAAAATCGGTAACTTTTGTTAGACCAAAGTCTTTCCATTGTGGAATGGGACGCTTAACGAGATTGTTCCAGGGGGCTGCACCTTCAATTCCAACTTGTATTGCATTCTTCCAATGTGTATCATTGAATCCCGGAGTTTGCCAGTCTTTATCGAAATTATTGGCCTCAAAACGGACATTACTTTCCGGAAGTCGGAAATTCTTTCGGGGCTCGCCGGCATCTTTGAAAGCTTCTGTTTTTTTTATTTTCCAGGTATCGTCGCTAATAATTTGTTCTTTCCCGCTTTGGCAGTCCATGTAAAATCCAGCCATTTGGCTGTCGTTGTGAGAAAATCCGTGACTTCCAAAATACCAAAGTTGCACGGCAATTGTATTCTCTCCTTTTTTTAACCAGGGAGCTAAATCAATTTCGTCGAAATAAGTATCTTTTGGGTTTGGCCCTCGTTTTAATTGTCCTTCTAAAACGGCCAATTCGCCATTTATCCATAACCAGTATTTGCTGTCAGCTGCTATTTTTGTGATGGCAAATTTAGGTTTTTTATTGAGTTTGACAGTTTTTCGTAGTTGGTACCATTGGTTTTCCCCGTGCTCAAATTTGGGGAGGGTAATCCATTGCGCATTTTTTTTTACAGGCGATGAACAGGCAAAAGTTGTCAGAATTAACAATAAAATGAGTAGCCGATTAATGAGTTGCATTCTTTTAGTTTTTATTCTATTGGAAATAAGAGCTTTGCTGATGAAGTCACATTGCATTTTGTAAAACTCCAGTTTGTTAGAATACTTTTCTTTCAATTTGTTTATTTAATGGTTTTATACCTGTTCAACAATTTCTTCTTTAAAGCGATCCCAATAAACTTTTTTATTCTCCCGCTGTGCACGGGTTGCCATTACCTGGCCAACAGAATGCCAGAATCCAGTATGAATATTTCCATTTGTATTTTGATTTCTACTCCTCATACAATCGATCCAGTTATCGATATGGAATTTACTGTCGTCGCTTATACTTACCGGAGGTAGTTCCCCGTTGTATCCTTCTTGGGTAGTAATCATTTCTGCTTTCCCACTTTTTACAGCCTCTTGTAATCCACTGTAAAAATCAAATCCACCAGAAAGTTTTTGATGTTCAGGAATTAAAAACCACCTTGGACTTCCCTCTCCACCATGGGCGAACAGTGTAGCATCTTTCCCTTTAATGCAAGAATAATCGCCAAATTTATTTGCATAACTTGAGGAATATGAATAAAGGAAACCCGCCTTTTCATATGTTGCAAGTGCCTGGAAAGTATCTGGATTCTGACGAATATCGGGCCAACCAAATATTCCACCGTTAGCTACCATGGAATCGGGGATGTCAGTATCCATATAAAAGTTAACCAATCCAATACCATGGCTCATCCATTGAGAGGTAATCCCACCTGAAAATTCACGGAATATCCTAAACTCAAAATAAGCCCACGGGTCAAAGGGACGGTAAGGTTTCCCTAACAGCCATCTTTCCCAATCTGTATCTTCTTCCCTGATGGCTTTAACATCTAGGTCATTGGGGTCATGCCACCTATGGTTGTTGTCATTCCATGACTGTTCAATTTTGGTGATTTCACCTAATCTCCCTGAGCGAACAATATCACGGACTTTTTGTTGAATCGGGTCGCTTAACCATTGAGAACCCATTTGTACTACTTGTTTGGAAGCAAGGACAGCCTGACGTGCCAGTTTTGCATCGGCAACATCGTCAGCCATAGGTTTTTCACAATAACAGTCTTTCCCGGCTTTCACCACTTCAGCTAAAAGTTTGGCATGTTGAAAATCCCCGGTTCCGATCATTACAGCATCCAGTTCTGGCATGTTCAGCATCTCCTCAGAATATTGAAATTGTTTAACATCTGACCCGAACTTATTTTTGCAATTTGCCGCAGTTTTTTCACGGTTCAATTTCCATAAGTCGCAAACTGCAACTACTCCCAGATTTTTATCCTGTTCCGACATTTTTACCATATTTTGATGCCCCCTGCAACGTGCCCCGCATCCTAAAAACCCAATATTTATGCGGTCGTTCGAACCAATAATTTTTTTATATGATGCGGCAGTCATCGAATTTGCTGTACTTAAAGGCAGTGAAGCACCAGCTATACCTATTGCGGCTTTTCCAATAAAATCTCTGCGTGTTAAATCCTTTTTTGTCATATTCTATAATTTTAAATTAAAAATCTTTTGTTTTAATATTTTTCTAAGTATTCTCAGTAATTAATAAATTCCGTTTTGCCAGGTTGATTGCAAATCATTCTTAATGTCTTAAATTCATCCATGTATTCATTTAAATTATTATCCTTTAAATCCCGTCCTGACATCGTAACAGGATGAATGAATTTTATCGATTTCCCGGTTAATGCCGCTGCCAAGGAGATATCGCCCCACATAAGAAATCCTGGCAAGTGGATTCCCATTCCAAAAAAATCGAGTGATTTGGATGTGTCGAATAAATAGCTTGCAGGGGCATTGCGTAAAACAATAGATTCAATGTCCTTTTCAAAAACACCCAGAAACAGACCGGCAAGACCGGCTTCCTTACTCCCATCCAATTGTATTTTTTCAGCTTTAAATTCTGTATGAAGAAAGTCAATCACTATATTGAGTTCTTTGAACCATTCCCCAATCACGGTTTTTTCGAACCATAATAACGATCGGGACATTGTGCGCAAATTTCCATTTATATCAAAAGTCCTCGAGGTAGAAGCAACTTCTCCTGTGCCGGAAAGATCCACGACTACAACTCCTTTACCAGATTCAATTATTTGCTGGATCAGTTCAGTAGGAATATTCCTTTTTCCTTCTGAATTGGATATAATAATAAATTCTTTAGAGTTGCTTGTTGGAATCCTCAGCAACACAGGGATAAGCTTATTGTCATTCGTTTCCAATGCGAATCGATACCACCCATTCTTTATAGGGAATTTATGGACTGTTTTTAATTCTGTTTTATCATTAACGCCTAGAATTTTACTTAACTCTTTTTTCTTATTTTCAATGTTTATTGATTTAATGGAAAGCAAATCTTCCCTTAGTTCATTCCCCTTTAATTTGCAAAATTCTTCTGTACTAAGAATCCGTGGATCTCTTTCCCCTTTAGAAAATACCATCAGTTTTTCCGAACGAAGGAGTTCAAACTGAATTTCATTTTTTGGAGAACCGCTACCTGTTTTTTTTAGGTGTAAATCAAACCATCCCAACATGGTTTCCCGGTCTTCTTTCTTATATCCATGAGGTAGGTCAAAAACCTGATAACTTATATTATTTTCAGCTTCATACATTTCAAATATTGAGCGAGCATTTTTGTAACTGCGTATCATTTCTGATGGATAAAATGCGGAATTAGCATCTTGTTGATGGTTACACATTTTTATAGCTCTTGGTGCAACAAGAGCAAGGATTCCGGCTTCTTCAGTAAAGGTCAGCCCTCCTGGCAAGACTTCGCAAATACAAGGTGATCCCATGATATACGACTCGAAAGTACCCGCACTAACAACCGGGACTGCAGCTTTAATGCGTTCATCCATTGCAGCCAGCCACATCGTTTGGTTTCCACCACCACTTGAACCTGTAGCACCGATTTTTTCAGGATCAACAAATGGTAACGAACATAACAAGTCAACTCCTCTTTTATTGTCCGAAACCTGAAGTCCCATTAACGTTTCACCTATATTCATCAGCGAATTCCCAAGATTGTTTTCATCGCCATGGTCTCCAAATTCGCCATGTATGGTAGACCGTTCACCTGCCCCCCAAGGATCAATGCAGAGGGCTACATACCCATTCAATGCCAACGTATGCCCAACCGATTGATATTTGTCGTATAACTTGCCCAGGATTGAATGTCCCATCATAACAATGACACCAGGGAATTTCCCTTTACCTTCAGGAATGTATAAATTGGCAGTGGCATAAATTCCGGGGCGTGTTTGAAAAAATATATTTTTAATGGAGTAACCATTCATTTGAATAGTTGCGGTCTCATTAATATTCAGTGGCAGGTTATGATCGGTTACAATTCCCGTTCGTTTAATAATTTCCTTTTTAAGGTTTACTCTATAAGTATCCCATTCTTTCTTTGTATCGGGGAGTTGTTGTAGCATAAATAATTTTGCCGCTTCACATTTTAACCTGCAATTAATCAGGTCGGTATGGTTTTCATTAAGTATATTTGGCAGACTATCAATGCTTTCAATAGAATAATTTTGTTGCTTAGGCAAAGTTTGACCGAATGAAAAGGGTGCATTAAATAAAATTATTCCTATCAATATTATCTTAATAGATTTTTTAGATTTTGTCATGTTTGTTTTTTTATTAATTATTCTTTACTTCTATCTTCCCCATCGGATACCAACCGTCTTCGGTAACACCTTCAATGGCCAGTTTAACCATAGGCTTATAGGTGGTAGGTGAAACAATTCCTAATTCAAGTTGATATATTCCAATTGGCATATCATACGGGATATAAAGGTTATCATCGTATACAACATCTCCGGGTAACCAGGTTTTAATATCAACGCAAGCAGGCAGTATTACTTCCTTATCCGGATTGATTATCCGAATGACCAAAACGTAATCTTTATAAATAGGTGCTACTCCTTTGTTTTCCCACCACGAGGTTATCGGTAACTGTCCCTGAGGAGATACAACAGAAGGAAAGGTGAATTTGCGGAGAACATATCGGTATCCCATTTTATTCAGCCATTTATTTACCAGAGGATTCCACTCTTCAGGCACAGGAGAGCTTTTGGCATTAAAGGAAGAAATATGCCATTTAAGGGCCTGTCCAAATATGTATTCCACTGTTTCATCGTTATATTTTTCTTTTTCCTTCCAACGTAAAAATGTCCCGCAAATCTCCATGGTAACTGGGGCTCTTTTCCAGGCTTCGCTCATTCCACTTTTAATGATGTGCTGCGGATAAATATCAAGCATATGACAACCCCAGCCGGGATTAAATCCCATATCGCCAAGGCAATCTATTCGCCAACCCAGGTGCTGCATTTCAGGGCCGGTTCCGTTATTACTGCCATTGGGCCAATAAGCTGCAACTTTTGTATCTTTTACTAAAAAAGAAGGATCTGGTGGATCTCCGTTTAACGGTTGAAAAATGAGATGCGTTTTTTTAAAATTATCCAGATAAATATTTATTAATGCCTTGCGGGTTTTGTCGGTCAACAGGTGGCCACCTGAGCCCTCTCCCCAATAGCCTATAAAAGAAATATCCACTGATTCTAAATTTGGATGTCCATCATATCGTTGTCCTAGGTTTTTGATCATTCCTCCAAAATATTTTACATACAGTGGATTCTCAGGATCAACATTCCAGTGTTTACCCTCCAGTCCTTCTTCTTCGCCTACCATTTCCCTATACCAGTCAGGAACATCTTTTTCTTTACTTTTTTCATAGGGAGATATACGCAGCATTAGTGTTTGTCCACGTTCGGCTGCTATTCTCATAGCTTTGTCAATTATTTCCCAATTATATTGTTCCGGTTCAGTTTCCAGAAACCGCCAATTCACCCGGAAATAAGCAATCGTGGTTTGAGGATAATTTTTATTTGTAACGTCACCATCAAACGGCTGATATTCAATCGGCAGACCTTCTGTCCAACCAATCCCTTCATTCAACTCATCACCGTTGAATCGTTGAAAGGTTGTAAATCCTATTCCCGGATTGTTTAGCACATCAAAAATTTCGACAGGCCTGACAATTACAATTTCAGGATCTTTCTGTGCTTTTGCAGTTATAAGTCCGGCTAATACAAAGATTAGTAATAAAAAAGTATTTTTTCCAGTCATAATGGTCTAAGTTTAATTTTGTGGTATTAGTTTTTCCAATGCTTTTATCTCCCAGTAATTTTCTCCGGTTTTGATATTATTTAGTATCGCAATGCTTTTTCCGTGATATTTATTTGACACCCACCTTTGACCAAACACCATCAGGATCATTTTCAAGCCAATCCTTTAGGAATGATTCTGCCTGCGATAAGTTATCTGTTTTTTGCGTCGTCCATGCTGTTACCATACTGTTTGCAGGATATGAAATCATACCCGTCTTATTTCTCTGCTTGTTAGATTAAATTATTTTTTCGAGCATCTGCTGTGTATCTGATTCCCCCCCATTTTCCGAAGCTTAGATAAAAAAACCTATCTTCTAATCGGGCATCGATATCAGCTTCATAAAGTTTGCCTACCCCCATATTTTCAGGCCATAGTTTTGCCAATGAAAGATAATTTAGTGCCTTAGTAAAATTCGTTTTGTTCATTTCAATTAAAGCAAGCATGAATTGTGTCTCTTTATACAAATGCCTCCCTTCTGTAGCTCATTCATTGGGAATGACAACTATTTTTTCCGTAAAGAATCCGTGTTTTATACTGTTTATTTCAAAAAAAAGGCTTTCTTAAACCAACTATCCCCGGGGCAGAGCTCTGAGGAATTCATCGATTAATCTAATTCATATACATTTATTTCAATCCGGTCCATTTTATATCCTGTGGGAAACAGTTTGCAGCAGCAGCCTGAGCGGCTACTATTCCTGCAGCTTCTCCCATTGCTACAGCATTACCAGTAACACGATAACTTGCATGCGAAAAAAAATCACCACTTATACAACGTCCTGCCATCATTAGCCCATTTACATCTTTGGCAATCAAAGATCTCAAAGGTATATCATAAGGTTTGGCTTCTACACTATATGTTGTGTACCCTTTTACATGATAATCAAGGGAATGAATATCAACCCAATAAGTTACTTTGCATACTGCATCATCAAATTCTGCCCCTTTTACAATATCATCTTTGGTCAGATAATACCGGCCTATTATTCTTCTACCTTCCCTAATGCCGATCTGGGAGCCAGTTGCCACCAAACGAATATCTTTCCATACACCTCCCAGGCTACGCAACCCATTGATAATCTTATTAACTTCAACTCTGGCTCGAATGGTTGCATTTGATAACTGTTGTGCATCTAGGGGTGAAACCCCATATTCGTGATTGGCCATCAATGCCGTAAAATCAGGGCGTATGGCAAATAATGTTGGATTTCCATACGAAGGTGTAAACCCTAGTTTTTCTATTTCTAATCTAAGATATTGTTTGTCTTGAGAGCTAAAGTCATTTTCTGATTTAAGATATTCAAAAACATCTTTTGTTTTTATGCCACAAACAACTGCCATTAAAGACATTGGCTGCATTTTTTCTGTCTCTGCCCTCCCCAGATCAAATGAGCAACCGGCTTGTGCCGCTAAATCACCATTTCCCGTGGCATCAATAAAACACTTCGCTTTCCATGCTTCCCTTCCTGAATTACTTTCTGTAATAATAGTTTCAAGTATCTTCCCATTTTTAACTGCAGCAACAACCCTAGTATATAGCCTTACATCCACACCAACTTCCATGCAAAACTGTTCCAGTATCAGTTTCATGGCTTCTGCATCGTAAATTTTAGGAGAAAGCTGTGCATCGGTATTCGACAACCGGTTCATTATTTCCTTCATAATCCCGTTTTTGTTACTATAGTCAAGAATGTTGCACAATAATCCTGTTGTCCAAACCCCTCCAAGGCATCCATATAATTCAATCAGACATGTTCTTGCACCGCTCCTTGCTGCTCCTATTGCTGCTGCTATACCGGCAGGGCCGCCACCACATACAATTACATCATATTCTCCAACAATATTAATAGCACGGGAAGCTTCCTTAATACTAAAAGCATTGCCTCTTTCCAAAAAATGATCATTTCCAATGACTATCCCAGGGATAAGCGCAGTACCTGCTCCACTTGCCGTTATTTCTAAAAATTTACGTCTATTAAATTTCATGTTAATCTGTTTTTCGTTTTAAACCTAAAATAATAATACTGCTTATCTCTTTGAGTCAAGTAAGCCACCGGTAGTAATTGATTAACAGCGCAATAAATTCATCGTGGAAACATATTGTACTTGACTCATAATCAATTTATTAAAAGATTTTCGCTTGAACGAAAGAGATAACAGTATAAATAAATATAGTTAATATCCTGGATTCTGCATTAGATTTTCATTGATTAATAACTCTATAGTACTCTCAATATGTTGGACCAGAAATCTTTGTTTTTAAGTTGAACTTAAGCTGCATCATGATAGATTATATTTGGCTTCATTCTATTAATTCCTTGATGATCTCGATTGTGGTATCGTTCGATCCATTTTTTAATTCCTTTATATAATTCCAGACCATTATTTACAGGATTAAGATAAATGTACTGATATTTTATTGTTCTCCAAAATCTTTCTATATAAATGTTATCCAAGGCCCTTCCTCTGCTATCCATGCTAATTTGGATATGCTCTGCTTTAAGATATTCAATGTATTCTTTACAGGTGAATTGGCATCCCTGATCACTATTCAGAATCTGGGGTTTCCCGTGTGTTGCAACGGCTTCTTTAACAACCCGAATAGAAGAACCAGCATCCAGGGAGTTACTCAAGCCCCAACTAACTATATAACGGCTAAAGACATCGATTATAGCCGTCAAATACATAAAACCATTTTCCATCGTAATATAAGTAATGTCAATTTCCCAAACCTGATTGGTTCTAATGATATCCAGATTGCGCAACAGATAGGGATAAATGTATTTTTTCTCTCCCAAAACAGATAAATGCTTTTTGGGATAGATCGCTCGAATATGGGCCTTTCTCATTAAGCGTATAACTCTTTCGTAGGAGGCATTGACTAGCTGATCTTTAAGCATGGATTGCATCGTTAAAACACCTGCAGTAGGCTCATCCATTATATGTTTATCCATTAATTTCATAATATTAAGGTTCTCTTCGTATGACTGACACAATCTTTTGGAGGCTCTTTTACTATAAACAAATTCTTCAACTTGTTTAGCCAAACATGAACGAAAAGGTCGTTTCATAATTCAAACACTTTTTTTGATACTGGATAATATTCTATACTAATGCTGCATTCACGCAAGTGTTCAAGATCTGTATCCACGTAGGGATTAATTAACTCAAGGGATGTATGGAATCACCTGTAAAAATATGTGTTAAGCATGAATATTAATTAATCGATATAAGAAAAAACTTATATCAGTAATACCTCTCAGGGAAGCTCTATACGATTTAATTTTAGCATTAAAAGATTCAGCAGAAGCATTCGTATAACGATTAGTAAAAAAGTTTAATATTTCTTCGTAATGTTCATATATAGTAGCTGAAATAATGTTAAAAGATTTAAATTTGGAATCAGCTACTTTATTGTACCATCTTGCCAGAGAAAGTCTGGCTACATCTCTGTGTATGTGTTTATTATAACTCATTCTTAATGAATAGGTCAAAGAATAAGCTTCTTTTACATCAGAATATCTTTCAAACAAAACTTTAGCTCTTGCTTTTTGAGATTTACTCCAATTATTGGGAGATTTAAATAATAAATAGCGACTTCTTGCCAATAATTGTTTAGGAGTGTCTCCATTTTCTAAAATTTCAGGTATATACTTTTTATTTAAAATTTTTGCTTTTTTCATAGCACAATTTTCATAATCTATAGCATCCCATCTGTTTGCAATACGTATTTCCTGAAGTGCATCAAAGGCAAGGGATTGTACATGAAACCTGTCAATTATTTTTTTAGCAAAAGGGAAACAATAACGTACAATACGTCCCATGGCTTTTGACATATCAAGGGTTATTTCTTCAACTTTATTTAATTTTTCTTCGGGAATCCTATCTAATACGTTGCATATTTCTTCGCTTTTTGTTCCTAATATTATAGATACTATTGCACCTTTACGTCCTTTAGCTTCTTTGTTTGTAACAATAGTATAAAGTTCTCCATTAGATAATGCAGTCTCGTCAATGATTAATCTGGTACCCATATTTTCTGGAAATAGAAGCCACTTTTGGGCATGATCCTTTTGATCCCAATTATTATAGTTGCTTAAATGCTCTTTATAATGTCGTTCTAATTGGCTCCCATCAATATGATAAAATTTTTCAAGATATTTGGATGTGATCGGGCAGGTATCCAAATGCTTCTTTAAAAAAAATGCAGATTCCCTTACCTTGATAATATTTATCAGAACATACCTGCAATTGCATGAATTTGTCATTATCCAGGCTAATATTTACCTTATTTTATATGTTTTGTCCGAAAACGGGAAAAACAGAAAAGAGAGTAGAAGCGACAAAAATGGTTATTATCCTACCCATCAAATAAAATGATTTATTGAAAAGGTTCATTATATAGAATTTAAAAATAACATTAAGTTATGCAACCTTTTAGTTATCGTATTTTAAACCCAAATCTCTGAAAAGTATTTTGCTACAAGCATCTATAAATCTTATTAATGGCATAAAATACTTCTAAGGGATTTATGGGTATATTAAAAAGTAGATGCGACAATCTTTCATTCTTGTTATTTATAATAATTTTTTGGGGAATGTCAGCTCAACTATGTCTGATTAATTTCTATTTTTTAAGATAACTTATTTTTATCTCATATCCAATTCTTAAAAACTTTTTTATCTTTTTTGAGTTGGACAGTTACAACCCGAGTTTTAATATATCTCTAAATTTTACACAAAGTTGCTGGACTGTTAATCCTCAATTATTAATGGGTTGAGTTCCTTTTTTTGAAATATTTTCAGTTGCTAAATAAATTAATTTTAGCAAAGCCATATCAAAAGGAAAAGCCCTTTGTGTCTTCATTTCTTAATCACTTTTAAAATTTCAGCACTAATTTTTTCTGCCAGCCTTTCATAACCGTTATTGTTATAGTGTACATTCCCCTTCGAACCGCTGTACTTTTCCAATTCAGGTTCCACTAACGCATATAGATCGATTACTTGAATTCCATTCTCCAGCATGATCATACTTGCAATCCGGTTACGGTCAATCACAACCTGGTTTTTAACAGGATCTAATTTTACCCCTGACTCTTTGGACGGAAATGGAGTTGTGAGTGAAAAGATTAAAACACATCCTTTGGATTTGTTTGACTTCAGAAATTTAACATATTTCCTTAATCCTTTTTCATATTGTTCGCTGTTGAGGTGCCAGCCATGAAGCCCGTTGTTAAAATGGATAACGGCATGATGATATTTTGCCATCGCCATTTTGGTTTCTTTAAATAATGCCGGGTCTTCGATACTTCTGGAGGACGAATAACGATCACAATTGACTTTACTTGCCAGCTTTGCCGAAACTGCCGAAAAATAACCTCTTGAAATGGAATTTCCTATAAACAAAACACGTGGCTTTGAAATGTCGCTTTCGTGAGTCCACCAAAAATCACTCCATTCAGTATCTTCGCGAATTATCTTTTGAGATATACAGCCACTAAAGAAAATTAGAAACATTGACAACGCAATAAAAATTTTGTTTTTCATCGTTGTTTAATTATTGGTAGTTATACGATTAATATTAAGTTACAAGAAAGAAAAATATCATATTTATTGCATCAATATACTGACTCACTCCGCTACTATTGAGCCATACGTGCGGATCTTAAAATACAATAATAAATAGTTCCCATTAATTCAGTAAAGTTAAAGACCTGACTATTTTTATATAAATCACTTACCTAAACATTTTTAGGCGCATAAAATAACCTCCACCGGGACGGAGATGAAGATTAATTTTACCCATTTTCTCAACTATTTTTTCTTCACGCACAAAAGCATTGCATGTATCATTTCTATCCGAAAGGATAGTTGCCAATGCATTGTTAGTGGTTAGGAAATTCAAATCAAACGAAATATCAGTCATTTGTTCTCCGTTCATAATACCTAACCACCATTCATTGCCTTTTCGTTTTGCAAAAGCTGCAATCTTGCCAATTTCAGAGCAGGGAAGTACAATAGTTTCGTCCCAGGTCACAGGAAAATCACGTAAAATATCCTCTGCCGGATTATTGATATAGTTGTAATACGCATCAGCAAAATGTGTAAGTGGTGAAAGAATTGCCACAGCCTGTGCCAGTTCATGTGTCCACGTATATCCCTTTATTTCCTTTTCATTAAAAATTACCGGAGTAAAGTCAGCAGGCCCTGCAATTAGGCGTGTAAACGGAACAATTTCGTCCTGATTCCTGGGCATTAATCTATTGTAACGTGTTATTTGATATTCATTCCCCCGTACGCCTTCCCTCGTCAATTCATGCGGCCATGTCCTACGAAGTCCTGAAGGTTTGATACAACCGTGAAAATCACACATTAATTGTAGTTTGTAGGTTTCCTCAAGGGCTACCTGGTACCATTCCATGATTTCAGGCGTAGCTAGTGGTATAAAATCGATCTTTATGCCTACAGCCCCCACTTGTTTTACCTTTTTCAAATAAGTACGGATATCTTCACGGGTACTCATTTCCTTGGAGTTTACCCAAACAAGAGTTTGAACACCTCGTGATTTGCCATAATCAATCACTTCTTTCAAACACTGCCATTGATTTTTTCCCGGCTGGTTCCATTCTCTCCAGCCAGCATCTATCAAATAATATTCCCAGGTAAGGCGGGCAGCTGCATCGTACCAATTCTTTTGATCTTCATATTTTGGAGCACCTACGCTCCACCACTGCCATAGTACCCGTCCCGGTCTGACCCAACTAAAATCATAAGCAGGACCTGGCGCTTCGCACAAATTCATTATTAAATCACTATTCACCAACTGCGTAAGATTATCAGCAATAATTACCAACCGCCAGGGAGAAGTAATTATTGCTGATTTAACTTCCCATCCTTTTGGTGTAGTGGGAAAATTTGCCTTTAATAAATTCCCTGTTTTTATCCAGCTCATATCAGGAAAGTCTCGGCAATCAGCTTCGCTAAACGAAAGGTAAAAATTTCCGGATTTAACTGTTAAAGGTGCTACAAGAGCCTTACCCTCAGGTATCTCAGCGAATGAAGAATGGTTGTGTAAATTTTCATTGCTATCAGAGTAATAAGCCCAGTAACATTCGGCAGATGAAGGTACAAAAAATGCAGTATTATCAACCCCGATTTTCTTTTTGCCACCACTCTTTATAACATACCTAAAAGCAACTCCGTCGTCATAGGCTCTAACCAGCAAATGATAAGTTATACCATGACTTTTTAAAGGAATTGAAATTTCTTTGCAATTATTAATCGCCTCAGAGTGATTACCATACAAAGCATATTTCTCTGTTATTATTTTTTCACTTATCTGCCCTGTTAAAGCAACAGCTTCGCAAATATTTTTGCCGTTAATAATGATTCCCAAAGGAGAATCCGGAAAAACGAGTTTGTTGTTTTTTTTCAGAATGAAATGCACTTTTTTATAGTTCAGACTAATGCTAACTTCGACTTTATCTCCCGGACTATTAACTATGATTGCATTTTCTTTCTGAGCAAAAACACATTGAGAAATAAGGGATAGGATAAAAATAAAAACTATTTGTTTCATATAGATTTAATTATTTGTTAGATTCTTCTTGCAGATTTATACCGTCAATTCATGCATTATTTTTTAAGTTTCAGGAATTATACTCCATTCGGTCTATCTTACATATCCACTCTCCGTTTCTGGCATAGTACCTCTGGCCCCATAATAGCTATTGTTGCATTGGATTGCAATTTTTGGATCAAATCATGTTGTACCATCCTAAAAAACGAAAGACACCTTCAGTAATGAAGGTGTCTTGTTTATTTAAGTGGGCCCAGTTGGGCTTGAACCAACGACTCCCTGATTATGAGTCAGGTGCTCTAACCAACTGAGCTATGGGCCCCTTTTATTTTTAATACTTTTCCCGTTTAGGTTTGCAATTTTACA
>Ga0172378_10002098_pt1 | contig 18604 bp, 6 predicted proteins | sample GrowelOW332metaG_FD_119755 | JGI IMG/M metagenome (GOLD analysis project Ga0172378, IMG submission 119755) | Groundwater microbial communities from an aquifer near a municipal landfill in Southern Ontario, Canada - Pumphouse #3_1 metaG | ecosystem: Environmental > Aquatic > Deep subsurface >... | reverse complement strand
GCATCGGATTGGCTATCAAGCGCAACTTGAATCGATAGAGGATTTGTCGTGCTAAGCTTCTGACCGGGCGATTGCGCAGGAGCCGGGGTGGATTTTCCTCCCTTATTCAGGAATAATATATCGCATTCAGTTATTGAAATCGACTTGTCGTTGAATAAGTAGGGGAAAAGATCCTGCGTGATAGTCACTGAGCCCGAGCCGGAGGAGAGAATTGTCTGGAAGGCATCTGGAAATTCGCGTTTCAGACTCAGGACCCGGGTGAGAGCCGTTCCGTTGCCGAGAACCGCCAAATTGCCTGTAATATAGGCCGTTGCTGCGGCGCCTAGCGCATCGTTGCTGCGCGCCGAATAGCTCATGTGCATCACGACGTCGGTGATGCTCCGGTAATCGAACTGGCGGAGCTGATCGGGCAGTTCAAGACTCCATTTACTGATCGCGCCGGCCCCTTCGAAGGGCAGGTAGCGCTCATCGCGGAAATTGAAGTCGAACATTCCCGTCGCGGCGTTCGGCTGACTGGTGGCGATGGCCTGAATGCCGATGCGCTGGTCGATGAAGCGCGGGTCATCGGTATTTCCGCTTGTGTCCTTGTTTCTCGGATAGCTAGATCCCGCAAGGCCCGACTTGCGCAGGCTGTTCGACAGCAGAGTCAGTTTCGCGCTCACGCTGGTATAAGGCCCGGCCACGCAGGGTATCGTCAGGCGCACCGAGCGGATGCGGCGGAAGTACTGACCTGGGAAATCCAGATCGAACAAGGCTTCCGGCACCGTGAACGTACACGAGCCTTTTTCCTGGAGGTCCCGCAGAGCTACAGGATCCAGCTGGGCGAGCGATATCGGTTTTGTGATCTCCAGTTCGCGCTTGTTCTGTTCGATATACGACATTTCCATGCGTCGCAGATCAAAGGCGAGGCGCTCTCCGGCGAGAAGTCCCTTATGCAGGCTGTCCCAGTAGCCGAACTGAATGAAGCTGGAAGCGCCCTCGTCCAGGCCTAAGTCGAAACGATAGGCTTTTTCGGCCCGCTTCGCGACATCGTAGGCCAGTTGGTAATTCTTCACATACAGATTCGCGACCTCGCCGATCATCCACTGATAGAGCTCGGTATTGGTGTACTTGTTCGCGAGGTAGTCGTAGACTTCCCGGGATTGTTCGATCTGCTTTTCCAAATTCGAAAGTTCCTTTTGGGCGACCTGCACGCGAATCTGCGCGGCAGTGATCTGCTGGGCGATGCTTGCGATTTCCGCATCGGCCGAATCCACTTGGAACAGCCAGTCGTTCCTGCGGCGTTCATAACTGGCCTGAAGGCCCTCGACGGTCGCTTCATTCCGCAATTTTTCGGCTGCGATATCGAACACTCCCGCAGTAAGTTCCGCCATCGTTTCCGCGATTCCAAAGGTGTGGATCGTCGCCGTGACTTGCGGAGAACCGCCGAACCCGGATACACCGACGCAGGCATCCGGAATTGCGGACAGCGCTTTCGCGCCTTCCCGGGCTTCCTGTGCTGCGATGGACTTGTCTTGGGAAGAATAGAGATTTGAAATCTGCGATTTCTCAAGTTTGGACTGGTCCGGGTGGGACGTATCGCTCGAATCCGTATTCAGGAGAGCATTATAATGATTGCGTCTCAACTGAACGTTTTGCATGTTCATGCGAAGACCATCGATCGCGGCGTTCGCCTCATCGATCTGGAGTTGCCTGATATCCCGCGTGAGCTTGAGCAACGCGGTCTCGTGATCGGCGCGCAGGCGCGCAAGCGCTTCGGCATCCTTCTTTTCCAATGCGGACAGAATCGCTCCGCCCATGCCCTGCACGGCGTTCGCGAGTTCGTGCGCCTTCTGCACCATGAAGGTGAAGCGATATTGAGGGAGCGGCGATGACATGTCGCCGAGAGCGGAACCGATGTCGATCCCCGCGGCCGCCGCGCGCACCAGCAGCCCCGGATCAATCGGAGGCGCGAATAAGGCAAGCTCGCGCTTGACTCCTTCGATATTCATGCCGTTGCGGATCTTGAACAAACGATCCGATAACAGGTCCCAGTATTCCATGAGCTTGTCATTTTGCGGAATCGTAAAGAAGAACATTTTGGGCCCGAGGGCGATCATGTGCCTGGTCGCGGTCGAGGTTCCGGATTGCGTCGTCGCGATCGCCTTCTCCGCCGTCTTCAGCGCGTTATTTTCCAGATTGGCGGCGACATCCGAAAATGCGCCCATATTGTCCGCCTGCATCTGTCGATAGGACATGACGGGCTCGCTGAGCGAATCCATCGGAATCGCCTGCGGCTTGGAGCTTAATATTTCTGCCGCGAGAATGTAAATCTGGATCGCTTCATTATCCGATTCCATCGTATCGGTACGGAATTGTTTATCGCCCCAGGCGATCAGCGTATCGAGGTAATGCATCACCACCGATTTCTGATAGGCGACGATCCGGCTGCGGGCGATCAGGTACGGGCTGAACGGGTTGTGTTTCCAATCGTCGATCAGCGTATCCAGCGCACGCTTGTCCGGCATATTGGCCCGCGAATCATCCGCATCCAGCATGTCGGTGATCGTCTTGTCCGCATCGGCGTTCGCGAAGAACGGAAGGAAGTTCCAGAAGCGCGCCCCCGACGGCAGGTTCAATGCCCAGCGCTTGGTCTTTTCGTAGCCGTTGAACGTGTTCTTGGGATCGAAGATCAGGTTATACCACTTGAGCGATTCTTCGTACCGCTGTTGCGTGGCAAGCGACTTCGCCACTAGGAACGGGATATGGAAGAACAGCTCCCAGTTGTAGATTCCGTTCGGGGTCCCGTAATTGAAATCGACGACCTCCATCGGATAAGGCGTGGCGACATTGTCCTGATCGGGCATATACCGCAATTCAAAGGCGTTCTGACCGGCGTCCCACGCCTGCCAGTCGCCGGCGATGTAATAGCCGAGGAGGACGCTGAAATAGTAATTATAGTAGTAGTACGAATAACCGTAGTAACCGCCGTCGGCCATGGAGAGGGCCTGCGTCTCGCGGCGCATCAGACTCTGCACATCGCCGCTGCCGAATCGCTTCTGGAATTCCTTGACGAGCGGGTTCGACATCTGCTCGATTCTGTAAGCGGGAGCTCCGGAACCGTCATCGGCCCGCTGGATATAGAAGCTCCGGGAATCTTCCATGAAAAAGAACGGAGCGTCGCGGCCTGCGAGGAAACCGCCGTCGGCTGCGATGGCCTTGTAGCCGGACACCGTGTTATTGAACAGCGGAATTCCGCTTCCGAGCGTCAGACAGCCTCCGCTGTCGGATTCGGAAAACGATTCCACAAGCGTGGTTCCAGCAGGAGAGGCTTCCCGGGACAGCCGGGTAATATCTTCATCGGAGACGGGATCGAAACGGGTGTTCCCGTCATGCCAGATGGTGAATATCCCCGCAAGCCAGATCTTGTCGCCGGCATTCTTCTGGGTGGTCGGGTCAAACGTCTTGAACACGGCGATCTGCAGATAATCGGCCGTGGATTCCGACACCTGGAAATGATAGTAGCTGGAAACGGAAGCCGCGGGATCCTGAAGCGAATAGAAATTATTCTCGTAATCGGTGAACGCGTCCGTCTGCTTCTTCGCCGACCATTTCCCGTTGGAGAACGAGGTCCAGGCCACCGAGACCTGAACGACCGAATTGGAATCGGGAATATTCAGCAAATTGGAACTGGAACCATAGACTGTAAACGTGCCTCCAATTTTTTGCTCATCACTGTCGTTGGATTGATTGGCCGGTCTGAAAGTAGGCCAGAACAGGTGAAGACTCCCGTTGTACATAAACGGCATCACGGTGTCTCCCTGAATATCGCAGACGATCTTGTCCCAAGGTGTCCATACATTGTTCAGATTCGCCTTGCGATGGCATTTGCGGAGGTAGTAGTCGCCGGGAGCCGCCCGGGTCTTCCCGACGACATACAGCGTGTCCTTGGCTCCGTCGACTTCGGGATCCCCGCAATGAACGCCCACGATATCCAGACCGGATACCTGGCGCAGCTTGACGAGGTAGTTGTTCAAGGCGGTTATGGCCGTATCGGAAGTGATGTTCGTGTTCCCCAGATCATTCTCGAACTCCTTGAAGAACGGGGTCTTGTCGTCGCGAAGCTCCGGCTCCGTCCAGTTTTCAGGGTACAGGAACACCTGACGGTTCGCCTGCCAGAGTCTGAAGCTTTTGACCCACGTCCACTCGTCCTTCATCGATGCATCAATATGGGTGCCGTTCGTCTCGAGTCCCATCAGAATGCGCTGCACGAACAACTGTATCGAGGCCGAACCCTGAACGATACGCGAGGTCTGCATATCGGTGTTCATTTCGGTATCGATGAGATAGCGGGAGTACAGGTCATTGGAATCCGAATAGCCGGCACGACCGTCCAGGGCCTCCCACAGCACGGAATCCATCGTCCATGATGCCGAAGAGGGCCGAACGGATGGTTTCAGATTTCTGATGGCGACCAGGTTGGACAGGGCGGCTCCGACATCCGCCGCCGTCGGCTGACTGCCGGAGGCGATCGAAAGAGTCGCGCCGACGTTGGACAGGGCTTTCCACAGATAATTGAGGTCGGCAGCTCCGGCATTCGCATTCGTCAACGCCGGAGCGGGCATCGTCAGGAAGGCGACCAGCGCATCCCGCTGCCGGATGCGGAGGGTGTTCATCATCGAAGCCACCATGGTCCGCCAGGATTCCATTCCGAGCTTTTTCTGAAGCGCACCGCGGAAAGCCAGCACGGCCTTGTAATCGGGAGCGATGCTGTTGACGGACGACAGTGTCGCAACGTCCACGCCCGCCTTCTGAATCAAGGTTACGGAATCGATCAGCCGCCGCAGACTGGCCGGATTGGCGAGATCCGAAACCTGTTGAGGCTTCAGCACGTTTTCGATCCAGTCTCTGACGCTGGATCCGTCCCACTTGTTCTGAATGTCGCAGAGCGTGGCAGTGGCAACTTGAACCGCAGTCATGGCGGCGTTCGCTGCTGATCCCTGTATGGATTTAAGGAACGCGGTAAACGCCGTTTCCGTGTCGGCATCGTATTCCACCGAAGTCTCATCCAGCGGGAATTCGGAATCGAGGCGCATGAAATCGAGCAGATTCGACAGATTCGTCCAGTTTTCGGATGCGTTTTCAAGTTGCGAAGGTAAATTATCGGGCCATGATCTCTGACTCAGAGCCACGCCGTCGGCATACCTCACTAAAGGCAAATCACCCGGCCACGGGATGTTCCAGGCACCGTTCGAGGTCAGTTCGGACAGCTCGTTGTACAACAGCGGCGTCACCTTCGTCACCTGCATGTATGCGGCAAGTTTATGGAAGTATGCTACAGATGGAGTAAAAAGACCGGTTACCGCCGAGGTCGTCTCCGATTGCGAAGAAACGGAAAACGTATCGGCGCTCAGCAGGTACGTCCCGGGAATCGTCGTGAAACCGGCGTCGCCCGAATCGGGCGTCTGGTCCATCCATACCAACTCGCACGATGGTTTGGAGCCGTCGGCGGAAAAGCCGCTCAGGACTACCTCGATCCTGACCGGAATCCACTGGGAAAGCGATAAGCTCCATTCCGTTGTGGAAGCGTCCTGCTGCGTCCCGTTGACGAGGACTTTCGCCGTAAGGCCGGGCGTGCACCGAAGCTTCAGTTTTTTGACTACCGAGGAGTCCGGGAGAATCCACGCGGCGAATGACACGGCATCCGTACCCGACAGCGGGGACGCGCCTGTCGAAGCGGAGGCCGACAACTGCGCGAGATCCTTCCATTGCCCTAACGAAGTCAGCGGCTGATTCGAGTTGATCGTGATTGTCCAGCCGGCACCCGCCATTTTTTTCCATTCCCGTGCAACCGAAGATTGCGACGATGGATATTTGCCGAGAATATTTGCGGCAAAAGCGGTGTCATTGCCAAGCAGCTCACCATAAGCGCCGTTGACCGTCAGATCGAGATTCGCCGACACCTGCTGCGACCAGTAATCGGACCGATATTTTGTCAGATCGCCGTAATCCGCATAAGCGGGCACGGCATCGGACGACAGATAATCGAAGGCCTTGGAGGCGAGATCCCGCAGGTTCTGCATTAGGGAGACAACCCAATCCGAATCATCGCTTTGAGCCGAAGAATCGAGCAGCAGCGAGGCCATCTGCGCCACGCTTATTCCGCGGGCGGACATGCGTTTCACGGCATCATCCATCACCAGCGGCATCGTGGGCGTTCCGAAAGCCGCGAAGCCGAACACATTGCGCATAAAATAATACTCGGCGATGGAGAGATGGACGGCATTGGCGACGGACACGACCCGATAAAGCGTCGAGATGCAGCTCAAATCCACCGCCTTGAGCGATTCGTTGGCGACGATTCTGTTCAGGTCCGACACCGGAATCCCGAGCACACGCAGAAGCGCCTGCCGGACCGTCGAGGTGTTCTCATCGCTTGCGTTAATGTCGCTTGCAAGCTGCGTCACGCTGCGGTCGAGGATTCCCTTAAACAAGCCAATGGTGGCGTCGTCGAAACGCTTCGCTAGGAATACCTGTTCGAAATAGCTTTTCCCTGAACGGGAGCCGGATTGCAGAGAGAAGTCATTCCACCAGCACGCGATTTCCGGTGCCGACAGATTGAATCGGGCCTGAATGGCCTTCGCGGCATGGATATACCGCAGGTCGATATACGATGGTTCCAGAGTCGGATAGATCGTGCAGAGGAACGAATCCAAGTTCTGAAAATTCCATCCGGTAATCGAACGGAGACGCAGGAGGCGATGGATGAGAACCAGATCCGTCTCCCAGGCTTTCGACGAGGACAGATAAAACTTGTCCGGATCGCCCGTGCGGACAGCATCCTCTTTGCTTTCAGGCAGGGGCACCAGTGTGATGTGACCGTCCGCGTTAAGGATCTGCATCCCCACCAAATCAAGCATTTCGTCAACATTGAGCCCCGTCTTCTGCATGAACACGGGAACGTTGCTCATGATCGCCGTCCAGTCGCCCGTGAGCGTAATCTGCGTACTGCCCGGCTGAGTCAGGGAATTGTTCTTTTTGATCAGCCCCCAGAGTTCCCACGGATTTACGAAACTCGAGTTCGTATCGGAGCCGAATATCTTCACCTCCGTATCGGACAGGCCCAGGTTCGACGGCGCCTTGTCCGCATAGGGATCCGACTCCGAAGGGGTCTCCAGAGCGATCGCGACCGCCATCGGCGAAGTTCCGAGCAAAGCAAGCGACGTACGGACCTCGACCGCGCCGGGATCCAGGGGAAGCTGCAGTGGAAAGCAAAGATCGGAAAGGGTCGTATACGCAGCGGCGTTGCGATGCTCGGGCACGACGGCCAAATCGTCGGAGGACCGCGAGGTCTGCGGGAAACAGGAAATCATGGCACCGCAGCTTTTGCCATCGTCCGTTCCGCTGCCGTTCAGCGCTCCGGAGGGACGGATCGTCACTAAAATTCTCCAGGAACCCGTCAGCAGATACCACTGTGTGCCGGAGACCCCCGCCGCGATGGAACACGACGGAGAAAGCTCGATTTCACGAGCGGAAAGGGCGGCGGCGATTGCGACCGGGACCTGATTATTCTTCAATAATCCTGAAAAACCGGTGGTACCGTCCCCGTTATTAGGATCGGGAACATAGAACAGGAGCGGAGCGACAGCATTTTCCAATTGTTCCAGTACGAGATCGATGTACGGCAATGTCGTATTCGAGTTCGCCCCGGTAAGATCTATCTCGGCGAGATCGGGACGGCGCGTCATCAATGTGGAACGGTTCAAGCCCTCGATGAACTGTAACAGATCGACGAAGTAGGCCGCAGGGCTGAAGACGGATTGGCTGTTCTTATACATGGCCTGAGTCTGAGAGCCGAACAGGGTCTCGATCGTAGGAGACGGATTCTGATCGGAAACGGCTTTTGTAGTCGCGGCGGCCGATGACGGCAATACCGTCGTGCCGATGTTCAGATTGTCGTTATAGCGGCTCACCAGATCAACGGTATTCGACGCATACAGGGTTGCCAGGCGATGAATCTGCCTTGCCTTATTGATTCCGCCAAGTCCGAGCAAATGATCCGCAATGAACTGGTCTTCATTGAGCAGTGCGATCTTATATGCCGAGTCGAGCCCGACTCCGATCAGATAGCGAATCGCGATCGGATCCCTAGTGAGGCGATACAGGCGCTGGACAGCCCGCAACTGGGTCGATAGCGCAGCATTGCCATCCAAGTCATGCGCCTTCAGATAGGAGGCGACATTGGTGGTTGCAAGGTCGAAATCATTCGCTCCTGCAAGGAAAGCTGAAGCGACGGATAAATCAGCCAATGTCAGTTTGGATTCGGACGGAGATAAAGTAGCCGTAGCCGAAAATCCCGCTATAACGTTGGCAACGGGATACTTCGATCTATATGCAGCCATTGTCTGCTGCACGAGAATCGCAAGCTTCTCGGCGTCATTCGCTCCCGTCAGCGTCTTCGGATAGACATCGTTCGTATATTGCAGGAAGAATTTCGTCATCGTGGTCCATTCATCACGAGTCATTCCCGCAAGGTTCTTAATGTCATAAGCCGCAGCCGGAGTCGCATATTTCGATTCCTTTACAGTCACGAAATACAAGAGACACCCTTGCGCGAAAGCGGGAAAGCCCTTCGATATGCCGTAGAGATCGTACAGGAAGGCCAGCTGCTGAACGAACACGGAATCCAGCTCTTTCGTCGTATCGGTACCTGACGCCTTGACATCCTTCCAGAGCAGCGACCAGAACGTTTTCATGTTGTCTTCGGACTCGTGCCAGAGCTTGGTGACGATCTGAACCTCGTTCGCGGCGCTGCCAGAAAGCATTGTCACCTCATTCAGGCCCGTACCCGTTTTCGCATACGCAACGGTTGCGGCGAACAGACCCGGGGACGCGATCGTCGGATTATCTAAAACGGTACTCGCCGCCAGCAACTGCACGATTTTCTGCCATTGCTCCCAGAAGACCGATAGATTCGGCGTAGCGCTTTCAGGAATTATCCTGGATTTTATCGAAGCGGAAATTCCGTCGAAAACATCCACGGCGGCGATCTTTGCAAGTTCCTCGATTGAGGTTCCCTTCCCCAGCCGGAACATCGCGTACATGAATTTGTAAAAATCATCGGAATCATCGATCGTAAAATCGGGGACTATTGCTGCGGTGATTGCCAAGATATCTGCTTTCGAATGCAACGCGAAGTAGTAGCACCGCGTTTTGCTTTCCGCAACCCCCGCGGCATTCGCGGCAAACGTCAGGTAATTGGTAAACGCGGGCTCATCGCGGACGGTTAACGATTCCATCGAATTCTTGTATGAGGAAAGAGCGGCGGCGACCGTATCGTATTCGGATTCATCACTGCCCGAAGCGCCGGTGATCTGCATGTCAATTTTCTGCTGGCGGGCCACGGGGCAGATGGATAGTGACGTGAAATAGTAAATTTTATTGTCTACGGATTCCGGTTGAGGCAGTTTGATGTAAAAGGTGTCATCGCCCTTCGCGTCGGAAGGTGTTGCGGGGATCGGATTTGAAAGCAGTGACGGATCATAGGAAATCACGTAGGATCCATTCTGGGCCGTCACCGTCTGCCCCAGCAGCGTATCGACAAAAGCCCCGTTGAAGCTGAGCGAATATGCGGACACGGGATAATGAGCTGCGGCAAGTCCGGCCTTATTGGTAATCTTCCCGTATACGCAATAAGCGGGCAGCACGGCATTCGCGGAACTCACGGAGACCATCAGGTTTAATGCGGTACTCGGTGCCGCACCTTGTATTGTCGCACTCCGTATCAATACATTGCCTGCAGGGTTCTCCAATGCGACCTGAAGGTCGGGAGCCGTCCGCTGCGTATTTCCACATTGAAACGCAGAGGATTTAAAAGGGATGGAATATTGACCGGCGCTGTTTAGGGAAACGGAGCCGAGTAGAACGCGGATCGGCCCCTGCACATCAAATGCGCATACGGTCCCCAAAGTCACCAGAGCTCCGTTGGAATCCCTTATTGTACCTGCAACAATCCAATCGACCGATGCGATCACGAGATTCAATGCCAATGGAGTCGAGGCTTGCCGCTGGATCGCGCTTTGAGCGAGAAGAAGTCCGTTCGCGTCGAAAATCTTGACGCAAACTTCCGGTTCGATCGCGGTCGGGTGCGGATTCTGAAACGCGGCTTTGACGAACGTAATCTGATAAGAGCCGTCGGTTCCGCTGGCGGTCTGCCCCAGCGCGGTTTCCACACCGTCAGTTTCATCGAAAGCCTTCACGACGGCACCGGATATCGGGCTGCCGTCCGCGTTCTTCACGTATCCCTGAATGGTCCAGTTGTCTGGAACCGCAGGGACATTCGACTCCGGCGTACTTCCGATAACAACCGGAGCCAGAGTGTACTCCGAATCCGGCAGGGAAAAGGAATTTGACTGCCAGACCAGATTGCTCGATTCATCATAAATACGGAAAACGACACAAGGGGTAGTTCTGCTCGCATCCCCCTGTTGAAACTGCGAGCGGGAGAATGTAATCGTCGCATGACCGGTGCCGTCAAGGCTATTTTCACCGAGATAGCATTCCGTTCCGGAAATCAGGCAATTCGCAACAAGCTTTCCTCGGGTGAATGAAGTTTTTCCATCGCTCGCGAAAGCCTGGGCATATACATGCCATGTATCGGGAACGGGCATACTGACCACCACGATATTGGACACGTAATTCACAGAAGAAATGACGGAGACATCGGACTGAAACAGAACTCGTCCCTGATAATCATAAACGCGGATTACGGCAGTCGGATTCAATCGCGTACTGTCGCCGCGCTGAAATAGAGAAGAAGAGAATGTAACCCCGTAATGCCCTGTGGAATCAAGCCCGGATTCACCTAGGCGATATTCCGTTCCATTGTAAGAGTCAACGATCTTAACCGTACCTTGTCTGAAAGGCGTTTCGCCGTCGATCGCGAAAACTTGTCCAAGAATCTGCCAGGAATCTGCCACTGAAGTCATTGTCCCGCTCCTTGCGTTTGAAATTTGAAATGAAAAATAGTCATTGATGAAGTAAAAGGCAAGAAGCGAGAGCCACAAAATTCATACCGGAATTCCGCTCAGGATATCATATCATTAGTATTGTATTTGCTTGTAATGTTTAGGAATCCAATCGTTGGAAGCAATTGAATCAAAGTCTGGAACAATTCCCGCTCAGCTCTATGAAGTACGGGGGACTAGAAACGTTGACAAGGACATGGAAAAATCGACGGTCGTTCAGGGAAATGTCCCGAGGGATCACATTCTCGAAAATCGCCGAACAAGAGCGTGAGCAATATGTTGGCTTTTCTGTTTGGCTTGTTTTGATTTAGATAGCCCCATGATCGGGGGCTGTTTACGGATAATATACGGTGTATTTGCCGAAAGTCCGACGCTGCGCCTTGCTGCTTTTCAGGTTATCGGAAAGAATAGGGAATTCATTTGTCTCCAATATATAGATAGCGCCCGGGTCCACCCTGAAAATTTCAAAATAAAAGCGGAACCTGCCGAATTCGGAAACGTTCAGGAAGGCGCTCGGATAATTGGTGTAGCGGACTGTCGCGAGGTATTCTTCCAGATTTTCTTTCGAGAAGAACAGGATCCGCGGGTAGCTTGCGTTTGGCGTCACGTTGATGATCTGCGACGGTGTTGCACGTGCCATGGCGACCGCGACCGCATCCTTTATTCCAGTGCAGAAATTGTCGTTGATCATCGTTCTATATTCCGTGAAATAATAGCGTTCGAAATTCACGAAGAATGCGCCGTAGACGAGCACAGGAATCCACAGGACCTTGGGGCTTATCGCGTTGAAAACGGCGTATGCTCCGATGGCGGAAAAAGAGATGAGCGGAATGAAGATAAGATTTACCCGGTTTGTGCAGGCGGGAATCAATAATCCGAGCGCCGTGCCTGCGAGGAGCAGCAGGAACAGGTGAAATTCAATGCCCGTTTCTTTCCTTTGAGTGTGTCCGATGAACTGATGAATGCAGCAGATGAACCCGGCGAGGCAGAATGGCGCGGAAAGCTTGTAATATAAGCCGTAGAAGGGCGCGTAGTTCCATATCCGCTCGGCGTCATCTTGAATGATCACGAGGTTCCATAGCCGGAGCGCATTTTCCTTGATGTCTTCAAAGGAGACTTCGTCGCCCCGGAAAGCGAGCAGTTTGGGAATTGAAATGAACGGCAGGCGGATTTCGCTGATGATGCCTTTATTGACGAGCAGAAAAAGAACGAGCGGCAGCGCGAGGAGAATGAGGACGGCTCCTGCGATGACTGTGTATTTCGAAAGACGAATTTTTTTATAGAGAATGAAATAGATGATCTGGAGCAGCAGAATGAAGGGAACGATTAGCCAGATCGTGGCGTAAGAATATAGGGAAAGCCCGTAGAATAAAGCGGAGGGGATGAAATACCTGGGATTCTCCGCGCCGAGGATGAAGAAGTACAGCCCGAAGAGGATGAATGCCGGTGCGAGGTTGGATTCAAGCCCCCAGCGGGAAAGGATGATGTGCCAAGGGGCGATGGCGAAGAGGAACAGGACGCTTAGCGCGGTGCGCTCATCCGTCGTTCTGCGGAATAGCTTATAGAGAACGAGGAGGGAAAGGATTGCCGTGAGGAGCATCGGCATTCGAATGCTCCGGACACTTAATCCGAAAATGGCGACGAAAGGAATGGCGAGGTAGGATTCCAGCGCGTTCATCCCTGAACCCCACGCAGTCAGATAAACCGGGAACCGATAACCGAAGGAATCCTTGCCGGATTCCCACAACGTGTATGCGTTGTAGCCCGCGAAGGCCTCGTCCTGATTGATGTCTCCGGGAACGGCCCCGAACTCGTAAACTCTCGCAAAAATCCCGATGAGAAAAAACACCCAGAAAAGAAAGAGCCCCGGCGTTATCTTTTTTGGAATTCTTGCGAGGATTGATGTCACTTATGTGTCCAGGTGGTCCCTTGCGGTCCGTCCTTCAATAGAATGCCCTTGCCTGTGAGGAGATCGCGGATGCGGTCGCTTTCCGCCCAGTTCCTGGACTTGCGCGCTTCCGTGCGCTGGCGGATGAGTTCTTCGATTTCCGCGGCGTCCTTGTCTTCGGTCTTTGCCTTCGGCGCTTCCTGGAGCGGAGAGTCGAGACGGAGTCCAAGCACGCGGTCGAAGTCCGCGATGAGCGCGGCTTTTTCGCCTTCGGCGATTTCCGTTTTGAGGACGCTGTTGAGAATGCCGAGCGCTTTGGGCATATTGAGATCGTCGCCGATCGCGTCCTTGAATTCCGCTTGCCATTTGAGTGCTTCGTCGCTTTCGATCTTCGTCGCCTTGCCGATGAGCGCGTCCGTCTTTTTGTGGAGGGACTTGTTCGCTTCGCGGGCGCTCGCGAGGGCGTCCCAGCTGAAGTTTAGGTAGTTGCGGTAATGGCTCGTGAGCGCGAACAGGCGGTAATCCATCGGATCATAGCCCTTTTCCTTGAGCACGGTAACGGTGAGGAATTCGCCCGAGCTCTTGCTCATCTTCGCGTCGCCGAGGCGCAGGAATTCCCCGTGCATCCAGAAACGCGCGAAGGGTTTGCCTGTGGCGCATTCGCTCTGTGCGATTTCATTTGTGTGGTGTACGCGGATGTGGTCCGTGCCGCCGCAGTGGATGTCGAGCGTCGGGCCGTTATACTTCATCGCCATCGCTGAGCATTCGATGTGCCAGCCGGGGAAGCCGACGCCCCATGGGCTGTCCCATTCCATAAGACGTTTCTTGTCTGTCGGACTGAATTTCCAGAGCGCGAAGTCCGTCGCGGCGTGCTTTTCGCCCATGTCGATGCGCGAACCTTTGCGGAGGTTTTCTACGTCGAGGCGCGCAAAATCCGCATAGCGCGTGAACTTGAGGCTGTCGAAGTAAATGCCGTCCGAGGTGCGGTACGTGTAGCCTTTCTCTTCGAGCACTTTCACGAGGTCGATCTGTTCTTTGATATGATCCGTGGCGCGGGTCCAGCGCGTGGGCTCTTTGATGTTGAGCGCATGCCAGTCGGCCATGAACGCGTCCGTGTAGAACTTGGCGACTTCCCATACGGATTTGCCGGTGCGTGCCGCGCCTTTTTCCATTTTGTCTTCGCCGGTGTCGCCGTCGCTTGTGAGGTGGCCCACGTCCGTGATGTTCACGATGTGGTTGAGCTTGTAGCCGTAGTATTCGAGCGTGCGGCAGAGCGTGTCCTCAAAAATGTACGTGCGGAGGTTACCGATGTGCGCGAAGTGATACACCGTGGGGCCGCAGCAGTACATCTTGACGGTATTCTGGCCTGCAGGGAGGGTGAACGGTTCTTTTTTGAGGGAAGCTGTATTATAGAAGTTCAGTGGCATGGCGCAAATTTACAAATCCGCGGCGCGGTGCGGGAAGGGCAGCGTTGCGCCGCCCGCTCCCCGCTGTCATTGCGAGCCAGAGGCGAAGCAAACCAGTGCTTGGTTTGTCTTGATTGCTTCACCCTGCTTACGCAAGAGCTCGCAATGACGAGGAACGTGCCTGCCGAGCCTGCAAAAATCCCGTTTTTTACGGTTTCGGTATTTCCCGGATTTCACCGGGTTTCAGGTCGCCGAGCGAGATGTTCCCGATGCGCACGCGGATAAGCCTTTGAACTTCGTAGCCGAGCGCTTTGAGCATCCGCCGGATTTCGCGGTTCTTGCCTTCTTCGAGGATTATTTTGAGCCAGGCGGTTTTATCGTTTGCGCGCAGGATCTCCACGCTGTGCATCCGCATGAATTCTGGAGGCTTGCCGTAGATGCGGGCAGGCACGATGAATCCGGCTTCGCATTTTTTGAGGTCTTCGGGAACCGGGATGCAGTTAATTTGTACGTGATATTCTTTTCCGCGGTGCGTTTCCGGCGTGAGAACCCTGTCCGCGAACGCAGTATCGTTCGTGAGGAGCAGAAGTCCTTCGCTTGCGGCGTCTAGCCTGCCTACGGGGGCGATGTGCGGCAAGTTCAACGGCCGGATAAGGTCCATGACCGTTCTGCGGCCTTTTTCGTCGCTTGCGGTGGTGATTATCCCGCGGGGCTTGTTCAGTATAAAGTAACGGAAAGCCTGCGCGGTGACTTCCTTTCCGTTCACGGAAATGTGAGAGTCCTGCGCGGCTGGCGTTTCCGGGTCCGCGACGCGGCGCCCTTCCAAAGTCACGCTCCCTGCGCGCACGAGCCGTTCCGCTTCCGAGCGGGAACAGTATCCGCGCTTGGAAATGATACGGGCGACTCCGTAGCGCTTGAGTGCGTTCACCGGCTTAGGCGTTCTTCAGGGAATCAAGGTAAGCGGCGAGGTTCTTGAGGAAGCGGGCGTTCTGCGCGGTCGTGCCGACGGTCACGCGGAGCACGTCGCCCATCGCGGGCTGCGGGCGTACGATGGTGCCGAGCTTTTGCAGGAATTCGAAAGCCTTCATGGGCTGCGGTACGCCTGCGACGGCGATGAAGTTCGCGTGCGAAGGGATGTAGGGGAGCCCGAGCTTTTCGAAACCCTTGCTCAGCTGCACGAGTCCCTTGGCGTTCTTTTCGCGGACCTTGTTCACGTAATCCTGATCGTCGAGCGCCGCAGTCGCTGCGACCTGGGCGAGACTGTTCACGTTGAACGGTTCGCGCACGCGCTGCAGGAGCCCTGCGATGTCTGGCCGCGTGATGGCATAACCGCAGCGGAGCCCTGCGAGGCCATAGATCTTGGAGAAGGTGCGGAGGCAGATGACCGGGCGCCCTTCGCGGATAAGCGGGAGAAAATCCTGTGCCGCGTCGCCGAGGAATTCGGTGTAGGCTTCGTCCATGACTAGAATGATGTTTTCGGGGAGGCTCTTCGCGAAATCCGAAAGCGTCTGCGCCGAAATGTCCGTGCCGGTCGGGTTGTTCGGATTGGCGAGGAACATCACGCGGGTCCTGGGAGTGATCGCGGCTTTCATCGCGGCGAGGTCGTAGTTGTACGCCGGTGCGGGCATAGGGACGACGACGGGCTTCGCATTCTGCGCGAGGGAGGCGAGCTTGTAGACGGCGAAACCATGCTCGCCCATGATCGCCTCGTCGCCGGGTCCGAGGAACACGTGGGCGACGATGTCGAGGAGCTCGTTGGAGCCGTTGCCGAGCACGATCTGGTTCACGTCCACTTTGCGGAAGTCCGCGATTTTGTGGGAAAGGTCGTAGCAGCCGCCATCCGGGTAGAGATTCACCGTGCGGAGCGCGGCGCGGACTGCGGCGAGTCCTTTGGGGCTCGGACCGTAGGGGTTCTCGTTCGAGGCGAGCTTGTCGATTTTCGCGGGGTCGAGTCCGAATTCGCGGGCGGTGTAAGCGATGGGCTTGCCCGTGACGTAGACGGGCTGCTTCAGGAGATGTGGTTGTGCAAGTTGTTCTGCGGGAATCATATTCATAAACCTCGGATTAAAAGTACATGGTGAAATTTAAAAAGGAAGATCTTGTAAAATGAAAAAAGTGCACTGTTTGATGCGCTTTTCAACTCAAAATTTTTGAAATTACACGGGATCGGTGATTTTGATCGCTCCAGTAAGATAACGGTGCAGAACGCTGTTTATGAGTGTCTGATACGGCATTCCGCTTTTCCCGGCTTTTTTCTTAAATCCTTCCACGTCCGCTATTTGCATGCGGATTGTGACATTTTTTGCACTGGAAGGAATGGGATTAAGATTTTTTTTGAATTCTTTTTTAGAAACGCTTTTCTTAATCATATTTATAATATACATATTTTAACGTCAACGGCTGAATTAGTGGCGCATTTTAAATTGTATTTTAAAAACGATGGTTAAAATAGCGCGGTACATTCTGATTTCTGCAGCGGCGGCATCCATTAGTTTGTGCGCTCTCTCCTGCTCGTCCGCGAAGCCTTACACGGGGCCGCTTCCGCCCCACACGACCGCCGACGGGCATTTCTGCAATACGGATACATCGACGCCGCCTATCCGCGACACGATGCTCGCGGATTCCCTGGTGGGCACGGAACGCACGCAGGTCTACCCGCTTCCGATCGCCCGCGGAAATGAATACCTCTGGGCGGATTCCTCGAAATCCAGCGCGGCATGGATCGGGCACGCGACTTATTACCTCCGCATTCACGGCACGGGAATCCTCACGGACCCGATTTTTAGCGATCGCTCCTCGCCCGTCTCCTTTTATGGCCCTAAACGCGCGACTCCTCCGGGGCGTTCCCTTGATTCGCTTCCTCCAGTGGATCTGGTGCTCATTTCGCACGATCATTACGATCATCTGGATAAAGCGAGCATTAAGCGGATTCACAAAAAATATCCGCGGGCGAAATTCGCCGTGCCGCTCAAAGTCGGCGACATCCTCCGCGGCTGGGACATTCCGGATAGCCTGATCATTGAACTCGACTGGTGGGGCCGCGCCCCGTTCCGCGATTTTGAGCTCACCTTCGTGCCTGCGCACCATACGAGCCGCCGGGGCGTTTTCGCGAGCAGCAGAAACCTTACGCTATGGGGCGGCTGGGTGGTCGAATCGCGCGGGAAAAAGTTCTGGTTCGCCGGGGATCTGGCGATGGGCGATGGATCGTATTACAGGGAGATTGCAGATAAATTCTCACCCATGGACGCTTGCTTTTTGCCGATCGGCGGCTATGAACCGAGCCGTTACACGCGCGTGCACATCAGCCCGCGTCAGGCCGTGCAGCTCCATAAGACCGTGGGCTGCAAGGAATCGCTCGCGATGCACTGGGGAACGTTCGGAATGACTTTCGAGAAACTGGAAGCTCCCCCGAAGGACCTCGCCCGCGCCCGCAGGGAACTCGGAATCGCGGACAGCGCATTCCGCGCGTTGCGCCACGGAGAAATCGTGGAGATAATGAAGTGAAAAACAGGCGTGCGGCAATCCATTTGGCACGGCGGGCCGGGTTCCGGGTCAAGCCAGGTCCCGCATCTAGTGCTGGATGGCGTGGAACGGCGCCGGGGATCTGTGCCAAAAAATGTCATACTTTCTATGTTTAATGGAGACTGGGAGATATCCCGGTAAAACTTTTAGTTCAAGGATTCCGCAATGGCTAATGAAAATCGTCCCGTCCGCGTCCGCTTCGCACCGAGCCCCACAGGTTACCTCCATGTGGGCGGCGCGCGCACCGCTCTTTACAATTACTTCTTTGCGAAGGCGACGGGCGGCACTTTTTACCTGCGTATCGAGGACACCGACCGCAAGCGTTATAACGAAGCCGCGCTCAAGGACCTGATGCGCGACCTCAAGTGGCTCGGACTCCAGTGGGACGAAGGCCCCGGTTGCGAGGGCAGCGTCGGTCCGTATTTCCAGAGCGAACGCCTTGACATTTACCACGAACAGATCAAGAAACTCCTGGACTCGGGCGATGCCTATTACTGCTTCTGCACCGAGGAACGCCTGCAGGAAGTCCGCAAGGAACAGGAACAGTCCGGCGTCGCCGTGACGGGCTATGACCGCCACTGCCGCGACATTCCGCGCGAAGAGGCCGAGAAGCGCATCGCCGCGGGCGAGAAGGCCGTCATCCGCCTCAAGGTTCCGCTCACGGGCGTGACCGCTTTCGAAGACAAGATCCGCGGGCACATCGAATATAAGAACGAAGTCCTCGACGACCTCGTGCTCATCAAGCGCGACGGGTTCCCCACGTACCATTTCGCAAGCGTCGT
>Ga0172378_10002097_pt1 | contig 18604 bp, 14 predicted proteins | sample GrowelOW332metaG_FD_119755 | JGI IMG/M metagenome (GOLD analysis project Ga0172378, IMG submission 119755) | Groundwater microbial communities from an aquifer near a municipal landfill in Southern Ontario, Canada - Pumphouse #3_1 metaG | ecosystem: Environmental > Aquatic > Deep subsurface >... | reverse complement strand
TTGTTTAAAAAGTTTTTATAAGGTCAGATAGGAGGTTACAATGCCGAATGTACCCGAAGTATTCGGAAGTATGGTTTTCAATCAGAAAGTCATGCAGGAGCGTCTGCCTAAAGAAACATTCAAGGCGCTGAAGAAAACGCTTGAAGACGGAACTCCGCTTGAACTGGATGTTGCAAATCAGATTGCTCATGCTATGAAAGAGTGGGCTATTGAAAAAGGCGCAACTCATTACACACACTGGTTCCAGCCGCTTACCGGTATTACTGCAGAAAAACACGACAGTTTTATTTCACCGACAAAAGACGGTGGAGTCATTATGGAATTCAGCGGAAAGGAACTTGTGAAAGGTGAGCCTGATGCATCGTCATTCCCGTCCGGCGGACGTCGTGCTACATTCGAGGCACGCGGTTATACTGTCTGGGATCCGACTGCATATGCATTCGTAAAGGAACATTCTCTGTGCATCCCTACGGCATTCTGTTCATATACGGGTGAAGCTCTTGATAAAAAGACACCACTTCTCCGTTCAATGGAAATTTTAAGCAAACAGACAATCCGTATTCTGCATCTGTTCGGAAATACAAACGTTAAACACGTAGCAACGACTGTTGGTCCGGAACAGGAATATTTCCTTGTTGACGAAAAACTTTATAATCAGCGCAAAGACCTCCGTATAACCGGCCGTACACTTTTTGGTTCAAAACCGTCTAAAGGACAGGAAATGGACGATCAGTATTTTGCAGCTCTCAAACCGAGAATTGTTGAATACATGGAAGACCTTAACAATGAACTGTGGAAGCTTGGAATTCTTGCAAAGACCGAGCATAATGAAGTTGCTCCTGCTCAGCACGAGATGGCGCCGATTTTTACAACGACCAATCTTGCTGCAGATCAGAACCAGCTTACAATGGAAATAATGAAAAAAGTTGCACGCAAACATGGTCTTGTGTGCCTGCTTCATGAAAAACCGTTTGCCGGACTCAATGGAAGCGGAAAGCATAATAACTGGTCCATGTCTACAAACGAAGGCGAGAACCTGCTTGAACCGGGTGATACACCACGTAAAAACGCACAGTTCCTGCTTTTCCTGACAGCTGTTATTAAAGCGGTGGACGAGAATCAGGATCTGCTCCGTATTTCCGTCGCAAGTGCCGGGAACGACCATCGTCTTGGTGCGAACGAGGCACCGCCGGCAATCATATCTATGTTCGTCGGCGAAGAGCTTGAAGCTGTTCTTAAATCAATAAAAGACGGAACTCCGTATAACGATATAACGAAACAGAAGATGAAAATCGGTGTCGATGTTCTTCCTCCGATTCCGAAGGATACTACTGACCGCAACCGGACATCTCCGTTTGCTTTTACCGGAAACAAGTTTGAATTCCGTTCTGTCGGATCATCACTTTCCATTTCCGGTCCGAATACTGCGCTTAACGCAATCGTAGCGGACGTGCTAAAAGGGTTTGCCGATGAGCTTGAAGGTGCTGTTGATTTTGATAAAGAACTGCAGGAACTTGTAAAACGCGAGATAACGGCTCACGGAAGAATTATTTTCAACGGTAACGGATACGATGCAGGCTGGATTCCTGAAGCTGAAAAGCGCGGACTGCTCAACCTTAAGACGTTACCTGAGGCAATGGCAGAATATCTGAAGCCGAAGAATGTTAAACTTTACACTGAGATGGGCATCTACACTGATATTGAGATGAAGAGCCATTATGAAGTAAAGCTTGAAAAATACTGTCAGGTTCTTAACATTGAAGTTGAGACAATGCTTGAAATGATCAATAAAGACATACTTCCTGCGTCATTTAAATATATGACAGCAGTGAGCAAAACTGCTGTTGATGTAAAGAGTGTAGTACCGGGCGCAAAATGCTCTGCGGAAACTGACCTGCTTAAGAAACTTGACGGACTCACTGATGAGCTTGCAAAGAAAGCAGATGAACTTGCAAAGAAGCATCTTGCAGCAAAGAAGAATGCTGATGCTATGGAATGCGCTCAGGCATATGCCAAGTCCGTTATTCCGGCAATGGCGGAAGCCCGTGCTGCTGCGGATGAAATTGAACCTCTTATCGGCGAGGATTATAAACCGTTCCCGTCGTATGAAGATCTGCTTTTCAGAGTCTGAGTCAGAAAATAGTACTGTTTTTTTGAAAGGGAGGGAACTGTTCTGACACGGATGAATTATCCTGTCTGAGTTCCCTCTGTATCGGCGGAACATTCTGTCCCGTAATATTTTGTATTTTGGCACAATGAGGTGCGTTAATATCTGAAACTCCTGAGCGGAGTTTCCTGTTAACGTGCCTTTTTTTTATTAACAAGAGGAGGAACTTTATGGAAAATTTCCCGAATTTGGAACTGGATACCATGTGGCTGCTGATCGGCTCCGCACTGGTATATTTTATGCAGGCTGGTTTTGCAATGGTTGAAACAGGTTTGACCCGTGCAAAGAATGCCGGCAATATCGTCATGAAAAATATGATGGATTTTGCCTGTGGTACACCTGCATACTGGATCATCGGCTACGGAATTATGTACGGTGCGTCGAATGCATTCTTCGGTGGTATCGATTTATTCAGTGCAAAACTCGGTTCACAGAGTATGTTCGGAAATGTTCCGACATGGTCACACATGGTGTTCAACACAATGTTCTGTGCAACAGCGGCAACTATTGTTTCCGGTGCTATGGCTGAGCGTACCAAATTCAAGTCATATATTATTTATTCAATCGTAATCAGTGCTCTTATTTACCCGATTGAAGGACACTGGATATGGGGCGGCGGCTGGCTTTCAAAGCTTACAATTCTCGGATGGACAGGATTCCGTGATTATGCTGGTTCAACGGCTGTTCATATGACCGGTGGTATCTGCGCCCTTGTTGGTGCTGCAATCCTTGGTCCGCGTATCGGTAAATATGACAAAAAGGGAAAGCCTGTTGCTATCCCCGGACACTCAATTACGCTTGCCTGTCTTGGAACATTCATTCTCTGGTTCGGGTGGTTCGGATTTAATCCTGCATCTTCATATGGTTTAAGCAGTGTTGCACAGGCTCTTGATGTCAGCAATATTTATATGACAACAAACCTTGCTGCAGCATGTGCTACCGTAACTACGATGTGCGTAACGTGGGTCCGCTACGGTAAACCGGATGTTTCTATGACAATGAACGGTTCACTTGCCGGTCTTGTTGCAATTACTGCAGGCTGTTCTGCGGTGGATCCGTGGGCAGCAGCGCTTATCGGTATCGTTGCCGGCGCACTCGTTGTATTCAGTGTTGAGTTCTTTGACAGGATTGCTAAAGTTGATGACCCTGCCGGCGCTGTTTCTGTTCACTGTGTAAACGGTGCATGGGGAACACTTGCTGTAGGTCTTTTTGCCCGCGACGGCGGTCTTTTTACGACAGGCCAGTGGGGCAGTTTCCTTGTACAGCTTGTCGGTGTAGTTTCTGTTGCTGCATTTGTAGGCGTTGCGATCTGGATCGTCTTTAAGATTGAAGACAAAACAGTCGGACTCCGCGTTTCTGCTGCAGAAGAGATCGGAGGTCTTGATCTTCCTGAGCACGGACTGGTAAGCGGGTATGCGGATTTCATGCCGCAGTATACTCCTGCTGTTATGGAACAGGCAAGGGAAGCTGGTGTAGAGATTCCGATAGCACAGGCTGTCCCGGTAACAACGGTAACAAGCGAAGCTGCTGCAAACGCGAAATTCTCGAAAGTTGTTATTGTTACACGACAGAATAAGTTTGATCAGTTGAAATCTGCCATGAATACGATTGGTATAACAGGTATGACAGTCATTAACGTTATGGGCTGTGGTATGCAGAAAGGTGCCAGCGAATACTACCGCGGTGCGCCAGTCGATATTAATCTTCTGCCGAAAATCAAGGTTGAAGTTGTTGTCAGCAAAGTTCCTGTACGCACCGTTATTGAAGCGGCAAAGAAAGCTTTGTATACCGGTCATATTGGTGATGGAAAGATCTTTGTGTACAACGTTGAAAATGTTGTAAAAGTCCGCACTGGTGAAGAAGGGTATGCAGCTCTTCAGAGCGAGGAAGACTAGAACGGACGGAAGAGTGACATCTAAGTCACTCTTCCGCTGCAGGAAAATCCTGCAGTGAAATATTTCTGTAGTGATTTTTCTGTTTCACAGGGGGTGCCATTCGTGCCGCCTGACTTGTGAAGATTACTGCATAGCCGCGCTGTAAAGCGCTGTCTATAAATTCTGCCGTCTGCCGGAGACATGTAACCCCTCTCCGGCTGGCGGCTCTTTTTTGTTACAGTTTTCCTGATTCTGCAGCGCCGGGAAGCCCTATGTCCTTACGGTAGAATTCGTTGTCAAAATGAACTGCGCTTACCGCTTCGTATGCTTTCTTCCATGCTGCTTCAAATGTATTTCCATATGTACTGCATGCGAGTACCCGTCCTCCGCTTGTGACTAACCCTGTTGCATTCGGATCTGAGGATGTCGTGCGCCGGTCAAGTTGTGCGCCTGCGATGAACACTTTAGCACCGCTGTCTTCAAGCAGTTTTTTCTGTATGGTGATAGGTTTTCCTTTTATGTAGTTTCCCGGGTATCCGCCTGAAACTATACATGGAGCAACTACGTATCCTGTTTTCCATTTAAAGTCGAACTGTCCGAGTGTACCGTTAATAATAGAGCAGCACATAGCTGCAAAATCAAAATCTACAAGAGGCAGAACAGCCTGTGTTTCAGGGTCTCCCAGCCGGACGTTGTATTCAAGCAGTTTTGGACCGTCCTTTGTGAGCATAACGCCGAAAAAAATGAATCCCCTGTAGTCGAATTTCTCCGCAATAAGGCCTTTGAGCGTTGGTGTAAGTATATCCCGCCTGAATTGTGCCATTATTTCATCTGTAACGTCAGACAGCGGACATACAGCTCCCATTCCGCCTGTATTAGGACCCTGACCTCTGTCTTTAAGACGTTTGTGGTCACGGGCAGGTACAAAAGGAATAATTCGTGAGGCTTCTTTTTTAGCCGATTCCTGTGTAACTGAAACTGCAGCAAGTACAGAAATTTCTACACCTTCGAGGTAGTCTTCTATGACGATTTTTTTACCTGCTTCACCCACCCGTCCTGAATCCATAATATCGGTAACCGCAGCAAGTGCGTCTTCCTCTGTAGCTGCAACAGTAACACCTTTTCCTGCTGCAAGTCCGTCGGCCTTTATAACGACAGGTGCTCCGTGTTTTTTTATATAGTTCTTTGCTTTTTCTTCATCGGTGAATGTTTCGCTTGCGGCACACGCTACTGAGTATTTCCGCATGAACGATTTTGCAAAGTCTTTGCTGGCTTCGAGCTGTGCTCCCGCCTTTTTTGGGCCGATACATGGAATATCGGCAGCCCAGAATACATCCGCCAGTCCTTCTGCAAGAGGATCTTCGGGACCGATAACGGCCATGATACATTCTTCGTGTTTTGCAATCTGCACATATGGAGATGTACCGTCATCTTTAATATACGTGCAGGAAGATATATCAATGTTTCTGCATTTTTTTTCTTTTGCAGTTCCACCGTTTCCGGGAATAACGATAATCTTTTCTACGAGCGGACTTTCAGCGAGTTTCCAGCAGATGGCGTGTTCGCGTCCGCCCGAGCCGACAACAATTATATTCATGATGATATAATAATGGAAATTGCGGTCATTTACAACTGTAACGTGAAAATAATTAATAATTCCAAACTGTTAAAAATCTACACTCGCCCGGAGGTTTATAATTTTTACTACACATCTCCATCCCGATACTGTATAATTCCGGCATATGTTAGACTATATTTTCATGGCAGTGGCTGTGGTTATTATTATTGCTGCGCTGCACTATTTTGTAAAAAATAACAGAAACAGGAAAAGTTCTGCAGCAGCTTCGCATCATGCTTTTGTTAATTGTCCTTTGTGCGGGTCACCGCTTTTACCGGGGGAAGAACTTTTTTCAAAAGTGTTCCGTCCAATGACGGTAAATGATCAACGGTGCATTATTTATGGCTGTCCGCATTGTTATCCGCGTTGTGAACCGGGAATACACCGGATATGTCCGGCGTGCCATAAAACCGTACCCCTTGACGGCCATCTCGTGGCACGTTTATTTAACAGAACAAAAGACGGGAAAAAGCATGTTGTCATAACCGGATGTTCTGTCTGTTGTAAATATGAACCGAAATAAAACAAAAAACGCTTAAGTCTTTTTGCCAGTTTCCGATAGTTAAGGTATAGGGTGGTAGAACCCGGGAAACAAGCCTGGTGTGGTTTGTCGGATATACCTAATCTTTAAGGAGTAATTATATGGTAATTAATCACAATATGAGCGCTATGTTTGCTCAGCGTTCTGAGGGAATTACTGAACTCTCAAAACAGAAGGATATGGAGAAGCTCTCTTCTGGTATGAGAATTAATCGTGCTGGTGATGATGCCTCAGGTCTTGCGGTTTCAGAAAAAATGCGTGCACAGATCCGCGGTTTGAATCAGGCTTCCACGAACGCACAGAACGGCATTTCTTTCATTCAGACGACAGAGGGATATCTTCAGGAGACAAACGACATCGTTCAGCGTATTCGTGAACTTGCAGTTCAGTCATCGAACGGAATTTACAGTGCTGAAGACCGTATGCAGATTCAGGTTGAAGTTTCTTCGCTTGTCGCAGAAGTAGACCGCATTGCAAGTACCGCTCAGTTCAATGGTATGAATATGCTTACAGGCCGTTATGCACGTCCGACAGGAGAAAATTCTGTTACGGCTTCTTTGTGGTTCCATATTGGAGCGAACATGGATCAGCGCTCACAGGTTTATGTTGGTACTATGTCTGCTGCAGCCCTCGGTCTCCGCAGCGCCGGAGATGAATCAATTATGAGTCTTGAAACTCCTGAAGAGGCTAACCGCGCGATCGGTACTCTTGATGAGGCTATGAAGAAACTTAATAAACAGCGTGCTGATCTCGGCGCTTACCAGAATCGTCTTGAAAAGACTGTTTCAGGTCTCGATGTTGGTGCTGAGAATCTTCAGGCTTCTGAAAGCCGTATCCGCGATGCTGATATGGCAAAAGAAATGGTCAGCTTTACAAAAGACAATGTTCTTTCTCAGGCAGGAACTGCGATGCTCGCACAGGCTAACCAGTCAAGCCAGAACGTTTTAAGTTTGTTAAGATAGAACTGATATACGTATAAATGAACACGCGTTTATTATGACGCGTGTTTTTTTTGTCGGTTTACTGTTTTGTTCAGTTTTATAGTATTTGTGTCCTGCCTCTGAAACTGCGCATTAACGTGAGCTTGTCCGTGTATTCAAGGTCTCCGCCGACAGGAATGCCGGATGCAAGACGTGTTAATTTTAAACCGGTCTGTTTTGAAAGAATCTGCTGCAGATAAAGTGCCGTTGTATCTCCTTCTACTGTGGGGTTTGTCGCTATTATAATTTCTTTTACATTACCGTCTTTTACGCGCGACAGAAGCGCTGCTATTCTCAGCTGATCCGGACCTATTCCATCAATAGGCGAAATAGCTCCTCCAAGTACGTGATATAATCCGTTATACTCATGAGCCGATTCTATTGTCTGAACATCCTGCGGCTGTTCAACGACACAGATACTTGCCCTGTCCCGCATCTGGTTAGAGCAGATCGGGCAGGGGTCGTTTTCTGTCCACGCGCCGCATACCGAACAGGGTTTTATTCTGTCCTGCAGTGTTGCAAGTTGTTCCGCAAAACGCTGAATATACGTATCGTTTGCTTTCAGAAGAGAATTGACGATACGTGCGGCACTTTTTTTCCCGATACCGGGAAGTCGGGAAAAAGAATCGATTAGTTCATCGAGTATATTCATATCAGAAGCCGAGACCCGGAATGTTCATACCTTGAAGAAACGGACCAGCTTTTGCTTTTATCTGCTCCTGCATGTTCGTTACCGCGTCGTGATGTGCTGCAATTATAAGATCTTCGAGCATTTTGACATCGCGGTTATCAACACAGACGGGATCAAGATGGATATTAGTCATTTCCATCTTACCGTTGATGGAAACAGTTACCATTTTTCCTCCGGACGAACCTTCCGCTGTCATTGCGGCAAGTTCCGTCTGCATTTTTTCTGCTTCTTCTTTGAGTCTGGCTGTATTCTGCAATAATTCAAACGGATTCATTTTTTTCCTCCAGTAATACTTCCTTTAAATACGCTGCAGATAATTTTTATCTGCTGAGGTATTTCATGGGACTGAACAACAGTAACTGTTTCTTTTAAATTTACTATAAAATTTAATGATCGTCCGCACATTTTAGTAAGAATTCCCGAAATATCAGTACTGTGCTGTTCGAGTCTGGCTTTCTGATAAGGTGATTCAATTTGTGCAGTTATAGTATCGTTCTGTACAGTCCAGGAAAGCGTCTGCATCAGGGCAGATGCCGTCATGGCGTCGTTTACCGATAACTGTGCAGTAACGGTGCCGCGCAGCTGTGCAATTGTAACAGAGCGTCCGTCGGCAGTCGTATATAATGCCGTCTGCTGGGGGTCAGGTAAAGACTGATGTTCATCTGCGGAATCATCTGGAAACGGGGATGCTTCTTCTGCGGACACGGGTTCGTCTGTTTCTTCTTCCTGTACGTCGGAATTATCCGTCATTATTTCATCGTCGGGAGTATATTCTCCGTCCGGAGGAATATCGGTATTTGACCAGGTATCCGCTGTGTTTACAGGAGATCCAGCGGGACTAACGGATGAAGCCTGAATATTGGTGTCTGATGTATTCCGGATATTCCCGGCTGCCACTGTTTGTTCAGGCGGCAGGGCTCCGCCATCAGGAAAAGGGTGGTTCTGTCCCTGCTCCGATATATCTGCCGGCGGCGGACTTTTTTCCGGTATTTCGTCAAGTGCGGAAAAATGAGGAATATTCTGCACGTCTGATGTTGTATGCTGTACAGGCTGTTCCGGTATTTCCTGCTCAGCGGCAGGCGGAATGTTCGCTGCTGATTCTTTGGAACCCTGATTATTTACAGCGACTGCCTGTGAAGCATCCGGTTCAACCGTAGACGTCCCTGAGAGTAGTGCATGAGCCGAATCAATGGCTGTTTTTACTTCTGCCGGAGATACGTATTGTGAAAGCCAGCAAAGCCGGCTGAATGCAAGTTCGAGTTCATAACGGGGAGAAAGCGAGTACCGGATATCCCTGTAGAGCTGAAGAAAAAGAGAAAGCGCACGTTCTGTCTGAATTGTATTCCACGTTTTGAGTACGTCAGGACTGTATCGCTCTGCAGCATTACCGAGCAGAGATTCTTTCGTAACTCCATTTTTTATGAGTAGAAGGCTTCTGATATAGTTTGCACTGTTTGAAATGAGCTGTTCTATTGAGATTCCCGACTGCAGATATCCGTCGAGTACGATAAGAGCGTCGCCGGGGTTACCCGAGGCGCATTTTTCGAATAAGTCATTAAGACTGTCTACACCGACCAGACCGAGTTTGTCGCGGATTTTATCATACGTAATATGTCCGTCGCTGAACGCCGTTACCTGATCAAAGAGTGTGTAAGCGTCACGGATTGAACCTGTTGATTCCCGCGCGATCCAGTAAAGCGCTTCATCGTCTGCCTGAATACCGAGTTCTTTTGCAGCATCAGCGAGCAGATTTTTTGTTTTTTCGACGGAGACAAGCCGGAAGTTGAACTGCTGGCAGCGGCTTTTTATAGTTGCCGGTACTTTCTGCAGCTCAGTTGTTGCAAAAATAAACACAACATACGGCGGCGGCTCTTCAATTGTTTTCAGAAGCGCGTTAAAAGCGCTTGTTGAGAGCATATGGACTTCGTCAATAATGTAAATTTTATAGCGGGAAGAATTCGGAGGAAACATTACTTCGTCTTTTATCTGCCGGACATCATTAACGCTTGTATTAGATGCACCGTCTATTTCTATAACGTCAAGACTGGAACCTTTTGTGATTTCCTGACAGTGTGTGCATGTTCCGCACGGAGAGGGGGTCGGCCCTGTTTCGCAGTTAAGTGCCTTTGCAAGAATTCTTGCAGTAGATGTTTTTCCACAGCCCCGGGGTCCGGAAAAAAGATAAGCATGGGCAATCTGCCCTGAAGTAATAGAGTTTTTGAGTGTTTCTGCAACAAATTCCTGTCCGATAAGGTCATCGAAATGCTGCGGCCGTCGCCGTGTAGCGGTTACTTCGTAAGACATGAGATTACCTCAATACAGGACAGGATGTCCGGATTTGTGTAGCACCATTTTGTAAAAAAAGGTGCTACCGTTACTTCGTAAGACATACTGACAGTTTAGTGTAAAAAAAGAAAATCGGCAATGGAAAGAACAAAATGGAAAAGCGGGAAGAAATGGTGAAGAAGAGGATTTTACACGGATGTAAAATCCTCTGACATTACCAGCCTCCTGACGCGCCTCCGCCTCCGAAACTGCCACCCCCTCCTGAGAAACCGCCGCCCCCGCCGAATCCACCGCCTCCAAAGCCGGTAAAATCGTTATGATGGTCATGCCATGAGCGGGATCTGCCTCCGAACATCGGGAACAGAAGCCACGGGAGCCACCAGTGGTGTCGGCCCGTCATGCCCGGAATAACCATAAGCCAGACAAAAAGGAAAATTAATCCGAAGAAAAGTGCAGCAAGTGTATCATTATCAGTCGGTTCGCTGCCGCCGGTCGCTACGCTCTTTGTAACCAGCGCGGCGTTGCCGGAAGCGATGCCACCCATGTTTTTTACGCCCTTGATAATGCCTTTCCCGTAATCACCTGAACGAAATGCCGGTGTAATTACATTGCGGATAATAAGACCGCATTTAGCATCCGTAAGTTTATCTTCGAGACCGTAGCCGACTTCTATGCGTACTTTGTGTTCGTTCATTGCAACGAGCAGAAGTGCACCGTTGTCCTTCCCTTTTTCACCAAGACGCCATGCCTGTGCAACACGTACACTGTATCCCTGCAGATCTTCACTTTCCAGAGACGGAATGGTAAGTACCGCAATTTGAATACCGGTGGTCGTGTCAAGTGACTCAAGATAGTCCGACAGTTCCGATTTTTCACTGGCGGAAAGAATATCCGCTTCATCCATGACTCTGTTTGTAAGTGCCGGGATATCAAGCGAAAATGCCGGAAAAACAGCAGTAAATACTGATAGTATGAATGCGGCTGCCAGTCTGCTGCTGCGTGTCCGTCGGGTAATAACTTTATTTATTAATACCATTCTGAATCCTCCAGTACAGTAAGACCGTCGGGAAGCTCGTCCGGATTTTCGTCATGAGCAGGAAAATTCTGTGCAAGCAGATCTCCGCATTTTTCGACCGCGCTGATAAATCCTGTTTTTGCATTTCCTGATTTGATGTCGGCAGCGAGTCCGTCTGAAATAATTTTCCACAGATCGGGCGAAATCTTTTCAGAAATACCGCGGTCGGCAATAATACGTACCTGTCTTTCCATGTATGAAACGAATATCAGTATACCTGAATGCTCTGCTGTTTCATATACGCCGCTTTCTGAAAAATGGCGCATTGCCCGGCGTGTGACACTGGCATTACGGACAATTTTCGGAATTACAATACGGTCAAGAGCCGGAATATTGAAAAGATAAAACGATGCAGCAATTGAAGCAAAACAAACGAACCCGTATAACGCAGGAAGCGCCCATATACGCTGTGTCCAGGTAATACGTTCGTATACACTGTTGATTTTTCCTGCAAAAGGCAGCAGTACTGCAAAAATGAGTACTGAAATGCATACGGAAGCAAGAAGTTCCCAGAATGCATAGTGCGCACTTTCTGCCGTAACAGCCGTTTCAATTTCACCGGTTGTTCTGACTTCTGCTTTTTTAACCGCTTCGGAAATCTCTTCGAAATCTTTTTGCGAAAGCTTCAGTTTTTTAAGCATCGTTTTAGTTTTCATCGTCGTATCCCTTAAAATTGAACTTTAGGAGCAGACTGTGCATCTGTAGACGCCGTAAAGTACTGCTTTTTTTCAAAGTTCGACATGTTTGCGATAAAGTTGTTCGGGAAGGTCCGTATAAAGGAGTTGTACGTTTTTGCAGAAGTATTGAAACGGTTCCGTGCAACAGTAATACGGTTTTCCGTTCCTTCAAGCTGGTCCTGAAGCGCAAGAAAATTCTGGTCTGCCTTCAATTCAGGATAATTTTCCGTTACCATAAGCAGCCGCTGAAGGCTGCTGCCGAGCTGGTCCTGTACCTGCTGGTATCTGGCAAAAGCCTGTGGATCAGTAAGAATTTTTTCATCTACCTTTACGACTCCGCCGGCCTGTGAACGTGCCTGAGCAACCTGAGTGTATACGTCGCTTTCATGTGATGCATACCCTTTGACTGTTGCAACAAGATTCGGGATAAGATCATACCGACGCTGATACTGATTCTGGACTTCCGCCCATTGACTTGTTACATCTTCATCCATTGTGACCATTTTATTGTAAGTACCTGCTCCGCACTGGACGAGCAAAAGCACAACTGCCGCAATAACAGCGATAATGATAATCGCTTTTTTAGCACCTTTAGACATGTTAACTCCTGTAAAAAATATACTTCAATTAACAATATATACATTTTTCAGTGAAAAAAAAATATAAGACTTCTGAAAATTGTTTAATACTATTGAATAAATCCAATTTTATGGATATTCTGCCTTATATAGAATAAACAGAGTATTCTGTTCATTCATATTTGATAAATGTGGTTTTTATGGAGTACTTATGGCAGCAGATAAATACGATTTTACCATCGAAACATTGGGACCGTGCAAAGTTCAGTCTCCGATTCAGCTTTCAACAGTAGTAGGTGATTATCGTGCAAATTATGTAAAAGATGATTCATGCGTACGTTACCGGGTGAATGTATACGGCGGCAAAGATCAGGATGATCAGACATCATCAAATCTTATGCAGAAGGCGGGACCTCGCGAGTTTATTTATTTTGATCCGAAACATGTTAAAGCCGGTATTTGTACGTGCGGAGGTCTGTGCCCGGGACTTAATGATGTAATTCGTGCCATTGTCCGTTGTCTGTATAACCGCTACGGTGTACGCCGCATTCTTGGTTTTCAGTACGGATTTAAAGGTTTTTTTGCAGATGAAGGATTCGGAACAATAGAACTTACCCCTGATAATGTTGATGAGATTCATAAAATCGGCGGTTCTTTTCTTGGAACAAGCCGCGGTGGCGGTGAACGTGTAGCCGATATTGTCGATTGTGTTGAAAAAACGGACGTCAATATGCTGTTCATTATCGGCGGTGACGGTACGCAGCGCGGTGCACTTGATATTGCGAACGAAGTGGACAAAAGAGGACTCAAAGTTTCGGTTATTGGTATTCCGAAAACAGTCGATAACGATCTTCAGTTCATAGACCGCTCGTTCGGTTTTGAAACTGCGGTTGAACGGGCAAAGGAAGCTGTAGCTTCAATACATATGGAAGCGCATTCCCAGATTAACGGAATTGGTATCGTAAAACTTATGGGACGCGAATCGGGTTTTATTGCGGCTGCAACAGCGCTTGCCTCTCACGAAGCTAACTTCTGTTTAATCCCGGAAGTGCCTTTTGATCTGGACGGACCGAACGGTCTGCTTGAAAATCTGAAAAATCGTCTTGTAGAACGTCATCATGCGGTTATTATTGTTGCTGAAGGTGCAGGCCAGGAACTGCTTACAAAGACGAATCAGAAAGACGCATCGGGAAATATCAAACTTGCGGATATCGGTATTTATCTGCGGGATCAGATTACGAAGTATTTTAAGGATCAGCATTTTCATAATAATCTTAAATATATTGATCCTGGGTATCAGATCCGCGCATCGGTTACGACGGCAAACGATTCTATTTATTGTGAGCGGCTGGGAAACAATGCTGTTCATGCAGCTATGGCGGGAAAAACTAAAATGGTTGTGGGACTTGTCCACGATAAATTCGTGCATATTCCAATCAGTGCGGTAACAATGCATCGTAACGTTGTTGACCCGGAAGGTGCAATGTGGCGTGATGTCCTTGATGCTACTTCGCAGCCTATTATGATGGTGAACAATATTGAAGCTGCCCGTGAGCGTATGGTAAAAGCTGTTGCTGACGGAAGAAAAAAACCGTCGGAAAAATAATAAAAAACACATTTGTATAAAATTTTATTTGTATGGTATACAAAATAAAGCGCCCTGTTTCTAAAAGGAACAGGGCGCTTTATTTTTTTTTACCTGGTATTTTTAATTACGCTTGTTTGCGGGTAAACACTCTGACTGCTTCGATAAGCTGCATAACAGCAAGAACGAAGAGTACAATTGCAATTATAGAAAGCGGTATGAATCCGCCCGGCTGGAAGTTCTTTATAATCATCAGTATGAGTGCGGTAAATGTAACGGCAAACATAAAGATCATAGGAATGATTGTTTCAAATGAATGTTTTCCTTTGTTCAGCACCCATGCAGTGATGGCAAGAAGTGCAAGAGCGGCCAGCAGCTGATTTGCCGAACCGAAAATCGGCCATACTTTTGCATAACCTGCAACGAGGAAGATAACGGAGACCGCAACAGTAAGAATCGTTGCGATATACATATTTCCGGCTGCTTTTGTTGCGGCATTCGGCTTTTTTGCTCCTTTTGCAAGTTCCTGAAGAAGGTATCGTCCGATTCGTGTTGCTGTGTCAAGAGAGGTAAGGGCAAAAGCTGAATACGCAAGTGTAACAAATACTTTTCCCAGCTGCAGATTAATTCCGAACGTATTCATGAATTCTGCAACTCCGTTGGCGAATACAACGGCAGGCGTTCCCAGTTTTTTTCCGTCGGTAATAGCAGTCAGTCCGTCTTTACTCAGATAACAGACAACAATGAGTGCGACTATCGCAAGAAGTCCTTCAACAAGCATTCCGCCGTACCCTATAAGCTGTCCGTCGGGTTTTGCTTTCCCAAGCTGTTTTGACGTTGTGCCTGATGAAATAAGCGAGTGAAAACCTGATATGGCTCCGCATGCTACTGTTACGAAGAGGACAGGGAAAAGCGTGCTTTTGCCGACAGTAAAGCTTGTAAAGGCCTGCATGTTTACGGTCGGATGTTTTACGAATACACCGATAACGGCTCCTGCCATCATTGCATAGAGCAGAAAAGAACAGAGATAGTCCCGCGGCTGTAAAAGCAGCCAGACAGGAAGAACCGATGCAGCGAAAATGTAGAAAATCAGAATAACACGCCATTCGTTTACGCTGAATTTGAGTACCGGGCAGAAATAACCGATAATGATTGCGCCTGCGACGAGAACAACGCCCAGAATTGTACTTACTCCAAGCGGTGCGTGGAGTTTATTGCGTGCAAATCCGAAAAGAAATGCAAGAGCAATAAAAATAATGGACGCAGTACCGGACTGTGCACCGGTAAGATTCCCGGAAGAAGGATTATATGCGAATGTTTTTGCACAGATATCGGTAAAGGCAGCAACCACAAGTGTGATTGTTACCCATGCATACCAGTTGAATATTGTTTGTGCACGTTTTGATACGTTTGTTTTTATAATTTCTCCGATGGATTTGCCGTCGTTATTGAGTGATGCAACAAGTGCACCAAAATCATGAACGCCGCCGAAGAATATAGAACCGACGATAATCCAGAGATATACAGGGAGCCATCCGAAAACAGCTGCGAGAATCGGCCCTGTAATAGGCCCTGCTCCCGCAATTGATGAGAAATGATGCCCGAAAAGAACGCGGGCGTCTGTAGGAACGTAATCCATATTGTCCTGCAGACGATGTGCAGGAGTTTCTTTTATATCTGCCAGTCCCCATTTTTTTGCCAGGTGACCGCCATAGCAGATGTAGGCAATCAGAAAAAACACAATTGCCGAAATAAGAATGACCAGTGAGTTCATCCTATCCCCCTTATAATAGATATTTGAAGTGTCTGCAGAATTATTTTACTATCTGCAGGCTTCTCCTTTTATTAAGATTTGTGACCGTTTAAAGCGGGTACAAAAATCTTTTTTTCCTGACGGCCTGCCGGATTTGTATATACTTTTCCGGATACAAGGTCTACGAGGACTGTCTTACTTTCGGCATATCCCCAGAAATAAAAACGGAATGATTTGCTGAAACGGAAACGTTTTATAAGTTTAACTGCATCCTTTTCAGGTGCTTCGGTGACGAATACACGCGTGATGACGGTAGATTTGTGATGCCGTGATGGTTCTGTATATTTAAGCGTCAGTTCCGGCAGTTCGATAAGTTCCGTGCGGATAAAAGACGGATCAGCATTGAATGAAACCAGACAGATTTCTTTTGAGTCATAGAAATCCATTACGTTTTCTTTAAAAAGAACCGTTTGTGTTTCACGTGCTCTGTACGAAGCGGACATATCGTATTTTTTACCATGGCAGATACTGTTATCAGACAGATCAAAATATTTTTCAAACCGCTGATTCAGAAGCACCCTGTAATCATCAATTTTCATCTATATTTACATTATACAGTGTTTATTAACTTAGTCAATAAATGTTGAATAAATGTAGTATAACTAAAACTGTTATATTGCGGAATGAAGTGATTTTGATCATAATAGATAGAAAGGAGCGGTTGATATGAAACCAGTAGTTTTGGCGGATGAATTAAGATTAAATGAGTATCCCGGACGGGGAATTGTTGTCGGACGGTCGGAAGACGGATTGTACGGGGTAACAGCCTATTTTATCATGGGCCGCAGTGAAAACAGCCGCAACCGTGTTTTTGTTACTGACGGAGAGGGGATCAGAACACAGGCCTTTGATCCGGCCAAAATGAAAGATCCGAGCCTTATTATATATCCCCCGGTTCGTGTGCTTGGCACAAAAACGATCGTGACGAACGGTGATCAGACGAACACCATTTATGACGGAATGGATCACCAGATGACGTTTGAACAGTCTCTCCGCAGCCGTGAATTCGAACCTGATGTACCGAATTTTACTCCGCGTATTTCCTGTGTCATGCATATTGAAGGCGGAAAATATAATTATGCTCTTTCTATCCTTAAAAGCGAAAACGGCAATCCTGAAAGCTGTAACAGGTTTACGTTTGCATATGAAAATCCGCAGAATGGTACCGGTCATTTTATTCATACGTATATGGGTAACGGAAATCCACTGCCGGGTTTTGAAGGCGAACCGACGCCTGTCTGTATTACGGGAAATATCGACGATTTTACAAATTTTATATGGAACGCGCTGAATGCAGATAATAAAGTATCGCTGTTTACCCGTTTTATAGAAATCGGAAGCGGAAAATATGAAAGCCGGATTGTAAATAAGAATAAATAGTATAAAAGTATTATTACAATGCAATAAAATACGTATAACAACGTTTTAGTTGATTAATTATTATAATAATAGTAATATCTTTACCTATAAGGATATTACTATGAATTTTGATGCTATTGAACATCGTGCATTTGATAATTATTGTTATCCGCTTAATGAAAAAGAGCTTGCGATAAACATCCGTACGGGCAGCGATATAAAAAAAATATTTCTTGTATGGGGAGATCCGTTTGCAGGCGGTATACTCGGTGGAAACTGGGAGTGGAAAGGCTCCCGCATTGAAATTACAGAAGTGAAGGAACTGCAGAAATTTCTGTGGTGGAGTATTGTTGTAAAACCGGAGTTCCGGAGGTGCAGGTATTATTTTGAACTGCACGCGGATGACGGCGTGTTTTACTGCTGTGAAGACGGCTTTTACACAGAAAAAGAATTTAAATCATTACCATTCAATCTTTCCTGCTTTACGTTTCCCTGGATGAATGCTGCTGATATATGTACACCTCCTGACTGGCCTAAGGCAACCGTATGGTATCAGATTTTTCCTTCCCGGTTCAGCAGAGGTGCAGGCGGTTGTAAAGGTGTATCTGCTGCAGGAATGCTAAGAAACTGGGCAGGTCCGGAACAATCCGTAACAAATGAAGAAGAATACGGCGGAAACCTGCAGGGAATAACCGACCGGCTTGACTATCTGTCAGGACTGGGGATTACGGGGATCTATCTGAATCCGGTGAATCTTTCCCGTACGCAGCACAAATATGATACGACAGATTATCTTGAGATAGATCCGTCGTTCGGCACAAAGCAGGATATGAAGCATCTTGTATCAGAGGCTCATAAGCACCATATCAGAATAATGCTGGACGGCGTTTTCAATCATTCCGGCTGGGACTTTTTTGCATGGCAGGATGTGCTTAAGAACAGGGAAAAATCAAAATATGCCGGCTGGTACATGATAAACGATTTTGATTTTCCGGCAGAGCCGGGAGATAATTCCCGGGACGGAAAATATTTCGCGTTTGCATTTGCCGATTCAATGCCGAAACTTAATACGAATAATCCTGAAGTAATCAGATATCTCCTGAAAGTATGTGAGACGTGGGTAAAGGAATACAATATTGATGCACTCCGCCTTGACGTTGCAAATGAGCTTTCTCATGTATTCTGTCAGGAACTGCAGAAACATATGAGAGCACTTAAGAGTGATTTTTATATTATTGGGGAGATATGGCATAATTCACTGCCGTGGCTGCGGGGGAACGAATTTGACGCAGTCATGAACTATCCGCTGCAGAATACAATTTCCAATTTTACACTTACTGATTCTATGACGGTAAAACAG
>Ga0172378_10002096_pt1 | contig 18608 bp, 17 predicted proteins | sample GrowelOW332metaG_FD_119755 | JGI IMG/M metagenome (GOLD analysis project Ga0172378, IMG submission 119755) | Groundwater microbial communities from an aquifer near a municipal landfill in Southern Ontario, Canada - Pumphouse #3_1 metaG | ecosystem: Environmental > Aquatic > Deep subsurface >... | reverse complement strand
TTCCCGACTGATTTGCAGCCGACTCAAGCGGCATGTTCTTGCCGCAGTTCTGCTATTTATTAAGGGGTGGCTTGGGTGGAAAATACTAAAGTAAGACGCATGTTTGGCACAGACGGTGTCAGGGATATCGCAAACAGGGGGATGATGAAACCTGAATCGGCCATGAAACTGGGAAGAGCATTTACGCTTTTTCTTTTAAAAAGGGGCAATTCTAAGCCTAAGATCGTTGTTGGCAGAGACACCCGCTATTCCGGACACATGATCGAATATGCGCTGTGTGCAGGAATAACATCAGCAGGAGGGGATGTTTATACAATAGGCGAGATCCCGACTCCAGGGGTAAGTTATTCCGTCGCGGCTGGCGATTTTGACGGAGGGGCTGTCATAAGTGCTTCCCATAACCCGGCAGAGTATAACGGCATTAAATTTCTTGACGGAGAAGGTTTCAAGCTATCTGACGATGAGGAACTGGAAATAGAATCTCTTTTCGATGTGAAAGAAGAAATAGAGAGGCCGATCCATGGGAGCATAGGCAGGATCACCAACGCCCCCGGCCTAACGGATGATTACCTGAAATTTCTCATTGGAATTATGGATAAGGTTGAAAACAGGGAATATTCGATCGTGATCGATGCTGCCAACGGTGCCGCTTCAGCGCTGGTGGAACCATTGTTCAAGAATTGGAAGGGCAAAGTCTCGATTTTCGCTAACGAACCTGATGGTTTAAATATAAATTTGGGCGTTGGGGTCACAAATATGGGTTTTCTCAGGGAAAAGACTATAAATAAAAAGGCAGACATAGGTATAGCTTACGATGGCGACACAGACAGAGTGCTGATGTGCGACGGAAAGGGCAGGATCATCGATGGTGACATCATGCTCTGGGTGATAGGACGCTGGCTTTCAATGAAGGGGACTCTTGGTTCCGGTGTTGTAGCTACCGTTATGAGCAACATGGTTCTTGAGGATCTGCTCAGGAAAGACGGGATAAAGGTTTTCAGGTGCGGTGTAGGAGACAGATATGTCCTTGACACTATGCGTAAGAAAAAAAGCCGAGTTGGTGGGGAACAGTCCGGTCACCTGATCGCTCTTGACTTTGCAAACACCGGAGATGGATTATGTTCAGGCCTATTGTTTCTAAGAGCGATCTCTGATCTGGGTGAAGATATATCCACGCTCTCTGACCGATTTGACAGATACCCGCAGGTACTCAGAAATCTCAGGATTGAAAACAAAGATTTGATTTTGGGCAGTTCCAGGCTTAAGAAAGCTGAAAAAATTGCGATGAATGAGCTTGAAGGGAAAGGAAGGATGCTCCTGCGGCCATCGGGCACCGAACCGCTGATAAGAATATTTGTTGAGTCGAGGGACCACGATCTAATGAATGCTACAGCAGACATGCTTGAAAATACTATACTTGAAATAGCATGTACAGGGGGTAATTAAATGACATTCCATCATATCAGAAAGGCCGTCTTCCCGGTTGCCGGACTTGGGACGAGGTTCCTGCCGGTAACAAAGGACATCCCTAAAGAAATGATGCCTCTTATAGACAGGCCACTAATCCATTATGGAGTAGATGAGGCGGTAGCATCGGGATGCGAAGAAATAATTTTCGTTACAGGTACGGGGAAGGAAACCATTTTTCAGTACTTCCAGCATTCTTCCGAGCTTGAGGAACACCTTATGGAAACAGGCAAGGAAGACCTGGCTGAACAATTGAAAAAAATCCCTGAACTTGCCGAATTTTATTACACTCTTCAGGAGAAACCGCTTGGACTTGGTCATGCAGTTCTTTGCGCGGAAGAATTCTGTAAAGATGAATACTTTGGACTTTTGCTGCCTGATGATGTAATGATCGCTGAGCCGACAGTGCTTGCCCAGCTTGAATCAGTTAGAGAAAGATATAGCGGTTCAGTTTTGAGTCTCGAGGAAGTTGATAAAGAAGATACTTCCAGGTATGGGATAGTTGATGCAGAAGAGGTGGAACCGGGAGTTTACAGGGTGAAGGGGCTCGTCGAGAAGCCAGATCCGAATGATGCTCCGTCAAACCTGGCAATAATGGGAAGATATGTACTCTCTCCTTCTATATTCAAGCACCTCAAAAGCATAAAGAGGGGCAGGGGAGGCGAATACCAGCTTACTGACGCTATTGCTTCGATGCTGGAAGAAGAGCCTGTCTATGCGCTTTTGTATAAGGGAAGAAGATTGGACTGCGGTGTAAGGGAGGGCTGGATCAAAGCGACCATTATAAAGGCCCTTCAGGATCATGATCTCAGGAAGATCATCATAGATACTATCGAAAAAGAATTGAATGTGAAGATATGAAAAAGCAGGGCAATCGCCCTGCTTCTATTTTTAGGTTGCAAAATCGTTTTAGAATTCTTTAAAGAGCCGGTTCATCTGTGAACGGGAAATATATTTTGAGGTGTGTCACATCTTTAAGCGCGTAATCATTTCTGCCGGTGACTTCAGGAAGTTTTTCCCACGGGCCCCCGTTTTTTCTTGCCAGGATGAGAGATCTTCTTCCATAGGTCGACCATATGTCCCACAGAAGTTCCTCTTCTGACGGACCGGAGACAAGAACACCTTTGAAAAGAGGGGATGTACCTCCCATCATAGACCTTCCGTCACTTGGACCGATTATCATCCATTGGGTCATGTCCCACGAGCCCTGCATTTCTTTTGATAATAGTGCGTGATCCCAGGGAATTATTTGGAATCCCCCGATCTTGCCCCTTTGCGAGGAACTGAAATCGATCACACCGCAGTGATTTGCCCTAAGCGAGCCGGTTTTTTGGAACAAAGTGCCTTCAAAACGCCCTGTTCCGGCAAGAGGCCTGATCACACGACCTATGATGCGATATCCGTCTTTGCTCCACTCTGTGACCCTTCCACCCGGTCTGTTTTCGATCTCAGCCATGTATCCATGATCCATTGTTTGAACAGTGACGATAAGAGTGTCACCCTTTTGGGGGAGATTATTGACAGATAATTGGGATGGCTTATCTGTTCCTTTTTTTATAACCGAGATCTTTGACCCTACAGGAGGAGCCCAGGCACCAAAAATTCCGGTTCCTGCCTTCGAGGAGATTACCACGGATGCTCCGGGACCCGCGGCAGGGGCGATTGTCTCGCGTGGGATGATACTGAGTGTCCTTCCTTTTTCTTTTTCAACAGAAACGAGCATATGCACAGCGTTGACAGCTGATGCGCATACTTCTCCAGGAGTACCCCATGCACTGGCACTGTAGCTGGGCCATCTTGTCGTCTGCGGCAAAGCGGTTACCTGACCGATAACAGCAGTTGTACCGTCTATTGAACTTACGGTCACATCTTTGCCTGGTTCCATGGGAATACTTATCTGGTAAAGGGTTGAAGGTGCAGTGTTTGCGTGAGCAGGAGCATAAACTACAGTTGCAGACAGCAAAATTATCGTTACAAAAAGAAGAGTGTTTGTGGTTTTCGATACGATATGCTGCAGAAAGGTGAACTCCTTATTAAATATAAACGGACCTGTTATTTTTGGCTGAAGCAATCTGTGCAAAGACCGTAGAGAAATACTTCCGCGTTGTCTATCTGAGCAATGCTGTTCTGAGCAGTGCTGGCTGACTTGAAGAATCCCTCTTCATCAATTTTGAGGTCAACAAGCTTTCCGCAGTTTCTGCAAAGGAAGTGACCGTGAGTGGATGTTGTCGGATCAAAATATACTCTTTTATCGTCTATGCTGAGTATTTTTATGAGCCCCGCATCCGCAAGAAGCTGAGCTGTGCTGTAAACAGTAGCAACAGACATCGTCGGGTAATCAACAGCGAGTTCTTTGTAGAGCATGTCAGCTGACGGATGATCTGTCCTGCCTTCAAGCTGCTTCAATATCGCGATCCTCTGAGCGGTAATTTTTGCCCCTCGTCCTCTTAAAATGTTTATACCTTCACTTATTGTCCACATATATTTATACCTCCGGTTTAAATAGAATCCGACTTAAGAGTCATTATAAATCATATAAAAATAATTGTATATATTATGCGGAAAATGCTGAAATATAATGACTATAATATAGAGCCCCTCTACTTGCCTAATTTTCTATATACAGGCTATAATGTCCGTTGCACGTTATGGGGTGTAGCCAAGAGGAAAGGCAGCGGACTTTGGATCCGCCACCGATGGTTCGAATCCATCCACCCCAGCCAGCATTTTTTTGACCGGGTAGGCAATGATAATGCCTTCTCAATGTTTTACTGTGTTTTATATAAAATTTATGTTTTTGATGAAAGGAGCCGGAGTCATGCAGCATGAACAGAGACGATTCTGTGTATTGATATTGGCGGCAGGCAAAGGTACACGTATGCGCAGTAAAACGCCCAAAGTCCTTCACAAAATAATGGAAGAACCGCTTCTTTACTACCCCCTTTCTGAGTTAAAGTTTGCAGGTTTCAATGACATATCTGTAATGGTTGGTTTTTCTGGTGAAACAGTCGAGGAATGGACAAAGAATGAGTTTCCCGAAATAAATGTTCTTTGGCAGAGGGAACAGCTTGGCACAGGACATGCAGCAAAGCTTGCGCAGGACTGGTGGAAGGATTTTGAAAACGTAGTCATTCTCCCTGGGGACACTCCTCTGATTAGGGCTGTGACCCTTCAGAAATTTATTGATACGCACATAGATAAAAATAACAGCTGCAGCTTTCTCAGCTTCGACCTCACTGATCCCACAGGTTACGGCAGGGTGATAAGAGACGGCATGTCAGTAAGGATAGTAGAGCACAAGGACGCGACGCCTGACGAACGGAAATGCCGTGAAGTGAACAGCGGGATGTATGTATTCAATACAGGCGCGCTGTCAGCGGTCATAGACGATCTGAATTGCATGAACAGCCAGAAAGAATATTACCTTCCGGATGCTGTAGCTCTTATAGAAAAAAACGGCGGACGGACAGATGCTGTTAAAGCGCCTGATCCTACGGAATTCCTTGGAATAAATGACCCTAACCAGCTGGCTGATGCCGCTGCAGTTATGAAGAAAAGGATACTCGATAAGTGGATGGGAATGGGAGTAAGGTGTAATGATCCGGTTTCTATCTGGATCGGTCCCAGGGTCAGCCTCGGAGAGGACACTGAGATCCAGCCCAACGTCCAGATATGGGGAGAAACATCGATAGGAAGCGCGTGCAGGATAGGAAGTTTTACCGTCCTCCAGGACTCTGTGCTTGAGGATAATGTTGAGATAGTCGGATCAGTAAGGATCAAAAAGAGCAGGGTCGGTGAAAATTCGATAATAGGACCCTTCGTATTTATCCGCGACGGAGCAGAACTTCATCAGAATGTTCACGTCGGAAGATTTGTCGAGATTAAAAAGAGCATTGTGAGGAAGGGTGCAAAGGTTCCTCATTTATCATATGTGGGTGATGCTGATATTGGTGAACATACAAATATTGGAGCAGGTACGATAACCTGTAATTATGACGGAGAAAAAAAGAATTTTACAAAAATTGGCAACAATTGTTTTGTCGGCAGTGATACAATGTTTGTAGCGCCGGTCACTATAGGAAATAATGTCGTTACGGCGGCAGGTTCTGTGATAACACAGGATATTCCTGAAGGCGCTCTTGGTGTGGCAAGAGCAAGACAGAAAAATATAGAGGGCTGGAGTTCCCGCAGAAAGATCCATAAGGGAGGAAATTGACATGTCTGCAGGTTTAAGGGAAGTCAAAATTTTTTCGGGGAGTGCTCATCAGCAGTTTGCTGAAAGCATATGCATGAATCTCGGTGTTCCCCTTTCAGCGTCTAAACTGTTCAGGTTTTCTGACGGTGAGATAGGCGTTTCGATAGAAGAAAGTGTCAGGGGAGCCGACGTATATGTTGTGCAGCCGACTTGTGAACCTGCCAACGAGCACCTGATGGAGCTTCTTATCATAGTAGATGCTTTGAGAAGAGCATCTGTATATCGTGTAAACCTTGTCATGCCCTATTTTGGCTACGCCAGGCAGGACAGAAAAACACGATCGAGGGAACCTATCACATCGAAATTGATAGCAAACCTTCTTGAAAAGGCAGGAGCAGACAGGGTCATTTCTGCCGACCTTCACGCAGGCCAGATACAGGGATTTTTTGATATCCCCGTTGACCACCTTACAGGCGTTCCGCTTCTTGCTTCTTATTTTCACAGGACACTCAAAAAAGAAGTGGATCAGGGGCTGGTAACAGTAGTCTCGCCTGATATCGGAGGAGTTGTTAGGGCAAGAAAATTTGCTGAACAGATAGGCAACGCAGAACTCGCTATTGTTGACAAAAGACGCTCCCACGAAGTGACGAATGTTTGCGAAGTGATGGAGATAATAGGAAACATAGAAGGAAGGACAGCGATCCTTGTCGACGATATAATTGATACTGCCGGTACTATGGTAAAGGCAGCCGAAGCGCTCCGCGAAAGAGGCGCGAAAGAAATTTATGCCTGCGCGACGCACGGAGTCCTTTCCGGCCCTGCAATAGACAGACTGAAGGCTTCTCTCATCAAGGAGGTCGTTGTAACAGATACGATCCCGCTCAAGGAAGAGAAGAAGTTTGACAGACTGACAGTTCTGCCGATCGCACCTCTCTTTGCAGAAGCGCTGAGAAGGATCCATTCTGAACATTCAGTAAGCATCCTTTTCCGCTAGAAACGACCCACGGTATCTCTGCGGCGGTTTCCGTCGTTGAAAGACATAGAGCAAAAAAAAAATTACCAAGCATATATTATCTGAGGAGGAAACATTCAATGGCAGCAAAAAAACAGCAGCAGAAAATTGAATTTACAATAAGAGAGAAGACGGGAACCGGCGTCTGCAGGAAGATCCGCGCAAAGAACCTTATACCTGTTATCCTTTACGGACCTGAATATAAGCAGGGACTTGCCGGAACTGTATCTGCAAGAGCTATCGCTCCTATCGCGAACAGCGAAGCAAGAGAGACGACAGTTATCGAACTCGGTATGTCTGACGGCAAAGAATGCATGGCCCTAATCAGGGACGTACAGCGCCACCTTCTTACCCAGAACATACGTCACATCGACTTTTATCAGGTACTTAAAGGACACAAGATAAAAGTCGAGATACCGATCAGGGTGATCAACAAGGAACTGTCACCCGGAATAAAAGAGGGCGGACTTCTTAACCAGATCACAAGGTCACTTTCTGTTGAGATCAAGCCTCGCGACATCCCTGAGGATATTGTTGTAGACATTGCCGAACTCATGATCGGAGGAGAGATCTTCATTAAGGATCTCACCCTGCCTGAGGATTGCGATCTTCTGACCGCCGAAGACACGCTGGTACTTCATATTAGTCAGCCAAGAGCAGTTTCTGAGACAGAAGGAGACCTCCTTGAAGAGGGATCAGCAGAGGTTGAAGTAGTGGCGAAAGGCAAGGCTAAAGAAGGGGACGAGGAATAACATCGGAGAAGATTCGACATCGTTATGAAATTAATAGTAGGGCTCGGTAACCCTGGCGTTGAGTATGCCTGGACCAGACATAATGCCGGCTGGCTTATGATAGACACTTTTGTTTCAAGACTTGGGCTTTCAGAGCCCCAGGCAAAATTCAAAGGAGCCTTTTGGGGGCCAATTCTTCATAACGGAGAAAGGATCTCACTCCTTAAACCTTACACTTACATGAACCTCAGCGGTTTATCTGTGGCAGAAGCTGTACGCTATCAGAATATTGAGCCGTCTGAGGTCCTTGTTATTTATGATGACGCCGCCCTTCCATTTGGAAGGGTAAGGATAAGGGAAAAAGGTTCTGCAGGTGGGCAGAAAGGTATGATGTCCATTTTGGGAGCCCTCAAAACTTTGGAGGTTCCAAGGCTTAGGATCGGGGTCGGTGAACCGCAGGGGCCGATCAATATGGCTGATTGGGTACTTGGAAGGATCCCTCCCGGACAGAAAGAACTCTGGTGCAAACTTGAGGATGTTGCATGGGAAGCCTTAAATATTTGGCTGAAATATGATATCCAAAAAGCTATGGGCTCTATTAACGGACTCAAGCTTAATGATCAGGAAAAAGCGTGACCGGAGGTCGCGTTTTTTTATGGAGTTTTGACCAATGCAGGATAAAGAAAAAGAGAGCAGATCAATAAGCAGCCTCTTTGAGCTCGATGAAGAGTTCTGGCTGCGGAATAAATCAGTACATCTGGCATCAAAAGGAGCAATGAGGAGCTGGGTCGTAAGAGGCCCTGATGTCTCATTGCTTGTTTTGCTTCCTGACCAGAGGCAGGTAAGGGATTTCGCCGCTGATTGTGAAATGCTGGGGGTCTTTAATAGAGTCGAAATGCTTCCGGATATGCCGCTGACGGAAGATGAATCAAGGTCAGAAGCACTAAAAGTTCAAAGGGGGGGCATCCTTGAAAACTTCAGGCATGAAGGCGGTGTCATGGCTGCAACTCCCGCATCACTTCTTGCCCCGTTTTCTGTAGGAGGCGAATATTATGAGATCGAACAGGGAACAGAGACTTCAAGGGAAAAACTGCTTGGATGGCTTGCCCAGAAGGGCTATGAAAGAAATGAGCTTGTATGGTCGCCGGGCCAGTTTGTTTCAAGAGGGAGCATTGTTGACATATTCAGCCCCTCTGACCCTTTTCCTGTAAGACTTGAATTTTTTGATGATGAAATTGAAAGTTTAAGGTTTTTCGACCCTGAAACACAGAAAAGCCTTCGGACCTTATATAAATGTTCTTTAAAAAGCCTGATCTCGAAAAAAGAGGTCGAGCTTGAAAAATTCCTTCCGGATAAAATGAGAGTCGTTTTCTTCGATCCCAAAGGTTTGGATACCACAGCTGAAAATTCTGTCTGGTTATGGCAGAACCTTGATCGCGACAAACAGAACGCAGTCCCGTGGAAACAATGGGAGGATCTCTGCAGTTACTTTACAAAGTACAGGCGGATAAGGGTGACAAGAGACGTTAAGAATACCTCAGAAAGGCTCGCAATAAAGCAGTTCCCTCTTTTCAGGGGGAAATTGAGGGATGTAGACCACTACTGCGAAGAACTTTTGCGTGAGGGCTGCGACATTGAAGTCTATTCAGAATCTAAACAAAATATTTCCTGGGCTGAGTCAAGAGGTTTTAAAACCGTAAAAGGAGTTCTTTCAGAAGGCTTTATTGATTTGGAGACTAAAAAGGCAGTCCTGACTGACCTTGAACTTTCAGGTGTCTCACTTTCGAGGCATAGAACTGAAGTCATAGCTCCAAGCGACTGGGGAGTTGGACTCATACCCGGTCAATGGGTAGTGCATGATGATTACGGCGTGTCGAGATATCTTGGCCCACAGTCCATAGAATCAGCGGAGGGAGAAGAGGAGTATCTTATCCTTCAGTTTGCTGAGGACAGGCGGCTGCTCATCCCGATACTCCATTTTTATAAGATATCTCCGTGGACGCCTTTGCCCGGGCAGGAACCGGCACCAGACAGCCTAAGGGGAACGCAGTGGAAAAAAGCCTCTGCCAAAGCAAAAGAGATGGCGGAAAAGGCCGCAAAAGAACTTGTTCAGATATATGCTGCCAGAGAGCTTACGAAGGGTTTTTCTTTCTCATCGAACAGGGAATTGATGAAGGAGCTTGAAAATAGTTTTATTTACGTCGAAACAAACGATCAGATAAAAGCCATACAGCATGTAGAAGCTGACATGGAGAGACCGGTACCTATGGACAGGCTGCTTGTAGGTGATGTTGGCTTCGGCAAAACTGAGGTTGCGATAAGGGCTGCCGGTAAGGCCGCTTTCAGCGGCAAGCAGGTGGCCATACTTGCCCCAACAACACTACTGGCTCAACAGCACTACGAAACTTTTTCATCCAGATTTGGGAACCTTCCTGTAAGAGTAGAGGTTGTATCAAGGTTTGTGTCATTCTCTGCCCAGAAAAAGATACTGGAAGATCTTAAAGAGGGAAAGGTCGACATAATCATAGGCACACACAGACTGCTGAGTCAGGATGTGGCATTCAAAGACCTGGGACTTGTCGTCGTTGATGAAGAACACCGTTTCGGTGTAATGCACAAGGAACATTTAAAGAAAATGACTCCCGGTGTCGATGTGCTCATGCTATCTGCGACTCCCATTCCCCGATCCCTTTCGCTTTCCATGAGCGGACTGAGAGACATGTCAGTCCTCCAGACTCCGCCTCAGAGACGTCTGCCCGTACTGACTGTAGTCAGACCATGGTCTGAGGAACTTTTGAAAAGTGCAGTTTTGAGGGAGAAAAACAGGGGAGGACAAGTATTTTTCGTGCATAACAGGATCAACGACATACACGAACGCACTGTTATGCTGAAAAGACTTTTTCCGAAGCTAAATATTGAGGTTGCACACAGTCGGACTCCTGAAGCTCAGCTTGAAAAAACGATGATGAGATTTTCTCTTGGGGAGATAGACATACTTATATGCACGACTATAGTTGAGAGCGGGCTCGATATACCAATGGCAAACACATTGATAGTTGACGACGCTCAGGAGCTTGGCCTTGCGCAAATGTACCAGCTGAGAGGGCGTGTCGGCCGCAGGGAGGAACAGGCGTATGCGTTCTTATTCTACCCTCCTGATGTTCATCTTTCCGTCGAAGCAAGCGAACGACTTGAGGCGATAGCAGAACTGGATGAGCTGGGTGCAGGTTACCAGCTTGCTCATAGAGATCTTCAGATAAGAGGCGGAGGAGACCTGATAGGGATCGCCCAGCACGGCAACTCAACAAGGGTCGGATACCAGAAATACTGCGATATGCTGGCCGAAGAGATAGCTAGTATTAAGGGAGAAAAAAGAAAACAGGCTGAGGTAGAGATAGCCTTTCCTGCAGCTATACCTAGCGGGTACCTCCCTCAGGAAAATTTGAGAGTTACTCTTTACAGGAGGATGCTCAAGACAGATTCTCCGGCTGAGGCGATAAGTTTAAAGGAAGAGACAATTGACCGTTATGGAAAACTGCCGCCGTCACTTGAGTTTTTAATGGATCTGACCTGTGTGAGGTCTGCTGCCCATGAGCTTAAAATAACAAAAATCATATGCAGCAGCCAGGAAACAGTTATCCAGGGGGACCCTGACGGGGGATGGACTGAGTTTCAGCTTAAACTGCCGTGGATGCGGAAGCTGGATGGATTTGTCGGTCCCGGAGGATACAAGGGAATAACTATATTGGCCGAAATGATAAAGGGAAAAATCAGTTAAATCTGGTAGAATAGAAAGATCAGGGGGTTTGTAATTGAACATAAACCAGGCAGCCGGAGATAAATTCATAAAATTAGTGGAAGTAATGAAACGCCTGAGGGCTCCTGACGGCTGTCCCTGGGACAGAGAGCAGGACTTTCTGTCTCTGAGGCGCTACATCATTGAAGAGGCCTATGAACTTATCGAAGCCATAGAAAATAATAACAGGGACAACATCTGCGAAGAATGCGGAGATCTTATGCTGCAGGCAGTATTTATATCCTGTATGGCCGAAGAGCTCGGTGAATTCGATATCTGCGCAGTTTTGGACCACCTTACGGAAAAACTCATAAGGCGCCATCCTCATGTATTTGGGGATACGGAGGTCAACGGTTCCGAAGATGTTCTGAGGAACTGGGAGCAGATCAAAGTAGGAGAGAGGCAAAAAAAGAAAGAGGATTCCTCACTTCTTGCAGGAGTACCGAGGGGTATTCCCGGTCTGTTGAGAGCATACAGGATACAGGAAAGAGCCGGAAAAGTCGGCTTCGACTGGCCAAAGGGAGATCCTGCGCCGGTGTTGGCTAAGGTAGACGAAGAACTGTCAGAGCTGAAGGAAAACATTAACAACAATGCCGAAAAAGAGGACATAGAAGAAGAGCTTGGAGATCTCCTTTTCGCCGTTGCCAATTTATCAAGGCATCTGAAGGCAGACCCTGAAATTACCCTGCACAAAGCCTGTGTTAAATTTACCGAACGATTCAGGTTCGTTGAGAAAGAGGTTCAACAGTCCGGAAAAGCTTGGGCCGACTTTACATTGGATGAACTGGACGGATTCTGGGAAAAGGCTAAGAAGCTTCAGACAAAATAATAGTGAAGCGGCGATTTTATCGCCGTTAAGCGGTAGTGAAGCTGTGGTGAAGCGGTTGCAAGAGCGGGGGAATTGTGGCGTTTGCGCCACGGGTATTTACGATATGACCTGTCGCGGGGAATTTGCAGCTTTTCAAGCTGCGGTGAATTAAAGATTAAATCTTTGAACTTCAAGACTTAAATTACCCGTCATTCCCGTATGCCACTGAGCCCGGAATCCAGATCCACCGCACGTCGTTCCCGAATGGATCCATCGGGAATCCAGTGGTTTGGAACTTTGGTTATTACAGGCTATTAAAGATTTAAACGATAAACCTGGATCCCCGCTCAAGAGCATACGGGGATGACGGGGAGAGAAACAAACCGGAATGACTCGGTAAAAGATTTTTAAGGTTTTACAACGGCCCAGCAACCGCTCAGCCACAGCTCAGCCATTGCTCAGCAAAGATTTTATGACAACCGCTTCACCATTGCTTCACGCGACTGATTTTGTCGCAGTTTCACAATTGCACTAACAGCCAATAATCGGAAGAAACCTGCAGTTATCAGTGGCGAAAGTGGAACAAGCACAGGCTGAAATTCAATAAGTTTTTAAGCGTACCAGACGCTTGAAATAGACAAAAACCACAGGAGGAATCATCAATGACAGTACAGGAAAAGATAATGGATGCGATCAATACCAAGGTGTCTCCGGCACTTCAGACACACGGGGGAGATGTATCCTTCATAAGTTTTGACGAAGAAAGCGGTACGCTCTACGTAGAACTTATCGGCTCATGCGGGACGTGCCCTTATGCCCAGGAGACACTTCGCATGACAGTTGAAGCTGCTATAAAGCAGGTCGTTCCTGAAGTTAAATCTGTAGTAAGAGCATAATTTATTTTTAAGGAATGATAGAAACGGAAGAGACTAACGATAAAATGACAGAGAACAGCCTGACTCCGCTCACATCTCACGACGAGTCAATCGTGAAGCTCCTTGCGGGACATGAAGAGATACTTAGTATGGTAGAGCAGGCTTTTCCAGTCAAGATCTTCGCAAGGGGATCAAGCCTTTTGATAAAGGGCGAGGACGAAGAACTTATCAAAAGGCTTGAAAACCTACTTACACAGTATGCGGAGCTTGCGCTGAACGGACAAAAACTTTCCGGCGCAGAGATACGTTATGGGCTGAACCAGATAGGGCTTGGAGAGAGCGTTAATTTAAAATCTCTCTATGACGAAGTTGTATGCGTAAGCAACAGGGGTAAGCCTATACGTCCCTACACAAACGGACAAAAGGAATACACACAAGCGATAAGAGAAAATGATGTGACTTTTGCCATTGGACCGGCAGGCACCGGCAAAACATATCTTGCAGTAGCGCAGGCAGTGGCATTTTTAAAATCGGCCAAAGTCAGCAGAATAGTTCTTGTCAGACCGGTAGTTGAAGCTGGAGAGAGGCTGGGATATCTCCCCGGTGATCTGATGGATAAAGTAGAGCCCTATCTGAGACCGCTCTACGATGCATTTTATGATCTTCTGCCGACTGAAAAGTTCAACAGATATTTTGAAAAAGGCATCATTGAACTGGCACCGCTGGCGTACATGAGGGGAAGGACTCTTAACGACTGTTTCATCATACTTGACGAAGCGCAGAACACTACGCCTGAGCAGATGAAAATGTTCCTGACCCGCTTGGGCTTCGGATCCAAGGCTGTAGTGACAGGGGACATAACACAGGTCGACCTTCCCTCCAACAAGGAATCAGGACTGAAGCTTGTACAAAACATCCTCAACGACATCCCAGGCATTGCTTTCGTCAGATTGAGCAATCGTGACGTTGTCCGGCATGAGATCGTACAGCGGATAGTGAGGGCTTACGAAGATTATGAACAACGGAGAAAAGCGCCAGACATCAATTAAAAAATTTATATCTCAGTTTAAGGCTAATCTTGAACTAAAAGCTTCCAACAAACAGTACATTGCTTTCAGAGTGATACTGCTTGCTGTTGCTTCTATGCTTATAATAAGCAACTGGTTTGTATTCGACAGGCTTGAAAATTATCGTATAGGACACACTTCAGCAAAAACATATTTTGCTCTCACTTCCTCAAGATATGAAGACAGGGCTGCTACTCTGGAACTTCGCCAGAGAGCTGCTTCACGCATCATCGACGTCATGGTTCAGGACGAAAAGATCGCCTCTGAAGTTGCCACTAAGATAGAACTCCTAAAGTCCGGAGATTATTCACTGGTGCTGCAAAATCCTCTTTTAGGGCTTTTTTCGGGGATGCCTAAACTTACCCAGAGCAACATAGTCAGCACTGTCGTAAATATAGCTGAAAAAATCAAGAATATGTCTCAGAACAAGGAAGAACAGACAGATCTGATATGGAAAGAGCTCTCTGTAGTGAGGCTGACCCAGTCAGACAAGAATGTTGCATTCCAGATATTAGATAAGGTACTTAACCCCTCACTAAACAGTGATTCAGAGATGGCGTCGAGACTGAGGGATGATGTAGCCGTACAGATACCTCCTGTCGTAAGGGAAATACGCCCGGGCGAGGTGCTTGTACAAAAAGGTCAGGTAGTGACGCCCTCACTTGCAAAATTGCTCGCATCGCAGGGATATCCCGATTCCAGGTTTCCTTTCAAACATCTGATCTTTATACTCGGTGCCATCATCCTATGGAGCTTCTGGCCTGTCTGGATAGAGAACGGCCTTAAAGAGAAGCTGTCTTTCCGACAGTGGTTATATATATCAGTTATCCTTGCTGTGTCATGGTCCCTCGAACTATTGTTTGCGAGGACGGGCGGTTATTCAATGGCTGTTTTAGGTATTACAGGCTGGCTCTGTCTGACCGTGCCGGTCTCCCTCTCTTACCACATTGTAATGGGCGGCGGGATCATCAGCGTTATGATAGCTTTTGGCACCAATCCAGGGATCGTGGCACTTGGCTGCATTATGGCATCTTTTTCTGCGGGCATAGGCAGGATCCTGTTCCTTGACCCGCCTAACCATAGGGTAACGATCTGGAGAAACCTGTTCTTTTTAGGACTATGTCTTGGGGCAGTTTCAATAGCAGTACACTGGGGGCTAGGTTTGTTTTTTACTTATCAACTGCCTGTCCTATCTCTTGTGTTCAGCCTTTTTTGGAGTACGGTGGTCATTGCTCTTTTGCCAATCTGGGAAAATCTTTTTGATGTTATCTCCCCGCTGCGCCTTCTTGAACTCAGCCATCCATCGCAGCCTCTTCTCAAAAGGCTTCAGATCGAAGCGCCGGGGACTTATCATCATACATTAATGGTCGGAACCATGGCTGAAGCAGCCGCGGACAAGCTTATGATGAATGGACTGCTTGTAAAAGCAGGGGCTTACTACCACGACATCGGGAAGTTAAAAAATCCCAAATATTTTGTTGAAAATCAGATGAGAGGAGAAAACATCCATGATGAACTTTCCCCCTCTCTTTCAGGTCTTATTCTTATTTCCCATGTCCGTGACGGCCTCGAAATAGCAGAAGAGACAAAGCTTCCCAAGACACTGAGAAGGTTTATAGCGGAGCATCACGGGACAACAGTCCAGAAGTATTTTTATGAAAAGGCTCTTGCTCTTGATGAAAACACGACAGAGGAACAGTTCCGGTATCCCGGTCCCAGCCCCCAGTCAAGGGAGACAGCTCTCATTATGCTTGCAGATTCTGTTGAGGCAGCTGTCAAGGCAAAAAATAAATCATTTGAAAACATTCGAGATCTCAGGCTTCTTGTACAAAACGTCATAAAACAGAAGATCGATGCCGGACAGATGCGGGATGTAGACTTTACTATGAGAGAGATGGCGGTAATAGAATCATCTTTCATCGAAATTTTAAGGTCAACATACCACTCACGTGAGGTAAAAGAAATATCCGCGTCTATCAGGGCAGCTGCCGAAAAGAAGGGACAGCCGGGTGCCAAATGATAATAAAGCTAATTGTTGAAGGAAAAGAGTATATAACAGAGAAGATCAATACTGACACAGACGATTTCCTGAAGAGGATAGAAGCCCTTTATGCATCCGTCCTTAACAACAAGGAGAATTTTCCGGAGGAGTGCGGGTGCGCAGAGATATCTCTTTCTATTGTTGATCCTGAAAGGATCAGGGAACTGAATCTGAGTTACAGGGATATCGATTCATCGACAGATATTTTGTCTTTCCCTTTGTGGGAAGAGGATTCACATTTCGTGCCTCCCCCGGGCTGGGAATGCCTGCCCCTTGGCGACATAGTGATATGTCCTGATAAAATATCAGAGAATGCCGATGAAAATAATAAAAGCTTCACAGAAGAACTTGTACTGGTAATGTCTCACGGTCTCCTCCATCTAATAGGGTATGATCATTATGATATAGATTCAGAGCGTAAAATGTGGATGGAGCAGGATAGAATGGTCGAACAGTTTTTTAAGGAAGAAGGTGCCGGATATGAAATATCCTGAAGAGAGAGGCTTTGACGCAAAGTCCCTTTTGAATGAAGCAAAGAGGGCAGGGAGCTATGCATATGTGCCTTACTCCTCTTTTCCTGTAGGGGCAGCTATACTCTTTGAAGATGGAAGCGTAGTATCCGGATGCAACGTTGAAAACGGCAGTTTAGGGCTGTCAATATGCGCGGAGAGAAACGCGATGACGACCGCAGTAGGGGAAGGCCGTCTCAAGCCTGTAGCGATCGCTGTTGCTGGCGGTATTGAAGGAAAGATCTGTCCCCCTTGCGGAGCTTGCAGACAGTTTCTTTCGGAGTTCAACAGCGATATGTCTGTCGTGCTTGAAGAGGATGGAAGACCGGTGATCTACAGGCTTAGCGATCTGCTTCCGCTGCAGTTTAAGTTCTCCGGGAAAGGAGAGACTAAAAATGATAAATAATAATATTAAAAATGAAGATCAGGAGTACAGATGCGGTTTCGTTGCGCTTCTTGGACGTCCTAACGTTGGCAAATCTTCAATAATCAATACCCTCTTGAAGGAAAAGGTCGCAGCTGTCTCATCCAAACCTCAGACGACGAGGAATGCGATACGATGCATATTGACCACGGGGAAGGAACAGATCATATTTGTTGACACTCCAGGAATACATAAACCTAAGCATGTGCTTGGGGACTTTATGGTGAAAGAAGCGTCTAAAACCCTTTCACAGGTCGATCTGATCTGCTTTGTAGTTGAAGCGGGGGACCGTATGATCGGAGAAAAAGAAGAACTTATATTGGAATTCCTTTCCAATTGCAGCGTCCCGATAGTTTTGGCCGTAAATAAGATCGACAAGTTTTCTGACCAGGAAGTTTTCTGGAAGACTGTGGAAATGTACGAGACGAGGATCACTCCTGCCGCTGTAATCCCGCTTTCTGCAAAAAAAGGAACAAACATGGATGTGTTTATCGAGACTTTAAGCGGAATGCTTCCTATGCAGCCTCCAATATATCCCGCGGATATGCTCATGGATGCAACTGAACGATTCCTGGCTGCTGAGGTGATAAGGGAAAAAATATTGAATTTTACCGATCAGGAAGTTCCCCATGGAACTGCCGTTGTGGTAGAGGAGTTCAAAAGCCCTGAAGAGTACCCGGAGCTTAAAACCTGTGAGATCAGAGCTACGATAATAGTTGACCGTGAAGGGCAGAAGGCGATAATAATCGGAAGGTCCGGAGCAAAGCTTAAAACGATAGGAATGGCTGCAAGGAAAGAACTTGAAGAGAAATTTGGTTATCCGATATATCTCCAGCTTTGGGTAAAGGTCAAGCCGGGTTGGAGAAAGTCACAGGAAGAACTGCGACGGCTGGGGTATAGTTTTTGATATCTTCGTTTGAAACAGATAAACTTCCTCAGGGGTATTATAAGAAGGTAGGAACCGTCTTGCAGAGAAGGGATTCCTCAGGAGAGGGGCAATCCCTTCTGCTTTTTTTAAGGGACATGGGTCCAATTTGGGTAAGCGCACCTGCATCAAAAACCAAGTGCAGGTTTGGCGGTGCAATAGAACCGCTTGTATGGGCAGAGTTCGATCTGTATCAGAGCCCTGCAAGGCTCTACCTTCAGGGAGCTGAAGTGAAGGAAGACTTTATTTCCCTCAGATGTTCTGCGGAAAAATTGAAATCAGCTCTGAGGTTATATAAAAGACTTTCCAAGACACTGATGGTAGGACATGAAAGCAATAATATTCTTATATTATTATGGTCATCGATGCTGTTGATCAAAGAAAACTGCCCGGTAGACATAGTTGAGTACAGGTTTACATGGAAGCTGCTAAAAGAGGCAGGTCTCGCGCCATCGCTTCAGTATTGTGTAAATTGCGGTTCAAAACTTGATTCAGGGGCAAGATGGACCAACGACGGTCTGATTTGTGCCTCCTGTTCCGGTACAAATAAGGAGGACCTTGATGCTGATGCTCTCAAATCCCTCAGGTTTGCCGCTCTTTTGAACCATGATAAATTTATTGAGTGGACAGGATCACAGGAAAAATCGTCTTTATATACTGATGAGTTAAAAAAACTGGTTACTTTTTTCACTGATATGGATTAAAATTCATCAAATATAGTTTTTGTGCTATCTGAAGGAGGCAGCAGAGAGTGAATT
>Ga0172378_10002095_pt1 | contig 18608 bp, 20 predicted proteins | sample GrowelOW332metaG_FD_119755 | JGI IMG/M metagenome (GOLD analysis project Ga0172378, IMG submission 119755) | Groundwater microbial communities from an aquifer near a municipal landfill in Southern Ontario, Canada - Pumphouse #3_1 metaG | ecosystem: Environmental > Aquatic > Deep subsurface >... | reverse complement strand
GTAATGCAGTTGGCTGACCGCGTTTCAAATGTAGCCAAGGGATTTCTTATATGCCGAGGATGGAACGCCAAAAGGCTAAACGGGACCACCGGCCTAGCCGGTGGTTTTGAATACATACAACAAAGAAGTCCCGCAATATTGTGGGACTTCTTTTGTATGCAAATGAGGATCACTTCTTGGATTCGATTTTTTCGAGGCCGCCCATATATTTACGGAGTACTTCTGGAATGATGAGAGAACCGTCTTCTTGCTGATAGTTGTCGCAGATTCCCACCATGACGCGTGGAGTTGCAAGGCCGGATCCGTTCAGCGTGTGGACATAAACGTTTTTGCCGCCGATTTTGGCTTTGATATTGGCGCGGCGCGCTTGGAAGTCTTCGCAGTTGGAACAGGAGCTGACTTCGAGCCATTTTTTTTCGACAGGAGCATAGACTTCGAGGTCGTAGCATTTGGCTGCGCTGAATCCTAGATCGCCCTTGCAGAGAAGGAGCCGATGGTAAGGGAGTCCTAGCTTTTCGAGGAGCTTTTCGCCGAAGCGGGTAAGCTCTTCATGCATTTCGTAGCTATTGTCCGGGCGGGAGAAATACACCATTTCCACTTTGTTGAATTGATGCAAACGGAGAAGTCCTCGGGTATCTTTACCGTAGCTTCCCGCTTCGCGGCGGAAGCAGGCTGTGTAGGCGCAGAGGCGCTTGGGAAGTTCGCTTTCCGGCATTACTTCGTCGGAATAGAGGTTTGTTACGGGAACTTCGGCGGTCGGGATGAGGAATAGATCATCATCTTTATCGCAGCGGTACATATCTTCTTCGAATTTGGGAAGTTGACCTGTGCCGCGCATTGTGTGGCGTGTGACTAGGTATGGGGGGATGATTTCTTCGAAGCCCGCATCTCGGTGTTCATCGAGGAAAAATTGGATAAGGGCGCGCTCGAGACGTGCGCCAAGACCGCGGTAGACTGGGAATCCGCTGCCGGAGAGCTTTGCTCCGCGTTCAAAATCAAAGAGTCCAAGGCGTTCTCCTAAAGTTTTGTGATCTACGGCCTTGAATGTGAGTTCCTTCGGCGAAAGCGGGCCTTCTTTGGTGACGACATTGTCGGCGCTGGAGGTTCCTTCCGGGGTGGTCGCGTGCGGCATATTCGGAACATGCATCAGCATTTCGTTCTGTTTTTCATCAAGGCTCTTGAGTTGCTCATCTAGGGCGGAGATCTTGTCGCCGAGTTCCCGCATTGCAGTTACGGCGTCGTCGGCCTTTTCTCCTTTCTTCTTCAGTTCGCCGATTCGCTTGGATTCGGCGTTGCGTTCGCTCTTAAGCTTCTCCACTTCGGTGAGAAGCGGGCGGCGCTGTCCGTCCAAGGCGAGAATATCCATAATGTCGATGGTGGAATTCTTCTTTTTTGTTTCTGTACGGAAAAATTCGGGATTTTCGCGTATCTTTCGAATGTCAAGCATTGAGGGCCTCTTTAAAGATTTGTACGGGACAAATCTAATTATTAGAATTTATCTTTTGCGTTATGAAATTCAGTTCCAAGGCTCTTTTCGCCTTTTTTTGCGCCCTTTTTTTAGTCGGTTGTTACAGCTTTACAGCGAGTACGCTTCCGAGCCATATCAAGACGATCCAGATTCACGAAGTAGACAACAAGACGCTTGATCCCGTGCTCGGCAATACGCTTCGGGATAGCGTGGTAAGGATGTTCCGCAAGAATGCTGGCGGAGTGCGCCTAGTGAATTCGGATGCGGATGCCGATTTTGAGCTCACCCTTCTGAGTTATACGAATAAACCGGAAAATTACAACAGTTCTTCCGAAGTGGAAACGTACCGCGTCACTTTAAAGGTAAATGTGCGCTTTTTTGATAATGTGAAAAACAAGGTGATCTACAAGGGCGATAATCTCTCCGCAGATGGAACTTATGATGTCCTTGCCAATGAAACAGAAGACCGCCACGGGCAAGCCCGGGCAATCGAAAAACTTCAAGACTTAATTATTGCGAACGCGCTCGCTAAATGGTGAGCGGTCAGTGAATATTTGATTTGAGGGTCTCAATCGTGCGGGAAAATGCCGGGTCCTCCTGCATTTCTTTTTCGATGGTCTTGATTGCGTGGACTACAGTAGAGTGGTCTCGGTTTCCAAAGCGCATTCCGACGCTTTTGAGGCTGAGCGTAGTAAGAGACTTCATTAGGTACATTGCGACTTGGCGAGCGTGAGCCACTTCCTTGGTACCGCGACCGGTTTCGAGGAGCTTGTCTTCTGGAACCTCGAAGAATTGCGATACGGCGTGAATGACAGTTTCCATTCCCACCCGGCGTTTGATGTTCGGGATGATGTCTGCAACGACTTTCCGCGCTAGGTTGATGTCTATATCCTGCTTGAGCATCGTCGATTGCATTGTCAGCCGCACGATGACTGCATCTAGAGGCCGGACGCTGCCCTCGATATTTTCGGCGAGGTAGGCGAATACGTCGTCTGAAATTTCGAGTTGGCTGTTTGCCGCTTTTTTGCGGAGGATGGCTTCTCTTGTTTCTAAGGATGGCGGTTGAATGTCTACCGTAAGCCCGGATGAAAAACGGCTCACTAGGCGGTCTGATAGGCTTTTGACCTCCGCAGCCGGAGCGTCGGAAGTGAGGACTATTTGCTTGCCCGCTTGGTGGAGTGTGTTGAAAATGTGGAAGAATTCATTTTGGGTCTCCGTACTTCCGCTCCAGTTCTGTATATCGTCAATGAGAAGTACGTCTACTTCGTTCCGGTAGAATGACGACCATTCATTCGTGTTCCCGTTGCGGATGCTTTCCGTATATTCCCGCTGGAAATCATTTGCGGGAATATAGCGAACCCGCTTGCCGGAATCGCCTTCCAAGATGAAGTTGCCGATCGCCTGCAGAAGGTGCGTTTTGCCGAGTCCGGACGCTCCATAGATAAACAGCGGATTGAATTTGTTCTCGCTAGGGTTTTCGGCCACGGCAAAAGCCGCGCTGAAGGCGAGCTTGGACTTGTCGCCGACGATGAAGTTTTCAAAGCTGAATTCTTTTGAAAGCTTTATTTCTTTGCCGATGTCCCGCGGCGGTGTTGCATTCGGAATGATGCTCGCATTGCGCTGAAAGTCAAAATCGGCGTGGGAACCAGAGGCTTCCTGCCAGCTGAGTTCGAGTAGACCTTTGTAAGGAAGGATCGCTTTGGGATCCTTCCCCTGTGGAATGACAACAATACAATAATGTTCTGAAACGCTCGAAAGAGTCAACTTAGAGAACAAATCATTAAAGACGGAATCGGAGACCTTACCGTGCAAAAGTTCCAAACATTTTTCCCATTGGGGGTTCATAGCCCGCAATTTAGCTATTATTGAAATATGACGGATTGGATTTCCTCATTTGGGAAGCTCTTTTGGCTGCCCTTTGTTTTATGGACTGGTCTTTTTTTCTGGTCGCGCTATTTAGCTTATCCTCTTGCGCTTAAGCGCCGGATACGGAATGGCAAAACTTGGTGCTATGTACCGGATTGGTGGTCAAAGAAGACTTATCACCATTTTTGGACTGTTTTTGGTCTATTTGTTCTGGTTCTTTCTTCGGTGGTCAGTTTGGCGGCTGTCATTTTTTGGATTTTACCGGCTACCATTTATTGGTTCTTGTTTCTCGTCATTGTTTTTCTTGTCGTGGCAAAATTTTTCCTTGCGTGGGCGATGAATCTCGTCTTCAAGTGGGAAGTGAATTGCTATTTTTATGAATACAAAAAGCAGGCTAATCTTTATCAAAAATCGGGAAAAATTCTTTCAGAGGAAGATTTAACCGGACATACTGTTTGGGCTTTTCAGAATGACCTGCGCCGTGCCGATTCTAGAGGCCGCTTTTTTCAGTATTTGAAATCAATGTCCCAATCGGAAGTAGATAATGAGAATGCCTGATTTTGCCCAGTGTTTCAAGTATGCCGACAAGATGCTACTTCTTGTCTCGAGGACTTTTGCCCTTAATATCAATGTACTTACCGGGAATCTCCGTAAAACGGTCCTTCTCGCATATCTTTATCTGCGTATTGCGGATACAATAGAAGACGACCCCGAACTTTCGGTAGAGGAAAAATGCCGCCTTCTCGGCCTATTTTCAAAGATATTCGAACCGGGAGCGGATGTCGATTTGAATACATCGGAATTTGTTCATAACTTGCCTTTGCGCTATAAAGAATCTTCCGATCCAAATTGTGATTTGTGTTTGCACGCTGAAACGATCGTTCCGCTTCTTTGGCATTTTGATCCATGTTATTACGGGCCTGTGGCAGCGACTGTGGTAGAAATGTGCGAAGGAATGTCGCATTCTGTTGTAGAAATGGGAAAGTCGACGGCGACGGGGTGGTTTACGCTCCAAACGCCTTCGGAACTTAACCGCTATTGTTATTATGTGGCGGGCATTGTCGGCAAGCTTTTGTCGGATTTATTCTCGGCAAAGAATTCGCTGATTTCCGAAGAGCGTTTAAAAAAGATGAAAACTCTGGATGTGAGCTTTGGGCTTGCTTTGCAACTTGTAAATATTATTAAGGACGTGCGCGAGGATTCAGAACGCAAGGTCTGCTTTGTACCGGAGATGATTTGCCACCGCCACGGAATTGAACATTCTCCGGATATGTTTGCTTCCGGCGTTTCGGAAAAGGCTCGCGCCTCTATAATGAAGGAACTTGTCGGCGAAGCTTGGAAGCACCTTTCGGATGCTGTTGAATATACGGTGACTATTCCCCGACTGAATCCCCGTATTCGCCTCTTTTGTCTTTGGCCGCTGTTTATGGCTGCGGAAAATCTGGTGGCGATGGGCGATTGTTCTGCCCTTTTCTCCAAAGAAAAAAAAGTTAAAATTACTCGAGATGATGTCAAGCGCATTGTCCGTACGACAATGTTTCATTTTTATTCTGATTCGTGGATTAAGTCGCGATTCGAACAATTGAGGACCTCGTTATGAACCGTTTCCGGATACTTTCTTCATGGAAGCTTCACTTGACGTTAGTTTTTTTTGCGATTTTCTTGGATCAGGCGAGCAAGATTTTAGCCGTTGCCGTTTTGGCCCCGACTTTTGAAAATCCGATGGGACGCGTTGTTCCTGTTTTTGGAGATCTTCTGCGCTTTCGGTTGGCATACAATACCGGTGCAGCTTTCAGCAGCCGCCCGCAAGACCTTTTACCATTCCTTTCTCCGACGGTATTTTTTCTTGTTTTATCTGTTATAGCGACATTTGTCCTTGTTTGGTTTTATCGCTCGCTCAAGCAGGGTGATTTTCTTGCCCGCATGGGGATCGCGATGATTGTTTCGGGGGCGCTTGGCAATTTTGCGGATCGCATGCGCATTGGCAAAGTCGTTGATTTTATCGATTGTGATTTTCCCGATTTTATTATGGAACGCTGGCCGACATTTAATGTTGCGGACTGTTGTGTTACGGTAGGGGTCGCTGTGGTGCTCCTTTCTCCCGTTTTTTATAAGTTTTTAAAATACACTCCCACTGGAGGGCGAAATGGCCAAAAAGGCACTGACAAGAAAATCTCCGGCGAAAAAGAAAATTAAGATAAAGGCGAAGGCCAAAATTAAAATTGTAAAAGTTACCGCAAAGAAGGTTGCTCGCAAAAAAAATGTTTTAAAAAAGACTTCTCCTAAGAAAGCATTGAATACGCCCGCGGAGGTTGTGGCCAAATCGAAAAAAATTACCCCGGTAAAGACAAAGAAATCAGTGATCGTTAAAGCGAAAAAATTGGCGCCTGTAAAAGAGGTTGTTTCAAAGCCTTCTATTCTTCCACATTTTTTGGTATCTGAACAAGATGCTGGTGAACGCATTGATAAGTTCCTTCAGAGGAAACTTGCCGATTATTCGCGCACGGATATACAAAAGCTGATTTCTCAGGGGATGGTTTTCGCTGCAGGTGCTGCGGCTCCTAAGAATGAACGCCTCACGGAAGGAATGCATATCGAACTTAAAGGCCTTCCGGGGAAGGAATCTTCTTCTCTCGAACCTGAAAATATTCCGCTGAATATTGTCTATGAGGACAACGATGTTGCAGTCATTTTTAAACCGCGCGGAATGGTTGTGCATCCGGGAAACGGGACTTCCAAGGGAACGCTCGCTGCGGCTCTTCTCTATCATTTTAAGAGCAACTTATCTTCAGTAAACGGGCCTTTGCGTCCGGGCATTGTCCATCGCTTGGACAAGGATACGCCAGGTTTAATGGTTGTCGCTAAGAATGACAAGGCGCACAGAAGTCTTGCTCAAGAGTTGGAATCTCGTGCGCTTCATCGCAAGTATGAAGCTCTCATTTGGGGGCATCCCCGCGATCTGTCTGGATCAATTGAACTTCCGATGGGGAGGGATCCGAAGTCGAGGATCCGTATGGCGGTAGTCAAGGATGGAAAGTTTGCCCGTACGCATTATAAGGCTTTAGAGTTTTTCTCGATTGCCACTTTGATGGAATATGAACTCGACACGGGCCGCACGCACCAGATCCGCGTACATTCCCGCTATATCGGGCATCCGATTGTGGGCGATCCTATCTACGATGGACGCCAGGCATCGCTTGGCCGCATCCCGCCGCTTTACCACGATGTGGCAGAAAAAGTGCTGGAATTAGCTCCTGCGCAATTGTTGCAGGCGATAGAAATTTCCTTTATTCAGCCGACGACCAAGAAAAAATTGACGTTTAAGGCACCGCTGGAAAAGCACTTTTCCGAGGCCATCAAGCTCCTCCGCAAGGAATGCCCGGAAGACGCGCCCACATTTGATTCCGATGATAGTTTCCGCAATTTCAGTGAAACGCAACTCTTTAATTCATACGAAGCTGAAGATGAAGATCTTCCGGTTGAAGAGGAATATCCTTATGAAGAAGAACCCGTCAAGGAACGCCTCACTCGGGCAGAGCGTCTAGCGAAAAAGAAGGAACGCCTCCAAAAGCGCAAGGCGATTGAACAAGAAAAGCGCGAAAAACGGGCAAAGATGGACGCTGCCAGGCGAGGAATCGAATTTACGAAAAAGGAATTTGTCACTGGTCATGAACCGACGATAGATCCTTCGTTTTTTGACTAAGGATATTTAAAATGGCTTTAACTGCGGATCAAAAATTTTTCTTTGTCGGCGTTGCCGGTTCTGGGATGAGCGCAATCGCTGAATATTTGGCGGGCAAGGGCTTTTCCGTTGCGGGTTCCGATCGCAAATTTGCGAATTCTGATGGCGATACAGTCCGCAAACAACTGGAAGAAGCCGGTGTCCGTACTTTCCTTCAAGATGGGTCGGGTGTTGTTCCCGGTCTTTCCTCTATTGTCGTAAGCACTGCTATTGAAGAATCCAATCCTGATTTAAAGCGCGCGTTGGAATTAAACATTCCCCGCCTTCACCGAAGCGAGATGCTTGCCGAAATTTCGGAGAACGCAAAGACGATTTGCGTGAGCGGCACTAGCGGGAAGAGCACTGTCACCGGAATGATATGGCATATTTTGAATTGCGCAGGACTTTCTCCATCGCTTCTCTCTGGTGCAGGTCTTGTGACGCTTGAAAAGCAAGGAAAAATTGGCAATGGTGTTGCGGGCAATGGGGAATGGCTTGTTGCCGAAGCGGATGAAAGTGATGGAACGCTAGTCCGCTATTCTCCTGAAATAGGCGTCATTTTAAATATCGGCAAGGATCACAAGGAAATTGCCGAGCTCGAAAAAATTTTTTCTGAATTTTCACATAACGTTGTAAGCAACGGGAAAATCCTAATTGTCAACGAATCTGACGAACGTGCTAAGGCATTTAGCATCGGCAGGGAATTCGATTTTGGCGAAGAAGCTTTTTGCGGTGTGCAGGGCTCTGATTTTCGTCCGGTCGGTTATTCAATCGAATTTCGGGTGCATCGCAAAGGCGAACTCGTCAAATTTCATGTCCCGCTTCCCGGTCGCCACAATATGGAGAATGCCCTTGCGGCTGTTGCTGTTGCTTTGCAAGTCGGAGTGTCTCTTAGAAAATGTGCCGATGCGCTTTCCTCTTTTGAGGGTATTCATCGCCGCCATCAGATTTTAGGCTCGTTCAGCGGAGTTACCGTCGTTGATGATTTCGCTCACAATCCTTCAAAAATTAAGGCAAGTATTCTTGCTGCGGAAGATTTTACGGAGGGAAAGGTTATTGCCTATTTCCAACCTCATGGCTATGGCCCCACCCGTTTTTTGCGGACTGACCTCGTACAGGCCATATTTGAAGCGCTCCGCCCAGCGGATTCGGAAAGGCAAAACGACTCAATATATTTTAGTGAAATATACTATGCAGGCGGCTCGGTTACTCGCGATATTTCTTCTGGCGATTTGGCGAATGATCTTCTGGAACAGGGAGTGGAGGCTCATTTCATTGAAAATCGCGAAGAATGTGGACTTGCAATGGTTGCTGCCGCAGAGTCGGGCGATACCATTCTCATTATGGGAGCTCGCGATCCTAGTCTTTCCAATTTTGCAAAAAGTATAGCCGAGGAACTTAAAAATGAGCGAACAGAATAACCGTTATCAGAAAGCAATGGATCGTTTGGAAGAAATTCTTTCCCGTATCGATAAAAGCGATGTGAGCGTGGATGAACTTGCCTTGCAAGTGGAAGAAGCGACTGTGCTCCTCCGCGAATGCAAGACAATTCTTTCTGAAACAGAAAAAAATGTAGAGAAAGCGCTTTCCGGTTTGGATGAAGCGGACAAGGAAACTACAGGCGAATAGATGCAGACTCTGGATGTCAAAGGACTTTCTGTATATTTTCCGCTTCGGGCAGGAGTCTTTTCTCGAGTTACAGAGTATGTTAAAGCCGTTCAAGACGTATCGTTCTCCTTAGATTCTGGTGAAATTCTTGCTATTGTCGGAGAATCGGGATGTGGGAAAAGCACGCTTGCTCAAGCTCTTGTTGGGCTTCTCCCTTGGCATTCTGGAGAATATTCCGTTTTTGGAAATCCAGTAAAAATTTCATCTGGCAAAGAATGGAATTTTGTGCGAAAATCGGTACAAATGGTTTTTCAGGATCCCTATTCTAGCTTGAATCCGCGTCATACGATCTCTCAAATTTTGACTTATCCGCTTTTGGCAAAAAAAGCGTCTAAAGGCGAGGCGATAGAAAGGGCAAAGAAGTTGCTTTCCCTAGTGGGGCTTCCCGAAGAAAGCTTGGTTCGCTTTCCTCACGAATTTTCAGGCGGGCAGCGCCAGCGAATCGGCATAGCCCGTGCTTTGATGGTGGATCCGAAAGTGATTGTCGCCGATGAAGTGACTAGTGCCCTCGATGTTTCTGTACAGGCGCAAGTCCTTGAACTTTTGGAAAAGCTCCGCACGGAACTTGGCTTATCCATTATTTTTATTTCGCACGATATTCAAACGGTTCGTGCTTTGACAGACAAAGTTCTTGTAATGTATCTCGGACATGTGATGGAATATGGGCCGGTTTCGTCCGTCTTAAAGAAACCAAAGCATCCTTACACGCAGGCGCTTATTGCGAGCGTGCCTACAATGGATCCTTCATTTCCGCCACAAATTCTCGCCGGTGAAGTGAAATTTTTCCCTTCTGATTTTAAAGGGTGCCCCTTCGCTTTGCGTTGTAGAATTGCTAAAGATTCTTGCAAAATGGAATTTCCTGAAATTTCAGAGATTGGCGATTCGAAAGTCCGCTGCTTTTTTGCCGAGGCAGAGTGATGAGTGAAGTCATCCTTCGTATGGAAAAGATGGCGCAGGGCGGTGATGCCCTCTCTCATCTTGAAGATGGCCGGGTCTGTTTCGTATCTCACGCCCTTACCGGAGAACTTGTTAAAGTTTGTTTAGTACAAGATAAGAAGGATTATGCCAAGGGAATCGCCATAGAAATTTTGGAAGCGAACAAAGAGCGCATAAAGCCCCGTTGTCCTTTATACGGGAAATGCGGCGGTTGCTCTTTTCAACACGCATCTCTTGAATTTCAAAAAGAATCTGCCCGTGTTGCAGTAGAAGAACTCTTCCGCCGTTTTGCCCATGTGGAACTCCCTCTAAATTGGCAAATCGCTTTTGGGGAACCTTTTGCTTACCGCAATCGGGTCCGCGTTTTCCGGGTGCAAAATTCGCCGTCCAAATTTTGTTGGGGGTTTCGCGAAGAAAAAAGTCACAAGGTCATTCCGATTCCGGCGTGTCCCATTCTTTCCCGTGGCTTAGAGAAATGCTTGCAGTCGGAAAAGCTTCCCAAAGTTCCAGAGCTCTCTCTCTTTGATAATGGAGAAGGCCGGATCTCTTTTTATTACCCGGGAATGCCTGCCGCTGATTTTGAAAAGTTTGCACAAAATCGGGTGCACATCGGAGGCAAGGAAATTTCGATGGATTCGTCCGTCTTTTTCCAGTCCAATCTAGGCCTTTTGCCCGAACTTGTCAAAGTGGTAAAGATGGCCGCCGGTGAGGGCAATCGATTGATAGACCTCTTCAGCGGAGTGGGCTTTTTTGCCGCATTCTTGGAAGAGTCGTTTGAAAAGGTCATTACCGTAGAACGTGAACCGGGAGCCCTCCGCCATGCAAGAAAAAATTTGCATTCAAAGGCTGAAAATATAGCCCTCCCTGCAGAAGACTGGCTTTTGCAGAATGATGCTTCTCGAGCGGATGTTTTGATTGTGGACCCTCCTCGTACCGGACTTCCTCCTCAAGCATTGGATGCCATTTGCAAAGCGTGTCCTAAAAAAATTCTTTATGTTTCTTGCGATCCGGCGACTTTAGCCCGTGATTTTGCCAAGATAGCTCTTTCCGGTTACCGTATAGTTCAAGCCAAGGGCTTTGGATTTTACCCTCAAACGCCTCATTTTGAAATGTTTTTGGAACTAGGGCTCCTCTAAAAATTGCTTTGGTCAAGTGAATGGAACACAAATTGAGTATAGCAAAGACATGTTTGCCTTTTACCGGGATGCAACTGTGGGCGATGAAATTGTCCGAATACTAAGACTAAATTTGAAGCATGAACACTTAGGAGCTTGCTCCTTAGTGAGAATGATCCCTGCGAAAAGAACTTGAGGGAAGAATGGGAAACAGAGACACTTGGCGCTTCAGCGCTTAGTGACTCTGATCCCTCATAGAAGAACCTTTGAAAAGACTGGGGAACTGGGACTCTTTGCGCTTCAGCACTTAACGAGACTACTTAGTGCTTTAGCACTTAGTACCAAACGATCCCTTCAGGGAGAGACTCAGATCCTTCATAGATGAATGTGCGAAAGGAGTAGGAGTGATCCCTCACAGATGAAGTTACGAGAAGAATGGGAGAAGTACGATTATCTCACTCGAGTTTGCTTGAGTATAGCCGAAATGTCGAGGATGAAACGTTTTGTTCCCGGTTGAACGCTCTTCGCCTTTTTTTGAGCGGATACTGTCAAAAGCCGATCTTAGCGGCAAAACTTGCTTTGGTTTTCTTCCGGCTTTGTAGCAGTTTTTTTTATTCGCTACAGTGATGTTATTACCCGCAATTCTTGATGGTGTTACCTTATTCCTTTATCTATAGGGAAGGGTACTTGAAAGTCAGCTCTATGGAGCTTGATGTTCCTAGGTGAAAGTCAACTTTTTGTCATAAAAATGAATAGAGGTGACCAGTAGTCAGTCCCTAAGTCAAACTGCATAAGATTTTTACATTGTGTTTTGGTGCTTTTTTTGTACTTTTAGTACTATAATGAGGTTATATGTTAAAAAAATTCTTATTAGTTCTTTTAACTGTTTCAGGTATGACTTTTGCTACGGGCACTGAAGATAAGGTTAATGCTGTTGGTGGTTGGGCTCAAGGTGGCAATCCGGGCGAACATTTCGGCTTGGATTATGAAATGCGTCTTGATCCGATGGTAACGCTTGATATCTATCTCCATTTTTATTTGAGCAAGAACGACAATGCTATTGGCGCATACGTGGGTTATTATTGGAATCATTATATTATTCCGATTCCTTCTGACGCAGGTCGTATGGGGCTTTATTGGGGACCTGCAGGCGGTATCGGCTGGTGGGGTTACAATGATGAAGACGGTCTTGCTTTTCGCTTAGGTGTAGTCGGCGGCTGGGAATGGGAATTTCCGCAACCAATTCCCTTGGAACTTTATCTTGAGCTTAATCCGGTCGGAGAATTTCATTGTATGTGGTATGATGATGCCGATAAGAATGATACGGATTGGAGATTGCCGGACGTCTATCTTCGCATAGGACTCCGCTTCTGGTTCTAGAATTAGGAGGGATATATGAATAAATGGAACCTGCTTTGTGCTTTAGCATCAAGTTTGATTTTTCTGGGCTGCGGCCCCGAAGAGAAGCCGAACGTTGTCTGCGGCCGAGATTGGATTAAGAGCCAGGCCGTGGTTGTCGATACGGGCAGTGTATTCCATATTTCGGACCCGTTTATAGCTCAATTCCGGTATGGCAAACCGTTTGATTTTGGAGAATTGGAATGGGCCATTTCCGATGCCTCTGGAAATGTTCTTGCTTCCCGCAAGAGCAAAGTTACGGATAAGGAGGGCTCTTATACGGTACAGGGCGTTTCTTATCACGGAGGTTTCATGACGGCGGGCGAAATGCTCCATAGCAAAGCTCCAGGTACATTTACAATCCGCTTCACGACGGGCGGCACTCTCCTTGCGCAAAAGGAAGTAAGGCTCGTTCTCAATAGCGAACAAATTGATGAGAATAAATGAAACTTGAAATTCTTTTGACTTCTGTTTCCCTGCTTTTTGCAGCCTGTTCTTCGGATGTAGAAATTAATTATAAGCTTTCAAAATCGGTTCCAGTAGAACTTTATTTGGAAAGCACCTATTCGACCATCGACCTTAAAGGCGATGAGCGGGTTGGAACAATTATTGCAACTTATGTCCACCTTGACTATTCCACGCAGGGAGATACGAATGTTATCCGGCGTACTTTTGAAATTGACAAGTCGCGTGGCTATCTGAAGAATTCTTTGCCTTCTGAGCTTCAGTGGCGTTTACCCGAAGTTATTACGAAGGGTGTTGCAGAAAAGGCTCTACAAACAAAAGGTTTTACAGAAGGCTATGATTCCCTCTTGTACCGGATTCCTATGCCGGAACGCTGGCGGGCGCAACTTAAAAACCCGGATTATGTGAAGCATCTCGAACGCGGTGAAAAACACCGCTATGAAATGGATCACCTTCTCGTTGGCAAAGTTCCGAGCAAGGGTAATATTACACAACTTCTCAAGGACCGTGGACGTCTCCGTTTTGCCTTGATCAAGATAGACTCCGTTGTTACGGATGGATTTCACAACTTAGATTCCCGCGAATGTCTGGGTTATACTGTGTACCTCCACGAAATGGAGAGCTTTCCTTATTACATCTGGGAACAGCATGTCAATAGCAAGATAGGTACGGAAAAATTCCAAGCATACCATACGGGTCTCAAAGGCGAATACAATACGGCCTATTGGGTTACTTTAGATCCCGCGACCGGGATTCCTTGCCAGGAACGCGAAGTCAAGGTTGGGACGCATATGATGGTTAATCCCACGACTGGTGATACCGCTTCGTTTACGAGCCAGCAAACCTTGGAACGCTTATATACGGTGGGAAAATGAAATTTTTCCTTGTGCTTGTCGCAGGCTTTAGTTCTGTGGTTTTTCTTTCCTCTTGCGGAGGGACTAAATCCGCGCAGCAGACTATGGTCGAAGACCGCGACATGATGTACAAGGAAACTTATAAAGCCTATATGGAAGCAGAAGACAAGTACTTGAACATTCTCTTCAATTTGGAACGCATGCCGGAAGAAGATGAACTCTGGGTAATGAAGCGGGATCAGATGCGAGAATTGGAACAGCTTCGCACTCTCATGCTTCAAAGCCGCGGAGAGCTAGACGAATCCATACAGGATTGGGAAAAATATTTAGCTGAAGTGCAAAAAGAAACAGCAAAAGCGAAAGCCCCTTCCAAGGCTCATTTCCGCAACAACGATGACAAACGTTCGTCTCCAGGAGAGCTTCTTCCAGGGGAATTCGCCCAGGACTCCATTCGCAAAGCGCAGAACCAGATGAGACAGGGGCAGTGAGTGATAGGCATATTTGATTCGGGCTTCGGCGGCCTTACCATTCTCAGGGAACTTCGCAAGCTGCTTCCGGAATATGATTTTCTCTATTTAGGAGATAACGCTCGCGCTCCTTATGGTCCAAGGACTTTTGAAACGATCTACAAGTATACGCTTGAAGCCGTGTCAGCTCTTTTTGCCCGCGGTTGCCCTTTAGTTATTTTGGCTTGTAATACGGCTTCTGCAAGGGCTCTCCGGTCCATTCAGCAAAATGATCTTCCCCGGATTGCGCCCCAAAATAGGGTACTTGGAATTATTCGCCCAACGGCAGAAGAGGCTGGTCTTTTTTCTCAATCCGGTCATCTTGGCATTTTGGGAACGGAAGGGACGGTGGAATCTGGCAGCTATCTTATTGAAATCGCCCATTTTTTCCCTCAGCTAAAGGTTACCCAACAGGCTTGTCCCTTGTGGGCGACTCTTGTGGAAAATGGGGAATTGGATGGCGAAGGAGCCCGCTATTTTGTAAAACGGGATATAGAAAGCCTTTTAAACAAGGATTCAGAAATTGACGCAGTTCTTTTGGCTTGCACGCATTATCCGCTGCTATTGCCTTTGATAAAAAGTGTGATTCCGGAAAAAATCCACATCATTTCTCAAGGTGAAATCGTAGCTCGTAAGACGTCGGATTACCTTCTGCGTCATCCAGAAATTGAAACCCGGCTGATCCGGAATGGAAAGGTTGAATTTTTGACTACGGACACGCCGGAATTTTTTACAAAAGGGGCCTCTTTTTTTGGCGAAAATGGAATTTCAGCAAAAAATTTGACTTTTTAACTTCTAATTTTATATCTTGCGATTTGTGAACGAACCCTCAAAAGGTCCGCTTGCTATTTTTTTATTTAAATAAAAAGCTTCATTTTTGAAACTTTTTTTATTAAACTTTGACTGAAAGGACGAAAAAAAATGCCAAAAATTCAAATAAATTTAGATGGTTGGCAAGATTATCGCGGCGTTGTCGCCGGAGCCTTGCTTTACGTCGAAACCAGCCGTCAGTCCATAGTCCCGGTCCGCGACCAATTAAATGAAAATGAGAAAGGATTTTTTTCCGAACCCAATTATGAGACCTCTACTTACGGCTTTATAACTTGTTGTAATGCGAAAGCGGTCAATATGATTGTAAAAAATAAGAGCCGCTACATTCTTTTTGGAACTCGTTATGAGGGGGCTAGCGCCTCTGATTTGAAGAACAAATATGTCATTATGGGGTATATGCGCATTGATAAGACTAAAGATGTGCGTACCCGCCATATCCAAAAATATATGGAGACTCCCGGCGCCGTAGAACCCGAATGTATGCAACTTGAAAAAAATATGGCCGTCTATGGCCCCATGCGTTTTGTTTCGCTGGAAGATTCCTACATCCTTACGGATGAACAACTTAAGGAATGGGGATATAAGGGTCGTGCCACACGGCAGCTCAAGGTTGTTTTTGCGGAACCGCATTTGAAGGTTATCTTGGATTATCTTGATGCTAAGGTAGATAAGACGGAAGAGTACATTGCGACTGTCGAAGAATTCAAGGCCGCTCTTGCCGCTTCTCAAGTCTGAAATCTAGTTCCTTTTTTGAACAAAAAAAAGCCCGCATATTGCGGACTTTTTTGTTTTAGAGATCGGGTTAATGTTCTGCCCGGCGGATTGCGTCGAGCATTTCTTTTACGGCACGGTCGATTCCGACTAAGGCTGCTCGTCCGATGATACTGTGCCCGATGTTCAGTTCTTCTATACCTTCAATACTTGCGATATAGCCGACATTTCTGTAGTTAAGCCCGTGGCCAGCATTGACTCTAAGCCCATATTTACGGGCGAGGACGGTCATATCTTGAAGTGCAGCAAACTCGCGTTCCACATCTGCAGAGGCCCCCATATCAAACGCATTTGCGAAACGCCCCGTATGAAATTCGGCAAAGTCCGCACCGGCTTTCTTTGCTGCTTTCACTTGGTCCGTATCTGGGTCGATGAACACGCTTACGGCGATGTCATTGTTTTTGAAAGATGCAATGGATTTTGAGAGGTCGTCAATTCTTGCCGCAACGTTTAGTCCGCCTTCTGTCGTTACTTCTTCCCGGTTCTCGGGTACAAGAGTTACCATATCGGGTTGGATGTCTATGGCGAGTTGTACCATTTCGGGTGTCGGAGCCATTTCCATATTGAGATGTGTTGTAACGACGCCGCGGAGAAGCCGGACATCCCGCTCTTGAATGTGACGTCGGTCTTCCCTGAGGTGTGCCGTAATTCCGTGACAGCCGGCGATTTCAGCAAGAATGGCTGCAGCGACCGGATCCGGTTCGCGAATTTTGCGCGCTTCGCGGATGGTTGCAATATGATCAATGTTGACTCCTAATTTTATTGCCATTACTTCTCCTATTCTTCTTTTTGGAAGATGCTTGATAAATTAACTATTTCCGTTCCTTTTAAGGCAGCCTTTTCTGCAAGACTGTCTATCGCAGAGAATGATTTGCTGGATAATGGAAGGATGATGATTGCTTTACCTGTCCGGGTAGCGAATAAAAGAGAACTCGACACATATTGGTCTGCCGTAGCCTTTTCGGGCTTGTAGGGGGCATCTTTCCTGCATTTCATCTTAAATTCATTACATACGTCCATTGATTTGGAATAGCGGTTCTGCGTGAGGTCCAAGAACCAGAGCCCCTTTTGAGAAAGAGGCGATAAGATTGCTTTGAGAAGTGCTTGTTGTTCTACGGCCCGGCTACCCATTCTTGTTACAACTCCGGTTGCCTTCGGAAGCTCCGTCAGCGCTTGATCTACGATATCTTGGATTTCTTTTTCTGACTGGTGAATGTAGATCGTGGCTTTAGCAAGAGCTGCTGGTTGGAGCCCGTTTGCCTCCATGGGAAGCCAAATAGCCGTTTCATAATTTTTCAGTAGCCGCAAAGAGGCTGACAATTCCGCTGTTTTTTCAATTGGGGTGATGAAAAGAGTATAGGGATATGTCAAGGAGTTTAAGCTTTGAATGTAGTCTTTTAAATGAGAATCCGCATAAAAAGCGACTGCAAGGCGAGATGTGTTGTCTTGGAAAATGTCGGCGGTTTGAAGCTCTACATGAAAAGTGTCTCCAAAAGGTGCAATAAAATCAAAGTCTGCTACTTTTTTGCCGATTCCCGATTCGATTTCTTCCATTGATAGAACTTTTCCGCCATATTTAATAAGATGTTTCTGGGCTTTTAGAAGATAATTCGAATAAGATACGCCTTTGCCGACTTTCCATATTTCGCGCGTGTCCCTTTTTTTCTTGGGCATGACTTTTAGAACGGGTATTTCTTTAAGGAGCTTTTCCATATAGGGTATCGTGTCGGGGATGACAAATTGCTGTTCCTCTTTCCCAATAAAAGACGACAGCTTATCATGGATGGAAGGATTTGTCTTAAAAAGGAATGCTCCTAAGGCTACAAATAAAATAGCCGTACAAAACAAAATGGCAAAAACGATCTTCTTTTTCATCTTGGATAAATATAGCTACATTAGGATTTAATGCCTATTCTCTGTGCTTTAGTTGGTGCCACTGGCGTCGGAAAAACAAAGTTCTCGCTTGCTCTTGCCGAACGGCTTGGTGCTGAAATCATTTCGTTGGATTCAAGGCAGATATATAAGGATTTCTGCATAGGTACGGCACAACCAAGCGAAGAAGACCGCGCTTTAGTTCCTCATCATCTCGTTGATTTTCTTTCTCCAGAATTGCCGTTCTCTGTCGGAAAATTTTCTTCATTGGTTCGGGATCTCCTATCCTCGGATCTGCAAAAGAATTACATTCTTGTAGGAGGAACTGGGCTTTATTTGAAAGCGCTGACGGAGGGACTTGCAAATATTCCTGAGATTTCTACAAGCGTCCATACGACTTGCGCTGCGTTACTGAAAGAACATGGTTTGGAGTTTGTCAGAAATAAAGTTTTTGAAATGGACCCTTCTTTAGAAGGCTCTATCCAAGCGAGGGATTGTCAAAGACTCCTCAGAGCTTTGGAAGTTTGTACGCAAACAGGGAGAAGATTTTCGGAGATCCGTAATGAGCGTTGCAATGGGCTTGGCAAAATACCCGTGTTTTGGCTAGTTCGTGAACGTACAAATTTGTATGAAATGATTGATTCTCGCGTTCTAAGAATGGTTGAGAATGGTTGGATCGATGAAGTGGAAACCCTTTCTAAAAAAGTTTCCCTGAGCGCTCCGGCTTGGCAGAGTCTAGGATACATGGAATGGTTGAACTATATAAATGGCAAAGCGGATAAAAATTCTGTATTGGAACTAATTAGGCAGGGCACGAGGCATTATGCAAAACGGCAAATTACTTGGTTCCGGCATCAAAATGAATGCGTTGAACTGAATTTCGATGAAAAAAGTGACAGGATGCTTCGAATTGTAGAGGAAAATTTATTGAAGTCCAATTCGAATTGTTGAAAGATTGTTTATAGTAAGTTCTTTCTAAAGATATTAGTCTAGGTATAAAATGAAATCATGTGTTGTAAGCTTAAAGGAAGTAAAAAAAGCAAATTTTTTTGGAAGGACCCCTTGACGATCGGGGAGAAAAAGCTATCATTGGCGTCACTCCGGTCGACAAGGCCGCGAGGAACTCCGGCCGAAGCG
>Ga0172378_10002094_pt1 | contig 18611 bp, 14 predicted proteins | sample GrowelOW332metaG_FD_119755 | JGI IMG/M metagenome (GOLD analysis project Ga0172378, IMG submission 119755) | Groundwater microbial communities from an aquifer near a municipal landfill in Southern Ontario, Canada - Pumphouse #3_1 metaG | ecosystem: Environmental > Aquatic > Deep subsurface >... | reverse complement strand
TTTCTATATCGCTCATGCTGCAACCGCTTGATTTCGGTACATACGGTCCGGGGCGTAACAATTTTTTCTTCAGTCTCGGACATATTCTTTTCTCGGTGTACGGATTCTGCAGCATACTTATTCCAGCCTTTCTGTTTACCGCAGCCATGGTATGTATTGCCGGAATATGGACCATACGCAGAGCTATGCGGCTGCTTACTGCCGTCATTCCTTTTTTTACTGCAGTAATAACCGAAAACATCTGTAAATCGATTGCAGAACTGGAAGGAAACACATTTACCGGTATAAAAATCGGAATCACTCTCGGTTTAGGTGCAATGCTCGTTGTAATTGAATTTCTCGGGGCCGGTATCATTGCAGACCGCATCGCAGACAGATCACAACAAAAAAAAGAAAAACAACCGGAAAAAACAGACGATGAAATGCCAATTGATGAAAATGAAAACATTCTTCCCTATGATCAGGACTTTGCCCCTGTAGCTATAAAACCGACAACAAAACAGGAGAATACTACTAATCATACCTCATCTCCCGCGGTAGAAAAACCGGAACCAGCACTTGAAAAAAACTCCGAATCTGCCATAAACGAAAACAAAACTGATAACTTAAATTCCATCTCCGCAATCACAGAGGAAGAATATCAGGCTCTTACCGCGGATACTGCAGATGAAACAACCGGCAGTACAGAAATAGAAGAGTTGGAATGGCCGGCACCTCCTGTTCAATCTGATACAACAAAAGATGCATTCAGCGATGCAAAATTTATAGAAACATTTTCCGATACACAACAGGAAAAAACAGACGACACTGTCTGCAAACAAAATCTGAAAAAGACTGATAACGAAGAAATACAGGATATATCTGAATCAAAAGATATTGAACCGGAAAAAGATGAAAAAAAAGACACAACCTCAGAAATGCAGGAATCCGATACAACAAACGAAGGTTCTCTCGATCCTGATTTTTTCGACATTGACATGAATGAAGCAGACGATGAAGAAGAAAGCGGCATAGCACTTTCTCACATAGCACCGGATACACTGACCGTTCTCGCTGAAAAAGCAGTTCCACAGCCGGCCGTAACTTCTCAAACGGCGGAGGTACAGTCGATAGCAATAGCAGAAGATGTATTCGCAGAAATGGACAACGATATACGAAGAAATTTATCAATTAATAAAATTGCAGAACAAATACCGGCTGTTGGAGGTATAAACGATAATGTTGTTCCCAATAATATCGTTTCTGAAACGAATATAGAAACTGACCACGAAACACAGGAACAATACATTAACACACCGGATACGGCAGATCCAGAAAAAACATCAACAGCTTTACCGAAAATACAACCACAAATAGATATCTCTCTGGTTAAAACACCGGCAGAAAAACCTGTACCGGAAAAAAAAACTTTCAGAATAAAAGGTCCGTATAAAATTCCTACGACTCTTCTTACAGCATACGAAGACGACCAGTACTGGATTATTGACGAAGAAACAAAAAATGCATCGATTCAGCTGAAGGCAACACTCAACGAGTTTAATATCCAGGCTGATGTAACCGGAATTAAAAAAGGTCCTGTAGTTACAATGTTTGAAATGCTTCCGGCTCCAGGCGTTAAACTCAGCAAGATTGCGGCTCTTCAGGATAACATTGCACTCAGGCTTGCAGCAAGCAGTGTGCGTATTGTAGCGCCAATTCCGGGAAAAAGGGCTGTCGGAATTGAAATTCCTAACAAAGAACGCAGCCTTGTAAGTTTTCGTGAAATAATTGAACAGGAACTGCCGGAATTCAAAAAAATGGCCGTTCCGGTCATACTTGGAAAGGATATTCTGGGAAAACCGCAGCTGCTCGATCTTGTTAAAACTCCGCATCTTCTTATCGCAGGTTCTACCGGTTCCGGAAAATCAGTCTGCGTAAACAGTATAATTCTTTCTATTTTATACAAGCGCTCACCGGAAGAAGTAAAACTTATTCTTATCGATCCAAAAATTGTTGAACTCAAACTGTATAATGATATTCCGCATCTGCTGGTTCCTGTAATCACTGAATCAAAAAAAGCATTTCAGGCGCTGCAATGGGCGTTATGCGAAATGGAACGCCGTTATGCACTGCTCGACGGCATGGGAAGCAGAGATATTTCAAATTACAACCGAAAAATAGAAGAAAAACACATTGCAACGGAAAAACTGCCATACATTGTCATCATAATAGATGAGTTTGCAGATCTTATGGTAACAACAGGAAAAGAACTTGAATCAACTGTTGCACGTCTTGCTGCAATGAGCCGTGCAGTAGGCATTCATCTTGTACTAGCAACACAGCGTCCGTCAATCGATGTCATAACGGGTCTTATAAAGGCAAATATTCCGACACGTATTGCATTTATGGTTGCCTCAAAAATGGACAGCCGTATTATTATTGACCAGGTAGGAGCAGAAAAGCTGCTTGGGAAAGGTGATATGCTTTACTCAAGCGCAGTCGATCCATTCCCCATCCGCATTCAAGGTACATTTGTGAGCGATCAGGAAGTAGAGAATGTTGTTGAATATGTAAAAAAATTCGGAGAACCTGAATATATCGATGAAGAAGTCTTTGTTGCAGACGATGAGGAAGGAGCAGACGAAATAACGTTATTCAGTGACGGGGAAGACCCGTTGTACAGTCAGGCTCTTGATATTGTAGTACAGGCAGGCAAAGCGTCTGCATCATATATCCAGCGCAGACTTAAAATTGGATATAACAGAGCTGCACGTCTTGTAGAAGAAATGGAGGACAGGGGTATTGTTGGTCCTGCAAACGGAAGTAAACCCCGCGAAATCATACACGTACCATAAGCATAAAAAAAGCGCAGCCGTAATCAGGACTGCGCTTTTCTGTATCTAAAATAACAGTATTGTATTATTTTGCAGCTTTCATGTATTTCGTAACCACAACAGAATTGTCTGCGTTTGAATACGGAGCAGGTATATATTTATCAGCTTTCCAGTCATTTTCCCATTTATGCCCGTCAATTAAATAGCGGAATTGATATTCTTTTTCTGCATCAAGTACAAGTTTTACTGAAAAAGAACCATCTTTTTCCTTTTTCAGGGGTGTTTCAGTACTACTCCAGCTGTTAAAATCGCCTGCAATATTAATAGTTTTTGCATTCAGCGCAGCATCCGCTAATACAGTGAAAGTAACTGTACATTTCTTCTTGTCCTTTGAAAAGGTCTTTTTTAATGCCATAGAATACTCCTCCATCCTGTTTTTTGAAATAAGACAACCTTGTTCCGAACCTGTTGCTTATTTACTCCAAATAGTATACTATAAGTTCACCGTTTGGTACATACTTTTCCTTTTAAATTTTTATTAGTTGAATTTTAATTGAAAAGTAAAAAAACGCAATATTCGTAAATATTTTTCGACCATTGGAGGAAGAAAAAAATGAATAATGAACATTATCTGTTCACTTCTGAGTCTGTCGGTGAAGGCCATCCGGACAAACTTTGTGATCAGATTTCCGATGCAATTCTTGATGCATGTCTCTCCCAGGATCAGGAAAGCCATGTAGCATGTGAAACATTTACTACTACCGGAATGGTTCTTGTAGGCGGTGAAATTACGACAAATGCAACATTCGATGTACAAAATATTGCACGAACGGTCGCCCGTAATATCGGATATACAAATGCAGCATATGGTCTTGACTGTGATTCTATGGCCGTCCTTAATACGATACATACACAGTCTCCCGATATCAATCAGGGAGTCGTCGGTAAAGGACTTAAAGAATTCAACGGGCAGCAGGGAGCTGGCGATCAGGGAATGATGTTCGGCTTTGCATGCACCGAAACACCGGAACTTATGCCTGCACCGATTATGTATGCACATACGCTGTTACGAAGAGCAACAAAACTCCGGAAAGATCAGACGATGAAATGGTTGAGACCGGATGCAAAAAGTCAGGTAACAATTGAATATGAAGGACATAAACCGGTACGGATTGACACTGTCGTCATTTCTCACCAGCATGATCCAGAAGTGACATACGACCAGATAAAAGATGGAATCATCGAAAACATAATAAAACCGGTTCTTGAACCGACAGGCCTTCTCGATAAAAATACAAAATACTACATCAATCCTACAGGACGCTTTGTTGTAGGAGGACCACAGGGAGATGCAGGCCTCACCGGCAGGAAGATAATTGTGGATACATACGGCGGTATGGGGCGTCATGGAGGAGGTGCATTCAGTGGGAAAGATCCTTCAAAAGTAGACCGCTCTGCCGCATACATGGCCCGCTATATTGCAAAAAACATAGTTGCATCAGGACTTTCCGACCGTGCAGAAGTTGAGCTTGCATATGCCATCGGGGTCCCGTACCCCGTCTCTATTATGGTCGACACATTCGGTACAGGAAAAGTTTCCACAGCGACAATTGAAAAAGCTGTCAAAGAAGTTTTTGACTGTACACCGGCAGGAATCATTAAAACACTTAATCTTAAACGGCCGATTTATGCGGCAACCGCAGCATACGGTCATTTCGGACGAAAAGAATTCAGCTGGGAAAACACAGATAAAACAGAGGCTCTCAAAAGAGCAATAAAATAAACGATATTTCCCGGCTGATTAATTCCGGGTGTCTGTCGTGAAAGAACAGTGCTCATTCTGCACTGTTCTTTTTTTTATTTCCATAGTAGGATACTATAAAGGAGACTCGATAAGACCAGCACACAGGTTCCAAAGATGAAGTTATTAACAAAAAAAGAAATCTGTATCGTCTTCGACCGGTTCAAAAAACAAAATCCCGATCCAAAATCGGAACTTGTATGGAAAAATCCATACACGCTTCTTGTTTCCGTTGTGCTTTCTGCACAGACAACAGATAAAAGTGTAAACAAAGTAACGGAACCACTCTACAAAACAGCAGATACACCCGAACGAATGATAAAGATTGGACAGGAAAAGATTGAAAACTACATCAAATCAATAGGTTTGTATCATATGAAAGCAAAACATGTCATTGCACTGAGTAAAATGCTGCTTTCTGATTTTGGAGGAGAAGTCCCCCATACACGGGAAGAACTTATGCGTCTCCCCGGAGTCGGACGAAAAACTGCAAATGTAGTGCTCAATGTCGTATTTCACCAGCCGACAATGCCCGTTGATACACATCTGATGCGTATCTGTCCAAAAATCGGTCTCGCAGAAGGAACTACTCCTATTGAAGTGGAAGAAAGTCTTGTTTCACGTATTCCAGCGGAATATATGCAGAATGCACATCACTGGCTCATTCTGCACGGCCGGTATGTCTGTACTGCGCGGAATCCCCTGTGCGGGACATGTCTGATAAACGATATCTGCAAACATAATGAAAAACCGGAGGAAAAATAAAATTGGAAAAAACAGTACCCCCTGTACAGGTCACCATGACAACAGCGGCACAGGCTGCACAGCAGCATATTACCCGGCAGAAAGAAACATTTCTGACATGGGCAGAGGATCTTTTCACATGGGAGAACATTTTCAAAATGATCGGAGCAGCTGTTGTTGTTCTGATCATGTGTCTTATTTACAAGCTTGTACTCAATGCAATCAGAAAGACTCCGTCTGTAAAGAATAATATACAGCGCGGGGCAATAATTACTAAAATAGTAAAATATTTTTTCTATACTGTACTGGTTATGTATATTTTAAGCTGTTTTGGCATAAAACTTACAGCTCTTCTCGGGGCTGCAGGAGTCGCAGGACTTGCTGTCGGTTTTGCAGCACAGACAACAGTAAGTAACCTTATAAGCGGTCTGTTCGTCATAAGTGAAGGCGTCATGAAAATAGGCGATATAATCAGCGTCGGTGGAATGACAGGTATTGTTGATTCAATTGATCTGCTCTCCACTAAAGTCCATACGTTCGACAACCAGATGATACGTATTCCAAACGCTACAATTATCAACACAAATTTCCAGAATAATTCTTTTTTTGACAAACGCCGCCTTACGTTCTCTGTCTGCGCGAATTATAACACTGATATACAGAACGCTCTCAACACATTCAGCAAAGCACCTGCTCTCTGCCCCACTGTTCTGCAGGATCCGGCACCGGCAGTATGGATCGATAACTTCGGCAGCAGTAACATCAATATGACCGTTGCCGTATGGTTTAACGCTGCAGATTATCTCAAAACAAAAAACGACATGTTCATTGCACTTATGCAAGTGATGAAAGATGCAGGAATAAGCATGGCATACAACTGTATTGAAATTGCAGCGCATGATGACGGTGGACCAAAAGAAAAGCCGGACGCAAAAAAAAGAACCGCACACAAACCGAAAAAAGGCCGGAATACGACTGCTGAAAAGAGTACAGGAAAACATTGATAAAAATTAACTGAAATTCCACAAAAGATTTCGTATTACTGTTCTTTTTCTGCCGTACGCACATCGTCAAGTGTAAACTGAGCATGCCCTGTCTGACGGGCAATAAGCGCTGCGCGGTTTAAAACAGACTCTATCTTTGCACAGCTGAATCCGTTAAACATTTTCGCAAGAACGGCCGGAGTACATTCCGAAGCAGGATTCTTGCCGTACATATACATTTCGGCAAGTCTGACCCGCGCTTCAGCATCAGGATATGGTACGGAAAAACGGGCATCGAAACGACCGGGCCTGATAAGTGCTTCGTCAAGGGCATGGATGCTGTTCGTCGCAGCAAGTACAAGAATACCACTGTTCGACTGAAAACCATCGAGTTCGTTAAGTAGAGCTGTCACGATACGTGTATTTTCAGTCTCAATTGCGGAACCAGAATAATTGCGGCGGGTACCGATTCCGTCGAATTCATCGATAAATATGACACAGGGGGCATGATGACGCGCCTTGCTGAACAACAGCTTTACCTTTGCAGGTCCGATTGCCATAAACATACTTTCAAAATCAGTAGCTTTTGCAGGTATAAAATTTATTTTTGCTTCGCCTGCAAATGCCCGTGCAAAAAGTGTCTTTCCGTTTCCGGGCGCTCCTTCAAGCAGTATTCCCTTAGGCATACGGACTCCCCGGGACTTATATTCTGCAGGGTGCTGCATTATGTCAACTATCTGCATCATATCGCGCTTCAGGTTATCCATTCCAACAACATCCTTAAACGCAACGCCGGTGTGATGAACAACACGGAACGTATTCGGACTTACAAATTTTCTGAACAACACAAACAGAATCACAAAAAAAACAATATAAAAAAGATAATCAAAAATTTTTGAAAAAACTTCATCAGCATCAATTTTTCCGGTTACCGGAACACCATTACGCATAAGATATTCCTTCAGAAGGGGCGAATCTGGATTTTCCGTCCGGTACTGCACAGAATCACCTTTCTTTGTAAAAACTATTCTGCCGGAACCAACAGAGGCAGACGTTACTTCCCCGTTCCCAACATCCTCATAAAACTGCCGATACGTTACATGTACATCATTCTTCTGTGTCAGTACCGGTTTTACAATTAGATACGCAATGTATACACCAAGCACCGCAAGCAGCAAAACAAACATTCTGCGCGCTTTTATCTTTTTTAAGTTCATATTTTACAAGATACTCTTTTTATATAAGAAAGAAAATAACAAAATGGAGGTAGAAGCAGGTTCTTATATACAAGAGATCCATAAGACATACTGTAATACAAGTTTTGTATCCGACAGAAGCGGCATACAGATTGCCAGACATAGAAAAGTACATCAGTTTGACGTTAATATTAAAAAGCTGTCAGAAATTTTACGACAAAGGAAACCTTCTGAAAAACAGCAGGAACTAATACAATTCCATAATTGCAGAAGGTATTCCGGTCATCATTCTACCCCGATCACGATGATTTTTTCGATCGGAGTGTCGAACATGCGTGCCAATACTATAAACTCGTCTACTGTCGGAAGACTTTTACCCCACTGCCACTTGTAAACTGCCTGTGGGCTTTCAAAATTGAATAAAGACTGCATTTCTCTTACGGAAACACCGGCATGTTCACGCAGCCGTTTTATGTTCGCACCGGTCGCTTTTGTATCTATAACAGGGTATGAATATTTCTTGTTCATGTATAAACCTCCAGGAAAAAATACGCGGACTGACTTTTTGCATCAAATATGATGCATCTGAATAGGAATAAATACGTACCATTCCTACTCCTGTCAGATTCTGTCTTGCAGTTACAAGTCCCAGTTGATTTATGATGTTGTTGGTAAATTTACGCATGTCTCTTGTCCTCCAAAACAGAATATATCAGCGCACAACGTGCTCTGATTTCCGCGAAATCCTCCACAAAGGTTCGCATGAAAATAGTATTATTGTAATATTACTTATACCACAGCTTTTCCGGTTTGTCACGAGGATCCCTCTTATGACGATGTAAACTTATAAGTCAATCAAAACAGCATCATTTTTATGGTACGTAAAAAAAATAGACGCCAGTCATAAACTCGTGTATACTACATATATATATAAAACATGTCAGAAAAAATTAGAAAACCCGGAGAAATCAAACTTCACTGGGGGAAATGTGTTCCTGCAGTAATCATAGCTCTGATGATTTTCTTCGCATATTTAAATTTCATACGCGAATACGGATTTCTGTCTGCCGGGCAGAATGTATTTCCACCTGTAAGTACATTCTACTTTCCGATCGAATATTTTTATATAGATTTTTATGTCTTTTCTATAATATTTACTATTAATATTTTTCTGTTCTTATTTGATGAAAATTTCTATGTCCGGTTTGTATCTTTTTTTGGTGGTATTGCTTCTGCAACACTGCTTGCTTATACATCAGGTGACCTGTTTACCATAAAACTCTTCATCTTCTGCAGCTGGATTCTTTCATTATGTCTCGCCTTACCTAATCACTACAATATTGTGCTGTCTTTTGTAAGCAGTTTATGCTTTTTATCTGCCCAGTATCATCCAAATGCATTAGGTACAATCGATTCAATATCGCAAATGCTTGTTCCCCAGAAAGAAGACATACTGACGCTGGCAGTATACTGTCTTTTAACAGCAGTTTTCTCCTGTATCTATAAGCATGCAGTCATTCAGTGGGCAGAGAATATGGAAACTGCACAACACATAAACATGGTGATGACGCAAATGTCCGTATTTAACCAAAAACTGCAGAATATTGCAAAAACACGCGGCGATGAATCGGCAAAGCAGGAACGGATGCGGATTACTAGAGACATGCACGACAGCTGCGGCTATGTTTTCGTTAATATCGTTGCACTTATGGATGCAGCAGAAAGCAGACAGGAAATGACGCATGAACAAGTAGAAGAAACTTTCATGACCGTACGGAACCTCGCAGCGGACGGGCTTCAGGAAACCCGAAAAACGCTTCATGCAATACGGAATATAGAGAACCCAATTGAAAACAGTATAGATGCCATCTATGATATAAAAAAAATATTTGAACAGGTGACGGGAATTCTTGTAGCTGTCGATACAGGCAATATAAAACATGACTATGGGCGCACGATAGACTCAATTATTATCCATACGATGCAGGAAGCACTGACAAATGCAATACGCCACGGGCGTGCAGAACATATTTTTGTTACCTTTTGGGAAGAAAACAGTATACTCACTATGTCAGTTAAAGACGACGGCATCGGTTCAAAACAGACAGTAAAAGGCATTGGTCTTGCAGGTATGGAAGAACGCCTTGAAAAAGCCAGCGGATCTCTTGAAATTGAATCACCTAAAGAAGGCGGTTTTAAATTAACTGTACATATTCCGCTGACAGGACAGGAGGGAAACAATATAAATGGAGAAACTTAAAATACTGCTGGCCGACGATCAGAGCCTTTTTGCACAAAGTCTGCAGACCTTTCTAAACAATTACGCTCCTGATATGACCGTACTTGGTATTGCATCAAACGGAAAAGAGGCCTGTGAATTTGTAACCAGAAATATTCCCGATATAATCCTCATGGATGTACGTATGCCGATTATGGACGGTGTAGAAGCCGTAAAACACATAAAGTCAGCAAATCCTTCTGTAAAGATAATCATGCTGTCGACATATGATGAAGATGAATTTGTACGCAACGCAATTCTTGCAGGAGCTTCAGGATACCTGTTAAAAGATATTTCCCCTACAGAACTGATAATTTCAATCCGCGCATTGAATTCGGGAATTATACAGATATCACCGTCTATTGCACGAAAACTGATTCAAAATACCTATGTTGAGAACAAATCGGATACTGAAAAAGAATTTTCAGACAGTCTTGAATGGCTTAAAACATTAACGAAGCGTGAACGGGAAATTTTTGCTCTTATTGCCACCGGTCACGACAATGATGAAATTGCAGATACACTTGGTCTTGCAGTCCAGACTGTAAGGAATCAGGTAAGTACCATTTATTCAAAACTTGATGTAAAAGACAGATTTGAAATAATAAAACTTGCAAATAAAGTAGTACAGTAAGGAATCTGTCATCAGATAAACTATCTGATGACAGCGGATAAAAATATAAATCTGCATGCACTTTATTTTATGGAACCGACAATTCCTTCGACAAACCGCTTCTGCTGTGTAAAGAACAGAATAACTGTCGGAAGCGTCATAATCGAAACACAAAGCATAAGCAGACCGTAATCAGTCGTATAGCCTGCAGTCAGACCTGTTACCAGCAGCGGCAGAGTCTGCATTTTCTGACTCTGCATAACAATCAGAGGCCACATATAGCTGTTCCATGTACCCATAAATGTAACAATTGACGCTGCAGCAAATGTGGGAGACATAATTGGTACATATACCCATACATAAATTTCAAATTCATTCAAACCATCCACTCGGGCAGCCTGTATCGTTTCAATCGGAAATGCTATGGAATTCTGCCGGAAAAAGAAAATAAGAAAGGCTGTAGAAACTGACGGCAGAATAAACCCAAGCGTAGTGTCAAGCAGATGGAACGTACTGAACATTCTGAACAATGGTACCATAATCGACGCAAAAGGAATCATCATTGAAAGTAACAAAATGTTCATCATGATATCCTTCTGTTTATCCCGGTACACCTGGAATCCGTAACCAGCAAGAGAACAAACAATAATACTGAGCACCGTACCACATACAGTCGTACGCAGCGAATTCCAGAAGGCACGTCCCATATTTACGGTTGCAAGCATAGTTTTTATATTCTCTATCAGATATGCGCCGATCGTCAGTTTTCCGCGGATAACGTCAGTACTTTCATTTGTGGCCGCAACAATCATCCAATAAAACGGGAAAACAGAAAGAAGGCAGACAATTATCATAAATATATATTCAAATGTGATTGTAACTTTACTATTTTTTGCTTCCATTATTTTTTGTCTCCTACCTTAATCTGAATGAACGACAGAACAGCGACCATGATAAGAATCATATATGATACAGCTGCGGCATATCCGAACTGCGGATTATATACAAAGGACAATCTGTAAATATACTGGGATATAGTCAGAGTTTCATTACCCGGACCTCCTGCTGTCAGATTCTGAACTTCATCGAACAACTGAAGTGTACCGTTCGTAGACATAACAGCAGTCAGTAAAATTACAGGTTTTAAGAGCGGTAGTGTTATTCTAAAGAAAGACTGCATGGGACTTGCTCCGTCTATACGCGCCGCCTCGTATATACTTGTTGGAATATTTTGAAGACCTGCAAGAAAGAATACCGTATTATATCCCGTCCAGCGCCATGTAATCGTGATAATAATTATTACTTTTGCCCAGACAGGATCCTGCAGCCAGTTTTTTGGTTCAGAAAGAATACCCATCGACAAAAACCATGTATTTACCAGGCCGTCAAGAGCAAAAAGAGATTTAAAAATCAAAGCAGACGAAACGAGTGCTGTCGCACACGGCAGAAAGACCATTGTTCTGAACAACCCTTTATATTTAAGCTTCCTGTCATTAAGAATTGATGCAAGTATAAGCGCCAGAAACAACATGACTGGCACTTGAAAAACAAGATAAATAAATACATTTCTAACTGACGCAAGAAATTTCTCATCATGAAACAAACGGATATAGTTACGTAATCCTGAAAAGTGCAGATTATTTGCCAGACCAGACTGAAGCGAAAGAAGGAATGCCTGTACCATCGGATAAAAGCTCAATACAAAAATCAGTATCGCTGCAGGCATTACAAAGCGCCATCCTGCTTTTTTATATTTCATTTCAAGTGTTTTCTTTCCTGCCATGATGTTTCCCCACATAACAACCGGGCTTAAAAAGCCCGGCATAATATTTTTACTGTAATTCAGAGAATTAATAACCCATCTGGAATTCTACATTCTTTTGAGCTTCCTTTAAAGCTGCATCAATACTTGTACCTGCAATGATTTTTGTCATAGCAACGCCAACGGCATCACGTGCTTCATAATTAAAAACGCCGTACTTAACCTGTGGAATGTGCTTTGAGTATTCAACTATATCAACATAGATTTTCTGATTACCGAAGAATGCAACAGGCTGATTATATGCGTCAGCATCTGCGGCAGGTCCCCATGTCGCAATAGCACCTGACGAAGGAAGAATTGTATTGTACAGCTCTTTACTGCCTGCAAATGTCCTGTTAAGAAAATCCATTGCTACATCGGGATTTTTTGAATTAGCCATGACCATCCAGCTTGAGCCGCCCTGATTCGAATAATTTACTGCATTTTTCACATTACCCATTCGTGGCGTATTAACAATAGTCCAGTCGCCGGCCTGCTCTTTTACTGCACTGATTGAACCGACAAGCCAGCATCCGTTAATTGCAGATGCAACCGTACCGTTATTTATACTCGCGATATATGCATTCCAGTCTGTAACAGTCAGACAAACTCCTGTCTTTATCATTTCAGCATATGTTGTAACAGCCTTCTTTAAAACATCATTATCAGCGACATACGGATTTCCCTTCTGATCAAACAGCCATGTACCCGCACTCTGAAGCATTATCATGATAAGGTCCGGTTCGTTCCCGACATATGAAACAAGAGCGGTACCTGTCTTTGCCTTTACGATTTTTCCCAGCTCAATAAAACGGTCCCAGGTTATATTATCAAAGTCTTTAACTTTAAGACCTGCTTTTTCTATAATGTCTTTGCGGAGGAACGTACATGTTGCGCCGTTATCAAACGGAACACTGTAATTCTTTCTGTTCATTTCTCCATATCCGACTTTAAACTGTGCAAATTTTGAAAGATCAACTTTCCCGTTAACCGGTAAAAATGCTTTTGGATAATTCATCATATTCTTCTGAATTGCATTATCCTGACACAGGATAATATCAGGAAGAGAATCTGTTTTTTTGGCACTTAACGAAGTAATAAGTTTCTGCTGCAAATCAGCCCATGGAGTTTCAACAACATTAATCTTTACATTCGGCTTTGTACGATTATAGATTTTTGCTGCTTCATTCATGGCATAAATATTAAAATTCGGATCCCAGCACCATACGGTAAGTGTTACCGGTGCATTCGGATCCGTCTTCGCTGTTTTTTTGCTGCCCCATGCAAAAATTGTACTGCTGCATACGAGGAATGCAGCCATTCCCAATACTATAGTTTTTTTCATTTTTCCTCCTGCCGGATCAACTCCGGTATCTGTTATGAAAAAGTATAAATCGTCTGGAGCAAAACAAAAGAGATAAAAATACTAGTATTTTTGTACCATTTACTACTTTTTTCTTTGTGGTGTAGTATATATAGTAGTATGTATATTTCAGCATAAATGGAGCATCGTATGAAACGTATATGGGAAAACCCTGAAATTCAGGAAATAGACAGACTGCCTGCCAGAAGTCCGCTTATTCCGTTTACCTCGATTGATGCGGCAGCGGCGGAATGTGCTGCAGGACCGGAATTCTGTTCCATCTCAAAAAGTCCGTATTATAAGAATATCGACGGACAGTGGAAGTTTACGCTGCTTGAATCTCCGGTACAGGATGAAAGCGGAGTGTTTCAACACTGGGAGAACCCTTCATACAGCGTCATGAAATGGAATGACATCACCGTACCCGGAACATGGACACTTCAGGGATACGATCATCCTCATTATACAAATGTCCAGATGCCCTTTACCATGCTGCCTCCGAATGTTCCGGAAAACAATCCGACAGGGTTATACCGGCTTGATACAGAGATGCCGTCTTCATGGAAAGGCAGAAGAATCGTTCTGCATATCGGTTCTGCAGAAAGCTGTACAATCGTCTATATAAACGGAATTGAAGCAGGTATCTCAAAAGATACCCGTCTTCCCTGTGAATTCGACATCACTCCGTACCTTACATGGGACGGATCTTCATGTAAAACGGTTATTGCAATAAAAGTCATACGTTACTCCGATGCGTCGTTCGTTGAAGATCAGGACCAGTGGTGGTTCGGCGGTATCCACCGGAGTGTATACCTTTATTCAACAGAACAATCATACATTGCCGACGTACAGGCGCTTACCAGAGTCGAAACGACCGCTGACGGCAAATCTGATGGCTGTATACCGCTTGTTGTAACGCTTGGGTATGCTGACAATGGGACAGCAACGCGTATCACACAGCCGCAGGTGGAACAAATACACCGTACCGTCAAATGTTCAGTATATGAACTGGCCGGCAGCCGGCAGCCGGCCAGCCCCGGCAGGCTGGCTGCATCAGCAGAGACCTCCGGCTCATACGATTACCGTACAACACTTAATGAAATTCACACCGAAATCAAAATCGATAACGTCAAATTGTGGTCAAGTGAACATCCTTCATTATATGTGCTCGCTGTAAGCCTCTGCGAATGCGGAAACGATGATAAAGCAGGACGTGTTATCGAAAGTACTGCATGCACAATTGGTTTTAAAACAGTTGAAATAACAAACAGAGAACTCCGGATCAACGGAAAAATGGTGTACATACACGGTGTAAACCGTCACGAGCACAGCGAACATCACGGAAAGACACTGACAACTGAAGAAATGGTCCGAGACATACATACGCTCAAATCATACAATTTCAACGCAGTCCGTACGTGCCACTATCCCGATGATGAACGCTGGTACGAACTGTGTGACCGCTACGGTATCTACCTGCTCGACGAAGCTAATATCGAAAACCACGCATTTTACGACTGCCTTGCACGCAGCGATGCATGGTCGTACGCGTACATGACGCGGGTACAGCGTATGGTACGGCGCGACAAAAATCATGCAGCAATTTTCGGCTGGTCGCTCGGAAATGAAAGCGGCGACGGACAGAATCAGTGTGCCTGTGCGGCATGGATACGGCGCGTCGACAATACACGCATCGTGCATTATGAAGGTGCTGTGCGCCCTGAAATAACACAGGGAGCGTACACACTTGACTCTCTTGCACGCGGGAAAGAAATTACCGATCTTATATCGCCGATGTATCCGGAAATCAGTCTTATCGTGGAATATGCTGAAAAATGCTCAGACGAGCGCCCCATTATCATGTGTGAATACTCCCATGCGATGGGCAACGCAAACGGTAGTCTTGCTGACTACTGGAAAGCAATTGAATCTCACCATGGACTGCAGGGCGGATTCATCTGGGACTGGATTGATCAGGGGATTGCGGCAGAACTTGCTCCGGGAAAAAACGGCAGTCCGCAGGGTGGCAAATACTGGAAATACGGCGGTGATTTTGGAGATGAACCGAATGATCACGATTTCTGCATAAACGGTCTTACATTTCCCGATCAGACTCTGAAACCCGCGATGGAAGAATGCCGGTATCTTTTTGCACCTGTCCGGCTGAATGCGGTTCACCCACTGCAGGGAATATTTGAAGTAGAAAACAGATACAACTTTTCAACACTTTCAGAAATTGCACTCAAATGGGAAATACGGCACAACGGCACAACGGTCAAATCAGGCAGAATAAAACTTCCGAAGGTTGGTCCCGGTATAAAAGCAGCCATAAAAGTACCCGCGGTTTCCGAAATGCTCGCCTCGGATACATATGGCGCAGAACTGGTACTGCATACAGAATTCGTATATGCAGAGGATACGCCGTTTACGAAAAAAGGAAATCTCATCCGGGCAGATGAATTTACACTTGCCGAATCGCAGGGCTGGCAGAATTTCGGGCATGTGGTTAAAGTAACCGCAGTAAAATCTGTACAGAAAATAACAGAAACAGCCAAAGATGCAGCACAAAACTTTAAACCAGTACTTTACCGCGCAATGCTTGAGAACGAAGGAGTAAAAGGTGATCTTCCGCACCTGAACGATAAAATCCAACCATGGTGTTTTCTGAACAAACCGACACAGGCCTGGCTTAACAGCGGCATCCAGAATATGACCACTAACCGGCTGAACGGCACGACGTATGAACTTATATCTCCCGAAAACGCACTGAACAAAATAAAATTCGGCACATGCAGATACACGGTAAAACAATGTTCCGCACCTGACGGGAGCAGTGCTCTTCAGGTTGATGCAGTGTTTACGCTCACCGATGCACTTCCGGAATATCCAAGAGTCGGACTTACGGTTCCTGTCAGCTCGGTGCTCAAAAACGTCCGGTGGTACGGACGCGGACCGCATGAATGCTACAGCGACAGGAAAACAAGCGCGATGCTCGGTATGTATGAAATGAGCGCCGCATCCCTTGAAGTCCAGTACATCGTACCGCAGGAAAACGGCAGCCGCTGCGACACGAAATATGTTGAACTGAGCGGAGACGGAAAATCACTGCATATTCAATCGCTCACTCCGTTCACCTTCAACGTGTCAAAATACTCAATCGACGATTTACTTAAATGCAATCATCCTGCAGAACTCACCGACCTGACACAAGCTGCAGAAAATCCGCACTGGATGCTCACGATCGATGCGGCACACCGCGGAGTGGGAACAGGTGCATGCGGACCAGACACAATGGAACCATACCGTATACGCCCCGGTGTGTACAAACTCAGCATACGCCTGTGGTAATTATTCCCTTATAGCTGGGTACCTGTTTTGATTTTTTCTTCAAACCGCTCGAGCTTTTTTCCCTCGAGCGGATTTTTTTCTCCTGAAAGAACTTTACGAAGCGCATCCATCTCCTCCCCCGAAAAATTCACACCTTCATTCATGTAATTCGTAAAAGAAGCTGTTGCAAGAGGAGCCACCGCCCGGCACATATCAAGAATCACCTTTGCATATTCGCGGATTTCAAGCTGTGCGTGACTGTCAAGACGGAGTTTCAAAAAATGGAACAGATTGTGCAGATCCATTTCCCAATAGAATTCAGTATATAAAGAAAGAGGAAGATTAATGCGTGCTATCTCGCGGGCAAGACCTCCTTCAACAAGTTCCGAATAATTCTTATATGCAGTTTTCTGTCCTTCTGCAAACTGCCTGCGGATATTTTCCGCCTTTTCAGGTGGGAAGGGTTCAGAAGCGCGCCCCTGTTTATTGTCTGTACTCTGGGGGGCAATATTCTCTGACGACGGAATATAAAATTCATCCTTCATAATCGAATAACGCCCAGAAACTTCGTTCATACGTCCAGTACGGTGACGGACCCACTGCCTTGCGACAAAAATCGGCATTTTAAGGTGAAAAGTCATGGCAACCTGCTCAAACGGAGACGTATGCTGATGCCGCAGCAGATAATCAATAAGAGCATTATCCTGCGATACGGTTTTTGTTCCCTTTCCGTATGAAACACGTGCCGACTGAACAATCCGCTGATCCCCACCGTAATAATCAACAAGACGTACAAACCCTTTATCAAGTACAGAATATTCCTTATCAAGTATTGCTTCTGCAGCGGGAACTATACAATGCGCCATACAAACCTCATGAATTTTTTTTGTTGGTTTTATTTTCTACCGTCTTTTCACTGGCAGGTTTGTCTGTTACCGGAGCAGAATTATCATCGACGACTTCAACATTATCAACAACGATCGGTCTGTTTCTCCACTCGTATAATACATATACTAAACTCACCAGTAGAACGACAACCCCCAGAATACGTATAATAACCATTCCTGCCTGCTGCGGAATAATAAAAAGTATTAAAGCACATATAATAGAAACAATGGCTTCAACTACATACTGCTTTCGTTCAATACCCGTGTTACGAAGTTTTGCAACCGCATACAATTCAAGTAAAGCAGCAAAAAGCAGGTATGCAGCAAGAACATACAGCATAACAGTCCACATAATTTCAGCGAATCTCAAAGGCAGAATGACAGCCAGTAGACCGATTATAATGCTGATGATTCCACGGACAAGAACAGCTGATTGAAAATCTTTGTCAGAAATAAGCTGTCTGATTTTGATCAGACTGAATATACCGTTTGCAATTGCTTCAACTCCGAGAATAACAACGGCAGCTTTTATACACTTATCAGGCACGATTATCATCAATAGACCAACAACAGCAAGCAGAATTCCAAGCATAAAATTAGTCTTTCTCATATGCATCCTCGTTTTATAACTCATTCAGTATACCCCATATTCTTTGAATAAGGAATAACCTCAGGAGCTTTTCTCATTTTTGTTTTTTGCACTTGACACAATCACATAATTTCTGATATGTTTTATAAGCGTCTTTTGGAGCGATGTCCGAGCGGTCGATGGAGGTAGTCTTGAAAACTATTGAGGAGCAATCCT
>Ga0172378_10002093_pt1 | contig 18612 bp, 19 predicted proteins | sample GrowelOW332metaG_FD_119755 | JGI IMG/M metagenome (GOLD analysis project Ga0172378, IMG submission 119755) | Groundwater microbial communities from an aquifer near a municipal landfill in Southern Ontario, Canada - Pumphouse #3_1 metaG | ecosystem: Environmental > Aquatic > Deep subsurface >... | reverse complement strand
TTAAGTCTTCTACCACCAATATTATTGCCATCTTCATCAACAATCAGGGTATCTCCATAGTATATATCTCTTTTTACAAAATCTGAAAGGAAGAAGTGATTGAGTATATCTGTTCTGTATATTGTATCTCCAGCATTTAGAAACCAAACATAATCGCCTGTTGCCATATCCAAACCCTTATTCATAGCATCGTAAAGACCCTTATCTGGTTCAGATATCCATTTTTTTACCACATCGTTATATTCCTTAACTATCTCAAGAGTCTTGTCCTTAGAAGCTCCATCCACAACAATACTTTCAATATTATTATATTCCTGTTTTCGTATGCTTTCTAATGTCTTTGTCAATACCTTTTCGGCATTGAATGTTACTGTAATTATTGATACTTTTGGGTTAATCATTATTTAATTTCTTTTATTTTTTCAAGAACTTGCTCAACAGTAATATTCTCAATACAAGGCCAAGTTGTTTCCTTATCCTTTATATATTTACAAATAGCATTACAACCATAACAATCCATTTTATAATTTACAACCTTAGGAAGAATCTTTTTATCTTCTTCTGATATTTTTTCTAATTCATAGGGCTGGAAACGGTTTTTATCATTTCCACCCAACAAACAAATAGATGGTGTTCTTGTAATAACAGTTATATGTGAAGCTGAAGTATCTGTAGTAATTATATATTTTGCATTTGCTATTAATGAAAATAATTCAATCATAGAAGTCTTGCCTATTAAATTATAAACATTTTTCATATAGTCATAAGAATTTTCTGAATCTATATCCTTCCACATCTTATCTTCTCCTTTTCCTCCACTAAGTACAATAGTATTTCCTTTTAAATTCTTTAATAGATCCACATAATTTTTTATTGGCCAAAATCTTCTTTGTGTACCTGCTCCTGTAAATAATACAATATATTCTTTACTCATTAAATTGCAAAAACTATTTAATGAGACTAGTTTAAAAGGAATCTGTGGAATATTTGAAAGAAAACTTTCACTGATAAATTGACGACAGAAGTCTGCGTTTCTTGTCTTTTCCATAATAATTAATGGATTGACCGTTGCTAATTTAGTATAGTATTTATCAGCCTCCTGTTTTAATTTATTTGATTGTTTTTTTCTTTTTGTTTCATTTCTGATTATTTTAGTAAGGATGCTCTCTGTATTTAAATACTGCCCTTGACTACCAATCTTTTCTTTTGCTCTTAATAACCTAACAAGTATATCTTGACTAAAATAATCCCTTGCAAATACTGGATTAATTACTTTTTCAAATTCTCTATTTACAATCTGCTTAATAAACTTTGTCCTATATACTATGTTAAACAAGAATTTATGCTTATCAATACCAATAATTTCATCAAAAAAAGGCAAATGCTTTACAAGAGGGAGGCAAGCATTATTGCAAATCAAAACTATCTTTTTATCATTATAGACTCTTCTAATTTCTTCAGCCACATCTAACCAAATAACCATATCACCAATTGCATCTATCTTTAATATACAAATACTATCCTCTTTATTAAAATGTACTAACCTTGAAAGTAAAAACTCAAGGTGATAATAGAATAATAGAATATAAATCAAGAATTTATTCATTTAATTTTAGTAGTAAGCATTCCTACATCTCTTTTTATAAAAAATGATGTTTTAGAAAAATATGTTTGAATATTATTTTGGAAGAATATTATTTTCAAATATAAATTAGATATCTTTTTTTCTGTAAGCAAATGGATATTTTTACCATTAGTATAATAATACAAACCATATTTATTGGCAATATATTTAAATGTCTTTTTAGAATAGAAAACAATATGCTGACCATGAAAAGAAGCATAATACCACCATTTGTCTGGATGAGGAATTGGCTCTGGATAAAGTTCAGTTGAAAAAAGTATATTCTTGCTTATCTTAAATAATTTTTCGATTTCTTCAATTGGATTAACAAAATGTTCAAATGACTCAAAAGTAGTTATTAAATCTATTTTTTCACCATTATACTCAAAACCTTTAGCAAATATATTTTCTGTATATAAATCTTGCCAATAGAAATCGTAGCCATAGTCTCTCATAAGCCTAACAAATAATCCATAACCAGCTGCGAAATCTAAAAATTTCCCTTCTCTATTGAAACCATAGTTGATTATTTTTTTGGAAATTTTCATTAAGCTTAAATTCCTCTGCAATAGTCCTAAATCAGTATCATTAATACTTGACTCATAAGCTTCGTTTATCCAATATGGCTTTTCTGTTTGCAATAATCCACAACATGGACAGAGGAAGTATTCAACTTCGTATTTATTTAATACTTTTGTTTTAAAAATTTTATCTAATTTTGTATTGCAAATCACACAATTATTCATAGTTTTGTTTTAATTAATTATTTAAATAACCTCAAAACTCGTCTGTAAAATATCCTTATTAATGTTTTCTTATATAAAGATTTATAAGAAAATCTATCAGCTTCTTTGTTTATAGATATTTCATTAGGATGATTTATTGGTAAGATAGGATACAAGGGAAGGTTTGCCAAAACATTATTGTCATCGTTAGTATGAGTTGAGTTTTTGCCAAAACCTATATTTGAGATTAAATTTACATTTGGCATAATATTTACACCCTTATGTTCCCATACATTGAAAGTGAATTGGTAATCCCAAGTATCTATTAGCTTTTTCTTCATTAATATGAATTTATCTAACCATATCTGACGCTCTTGCCATGATGAAAAATACTGTTTAAGAGTATTTTTAAAATCTTGTTTTGATAAATTATTTAAATTAAAATCATATTCATCCCATGTTCTTTTCCATGTAGCCCATCCCCAAATATGAGTGTAGGCTGTAAAATAATAAGAGGCATTCCCTCTTTGTATTCTATTCTGAAAATTATCTCCAGATATCATTTTTATATCCTTATTATCTTTATATCGGATTAATAGTTCTTCGCAATAAGGAAAGAAATCTTTATGGGGTAGGCAATCATCTTCAAGAATAATTCCCATTTCTACATTATCAAAGAACCACGTTACAGCTCCACTTACTGCCTTGCCACAACCAAGGTTTTCTTCTCTAAATAATGTTTTTAGTTCACAATCCCAATCTATCTTTTCAATTATTGATCTTGTGATTTTGCAGTTTTCAATATCATCTTTTCGGTCTATCCTTGGACCATCACCAGCTATGTATAAGTATTTAGGTTTTTGTTTTCTAATCTCTTCAAAAACTTTTTCTGTTGTATCTAATCTATTAAATATTATTAAGAGTATTGGGATATTGTACATAGTGTTTTGGTGTTTAAATTTCTAGTAGCCAGATTTTAATAAATTGTCAAAATACTCTATTGTTTTTACCAATCCTTCATTAAGTTGAATCTTAGGTTCCCATCCGAGTTCTTTCTTGGCTAAATCAATATTTGGTTTTCTTTGTGTTGGGTCGTCTTGGGGTAGTGGTATGAATTTGATTTGCGATTTTGAATTGGTTAGTTCTATTATTTTTTGAGCAAGTTCTAAGATAGTAAATTCATTAGGGTTTCCTGTGTTTACCGGTCCTGTGAATTCATCCCTTGTTGCCATCATCCTAATCATTGCATCTAGTAAATCATCAACGTATTGAAAGCTCCTTGTTTGTGTGCCGTCTCCTGCAACTGTTATATCTTCTCCCTTTAGGGCTTGAACAATAAAATTGCTTACAACCCTGCCATCATTTGGGTGCATATTAGGACCATAGGTGTTGAATATCCTGATAATCTTTATTTTAACATCGTTTTGTTTGTTGTAGTTCATAAAGAGGGTTTCTGCACAGCGTTTGCCTTCATCGTAGCAACTTCTTTCTCCAATAGGATTTACATTGCCCCAATATGATTCAATTTGTGGATGAACCACGGGATCACCATAAACTTCTGATGTGGATGCTTGTAGGATTTTTGCATTAATCCTCTTTGCTAGTCCCAACATATTTAAGGCTCCCATCACTGAAGTCTTAACCGTTTTTATTGGATTATATTGGTAGTGGATAGGAGAGGCAGGACAGGCTAGATTGTATATTTCATCCACTTCTACAAAAAAAGGAGAGCATACATCGTGGCGAATAAGCTCAAAATAAGGATTTTCTAAGAGATGAATGATATTTCTTTTGTTTCCGGTAAAGTAGTTATCCAAACAGATAACTTCGTTTCCTTCATTCAATAATCTTTCACATAGATGAGAGCCAATAAAACCAGCTCCTCCGGTAACAAGTATTCTTTTCATTATATAGTTTATTTCAATTTACAAAGGTAATAAAAATATAATAAACTTAGTGCTTGGTTTGAAAAATGTTTGTGCCTTGTACAAAAAAAATAGATCTTCGTTTCAGAAAATTAAAACGGTGATTCAAGAAATTAAAACGGTGATTCAGGAAATTAAAACGAAGAGTTAGTTCTGTTAATTGAAATGTTAATAATCTCATATGTTTAGGGAGTTACTATTCTAATCTATAGGTTAATAATTATTCTATGGATTTCTTTTTAAATACCCAAAACTTTTGGAGGTTATAGTTTATAAGTAATGATACTATTAAATCAACAATCAAACGAGTTATTTTATAATCAACCTTGAAAACTGATGTTAGGAAATATGTACCAGATGCTTTTAATATTATGCTATTAATTACCATAACTGCGAATTTAAGTAATTGTTTTAGTGTCCTATTATGATAAGTTTGTTCTTTAGATTGAAATGTCCAATACTTATTTATCGAAAAATTGACTATTGCTCCAATAATACCACCTATTCCAATGCTTATTGTGTAATGAATATGAAAGACTTCGGTAAAGAAAATCATTATTAGATAATCAACACCGCCACCAATTAATGCAGAAATCTGTGCTTTGGTAAAAGTTAATAATCTCTTATTAAATACTTTTATTAGATTCTTCATGTTCTTGTTTGTCTCTAAGATCAGCTAATTTAAGCAAGTTTGATATATCTTTAATATTTGAGATCAAAAGAATTAATGTAGATATTATTGCAAAGTAGAGGAAGGAACCATTGAAGATAACCTCAAGAATCAAAACCAAACATATCACTATTCTAACTTCTGTTGGTCCTAGTAGGTCTGAATCAATAGAGTATTTATTAGTTATCTTGTATCTTAAAAGTGTAATTATCATTTCTAATGCATACATTACTATAAAACCATATCCAATTAATGACCATTGATCACCAAGATAAATAATAAAACCAATTCCTATTGCAGTAATTCCAATCCAATCAATTGTTATATCCAAACAAAAGCCATACCATTTTCTTGCTTTCTTTCTATAGTATGCTAGTCTTCCATCGAGTGAATCTCCATACCAATTAATTATTGAACCCAATATTCCAAATAATAAAAAATACGGGTTAAAGTAGTGTCCTAAAATAAAGCTTAATCCTAAAATTAAATTACCTGCAAGCCCAATGCCAGTTAGCATATCCGAGCTTATGAACGAAGGAACATATTGTACTAAATATGCAATTGTCTTTTGTTCATATTTACGCATAATATTTGTCCTGTCTCTATCTTTTGAAATGATTTTTAAAACTTCATTTAAAGGTTTGCTGATTTCTTTCATTGTTTAATTACATTTATTAATTAGTAATATTAGTTGGCATCAATCCTTAATCTTGCAAAAAGATAAATGTATATATAAGATATTGCAAATATAGTATATTTAGACCATAATAAGCAATAAAGAGTAGAATTTAATAAAAAAAGACTATGAATTATTATCTCTTAACCTATTATTGATATAATATTGAGTTCTTGTGTAATAAAAAAGAAATGTAAGGATATTAAGTATTAGAAGGGCGATTGCTGCCCCAATTCCCAAATATGCTTCAGTTAGGTAATCGAAAAGGAAATACCCAATAAAACTAATTATTGCTCCAACGAATACTTGTATATAGGTTTTTTCGAAATATGTCATATAATTAATATATAGTCCTATAAGTGCTGCAAATACTTGAGCAAGAATTAGAATTGGTAAGATAATTAATATCCCTTGGGAATAGGTTTGGGGTATTATTTTAAATTTTAGGGCAATCCATACGCCAATGAAAATTAATATTCCAATTCCCATTAGGGTTGTAAACATAATAATAGTATAACGCTTAGTTTTTCTTCTTAGGGTTGCTATATCCTTTTCTTTAAAAAATAATGGTAGCCAAACAAAATTAAAGGATTGGAATATTATAAGAATAATTGTGGCTAAGAGTATTGCCAAGCTATAGTCAGCAAAATCACTAACTCCTGCATATTTCATAACAAAGAACTTGTCGCCGAAATTAACCATAATTCCCATAATTGCAGCAACCATAATGGGGGTCCCGAGTTTGAATGCTTTCTTCAAATAATAGATATCAAATTTGGGGACAAACCTCTTAACGATTAATCTGCCGAATATTATTGTTAGAACTAGTTCTGCCACATATGTAATTGCTAATCTTAAAAAGACAGTATCTGAGGAAGAAAAATATAAGACTAGAATTGCAGTACCATTAGATAGTATTAGGCGAAAAATATTAAATTTTTGAAGATTGGGTATATTCTCTGAGCTAACAAAATAGAAGGTAAGGTAGTTTGTAAAGACCATTGAAATCATAGCAATAAATACAAAAAACCTATAGTTTAGGTATATGGATGTATTAATCTCGTCGAGGTTGTTCTTCATTGAATAGTTGAAGAAACTTATATCTGCCTTAGTGAAATAAATTATAATAAGAGAGATTGCCAAAAGAGCAATAAGTGAGGTTGAGATGGTAAATATCATTGAGGATTGTTTCTCCTTATTCTCAATTGTGTCTGCATAGAGTTTGGCTAGGGCAACATAGAATCCAAAATTTAATATTCCAGCTGCAGTACCTGCAAATGAGTAGAGATAATTATATATACCAAACTCATGTCTGGTCATTAAGTAGAGGAAGACAGGAATTAATAATAGATTGGCTCCTCTAACCAGTAGGTCAACAGAAAACACATTCACAAATCGTGAAAACATCTCATTACCCTTAACATACTTATTTGTAAATCCTCTAACAAAACCCATCCTAATTTGTTTATATTATTTATTAACCAATTCTATTTAATATAAATATTTCTTAGTTTACAATCGGGTAGTTTGGTCTTGATTTTTTCAAGAACGGAGGTTCTAACCATCATTAACTCATGTTTTAGGGCAGGCGAATTAACCTTAACATATAAGCAATTATTTTCCACGTTAATTTTTGTTGTAAGTTTATAAATCAACTCTCCTGTAATATCTCTCCAAGTTGCAATTATATCACCTTCATTTAAATTTGCATCAATATGATAATAAGAGAAAAAGTCTTTCATTACATCACTAATGTTTTTTTCTTTTGTTTCCCTAACGTTAAATGTTATCTTATCAACATAATTCCTAGTTTTCATCCACTATACCTTTCTCTGTTAATTTATATATCTTATGCTCAATATCTGTGCTTTTGAAAATATCTTCTATCCTTCCTATTTGAGTGTCAGTAATAAATGACTGTCCAAATCTATCGCTACCAACCAGCTCCATTAGTTTACTAATCCTATTTAAATCCAATTTATCGAATATATCATCTAATAGCAATATAGGCTTAATTTTGGTTATTTTGAAAATATATTCAAACTGTGCTAGCTTTAGAGCCAAAAGAAAAGATTTTTGTTGCCCTTGAGAAGCATATTTCTTAATATTCCTATTATCCATTCTAAGTCCTAAATCATCCTTATGAACTCCAATAGATGTGTAACCAAGTACCCTATCTTTATGCCTTGCATCTATAAGCAATTGTTTATAATTGTTTTCTAAATCCAATGAATCATATTCCAAAGATACAATTTCTTTTTCTGATGTTATGAAATTATAATAGAATTGGAATAGATTAGCAAAATCTTTAATAAATTCCTTCCTCTTTTTATGTATCTTTGAGCCATAGTTTATTAGTTGTTCATCCCAAATCATTATGGAATCTTCATCAAAACTCATATTTGTTGAGAAATGCTTTAGCAAACGATTCCTTTGTTCAAGTGCTTTGTTATATTTAATTAGATTGTCTAAATAAAGTTTATCAGCTTGAGAGATAACTAAATCAAGGAATCTTCTTCTAAGTTCACTTGCTCCAATAATTAGTTCTTGATCGGATGGGGTAATCATAACTAATGTGATTTTTCCAATATGCTGAGAAAACTTATTATATTCTTTATCCCCACACTTAAATTGTTTTCTTTCTCCTCTTCTCAAACTACAAGAAAACTTCTCATTTGAATTATCATCAAAATTATAGAAGCCATGAATGGCAAAGAAATCTTCATTATAATTAATATTATTCCCATCAATAAGATTAAAATAACTCTTACAAAAAGAAAGATAGTGAATAGAATCTAATAGATTTGTCTTCCCAACACCATTTTCCCCAACAAAACAGTTCACATTTTTACAAAAAGAAAGTTCTGTTTCACTTATGTTTTTAAAGTTATTTAATTTAAGCTTATTTAGATACATAATCTGCTATTTCTTCCATTAACCACATTGGAGTGCTTGTGGCTCCAGATATTCCAACCCTTTTACAGTTCTCAAACCATTCTTTCTTTATGTCTTCTTTAGTTGATATAAAATATGTCCTATCTTTGTGTTTCTTACATAAAGAGTATAAATATGTTCCGTTGGAGCTATTCTTTCCGCTAACAAATAAAACCACATCAACGCTATCAGCAAAGTTGAGTAATTGTGTGGTTCGTGAAGAGACTTTCCTACAAATTGAATCTGTAATAACTAGCCTTTCACCACTAATGCCATCAGCTTTTTCTACTCTCTTTTCAATTTCTTCGCAAATTGCTGAATATTCATTTTTATTCATTGTGGTTTGAGAAAATATATGAAGAGGCTTAGTATAATCGATTGTATCTAAGTCATTAATATTGCTAATAACACAGGCCTGAGATTTGGTTTGACCAACCAGACCAATAACTTCAGCATGACCTTTTTTACCGTAAATTATTATTTTTCCATCAGTTTTATTTATTTGATGATATGCATTCATAACATTTTTCTGAAGGCGAAGAACAATAGGGCAAGTAGCATCAATTATTTCAATATTATTCTTTTTTGCAAGTTCGTAAGTTGAGGGTGGTTCGCCATGAGCCCTTATCACAACTTTAGTGTTTCTAAGCTCTTTCATCTTTTCTAAGTTGATAATCTCTAACCCCATAGAAGCTAACCTATCAACTTCCATATCATTATGAACAATATCTCCTAAGCAATATAATTTATTTGTATTTTTTAATTCTTTTTCCACAAGATTAATTGCAGAAATTACACCAAAACAAAATCCTGATGTTTCTTCTATAACTATTTCCATTTTATGATAAACTTTGATTATCTTCTTGTGACTTCTCAATCACTTTTTCATATTCCTCAATACTTAAATCGTTGAAGAAATAATAAACCGGATTAATTGGTTGTTTATTTTTTCGTATTTCATAATGTAGGTGAGGAGCTTGGCTTAATCCTGTGCTGCCCACAAAACCAATCACATCACCTCTCTTAACCTTTTGTCCAGACTTAACTTTTATTTTAGAAAGATGAGCATAGAGAGTTTCAAAACCAAAACCATGATTAATCACAATACATAAACCATAACCCGTGCCAGAGCTATTTGGATCAGCAACCATTCCATCAGCTGTTGCATAAACAGGAGTTCCTGTCTTTGCTGAGAAATCAATTCCTGTATGCATTCTACGTATTTGAAGAATAGGATGAAAGCGAGAGCCAAATCCTGATACTAAAGTAGAAGCTTTTTTTGAAATAGGTAAGATTGCTGGCATACAAACCATACGTTCTTTCTTCGATTTTGCAATAGGAAACACCTCGTCAAAAGATTTCGATTGGATATATAATCTCTTTGTTAGGTCGTCAATTTTTTTGGAAGTATTAATTATTAATTCAGTTGTATTAACCCCAGAATTAAGCAGTAGGCTATGTTTGTTGATTAATTTTCCATAGTCAAGCTTAGAGGGTTCGGCCTCAAAAATCACCCTATATACATCTTTATCCCTGTCTTCAAGAACACTTAATACTTCTGATAATCTATCTACTTCTTTATTTAAAACATTATATTGTCTTTCATAGGTCTGTACCTGACGTTTAAGTATTTTTTCCTTAGGTGAATCAATAAAAAAATAAATAATAACAATAAAAACGACAGCCACCACTAAACCAAAGACAACACTAAATGAAACAGTCTTTATTTTTTCATTTAGTGTAGTATGCTTAATCTTAAAAGACAAAGACTTTTGGTCAAAAATATATTTAGTTTTCTTCTTCGACATAATAAATCTATTTTGCAAATATAAAAAAAAAAGAGACAATTGGCTCGCCTCTTTCATTAATTTATGATATTTGATTTTCTTATCCTTAGAATCTATAACCAAGACTTAATCCCATAGAAGTAGCTTTTCTAGAAACGCCTTCTTGTGCGTTTTTCACAATATTAGATAAACCATAATCAAGAAAAAATCCAATAGTTTTTTGTGAAAACTCAAATCCAAGACCAGCTCTAATACCAAATTCTAATTCTTCGGACACTTCAAAGAAATTAGAACTGACCTCTTGTGTTACTGGTTCTGTTGTTCCCATAACCATACTTGAGATTTTTTTAACCTTCCCATTCATACCATATCCAAAATAAGTACCGGCTTTAATGTTGAATGAGGAAGTTTCTGATAAAGAAATGTTTGCACCAAGAAGAATAGGCAATCTTGCGTAAAGTGGACTAGAGGTTGATTCCACAGAAAGAATAGCCAAAGGATTTGCAAAAGTTGCAGTTTCCTTGAAATTTCTTTGTATTCCGAATATTCCAACTTCTAAGAAAATTACCTCTGAAAGATTATAATCAAAATAACATCCAGCTTGAAAACCAATACCAGGAGCAGAAACAAATGCTCCGTTTTGCATAATAGCCAGAGAAATATCTTTATAACCCTGTGAAGCTGTAACAGAAGTCATATTTGCTCCAATTTCAAGACCAACATGAAATTCACCTTGTTTTTTAGGAACTTTCATACTGCTTTTTCTTTTCGATTTTGGTTTATGTTTTGGAGCTGAAAAACTATTGTCTTCAGACAAATTTACTGTATTTGTGTTATTTATTGTTTTTAAGTCATTATCAGCATACAAAGGTGAATAAGTTGTGCTCATAATGCAAAAAAGCAAAAACGTAGACAGTACGAATTTTGTCATAATTTTTATTTTTTATTAATTAAACTACTGCAAAGATAATAGAAATTTTTAATTGTCTTATATTTGCATTTGTAAAAATGACGAATTTATGATAAAATTTAAGAAAGTAAGACCAGAAGATAAAGAATTGTTTGATTCTTTTTATCAATATAAAACTATAAAGAATTGTGAAACAGCATTTGCTAACCTATGTGCTTGGACATTTGCATTAAATGGTGAGTATGCAATAATTGACAACACTTTGGTAACAAGAGTTCATTATGTACTAAACAAGGAAATTTGTTATCACTGTCCAATTGGACAAGGAAATAGAGTTCAAATCATTGAAATGCTTATTAAAGATTCTGTAGAATGTGGTTATAAGATGAATATGATGATTGACTGCAATGATGAGTTTAAAGCGAATTTTTGTGATAAATTTAGTATAATAGAGAAGAGAGAGTATTTTGATTACGTTTACCTCCGAGAATCATTATCAACTCTTAGTGGAAAGAAATTGCAAGCAAAAAGAAACCATGTTAATAAATTCACTAAGACTTATAATTATGAATATCTTGACATCAACGCATACAACATTAACCTTTGTATTGATTTTGCAGAACGTTGGCTTTTGGAAAATGCGAAAGACCATCCTGAAAACATAGAAGGATATAATGATGAGTTAAAAGTAATTAAATACTTTGCAGATAATTTTGATGCCCTCGCTCTTATTGCAGGTGCCGTATTTGTTGAAGGAACAATGGTTGCCTTTACGCTTGGTTCAAAGGTTAATAATGAAACTTTCTGCACTCATATAGAGAAAGCAAATACAAGTTTTGATGGAGCTTATGCAATAATAAATAAAGAGTTTTCAAGCCGATTGCCAGAAAATTATATCTATGTTAATAGGGAAGAAGATCTTGGATTAGAGGGATTGAGGAAAGCTAAGCTATCCTATCAACCTGTGGAATTAATTCATAAAACCTTAGCAACACTACTATGAAACAAGAAATAGCTAAAAGAGAATGGAAAACGCATTTTGGAGATGAAAGAGAATTTTTAGATAAATACTTTTCAACCTATTATAGTCCTGAAAATCTAATAATTAACACAGATAATTTAGATGATGATTTTATTTATATGAGTTTAATCGTTAGATACTCTTATAAGTATTTTAGTGATATAATACCAATTGCCTACGTTACAGCTGTTCTTACCAATCCTGAATTTCGTAATAAGGGCTATTTTAGAATTGCGATGCAAAAAGTATTTGAAAGTATGATATCTCAAGACTATATACTTTCTTGTTTAATACCAGCAACCGACGAGCTAACCCAAACCTATCTCCGATATGGTTATTCCAATTGTTTTATTGATGAGCAAAATGCAGACTCTCATAAATCAATAGTTCATCAGGAGAAAACAATAACTCTTTATAAAGAATTGGGTTATAATTTATCCTTACTAATGCCCAACAGAAATGGAATGATAAGGATAATCAATGTTGAAAAGGTTATTGAGATATATGCAAGATATAATCCAGAAATTACGAAAACGTATAAAATAATAGATTCACAGATTTCTAATAATAATAATAAAGTTATAGAAATTTGCTCTGGGAAATCAACTCTTGTTACCAAATCAAACGATTTCCAAGAAATTATCATTTCAGATTTAGCAAGCCAAATATTTAATGATAGTTATATGGATAAAATGTTTGATCAATAAAAACTATTTTAATCAAAGTAAAATTTTAGAAAATGAAAACCTTAATAATAAATATCAAAGAACTAGTTCAAGTAGAGGAAAATCCAAGGCTAAAAGTATGTGGAAAAGATATGACTGAGATTTCAACCATAAAAAATGCCTACCTCTTAATAGAAGATGATAAGATACTTGATTTTGGGGAAATGGAAAATATTAAAGAAACGCAGGCAGATAATATTGTTGATGCAACAAATAGGCTTGTCTTTCCTTCTTTTTGTGATTCTCATACCCATTTAGTTTATTCAGGAAGTAGAGAAATTGAATATATAGATAAGATTAGAGGATTATCATACGAAGAGATAGCACAAAGGGGAGGAGGGATACTTAATTCCGCCAAACGATTACAAGAAACCTCCGAGGATGATTTATTTGAAGATGCGATGAAACGCCTTGATGAAATAATTAGGATGGGAACTGGTGCTGTGGAGATAAAATCAGGATATGGTTTAAATACCGAAAGCGAATTGAAAATGCTTAGGGTTATAAAAAGACTAAAAGAATCATCACCCTTAAAAATTAAGTCCAATTTCTTAGGGGCTCATGGTGTGCCTTTGGAATATAGAAATCGTCAGGGAGAATTTGTTGATTTAGTTATTAATGAAATGATACCACTTGTTGCAAAGGATAATTTAGCCGATTTTATTGATGTATTTTGCGATAAGGGATTTTTTACTGTTGAAGAAACTGACCGTATCTTAACCCAAGGAGTTAAATACGGAATGCGACCAAAGATACATGCAAACGAATTAGACTATTCAGGTGGAATACAAATAGCCGTTAAACATAATGCTCTTTCATGTGATCATTTAGAATTTGTTGGAGATGAGGAAATAGAATGCCTATTGGGCTCAGAAACCATGCCAACAGTATTGCCCGGTGCTGCCTTTTTCTTAAATATGAGATTATCACCAGTTAGGAAAATGATGGATGCAGGTCTGCCGGTTGCTATGGCGTCCGATTTCAATCCAGGTTCATCCCCAAGTGGTAATATGCAAACAATAGTAAGTTTTGCTTGTGTAAATTATAGAATGACACCACAGGAAGCATTTAATGCAACAACCATCAATTCTGCCTATGCTATGGGAATTTCAAAAACCCATGGTTCAATAGCAAGAGGTAAGATAGCTAACTTCTATATAACAAAAGAAATACCTAACCTAGAATATATGCCATACTATTATGGAACAAATAAGGTTGATAGGGTTTTTCTAAATGGTATAGAATATTAGAATAACGAGGATGGGTTCAAATGTTGATAATATTTAGAATTTAGTAAAAACAAAAAAAGCCATATAATATTTTATATGGCTTTTATATTATTATTAGTTTATTATCCTAATAATGGTTTTAAATCTTCAGGTATATTAACCTTAGAAGTCTTAACGGCTCTTATTTTTTCTTCACCCTCTTTGGTTAGTTTAAAATACATTTGGCGTTTGTCTTCTTTTCCTAAGCTTCTTTCAATAAAATTTTGACCTTCTATTGATTTAATTACTTTTGAAGTATTAGAGCAAGTTAAGCCTAATTTTTTTGCTAATTCTGTTGAAGAAAGTGTTTTTACTTCCAACAATGTGCATAATAGCATACCTTCATTTAAAGATAATTCGTATTCTTTTTCAAATCCTACTTCAAATTTTTCAATTGCCGTGTAGATATCACGGATCTTACATAATCTTTCCATATTATTAATTGTTTTTAGGTTTTTTTAATAAAACTTCGTCTATTGCTTTTTTAAATTCTGTTTTTGGTAATGCTCCTCTAACTAATTGAGGTGCTTCATTCATTGGAACAAAAAGAAGGGTAGGAATTGATTTAATTCCGAAAGCTTGAGCAAGTTCTTGTTCTTTTTCGGTATCAATTTTATAGATATAAATCTCACCTTCATATTCTTTTGCTAGTTCCTCTAGGATTGGAGCAATCATCTTACATGGTCCACACCAATCTGCATAAAAATCAATTATACATGGTTTGTCACCTAAATATTTCCATTCACTTGGATTTTGTTCGTAGTTGGCAACTTTTTGTATAAACTCTGCTTTTGTTAAATGTATCGTATTCATCTTTTTTTCTTCTTTTTTGTTTGTTACTATATTAATTTTCTTGTTTTCTGTTTTTGAATCACACGATGCGAATAGAGATGTTACTCCAAACATAAGTGCAAATATAATTATTTTTTTCATCTTTGAGCTATAATTAAGAATATTGGATAATTTTTTTCGTTTTTATAAATGTTGTCGTACACTGTTTCCTTAAGAATTATAAAGCCTTCGTCTTCTAATAAGTTTGAAATTTTTTCAAGATTAAATCCTAAATGTGGGACTAATTTCCCTGAATGAAAGCTTCCATCTTCCTCAATTAGGTCACCAATTGCAAGAAATCCATCTTTCTTTGTCTTGTTTTTTACTTCTCTAATAAAGTTATTGGTGTCTTCAATATGATGTAATGACATAAAGCAAATAACTCCATCTAAGTTGTTGATTTCTGCATTTTCAAATTCTCCTTCAAAAATTTCAACCTTATCTTTATTTGTTGAATCTAATTTTTGTTTTAAAACCCTAAGCATGGAGGGAGAATTATCCACCATATACACTTTATTAACCATATCCACTAAGCTTAAGCCAACAAGTCCAGTTCCTGCACCAACCTCTGCCAAATTATCTTTCTTATACAAGAATATACTATTTGTAAGTTGTTTGGAAAACTTCTCAGTCATTTTAATCTTATCGGGATTATCCCAAAACTCTGCCTTATCTTTAAAGTTATCTAACATATGATTATTAAATAAATAAGTTTACGTCGGCTTTTGTTGCTCTTTCCATATAGGTTGCAACCCCTCCAATTGTTACATCATCTAAGAGTTCCTCTCTTGCAACGCCCATAACATCCATTGACATTTGACATGCAATAAATTCTACACCCATTGCTAGGGCTTGATCTCTTAGCGATTCTAATGACTGTATATTATTTTTCTTCATAATATGTCTCATCATTTTATCTCCTATTCCAAGCATACTCATTTTAGATAAGTGGAGTTTTAGAGAGCTTGAAGGTAACATCATTGAAAACATTCTTCCAAATATATCTTTCTTTACCTTAGGTTTATTAATTTTCTTAATAACATTAAGTCCCCAGAAGGTGAAAAACATAGTTACTTTTTCGCCAGTTGCTGCTGCACCGTGAGCAAGTACCATTGAAGCAAGAGCCTTATCTAAATCATCACTAAATACAACAAAGGTTTTCCCTTTATTTTGACAAGAGTTTATTGTTTCGCAACTTTTTGGATTCTTTTCAACCAAAATTTCATAAACTCCTTTATTTACAACAGAAGAAATTAGTAAGTTTCCAGTATTATCACACCAAGCTTGTGCGTCTCGTGCAAAGCCAGCATCAGTTGAATGTATTTCAATTCTTTCTCCATCTTTAATTTCGTCAATTGCTGTTTTTAATCTAATGATAGGGCCTGGGCATTGTAGGCCACAAGCGTCAATTATAACAGGTTTTGAACTTTCTAGTTTATTTGTTTGTTCAATATCTTCGTGTTCAAGTTCTATAATCTGTTTCTTTACTTCTGAAACAGGAGCCATTGCTGTTGAATAGGTTTTATATCCACCTGAAACATTTTTAATATCAGTAAATCCATTAAGAGCTAATATTTTATATGCCAAATAACCTCTTAATCCAACTGCACAATAAATGTAAATTGTTTTATTTTTAGGTAGTTCGTTCATTCTTTCTCTTAAGCTATCAACCGGAATATTTATTGCTCCGTGAATCATTCCCATTGAGCATTCTGCCTCCGTCCTAACATCTAAGATTATACTGTCTGCTCTGTTTACATCTCTAAGTTCTCTCCAAGATGCAATCTTCACTATACCACTAACAATATTACTTGCAACATATCCAGCAATTGCTATTGGGTCTTTGGCCGATGAATAAGGTGGAGCATAAGCATGTTCTAGTTCAATTAAATCGTAAATTGTTCCGTTTTTCTTAATTATTAATGCAATTTGGTCAATTCTCTTATCCACCCCATCGTAACCAACTATTTGAGCCCCTAGAATTTTTCCTTCCTTTGGATCGAAAATTATTTTGATTGAAATAGGTAGTGCATTAGGATAATATCCAGCATGTGAATTTGAGTGAGTGAAGGAAGACCTATAATCGATACCTAATTGTTTTAGTTTTTTTGCAGATAATCCTGTGGATGCAACTGTCATATCAAAAACCTTAGCTATTGAGGTTCCAATTGCTCCTTCATATTTTACTTTATTCCCAAAAACTATATTATCAGCCACAATTCTACCTTGACGGTTTGCAGGGTTAGCTAAATAGTTTAACCAAGGTTTTCCTGTTAATGGGTGAGGAAATTCAATTGCATCTCCAACAGCATAAATGTCTTTTACCGATGTTTCTAAAAACTCATCAACCCAAATACCACCAGCTTCTCCAATCTTAATTCCTGCTGATTGAGCAAGTGCTGTTTCAGGACGAACTCCAATTGAAAGAATCACAATATCTGCTTCAATTACCTTGCCATTATTTAAAATAACATTTACTTGGTTTCCTTTTTTCTCAAATTTTTCAACCGATTGTTGCAATTCTAAGTTTACTCCTTTTTGAAGAAGGTGTTGGTGAACATGAGATGCCATAGAAAAGTCAATTGGTGCCATAACTTGGTTGCCCATTTCAACAATAGTAACCTCAGCTCCAGTTTCGTGAAGATTTTCAGCCATTTCCAAGCCAATAAAACCTGCACCCACAACAACTGCCTTTTTGATTGGTTTAGTTGAAAGGTAGTTTTTAATTCTATCGGTATCACTAACATTTCTTAGGGTAAAAATGCCTTCGCTATCAATTCCTTTCAATGGTGGACGAACAGGATAAGCCCCAGGGGAGAGTAATAGTTTATCATATGATTCAACATATATACTTCCATCATTTCTTTTAATAGTTACTTCTTTATTGTCTTTATTGATTGACATTACTTCGTTTTCAACTCTAACATCAACATTAAATCTACTTCCAAAAGAAGCAGGTGTTTGAACAAATAGTTTATCTCTATCTGTAATTACATTACCTATATAATATGGTAACCCGCAATTTGCGTAAGATATATACTTACCTTTTTCTAATAAAAGAATTTCGCATGATTCGTCAATTCTTCTTATTCGAGCTGCTGCAGTTGCACCACCAGCTACTCCTCCAATGATTAAATATTTCATAATAGCTATTTAGTTTTTCTTTAGAAATTGTTTCTCTTTTAGATAACGATGCAAAACTACAATATATTTTCCCAAGGAACAAATTTATTTACCAAAAAAAGCAAGTAAGTAAGTAGTTTTATAGAAAGTTATTTATATATAGTCTAAATATCAGTATATTATCTAAGAAAATAAATTCAAGAAAATAAAACATATCCATTATCTTTTCTTTCTTTAGAGCCAAAACGGCATTGGGGTCAAATCCCTATCTCTATTTTTAAGGCATCTTTTAATCTATCATCATATAGCTTAGGAACAACCTTACAAGTGTCAAAAGTATAAGTATATGGAAATACATCATCCATATTATGTTTTTTCAACCTATTCATATGA